>Ga0182015_10000047_pt1 | contig 153321 bp, 144 predicted proteins | sample 712P3MmetaG_FD_120478 | JGI IMG/M metagenome (GOLD analysis project Ga0182015, IMG submission 120478) | Permafrost microbial communities from Stordalen Mire, Sweden - 712P3M metaG | ecosystem: Environmental > Terrestrial > Soil > Wetlands > Permafrost | place: Sweden: Stordalen | collected...
CGTACAATAAACGTACAATGGAAGCGGGATTGTGGGGCATTTGGGCCTTCAGGCCGAATGCAAAATCAATAAGTTACGTGTTATCAACGTGATGGAGTAGTTCAAATCCCCCCTTCCGCACCAATTTTAAGGCTGTAGATTGCAAAATGAAGTCTGCGCCGACCCCGCTTCTTCGGCATCTCCCAGAATACTCGGACGACGGATTGGTGTGGGGAACCTATATCCACGACGGGTTTGAAGCGCCGGGATTTCGGCACGAATTTCTCAATCAACTGTGCGTGCATCGTGGCTGGGAACCACTGCCGCAAAGCGGTTTGTCCAAGGAAGCAGCCCTCGATTCGCTGGCTGATCTCGTGAGCGACCACCTCGATTGTGAAATGCTGAACGGGATTCTGGCTGGAACAATCTAGATTTGGATTTTGGTTTGTTTTTAGTTGTGAACCACTACGAGGTCTGGTAGTGGCCTTGACCGATGTGAGGGGCGGATGTCAAACTGTTGTTGGCAGGATTGAAGAGAAAACCTTCGGCGCGGTTTTCTCTTCTGTAGCGCATTCTGAAACATTTAGGACCCTTCGATTCCATGATCATTCTTGTCACCATCATTCACATAATCGTTTGTCTATTTCTGACCGTGGTTGTTCTGCTACAAAGCGGTAATGCCGGAGACATCTCGGCGGCGTTCGGCGGACAAGGCAGTCAGGCCGCGTTTGGTCCGCGCGGCGCAGCCACGGCGCTCTCCAAAGCAACGACGATTTCGGCCGTAATTTTCATGTTGACCTCAGTAACGCTCTCCATCAATGCGATCAAGCATGGCGGACCGAGCTCTGTACTGCAAGGTTTAAAATCGGCGCCCGTCAAGACGCAGCCAGCGACACCGGTGCCCGCTCCCGCAAATCCTACGCAGAAGTAGGGCTCAGTCCCAGCTTTGTCACAAAGACAAGAGACAAACCAAAACTTGCCTGTACAGCTTTCTTTGCTGGGGTTTGAGGGTTTTGGTGTAATTGTATTTCCCCCATTCGGGTGCTACCATCCGATTATCGGCAATTATCGGGAGGTAGCAAAGATGTCTGATCGGGATAGCAATAGTTTTGTGTGGTTCCTGGCGGGATTGGGTCTGGGTGGTTTGGTAGGGGTTCTGTACGCGCCGCGCTCCGGTAGCGAAACGCGAGAGGAACTCCGAGCTCGGGCGGAGCAAGGGCGTGAGTACGTCCGTACGCGCGCACGCGAGGCCCGCGAGCAGGCTACAGACTGGGCGGACCGCGGCCGCGATGTCGTGAACCAGCAGAAGGATCAGTTTCGCGCGGCCTACGAGGCTGGACGACAGGCCTATCAAGAGGCTACGTCGGAGACTGGCGCAGCCAAGAACCTCTAGATCTCTTGGGGTCGGCGGTCGGTGCCAGGTTTGACAGTGTTAGGTCTGACATTGACAGGCTTTGGACCACGGGCTCGGGAGAGCGCTCTTTATGGAAAACCTCACTCCACTGTTTATTGCCCTGACCGGAGCAGCTGTAGTTCTGCAGGCAGGCGTTCTTGTGGCTATGTACCGGGTCATGCGCAAGAGCAGCGCGCGCATGGAGGCGTTGGCCGTCGAAGTTAAGACTAGGGCTCTACCTACGATCGAGACGGCGCAGGCGATACTGACCGAACTCCGCCCCAAGCTGACGGTGATTGTCGACAATCTGACGGAGACGTCCCACTCGATACGCTCGCAGGTGGAACGTATGGATGCCACGGTGGACGATGTGGTGGACCGCGCACGATTGCAGATCATCCGCGCCGACGAATTGCTCAGCCGCACGATTGACCGGGTGGAGGAAACCTCCGAGATGGTGCATAAGACCGTGGTCTCGCCCGTGCGCCAATTCTCAGGATTGATTCAGGGAGTGACGGCCGGCATCGAGTTCCTGCTTGGAAACCGCAGCCGTAGAAACGGCGGCAGCCGCGAAGCGCGGCGGCCGGTGCCGCAGGACGAGATGTTCATCTGATTTTGATTGTTGATTTCAAATCCTACAACGCAACGACCTGCCTAAGTCAACAATCAGTAGATCGACAATTTGGCAATCAACGATTTCCTCCTATGCGCTATCTGGTTCGAGCTCGCGTCAAGCCTGGTCGGGAAGGCGATCTGATTCAAGCCATTGAAGACGAAACCCTCGGCCGCGGCTCGGTTGCCGAAGGCGAATACCTGCGTAATATGAGCGAAGCGCGGCTCTGCGGCGACCAAACCGTGCGCTGGGTGGAAGTTTGCTACTGCCCCACGCCATTGCAGGAGGAACGGTCTTATTGGGAGCAATACTTTGAGTTGGCACGGGTGCAGGATGCTCACGACCGGCGCAAGTGCCGCGACGAGAACGGGAGCGAACCTTGGGCGTGCGGCGATTGTGATTGCACCGCGCGGTTGGAGCAGAAGCTGAAGGCTACCGGCGCGCCATTCCTTGATTCGCTGCACGTTGGCACCGATTCATCCCTCGACATCCCATCACCGAGCGACTCCTTCCCATGCAAGCTCCGCGGCACTTCGCGCCCATCCTAAACTAGGGAAGGTGCCACAATCGCTTTTGACCCATGGCGAATGCCTACAAGCTGACAGACACGCTTCTGGACGCGGTACGAACCACGGTAGCGGCAGTAGCGTCTCTGCTGCTGGCCCGCACTCTTAAGCTTCCCGAGTATTACTGGGCGCCGATTTCCGCCATCGTGATTATTCAGTCCACCATCGATCCGAAAACCATGGCATGGCAGCGTTTTGCCGGGACTGCCCTGGGTGCGGCGGTAGGCGCGTTGATCGCCACATTTTTCCCTTCCACCGCACTAGTGTACGCGGCCGCAATTTTTTTGTGCGGAGCACTTTGCGCGCTTCTGCGAGTACGCAGCGCTTACCGGTTTGCGGCGATTACCCTGAGCATCATTCTGTTGATCGCGCGCGAGCGTCCGGCGTGGATCGTGGCTTCGCATCGCTTCGTGGAAGTGTCGCTGGGAATCGCGGTGGCGCTCGCCGTGGCTCAGTTGTGGCCCAGTCGCGCGTGACTCTCACTATCTGGGCGATCCTCTTTACGCAATCCAGGCTCCGCCGACAACAATGTCGTCGTCGTAGAAAACTGCTGCCTGCCCTGGAGTGATGGCGCGCTGGGGCAGATCGAAGGTAACAAGAATCTCGTCGGCGGCGATCTTCTCAAGCACCGCCGGAGCGCCTTCGTGGCGATGCCGAATCTTCACGGAGACGCGCATCGGCTCGCTCAGATCTTCCACGGAGATGAGGTTCACGCGGCGGGCGCGCAGCGTACGCGAATAAAGATGCTCATCGCCACCGACCACAACTTGCTTGTCGGCTCCATTAATCTGGATGACGTAGAGCGGCGACCCAGTCGCGACCCCCAGGCCCTTGCGCTGGCCGACGGTGAAGTTGTGAATGCCGCCGTGCTCGCCGAGCACTTCGCCGCTCGTGGTTACCAGCTCGCCACTAGTATCCGGCAAAGCCTCGCCACTCTCGGCGAGGTAGGCGTCAATGAAGCGCTTGTAGTCGCCGCCGGGGACAAAACAAATCTCCTGCGAATCGGGCTTCTCGGCGAGAGCCAATCCCTGCTTGCGGGCCAGCTCGCGCACTTCGGGCTTGGTCATGCCGCCAAGAGGAAAGAGCGTGCGGCTGAGCTGCTCCTGGGTCAAGCCGAAGAGAAAATAGGTCTGGTCCTTGCTGCGGTCGTCGGGTCGCTTGAGCAGCCAGCGTCCGCGAGTATCGTCGTACTCTACGCGAGCGTAGTGGCCGGTAGCGACGCAATCGGCGCCGATCTGCTGGGCCACGACGAGCAGCTGATCAAACTTCAAGTGATTGTTGCAGAGGCTGCAAGGGATCGGCGTGCGTCCTGACAAGTACTCTGCAACGAATGGACGCACGACATCGCGCTCGAAACGGTCTTCATGATTTACAACGTAATAAGGAATGCCGATGTGCTCGGCCACGCGGCGAGCATCGTAGACGTCATCGAGCGAGCAGCAACGGCCGGTTACCTGCTCGGGCATGCCTTCGTGTCCGGCCATCCGGCGCTGGTTCCAGAGCTGCATCGTCAGGCCGATGATGTTGTGTCCCTCGGCGCGCAGCATGGCCGCGACGGTGGAAGAATCCACACCGCCCGACATGGCTACGGCGATGGTCTTGGGGCTTGGCATGTCTTAATCTGAGCAATGAGCAAATGGCAATTAGCTAAGCACCTTTTGCATGTAATTGTCGCAAATGTCGCCGGGCTAAGTGCTAATTGCCACTTTCTTATACACCGGCGACAACTCCCGCAAGCGCGCTACTGTTTCCGGCACCAGCGCAAGCGCGATGTCGATATCTTCCGCAGAATTCTGCTTACCCAGGCTGAAACGAATGCTGGATCGCGCCTGACCGGCGCGCAGTCCCATCGCGATAAGCACATGCGACGGTTCAATTGCTCCTGACGAACATGCCGCTCCGGTAGAAACCGCCAGACCTTTGAGGTCGAGAGAGATGACCATCGATTCACCTTCGGCATGATCGAAATAAATGTTCGACGTGTTAGGAACGCGCGGCGCACCGTCGCCGTTCACGCCCGCCTCCTCCACTTGAGCGAGAATTCCCTGCTGCAGGCGGTCGCGCAAAATAGCCATGTTCTTGTCGTCTCCGCGCTCGAAGCCCTGCATCGCCACTTCGGCAGCTTTACCCAGAGCGACAATCCCTGGGACATTCTCGGTTCCGGCGCGGCGCGACCGTTCATGCCGCCCGCCATAAAAGAGCGGCTGAAGGTGCGTGCCCCGGCGCACGTAGAGCACGCCCACCCCTTGCGGCGCGTGCATCTTGTGGCCAGAAATTGAAAGTGCGTTGCAGCCGATCCGCTTCACATCAATCGGAACCTTGCCTGCAGCCTGCACCGCATCAGTATGAAAATAGACATTGGCCTCCGTGGCAATCTTTCCAACCTCCTCGACCGGCTGCAGCACTCCAGTTTCGTTGTTAGCCATCATGATCGAAATCAGCTTTGTGTTCGACCGCAATGCCCGCCGCACATCGTCGGGATCGACCAAGCTGCGGCCATCGACCGGCACATAGGTCACATCGCAGCCGGTTTCCTCTAAATGCTTGCAGGCATGCAACACCGCATGGTGCTCGATACTGGAAGTAATGATGTGGTCGCCGGCGCTGGTTAATCCCGCAATCGCCAGATTGTCGGCCTCGGTTCCACCGCTGGTGAATACAATTTCCGCTGGCCGGCAGCCCAGCAACGACGCCACCGAATCCCGCGCACGCTCTACCGCAGCCCGAGCCGCCTGCCCATGATGATGAATCGAGGAGGCGTTGCCGAAACGCTCGCCAAAATAAGGACGCATGGCTTCGAACACTTCCGGCAGAACCGGCGTGGTGGCGTTGTTGTCGAGGTAAATCCGGCGCATCATCTTTAACTATTCTACCTGCTTTCCTATGAATGCCTCGCCGGAATCATTCGCGGCAAAAGGAAATGGCGCCTCGAAAGGCGCCAAGCCAGGAAGCCAGAGAATTATCGAATATCAACTCATTTAGCGTTTTTCGATCGCGATGTAATGGTTGGGATAGTCGGGCCCAAGATATTCAGCGCGCGGGCGAATCAGGCGGTTATCGTCGAGCTGCTCAATGACGTGCGCTGCCCAGCCGCTGATGCGGGAAACCGCGAATACCGGTGTGAACAAATCTTCATCGATGCCCAACACGTGGTAGGTAGAAGCAGAGTAGAAATCCACATTGGCGTTCAGTTTCTTCTCTGCCTTCACGAATTGTTCGATTTTTTCAGACATGTCATACCACTGGGGCTGCCCGCTGGAACGGCCCAAATCGCGTGACATCACGCGCAAGTGCGTGGCCCGCGGGTCTTCGGTGTGATACACGCGGTGGCCAAAGCCGGGGATTTTCTTCTTCTGCGCCAGCATGTTGCGCACGTACTCGACTGGGTCGGCCTTCTCGCGGTCAATTGTTTCGAGGATGCGAAAAACCGCCTCATTTGCGCCGCCGTGCAGCGGCCCCTTCAGCGCTCCGATGGCCGAGGTGATTGCCGAGTGCATATCCGACAAGGTCGCGGCCGTCACGCGAGCGGCAAACGTAGACGCATTCAGCTCGTGATCGGCGTGCAGGATCAAGGCGATATCGAGCGCCCGCTCCGCGGTAGCAGAAGGCTTGGAGCCGGTCAATTGCAACAGAAAATTGGCGGAGTGTGAAAGCGAGCGGTCGGCCCCGACGAGCGGCTTGCCCTTGCGAATCCGGTCGTAGGCGGCAACGATCATTGCGATTTGTGAAGTCAGCCGGATGGTTTTTCGGACATTGGCATCGTGATCGTTGTTCTTGTCGTCCGCGTCGTAGAAAGCCAGCGCCGAAACCGCGGTGCGCAGTACGTCCATGGGTAAGGCATTCCGCGGTACATCGCGGAGAAACTGGATAATGGCCGGATCAAGGTGACGCTCCTGCGCCAGACGCTCCTGCAGATTCTTCAACTCGCTGCGATTCGGCAAATGTCCAAACCAAAGCAGGTAGCAGGTCTCTTCAAAAGTGGAATGGTCGGCCAGTTCGTGAACGTCGATACCGCGATAGGCAAGAACGCCGCGGTCACCATCGATATAACAGATGCTGGAGTTAGTGGCAACGATGCCTTCCATCCCTTTGGGCGCCTGAGTGCTGGTCACGCTCGACATAGTCTCTCGCTCAACTAGATTGATTACCGTTGCGGGAGCCGCGCGAGGAGGTGCGCGGGGAGTGCAACTTTCTGTTATACGCCAAGAAGCGCTCACGTTCCAAGCCGCCACGATGACTTTGATCTGCAAGCAGGGCATCGGTCACGGCACTTATCGAGGCATCCGGCCGCATGCCCGCGGTAGCTTTGCCGGACAATTCTGCCGCCGAGTAGCTAAATATCGGATTGTGGAAACCGAAATGACGCCGGATCAAGCCGGCCAAATACTCAGTGCTGTCTTGCTCAAAATCTGTTGTTGCGTTCCCTGATCCAGCGGCAGCGCGCGGAAGTCGTTAAGGTTCTTCTTGATGTCCGGCACCCCCGGACCCGGCCAATCTGTACCGAACAGAGTCTTGTGTGCAATCTCTTCGAGGCGTGGAAAATACTTGAGCAAAGTCTTGGGCGGAATGCCGCTGATATCGAGATACACATTGGCATGGCGGCGGATGAGAAAAAATGCTGTCTGCATCCAGAGCGGTCGGCCACCGTGCGCCAGCAGGATTCTTAATTTGGGGAAATCGACAGCGACGTCATCGACATATATAGGATCGCCGTACTTGTTACGTGCCCCGGGAAAGATTGACGTCCCCGTATGAAACATCACGGGCACACCGTTGGCCTCGGCAGCGCGGTAAATGATTTCCAACTCTTTCACACCGTTCAGGTAGTCGTTGGGAAACAGAAGCTGATGGGGAGGATGGATCTTAATCATGCGAATTCCCAGCCGCAGAATCTGTTCCATGTCGGCCAGTACGTTAGTGGTGTGCCGCGGATGCAGACTACCGCACGAAAGCAACCGCTTCGGATCTTCCTTGACGTAGTCCGCGATGAATTGATTCACGCCGTTGGTAAAGCCGATCACCTCGGGCGCCACGTAATTGATGAGCACCGCACGGTCGATGCCGCAGGCGTCGAGATATTTCAGAAATGCTTTGGGCGAGCGACAGAATTCGGCGATCTGCTCAAAGTTCGGCCGCTTCTTTTTCATGAGTTCCAACGCTGGAGGTTTGAACATCTCCATCGGCTGGATATGGATGTGGCAGTCAGTAATCATGTAGGTGATTGGTTCTAAGCAGCCTCAGTATGTCGGCACGTTCGCATCAATCCGCTGCGACCAGGCGTCAATGCCGCCGCGCATGGACTGCGCCTTCTCGAATCCCTGCTGACGAAGCCATGCGGTCACATTCATCGAGCGGACGCCATGATGGCAAATCACAACGATGTAATCGTCCGGATCAAGCTCCTGATGCGCGCGGGATGGGATATCCCCCATCGGCACCAGCTTGGTTCCGACTATGTGCGCCGCTTCAAACTCCCAGGGCTCGCGGACATCGAGCAGCGTGAACTCCTCGCCCAGGTCGAGCTTGGCCTTCACTTCTTCGGGAGTGATCTCGTAGTCCATCTATCAAGTATCAAGTCGCTAACTGATTCGTATCGCACTACAGGGATCAGGCGCGCTTAATCCGCCGTCTGAACCAATACGGGATGTAACAACAAAAGCCTGCAACGACCACGAGATCAACAACCCGCATAATCTCTCCGTTCAGAATCTGCGTTTGGATTGAAGCATGGAGAGCCGCGAGAATGAGTCGAGACCCAGAGGCGAGCAGGAGAAGACCGAGCACGAATCGTGTCGTACGCCCTCGAACCTCAATCGTGAGCCAGATACCGAACAAAACGACGATCACATTCTGCCATGTGACCCGCACCTCGACGGGAGCGACCGTCGTGACTTTCCAAGCCAATACGACTGCGCCTAGCACGCAAAACACGAATCCAATAATGGCCGCCGCTGCCGTCCTCCAGCCAATATCCAGGGCCAAATGCCCCTTCGGCTCTGTCAGGTGTTCCGCCATCACTTCCCTATCCACTTCGGTTCACGCTTCGCCATAAACGCGTGGATGCCTTCGTGTGCATCCGCCGTCTTCATCAACTCTTCCAGATAAATTTTCTCAGCGCGCGCCAAACCTTTGTCGAAGTGCATGGCGTCCCATACGTAGAAGGCCTTCTTTGCGACCGCCAACGCGACGGAACTCAGCTTGAACAGTCCGTGCACGGTTTGATCAATCGTGGCATCCAGACCTTCGTTGGGAACAGCGCGAGTCGCCAGGCCCATCGCCGCCGCTTCGGTGCCGCTAATCGTCCGCCCGGTCAGGATCAGTTCCGCGGCCCGCTTCTGCCCCACCAGCGCAGCCAGAGCCGTGCACGCCACAGGCGGATAGCAGCCCAGCTTGATTTCTGGAAATCCCCACTGTGCTGAAGAAGTTGTATATACCATGTCGCAAACCATCGCCAGTTCCGCGCCCCCACCCAGGCAATGCCCGTGCACAGCGGCGACCGTCACCTTCTTACTGGCAACCAAGGCGCGAACCACAGTGTGGAACTTGAGCAGCATCGTCTCGACTTTGTCGGGAGCGTGCGCCGTGACATCGACGCCAGCCGAAAAAGCCGTGCCTTCGCCACTTAGTATGATTACAGAAACATCCGAAAGCACTTCGATCTTCGCCAAAACTTGCGCCAACTCCTCCATCATCGGAATGTCGATGACGTTCAGTGGCGCATTGTTCAATACAATACGCGCCAACGGAGGCGTGATATCCACTGCCAGTCGGGCTAGCGTCGATTTCACAAATGTGGAGGCCATGAATTTCTCCGTGCCTCAGTGGTGAAAGAATTCTGATTTACAGATTGATCGCCGATTTCCTGACCTCGCCAATGCTCGCCAAGGGATCGCGTGCGCCGGTTTTCTCGGCGATCCATTTCTTCTCTGTGCCGATGATTTCCAGCAGCAGCTTCTTGTCGTCTCCGGACGGCATGTATTCTTTCACGTGTTCCGCGTAGGCGCGGTCGTCGAGCGGTTCGCCGGTCTGTGCGTGGAACTTCTGTCCCGCCCAGCGCCCGATCTCGCGATTGAACTTGATGTGCGGCGCGTACAGTTTCGGCTGACCGGGTTTCAAAGCGCCATTGAAGCGCTCAATCAATCCCGCCACTTCGTCACGATAGAGGTTCCGGTTGTAGTCGTTCAAATCGTCCAAGTCCGGAGCATGCTCATTCTTGGGCTCATCGTACCTTCCCTTAACACCCCACACGTAGGCCCAATGGGCCGACGAAGAATGGTCGGTGCCGAAGAGGTCATAAGAGCTAGAAATCCACTTATTGAGGTATTTTTGAATCAGCCAGCCGGGGATCACGCCCGCTTCGACGATGCGGCGCAGCCCGTCGTTGCCGGTGCCCATGTGAAAAGCCTCTTCGCGGAGCATGTACGACATGGAGCGTCCCAGCGGCGCGAAGGCAGAATACTTCAGCATCTGCAACTGGAACTTTCCATCACGATCGACGAAGTCGGTGTAGGTAAAAAAGTCCATCCAATTGTCGACATCAACGTTGAAGGCGCCCAGCAGACGCTTGTTCTCAAAGGCTCGGCGCTCCAGCATTTTCTGCGCCTCGACCTTGCCCGAATAGCCGAAGTGATCGACCAGCAGAGCACACATCTGCCAGCCATGGCGCATTTCTTCAATCATGACGCGCGTGATGGCACGGCGATCCCAGTCGGTAGGCGCGTTTTCCAGAAGATTGCGCTGCTGCTCGACGCTGGCGAACTCGGTGTCGCCTTGATACACGATCATGTTCATCAGCGCATCGCGCATCTGCTGCGTGGGAATCTGGCGTAGGTTTTCCCACTTGCGGCGGCCCTTGTACGAACCGAATTCGATCTCTTCCGTATCGATCGCACCATAGAGCGTATCGAAGTGGAAAGCCTCGATATCGGCGGTATTGACGCCAATATCTTTGCGCCAGTCGTTGAACATGCCTTCCCAATCACTGAACGTTCCGATTTTTGCTACTTTGCCTGGCATAGGACCTCGTGGGTTGGTGACTCAGCACTTAAACTACTTCGCCTTGAAAACCGCAGGCCGCTTCTCCACATACGCAGCCAGGCCCTCTTTTGCATCTTCACTCTGGAAAAGTATTTGTTGGTTCTCGCGCTCCACCGCCAGCGCCGACTCCATAGGGATTTCCCACCCAGTCTGAACGGCGCGCTTGATCCGTCCCACGGCTTTGGCAGCTTTATTCGGCGGACAGAACTGCTTGGCGTACTCCATCATGTTTTCCATGAAGCCATCGCGTTCGTAGATGTCGTTGATAATGCCGAGCTCTTGCGCTTCTTCGAACGAGAAAGTGTTGCCCGTGACCATCAGTTCAATTGCCTTGCTCTTGCCCACCAGCCGCGAAAGCCGCTGTGTGCCGCCGGTGCCAGGAAGAACGCCCAGGTTCACTTCCGGCAGGCCGATCTTGCCCGCGTCTTTTCGTGCGATGCGGATGTCGGCGGCCATCGCAATTTCCAACCCGCCGCCTACGCAGTGGCCATTGATCGCCGCGATCACCAGCTTCGGTGTGTGCTCCAGGCGCAGTAGCATTTCGTTGGCGTGCAGGCAAAAGTAATACTTGAACGTGGGATCGACGGTGGAAAGCATCTTGATGTTGGCGCCAGCGGAGAAAAACTTGTCGCCGGCTCCGGTGAGCAGAATGACGTAGGCATCGTTGTCCATGCGCGCCCGCAGGATTGCCTCGTCGAGCTGCCGGTTCATTTCGTAGGTATAGGTATTGGCCGGCGGATCGCACATCTCGATTACGGCTACACCGCCATCGGTGCGGTAGTTGACAAGTTGCTTGGTAGTTTCGCCGGTCGCCGGCTGCGTTGTGGTCGCCATGTTTGTGACTCCTTTATCTTCGTAATCTTCGGTCCAAATTCTTCCGTGCTTATCTGCGGCCCTTAGCGCTCGTCATCACGCCGCGCAGAAAGATATCGCTCATCTCGCTCGCCAGCTGTCTGGCATCGGCATCGACTCGCGGATTGTGCCAGGTGTAGATCCAATTCATCATCCCGAATAGGCTGAGCACAGCGATGCGCGTGGAAAACTTCAATCCTCGGTCGCTCTTCAGCTCATCCAGCAAGCCCACGCAAGCGCGGTAGTATTCACGCTTGATCGCCGCCAATTCCGTGGCGAAACCATTTTTCAGCGCTTCCGCCTCGTGCGACAGCACCTTCATGGCCGCCTGATTAGCCAGGAAATATTCCAGATGATTGAGGATGAAGATGCGGACCCGCTGCTCCGGATCGCTCACGCCCTGCAGCCGCGCGTTCAGCCGCTGCACAATGGTTGTGAAGGTATGCTTCTGGATGAGGAAGAGCAGCCGCTCTTTGGAGTCGAAATAGTAGTAAAGCCCGGCCAGTGATATGCCGCTCGCCCGTGAAAGATCGCGCATCGAGGCGCCCTCATACCCCTTCTTGCAGAAGACGTCCGTGGCATGGGTAAGAATTTCCGCCAGCCGCCGGTCAAAGCGCGTGGTTGGCGCAAGCGCGGCGCGATGTCGCGCGGAAACTCGTGCTGCTGTTAACGAACTCGCCATAAGTTTTGAAGGCAAGCTGCTAATTCGAACGTCCGTTCTAATTTTAGTATATGCGAATGTGATCATGGTCACAAGTCTTTTTGGAGGGAGTCCCTTGAAATTGGCCTCGCAAGATGAGCTACTAGAACAGATACCCGTCCGCTTAGTTTCTTACATCTGCCAGCAGTCGCTCCACTTCGCCCTTCACCTCGCCGGTGAGCGGCAGCAATGGCAGGCGTGCTGGGCCGCCAAAGTAGCCGTTAATGTCCATGCCGTACTTCACGCCGGGAATCCCAAGCTCGCCCACAACGCGCTGTGCAGAAGCGGCAATGCGATCTTGTTTCATCCGCGCCAACTCGGCATCACCCTCCTTCCACGCCGCGTAAATCTCATAACACGACGTCGGTGCAAGGCAGGCAAATGCCAGAATCGCACCCACCGCTCCGGCGTCGAGTGAAGGATGCAGTTTTTGCGCAGCTCCAACCAGCACTTGGAATCCCGATTCCTTCTGCCTGGTCTTCATCTTTCTAACAATCGTGACCGCCGCAGAAGAAGGTTTGCCTACGGATGCCGAGCCCGAACCCGCCAATGCCGCAATCGGCACCAGTTCCCCGCCGTCTCCACTAGAACCGGCGGCCGCAGCCGCAAGCATGCGCGGCGTGACCGCTTCAAACGTCTCGGTCACCGTAACGCTGCGCCGGATGTGCTGTGTTCCCGCTACCATCTTGCGGACTTTTTCCACGTCGCCGCTCGATTCCTTGATCCCGATCAGGTTCGGATGCTCCGCCAGTTCGATCACCAGTTCCGCGGGAATGTCGTAGCCGGTAGCCTGCGGAAAGTTGTAGATAATCACCGGCAGCGGTGACCGGTCTGCCACAGTGCGGTAAAACGCCAGAATGTTGGCTGCCTGCATCTGCTTCTTGTAGTAATGTGGCGTCCGCACCATGGCGATATCGTAGCCCAGTTCGGCAGCGTATTCGGTGAGCCGCAGCGTGTCGATCGCGGATTCGATCCCGGTGCCCGCAATCAGGACTTTGTTCGGTGCAGCCGCCTCGCGCGCCGATTTCAACACATCGCGCCGCTCCTGATCGGAAAGCAGGATGGCCTCGCCGGTCGAACCGAGAACAACGATGCCAGCGCAAGGCGTGCGCGAATAGCGTTCAACATTGCTCTCCAGCTTCTTGAAGTACACATTGCCGTCGGCGTAGAACGGCGTGGTAATGGGAGGAAAAATACCGTGAAGTAGCATAGAAAGCTCGCGCATTTATTATTGCACGCGACACTGCTGCGATATCGCTTTTATCGGCTCTTGACAGCCCGTTCCGCATGCAACTGCTGCAACGCTCGAATTCTCACTTCGCCGCGCTGCAGCGCCGCGATCCCTTCCGCTGCCGCGCGCGCCGCCGAAAGCGTGGTGATGGTGGGAATGCGCGCCATCACCGCGGCACGCCGGATTGCTTTCTCATCGAACCACGGCTCGATCCCAGTGGGCGTATTTACGATCAGATGAATGCGCTGGCCTTTAATGAAATCCACTACGTTCGGACGGCCTTCTTTTACCTTATAGACGCGCTCGACTTTCATGCCCGCGGCTTCGATTACGTCGCCCGTGCCGGAGGTCGCGACCAGTTTGAAACCCATGTCCACAAACTTGCGCGCAACCTCGGCGACATGGCGCTTGTCGTGATCCGTCACACTGATGAACACCGTTCCTTGGGTCGGCAGCTTCTGGCCTGCGGCGAGTTGCGCCTTGGCGAAGGCTTCGCCGAAGCTGTCGCCCACGCCCATCACTTCACCGGTGGATTTCATCTCCGGCCCGAGCACCGTGTCGACGCCAGGAAACTTATTCCACGGAAACACCGGCGACTTCACGTAGTAGCAGCTTCCGGTATCGAGATCGGTGCACCGGTCGATATTCTCCGGCAGGAATTCGCGCAGCTTGCGTCCGGTCATCAGCCGCGCGGCAATCTTCGCCAGCGGCACGCCCGTGGCCTTGGAAACATACGGCACTGTGCGCGACGCTCGCGGGTTCACTTCCAGCACGTAGACTTTTCCGCCATCCGCGCCATTGCCCGACCCGCTGCCGTTCCCGCGCGGAATAGCGAACTGAATATTCATCAACCCAACCACCTTCAATGCCCGCGCCAACTTAAAGGTGTATTCGCGCATGCGCTCCATGAGCGGCTGCGGAATATCTACCGCCGGCAGCACACAAGAGGAATCGCCGGAGTGAATACCGGCCTCTTCGATGTGCTGCATGATTCCACCGATCACCACGTCTTCACCGTCAGAGAGCGCGTCCACATCTACTTCAATCGCATCTTCGAGAAAGTGATCGATCAACACCGGGCGGTCATGCGAATACTCGACCGCCTCCTTCATGTACCGCACTACAGATTCCTCGTCGTAGGCAATCACCATGGCGCGCCCGCCCAGCACGTAGGAAGGCCGCACCACTACTGGGTATTCGACGCGCTTCGCTCCTTCGATGGCTTCTTCAAGTGAAGTTGCCATCACTCCTGCGGCCTGCGGAATGTTCAGCTCTTCCAGGAGTTTATTGAAGTGCTTGCGATCTTCGGCCAGATCAATCGACTCTGGAGACGTACCGATAATGCTTACGCCCGCAGCCTTCAGCGGTAAAGCCAGGTTCAGCGGCGTTTGCCCGCCAAACTGCACGATCACACCCACCGGCGCCCCGTTGGATGTCTCGTGCTGATAAATTGCCCATACGTCTTCAAATGTCAGCGGCTCAAAATAGAGACGGTCGCTGGTGTCGTAGTCGGTCGAGACGGTCTCAGGATTGCAATTGATCATGATCGTCTCGTAACCGTCTTCGTGCAGCGCGAACGAAGCGTGGCAGCAGCAGTAATCGAACTCAATTCCCTGCCCGATTCGGTTGGGGCCGCTGCCCAGAATGATGATTTTTTTCTTGTCGGTCGGCGCGGCTTCGTCTTCATCTTCGTAAGTTGAGTAAAGATATGGTGTAAAGCTTTCGAATTCTGCCGCGCATGTATCGACGCGCTTGTAGACGGGCAACACGCCGTGTTTCCTGCGCAGGTGGCGCACTTTCTCTTGACCTTCCAGCCGCCACACGCTAGCCAAGCGTCCATCCGAGAAGCCCATGCGCTTGGCCTCGCGCAACACCTCTGTGGGGATTGATTCCATCGGATGCTTTTCCAACTCAAGCTGCATGTCGTTAATTTCTTTGAGCTGATAGAGGAACCACGGATCCATCGAGGTCATCTTCGCGACCTGCTTCACCGTGTGCCCCTGCCGCAGAGCATACTGCACATACGCCAGGCGTTCCGGATGCGGCGTTACCAGCCGTTGTGTCAGTATCTTGGGCTCGATCTTGTCACTGCCAACGCGCTTTCCGGTATCGAGCGAGCGAACACCTTTCATCAGCGCTTCTTTGAAGGTGCGGCCGATTGCCATCACTTCACCGACCGACTTCATCTGCACCCCGAGATTCTCGTCCGCTCCGGGAAACTTTTCGAACTGCCACTTGGGAATTTTTACCACCACGTAGTCAAGTGTTGGCTCGAAACAGGCTGGAGTCTTGCGCGTAATGTCGTTGGGGATTTCGTCCAGCGTATAGCCCACGGCGAGTTTTGCGGCAATCTTCGCGATGGGAAAGCCTGTGGCTTTCGACGCCAGCGCCGATGATCGCGAGACGCGCGGGTTCATTTCGATTACCACCATGCGCCCGGTCTCAGGATTCACGCCGAACTGAATGTTCGACCCGCCGGTATCCACGCCGATTTCGCGGATCACCGCGATCGAAGCATCGCGCATGGCCTGGTACTCGCGGTCGGTCAGCGTCTGTGCCGGGGCGACGGTGATCGAATCACCCGTGTGCACGCCCATGGGATCGAAGTTCTCGATCGAGCAGATGATGATGACGTTGTCCTTGGTGTCACGCATCACCTCGAGTTCGAATTCCTTCCATCCCAGCACCGACTCTTCAATCAGCGCCTCGTGGACGGGAGACATATCCAAACCGCGGGTCAGCACTTCCACCAGCTCTTCGCGGTTGTAGGCGATGCCACCGCCGGAGCCGCCCAGCGTGAACGACGGCCGAATGATCACCGGAAAGCCGATCTTACCGGCAAACTCCAGACCATCTTTTGTGCTATTCACGAGCGCAGATTTGGGCACATCGAGCCCAATCCTCTGCATCGCGTCCTTAAAGAAAAGTCGGTCTTCTGCTTTCTTGATGGCCTCGACCTTCGCGCCGATCAAAATCACATTGTATTTTTCAAGAACGCCGCCATCGGAAAGCTCAATCGCCAGATTGAGCGCGGTTTGGCCGCCCACAGTCGGCAACACGGCGAAACCCGCGCTCGGCGATAACTCCCGCTCGATGCGGATGATCTCTTCCAGATACTCGAGCGTGAGCGGTTCGATGTAAGTGCGGTCGGCAATCTCCGGATCGGTCATGATGGTCGCTGGATTGGAGTTGGCCAGCACCACTTCAAAGCCCTCCGACTTGAGCGCCTTGCAAGCCTGTGTGCCGGAATAATCAAACTCCGCCGACTGGCCGATGACGATAGGTCCGGAACCGAGAATCAGAATTTTCGAGATATCAGTGCGTTTGGGCATTCGGTTCTTGTAGCGTCTGCATCCTGCTGGCTCTCTGGCGGGCATCCGCCCGCCCCTCGGGGCCGCCGAGACGGCGGCGCTACCCTTTCCACTCCTCCATCATCTTCGTAAACTCCTTAAACAGATAATGCGAGTCATGCGGCCCCGGCGCGGCTTCCGGGTGGTATTGCACGCTGAACAGCGGCAGGTTGCGGTGCCGCAGGCCTTCGAGTGTTTGGTCGTTCAAGTCAATGTGCGTCAGTTCAACTTCACTCTCCGGCAATGAATCCGGATCCACCGCGAAGTTGTGGTTGTGCGCTGTAATCTCGATCTTGCCAGTCTTCAATTGCTTCACCGGATGATTCCCCCCATGGTGTCCAAACTTCAGCTTGAAAGTTTTTCCGCCGAGAGCAATGCCGGTGAGTTGATGTCCCAGACAGATGCCGAAGATCGGCATTCTTCCCATGAGCCGACGAATACTGTCCACGGCATAGGTACACGGCTCGGGATCGCCCGGACCGTTCGACAGAAAGACTCCGTCTGGCTTCAACGCCATTACATCCTCCGCCAGAGTCTGCGCCGGAACCACCGTCACCTTGCATCCTTCGCCGCGTAACTTACGTAGAATGTTTTGCTTAATACCGAAATCGTAAGCCACCACATGAAAGCGTGCAGGCTCGTCCTTAACGCCCACCACGGCCACCGGCTCGTGCGAGCGCTCGCCCACTTCCCACACATAGGGCCGCTTCGTGCTTACTTCCTTTGCTAGGTCAGTGCCGTCCATCTTCGGAATCGAGTTCGCCTTAGCCACCAGCTTCTGCGCGTCGCTCTCGATGGTCGAGACCACGCCGCGCATCACGCCGTGATCGCGGAGATGCCGCACCAGAGCGCGCGTGTCGATGTCCGACAACACCGGCACCTTGAACTGTTCCAGGTATTCTTCGGCTACTTGCTGCGATCGCCAGTTCGAGCTCACTTTCGAGAACTCGCGCACGATCAGGCCCTCGATCCACGGACGCGTGGCTTCGTTGTCTTCCTGGTTGGTGCCGTAGTTGCCGATCTGAGGGTTGGTCAGGACAACGATTTGCCCTGAGTAGGAGGGGTCGGTGAAGATTTCCTGGTAGCCGGTGATGGAAGTATTAAAAACGACTTCGCCGTAGCATTCGCCTTTGGCGCCGTAGCCTTTGCCTCGGAAGACTCGCCCGTCTTCCAGCGCAAGGATAGCTTGCATTCTCGCTCCGGGGTATGGATTTTAGAGATTTTATCAGGGATTGCTACATCGGCCAAGCATGGAACGCGGCCTAGATGTGGAAATCGTAGCGATTCACGATGCAGTGCTCAAAACAGCGGCATTCTCACCGCACTCTTCCCAGCTTGTCCATCGGCCAATATCCAAACACGGCCTTGCCGTAGATATAGCTCTGGTTGACCGGACCGAAGTCCCGGCTGTCGTTCGACATCGAACGGTGGTCGCCTAGAACGAGGTAGCTGTCTGGCGGCACTACCGTCTCCGGATACGATCGCGAATCGGCGTAGGCGGGCGGAACGTAATCCTCGTCCAGCGCCTCGCCGTTCACATACACTTGCCCGCCGTCGATGCGGATGCGATCTCCGGCCACGCCAATCACACGCTTGATATAGCTTTTCGAAGGATCTCGCGGATAGCGAAACACAACGATATCACCACGCGAAATCGGCTCCAGCCGGTAGACGAATTTGTTGACGAAGATTCGCTCCTGGTCTGCGAGCGACGGCATCATGCTGGTGCCTTCCACCTTGACCGGCTGGTAGATGAACACAATGATGAACGCCGAGATCGCCAGCGAGAGAATCAGGTCACGCAACCAGACGCCTAAGGCTGGGCGCAGGCGTACTCCGGGTTCCGCCGGTCCGGCTGCTGCCTGCGGAAGCGGCTGTATCGGCCTGGTTGTCGACTCTGGGCTAGGCGGTTCTGCCATGTGTTCTACTATTGTATACAGATCACGCCAACGCAACAGCCAGTTCTACAGCGCTCTTCGCTCCATTTTCTGCCTTCTTTCGCCTGCACGTCGAAAAGCAGGTTAAAATAAGTGAACTATGGAAATATCTAAGCCTACCCGAGCACTTCAGCGCAGGTTTATCCACCGTGCGCTTACCCTCGCTATGTTATTGTTCGTGACCCTGACCATGACTTCTCTTTGGGCTGCTCCTCAGGAAGAAGAAGGAACAGGCATCCCCGCCTACAACGCCGGCCCACCGCCGAAGGGGACCAAACTTCCTCCCATCCTCACCAAGGATCAGCTGTGGGGAGCCGACGCGCAATATCCCTACCAGACTCATGCTTATGAACTGGCGTCGAGGATTCCGTCCGTGCTGCACCAGCAGCCCTGCTACTGCTATTGCGACCGCATCGGCCATAACAGCCTGCATAGCTGTTACGAGAACACGCACGGCGCCCAATGCGCCACCTGTCTCAAGGAGCTGTATTACTCCTATCAGCAGCACAAGGCGGGCAAGACTGCGACCCAGATTCGTGCCGGCATCATCAAGGGCAAGTGGAAACAGATCGACCTGGATACGGCAGCGGCGATTAACTAGTTCCGAGTACCCGGTACCGAGAGCCGAGAACGACCGCGTTTTGCTCGGTACCAGGTACTCGGTACTGCTTCCGCTAATTGCCCTCTACCCGCCCTTTGAGTGATACTTACATATCGGCTCTTCGAGTTTGAGAGCCAAGGAGTCTCAATTACGACGAGCACAGGAAAAATTCTCCACATGGCTCAGAAGGCTACCTCCAAGAAATCACCCGTCGCGGACGACCCGCGCATCGCCCAAGCCCTGCAGAATTACGAAGCCGGGCTGCGCGCCTTGCAGGAGCACAAGTTCGACAAGGCGAAGCCACTCTTTCAAAAAGTACTTGCCGGTGCCAGCAAAGAATTGACGGACCGGGCGGCCATTCATCTCAGCATCTGCAACCAACACCTCGAGCGTTCAACCACAACACAGTTCAAGACCGTCGAAGAGCATTTCGACTACGCCGTCTCGCTGATGAATGTTGGCGACTACATCACTGCCCGGGAGCACATCGAAAAATTGCTGAAGCAGTCGCCGAAGACCGACTTCGTTGTTTATGGTTTAGCCGCGCTCGATTGTCTCACCGGTCATGTGGAAGACTCGCTCAAGCATCTGGACGAGGCTCTTCGCCTGAATACCACTTTGCGCTACCAGGCGCGCAACGACTCAGATTTCCACAATCTGGCCGAAGATCCTCGCTTTACCGAGTTGTTGTACCCGGATCCCGCTGCCGAATCGTCTTCCCCGGAAGAGTCTTTCCCGGAAGACGAATCTTTTTAGGGCGCAATCGAGATTCACTCGATGGAAACCAGAAGTGCAGAGCTTTTGTCCGCGGAGAAGGCCACGCGCGAGCACGGCCTGCGCGTAGTCGCCATCGGCGGCGGTACCGGGCTCTCGACTCTTCTCAAGGGGCTCAAGCGCTTTGCTCTCACTCCGGCGGAGATGCCCGGAGTTCTCCCGGGTACACCAGTCATTCGTGATCTCTGCGCTGTAGTCACCGTCAGCGACGATGGCGGCTCCAGTGGACGCCTGCGCAAGGAGCTCAACATGCTTCCTCCCGGCGATATCCGCAACTGTATCGTCGCCTTGAGCGAGGATGAGGCTCTGCTCTCGCAGCTCTTCCAACACCGCTTCGACAAAGGGTCCGGCCTCGAGGGCCACAGCTTCGGCAATCTGTTCCTGGCGGCGTTAACTTCCATCACGAATGACTTCTCTGAGGCCGTACGCCTGTCTTCCGAGATCCTGCTAACCCGCGGCCATATTCATCCTGCCACCACTTCCAATATCGAACTGGAAGCTCTGATGGAAGACGGCACCCGGGTGCGCGGTGAAACCAAGATCACCGCCAGCAAGGTTCGCATCCAGGAGCTCTTTCTCGTTCCAGCCGATGTCGATCCTTTACCGCAAACGCTCGACGCGATTGCCCGTGCCGATATCATTAGCATCGGTCCAGGTTCCCTGTTCACCAGCCTCATCCCGAATTTGCTAGTGCATGGCATTGCCGATGCCATTGTCAACTCGCCCGCGACCAAGGTTTACATCTGCAACCTAATGACCCAGGCCAATGAGAGCCTCGGCCTGACCGCCGCCGATCACATCCGGGCCCTGAATCGCCACGCCCGCCAGCAGATTTTTGACTATGCTCTGATCAACCGGACACCCGTTTCCATAGAACTGAAGGCAAAGTACGCGCTGGAAGGTGCCTGCCCGATTGTCGCCGACCTCGACGCCATCGAAGCTCTGGGCGTGATCCCGGTTCTCGGAGATTACCTGGATGAGGGCGACGTGGCTCGCCACAACACCGCTCGCGTCGCCACCGACATTATGCAACTCACAACCCAGACCACCGGCGCCGAGAGCAAGACCCGGTCCCTTCGGAAGCGCTGAGTCAGGCATGCCTCCACTTCTTCCTTCCACACGCCCGTCGCACTCGCTAGAATGTCTGGATATGAAACCGGTAAGATATCGCTGAAGATGGAAATGAAGACTCAGACGCTGGCCTGCCTGCTAACGATTCTCTCGCTTGTGGCGGTCGCCACCGCCCAGCGGAGCGACGATACGGAACCAACCGCAGTCCTGAATTTTCTCATCCTGAAAGACGACAATGGCAAACCGATTCGTAGCGCTATCGTGATCATGCACGCGGTAAGTACTAGCGGGAAGCAGGGCAGAGGCGGAATCGAGGTAAAAACTGACGCCGACGGCAAGACCAGCTTTGACGGCATCCCCTACGGCAAACTGCGGGTGCAGGTGCTGGCTTCCGGCTTCCAGACCTTCGGCGAAGACTATACCGTCGACCGGGCTAAGATGGACTTCACCATCAAGCTGAAGCGTCCGTCGAATCAGTACTCGATTTACGAGAACCATCCCGAGGAAAAGAAAGACGACAAAGCACCGCCGCCTGATCCAAACGCAAAACCCCAATAGACCTGCTCTTAGCTTCCATGTTGTGAATGTAGTTTGCCGCTGGATGTCGACTCTGATTGCCGAGTAGAATCTTGCTCATGCCCTACCTTCTCAAGACCGAGTCCACCGTGTATTCCTTTGCCAACCTCCAGCGCGACAACACCACTATTTGGGATGGAGTCACCAATCCAGTGGCGGTCAAGAACCTGCGCGGCATGAAGCCGGACGAGCAGTTGGTCATTTATCACACCGGAGACGAGAAGAGCGCAGTGGGAACTGCCACCGTGGTATCGGTGGACACAACGGACGCAAAAAATCCCCAGGTCAAGATCAAGGTTGGCAAGCCGCTGGCCAGGCCAGTGACGCTAGCTGAAGTAAAGGCCAATAAACTGTTCGCCGATTCTCCTCTGGTGCGGCAGGGCCGGCTGAGCGTCGTTCCCTTAACCGACGCTCAGTATAAGTTTCTGACCGGCCGGTGATCTTTCCTGGCGCCAGACCTTCAATGCGCGCGTGCATCCCGCCGGATCAGCGCGTGATCGACAAAGAAGCCCAGGCCTATCGCCAGTGGAATCACGCCGAATGTGGCCGCGATCATCGCGTCGGGCTCTACGCGTCCGATCAGGACGAAGGTCACGATATAACCGAGAGCTCCGGCCACCAGCAGAATTCCTGAGCGCCGCGAACGAGCCGATTCTGAAAGCTCGGGTTGCATTGGCACATCCACGCCACGTGCAATCGCCGCCAACCGCTCCTCGCTGCGCAGCTTGCGCACGCGGAAAAACGTGTACATGGCAGCCATCGGAATCCCGAAGATCATCACCACTGCCGCCAGTCCCACAAAGTTGCCGTCCATAACGCCTCCTGATGCTGGCGCCGGGTTGATCTCGGCGCCGTGTCATCCATAGTTACGCATGCCCGCAAGAAAAGTTCCCTCAGTTGTACTAGCGGCAGCGGACGTATCAAGGTTCCCGTTCACTCCAGATTCGCATGAGCATCTGGATAGAACTTGGCGATCATTCGCCCCGTCATCAGTCCGCCTTCGTATTCGGGAATGATCACCTCATCCGCACCCGAATTGCGCATGGCCTGTGCGTAGCGGGATTGTCCGGCCCGGGTAATGATGCGCGCCTTCGGGTTCAGCGCCTTCGCCGTCACCGTGATGTACAGATTGTCGGCATCATTGTCGATCACAATGCACACACCCCGCGCACGCTCAATCCCAGCCGACTGCAGCACGTCGTGCCGCTTGGCATCACCTTGAATGATCAGCACTTTTTCTTTCAACAGTTCGCGGCACAGTCCTTCGTTGGTCTCGATCAGCACAAAAGGAATCTGTAGGCGGTTGAGCTGGTCCACTACCGTTCGGCCCACCTGCCCGTAGCCGCAGATGATGAAATGATCGCGCAGTTTGTCGATGCTGACATCGTTCACCATGGTTCTCCAGGCCTCCATCCCTTGCCGGTTGAAGATCGTGACCGCCACGCGCTCCGCCACCCAGATCTGAAACGCAAACACGCCGGCATACACGAAAATCGAGAAGAGCTTGGTCGCATTGTGTACTCGCTTGGCGTCGATCGCGTGCGGCTGGATCATCCAGAACAGCCCATCCTGCCAGCTCAGCCCCTCCAGCCGCCGGTAGACCAGCACACACATCAGGCTGAATCCGGCAAATACGACCAGCGGCAGCCACAAACGCCGCAAGAACAGCAGCAGGATTCGAACCATGGGGCAGCGATACTACCGCAAGTTAAGCCGCATAGCAACGTGTTGTGCAGATCCCTAAAAAGTCGATGGCATGAATCGATTTCTTGAATTCTCCGAGAAACAAGAACGATGTTAGCCATTGATCCTGCCCGCTCAGCGAATCAACTGCCGCAACTCACGCCGTAGAATCTTTCCCGAGGCCGTCTTGGGGACGACCTCCACAAAATGCACTTCGCGCGGCTGCTTGTAGTGGGTGAGCCGGTCGGCGACGAAGGCGCACAACTCTTCTTCCATCTTTCTACAAGTCGTAAATCCGTCGCGCAGCGCGATGAATGCCACCGGAATCTCGCCCGCCGCCGCATCGGGACGTCCCACCACTCCGCACTCCCGCACTGCGGGATGCTCAAGCAGTACCGCTTCCACCTCCGCCGGCGCCACGGGGAACCCTTTGTACTTGATCATTTCCTTGCGGCGGTCCACGACACGGTAAAATCCTTCACTATCGCGCGTGACGATGTCCCCGGACCAATACCATCCGTCGCGCAGCACCGCTGCCGTCGCCTCCGGCTCGTTCCAGTAGCCCTGCATAAATTGCGGACCGCGCATCACCAACTCTCCCGGCTCGCCCTCGGAAACTTCCGCCGTACTTCTTGCAGAAGTGTCCAGGTTCTGCTGCGCCATATTCTGCTGCCCCAGCACGCGGCACTCCGTCTGCGCCAGGGGATGACCGATGGAATCTGGCCGGTACAGTTCGGGCTCCAGATAACCTACATGGGTCACCGGCGAAGCTTCGGTCATGCCATATCCCTGGCACACCAGAATACCGGTCAGTGCCGTGAATCTTCGCGCCAGGTCCGGCGCCAGCGGCGCGGCCCCGGACTTCACCCAGTGAACTCTGTGATTCTTGGGAAACTGTCCCGCTTCCGCCGCCAGGCACAGCGCGTTTATCGCCGGAGGCACCATCGCCATCATGGTGATCGATTCCTCGGTGAGCAACTGAGTGAGCTGAGGAACACCGAAGCGCGGCATCAACACTAGCGTCGCGCCCAGGATCAGCGCCGGGTTGAGCATCACATTCAAACCGTAAATGTGATACAGCGGCAGGAAGCAGAGAATATTATCGTCGGAGTTGAGTGGAGTCGCGTGCGGTCCTAGAAATTGATATACGTTGGCGACCAGATTGTGATGCGAAAGCACCACGCCCTTGGGCAACCCCGTTGTACCGCTCGAGTAAGGCAGCGCGGCCAAAGTATTCTCCGATGGCTGATCGGGCTCGGGCAGCGTCGCGCTCACCGGCTTCAACAGATCGGAAAACGGCTCGCTTCCGCTTCCCTGTTCTCGCGTGCAAAACACCCGCCGCAGATTCGGCAGCTCGGCAAGATTGATGCCGGAAATATTCGGTCCATCGGTGATCAACACGACCGCGCCCGAATTCCCCAACTGGTAGCGCACTTCCCGCTCGCGATAAGTCGGATTGAGAAGTGTTGGAATTCCTCCGGCCAGCGTGACCGCGTGATAAGCGGCACAGAACTCCCAGGAATTGCACAGGAAGATAGCCGCCACTTCGCCCGGCTTCACCCCGGCCGCAACCAGCCCGCGCGCCAGAGCCTCCACCATCTCTCCATATTCCGCATAGGTGAGCCGCCGCCCGCACGAAGTGTCCACCAGCGCGGTCTTCTGCGCATGTTTGCGACAGGAGGCGAGAACCGCATTGTGCACAAAGATGTTGTTGGGATCAGCGTAGAGCTGGGTGCGCAACATGGCCGGGATGATTCTAGCGGAAAGCTGACGTGATTGGCCTGCTTCGACAGCGCGGGGCCGTCGGCGCTCATCGACGGCTATTAGGCTCGTGACGACGATTTCGCCCAGCTACCTGCGCTGCGACAGCCTAGTCCCATTTCTCGATGACGTACCAGTTCTGAGCGAGCCTAAGATACGCATACCCCTCGTAGCCATCGCCCTTTTGACCTTGCCGGCCCTGTTCGTGTTGTTCTGTGCAGGGAGGATACCTGTAGGAACCGTGCTCCGCATCGTGGCCCCTAGGCCCAACGCAGTACAGCAGTCCCTTGTCCGCACCGTGCGTGACAAATCCTTCTGTGTGGACTTCCAGGTACACGTTCCCTGCTCCATCCTTTTCCAGCCTAATCACGCCGATCCCGCGGAATAGCCTTCGATATTCATCCAACCTTTCGTTGGAAATGGAGCCCGGCTGCGACGACGTCCAAAAGTATGTCCAGCGATCATTCGTCACGACCCCTACATCCGCGTCTTCCTTTGACATGCGGGCCAACGCTTCGAGAGCGGGGCGATGGCGTTGAAATCGTTTGGAGAGACTTTTATCGGAGGGGGTCGCGCATGACCAGAGGAGTAGTAGCAAAAGAAGGGCGACCCCAAGCAACAGAAGACCCAACACCTTCGCCGCTCCGACAAGAACTTTTCCCGGACGGCTGCGCATGACATTTGTCCTCGGATCCATCATCACACGATACGCGAACCCGATGTGATGCTAACGAGGGCGCTCTATCATCCCGCGCTAGGCACCGGCACACGACTCCGCGCCGCAAATCGCTCGGACCAGCGAATCCTCCCGGTCACCTGCATTACAACGAATAGCGTAATGATGGCGATGATCGTAATCGCCAGCCCAGTGAATCCCTTCCAGAAGAATGCATAAGAGAACAGCACCAGGTAGATCAACTGCGCTGTACCAGCCTCCAGCGCAGCGAACCGCAGTCCCACCACCAATCGCAGGTAGCTCACCACCAGGGTCACTGAAACGGCCGACGCCAGAGCCATGGCTGCGTGGATCGAAATGTGATCCACCGAATAAGCCAGTAACAGATGGAAGGCGAAAAAGGCCGTCGCCAGAAAGAAGTAGTTCATGGGATGCAGATCGATGTTGCGCAGCGTGGTGATGATGAACATCAGAAAAAAGAAGAAGAACAACGACACCGGCGCGGCATAGCTGATTTGCCCCGCCAGCGGCCCAGGCTGCAACTTCTGCGGCATGGTCATACCGATCTGGAACCCTGACACCAGGTTCGAGTATTGCCACGTCAGTTGCCAGCCACCGGGGATAAGTTGTTTGGAGGTAGGCGAGAGCGTGTCATCGGCAAAATCAATGTCCCGGAAATTCGTTTGCATCGCGAGCATAAAATCGTGAGCCTGTGCGATGCCGTCGCCCAACTGGTAGCGCCAGCAATCCAATCCTTGCGAGCGATATGCCACGTGCAGGCTGGCGGTGTCTCCCGGACCCATGGTTGCCTGCCCCACTGTGCCCTGATCGTCGGCAGTGAGGGCGACGGCCTGCTCGTTGATCTTCATCTGCAGACTGTCGTAGATCGCTTTCTGTGCTGGGAATTTCAAGCGGAAGTCTATCGTCTGCGGGTGCGGTGTGTTGTTCTGGAAGGTGTAGTCTCCAGCGAAATCAACCGCATAGGTGCTGTACCAAAGCAATCCTTTCTGCCGTGGCGTGAGATGAAAGTTCACATGAATCCGGCTTGCTTGCACGGGCAATGGCACCTGCCGCTGCACGTTGTCTCTGTGAACCACTACCTTGCCATTCTCGACAGTAGTCGAGTTCACTACGTCGGTAAGAGTGTAGGTTGCCGTCGGCGGCGACTGTTGTTGCGATGTGCCCCAGGTGGAGGCTACGTGGTTCTGCAGTCGCTCGTTGCTGCCGTAGGTACGGGAGGAGATCGTCGTACCCAGAATCATCCACGCAATGGTGGTACACACGAAGATGAATGCCAGTGCCAGAATTTGTCGCAGCAAAAGATTTCCTCCTCTTGCGATAGATCGCATAGATGCGATTGCAAGGAGGTTGCCGCCGCGGATGCGTTGAGAGCAGGCAAGTTAGAGATACATGACCGGCATGACCGTGTCAGCGGGAACACGTGTGTGTCACTGAATAGACGGCTTAGACGTGAGGTTGACGAACGGTTCTAGCTGGCCAGCTTCCTCAGAAATTCCTGCTCATCCATGCGGTATTTGAAGGCTTTACGCCCGTCGATGAACACGACCGGAACATCGTCATTGAACTGGCGCCGCAGTTCGCTGTCGCTGTCCACATCGACTTCCTGCCAGGTGAACCCGCCGCGGCGGGAGAGCTTCGCCAGGCTCTCCTTCACCACCTCGCAGAGGTGACATCCCTTGCGCGAGTAAATCACGACTTGACGGGACTCGGGCACGGGTGGATTGTACCTTTGCCACCACACCTTCTGGCAAGAAAATACGGAAGCTAGTAGGCTGGCCCGACAGGCTCTTCCCGGTTCAGGAGTAAAATCCGAAAATGGTTCTTCCCGAACAGAAACCCTTGCGCGGCAAGGCCTGCCTCGTCACCGGCGGGGCTCAGCGCCTGGGGCGCGCTTCCGCTCTTGCCCTAGCCCAGGCTGGAGCCGATGTCGCCATCACCTTTCGCAATTCCGCCCGTGAAGCTCAACGTACTGTGGTCGACCTCTCCAGCTTTGGCGTGCGCGCCTTCGCTCTGCACTGCGACGTCACCGACGAAACCAGCGTCAAGTCCATGATGAAAGAAGCTGGACGCGAATTGGGCCGCATCGACATCCTGGTCAACAACGCCGCCAACTATGCCACCGCCGACTTCGAGCGCCTCACCCTGCGCCAGTGGGACGCGATGTTCGCGTCGAACACCCGTGGACCCTTCCTGGTCTCGCGCGAAGCGCTGAAGTGGATGCGTCGAAAGCGAACCGGATCGAAGCGCCCGGAAGAAATCGAAGCCAAGATTATTCACATGGGGTCGCTCGGCGGCTTGCGGCCCTGGGCCACGCACGCGCACTATTGTTCCTCCAAAGCTGCGTTGCACATGCTGACCAAGGTCATGGCAAAAGCTCTGGCTCCGGAAATTGCCGTCAATGCGGTCGCGCCCGGCATGATCGATCTCGGCGAGAAGTCAGCGGCGGCGTTTATGAAGCGCATGGCCACGCAGACTCCGATGCAGCGGAATGGGAGGGGGGATGAGATCGCGGCGGCCGTCCTATTCTTCGCCACCGCGCCCCAGTTTATTACCGGACAGATTCTGGCAGTGGACGGAGGTCTGGGGCTCTAGCCAACACGCCTCACGCTTCCGCAGAAGTCGGATCGATGATCCGCTTCACTTCCGAAACGCGATTTGCCGGAAAGCCACCTTGCTTCGCATGTTCCCGCACCATCGCTTCATTGGGAGCAATATATACACAGTAGATTTTGTCCTGGGTGACATAGCTCTCGAGCCACTGAATCTGCGGCCCCAGACTCTTCAGGACACTGCAGGATTTTTGCGAAATCGCCAGAACCTGTTCTGGCGTTAAACTGCCCGCACCGGGAATCTCGCGCTCAATGACGTATTTTGGCATTTCTTGTTCCTCTCGGTTACTCGAAGGTCAAGGCTAACTTGTGCCGGAGGATTTTATGCCGTGGGCTGAAAAATAGCTACTTGATCTGACAGGGGCCTTACGGGAGGATCGTGCCCTGCCGACACGAGCCGTTGGATGATGTAGAACCTTCCATGAACGGCTTTGCTATCCTCGTCGACTTACAGGTGTCAAGCGGCATGGGCCCATTGCAGACCGAGCTGTGGGGGACGATGGGAAGGACAGCATATTCCTTGGGGGAAGACCAGGTAAAGGACCAGTAAATTCTGCCATCGGGGGAAATTAATCGCCGACACCGACCCTCCTGCGGTTGTTGAGTTACTGGTTTTGGCAGTTTAGTAGCGGCTTTTCTCCTAAGTTGTTCGGCGTGCCGATGGAGCGCAGACCTGAGCTCTGAGAGGACTGGCTTTAGGCCCAGCCCCGACTCAGCTTCTTGCTCTGCCGCGAACCTAGAGCGTAATTCGCGGACGCGATCATCTATGGAACCAAAGAGCACAGGCAAATATTGCTGCAACCTGGGCGCTGATTCCATACAGGATTTTCCGTATTTCAAAGGTTGACAGCGTTGAAACAACTTTGCCTATTGTTCGCTTTTAGCGATCTTTGCCAGAGTCGCAACTCCCTGCGTTCCGGTACGGTCTGCCGGTTTTTGGCCAAGCTGTATCCCTTTCTGTCCGGTTCCTGATCAAGGTATAGTGAGGCGAATGAAGAAATCCACGAACGCCCCTTCCCCATCAAAAACTTCCGTGGCGTCGGCTCCCCGCGTCGCTGTCGCCATTATGGCGGCAGGCAAAGGCACGCGGCTCAAATCGCAGCTTCCCAAGGTCCTGCATGAAGTTGGCGGCAAGCCGCTTCTCGCTCATGTCATCGCAGCGGCCACTCGGGTCGTCCCGCCGAACGATGTCTTCGCGATCATCGGCCACGAGGCCGGACGCGTCCGCGCCGCTGTTGCCCATACCGGGGTCAATTTCGTTCTGCAATCCGAGCAGCGCGGCACCGGCCACGCTCTGATGGTTGCGCAGGCGGCACTCGGTACCTACGACCACGTCATCGTTCTTTCCGGCGACGCTCCGCAGATTACGCCCCAGACTATCGCCCGCCTACTCAACTTCCATCTCGATGAGCAGGCCGCCATGACCTTGCTCAGTGCCGATCTCGACCACCCCACCGGCTACGGCCGTATCATTCACAAACGATCTCGCAAGGGCACTCGCAGCGCCGAGGTCCAGGCCATCATCGAGGAGAAATCCGCCAGCCCGGCGCAGAAAAAGATCCGCGAGATCAACGCCGGCTTTTACGTCTTCGCGGTGCCGCAATTGTTCTCATACATCCAGAACCTCTCCACCGCCAACCCTCACGGCGAGTTCTACCTCACCGACATGGCTGAGGTTCTGCGTAAGGCCAGGCAACGTGTCGTCGCCTGGAAAATGGAAAACTCCAGCGAAGTTCTCGGCGCCAATACGCGTGCCGAACTCTCTTTCATTGACCAGCAGATCCGCATGCGCAAGTGCCAGGAACTTATGGCCGAGGGCGTGACCATTTTCTATCCCGCCACCTGCGTGATCGATAACGATGTCGAAATCGCCCCTGACACGGTGATCGAACCTTTCGTGCAGATTCTGGGCAGATCACACATCGGCGTCGCCTGCCGCATTCGCTCTTACTCAGTGATCCGCGATTCCGAAATCGGTGACGGCGTCCTCATTCGTCCCGGCTGCATTCTGGAGGAAGCCCGCATCGGTCCCAGCGCCGTCCTCGGCCCCTATTCCCATCTACGCGCTGGCAGCGACATTGGCGAGAGCGCACATGTTGGCAACTTTGTCGAGACCAAAAAAATCAAGCTGGGCAAGGGATCGAAGGCCAACCACCTTACTTATCTCGGGGATGCCGAAATCGGCGCAGGCGTCAACATCGGTGCCGGCACCATTACCTGTAACTATGATGGCGTCCACAAGCACACCACAGTGATCGACGACGGAGTGTTTATCGGCAGCGACAGCACTCTGGTCGCCCCCGTACACGTGGGCAAAGGCGCCTATGTTGCCGCAGCATCGTGCATCACCGAAGATGTCCCCGAAGACGCACTCGCCCTTGGCCGCGCGCGACAGATTGTGAAAGAAGGCTGGGCCCGTGAGAAACGCGCCGGACGTAAGCCAAAGTAGACCTTATGCGGAAGTGCTTTCACTACAGAGACAACCCAGCGCTGAAAAAAGCACCGAGACTCGGTTTTTCTCCGTGTCTCAGTGCTGCCGTGGTGTGCAAAACGGGCCTTAGTGTGAAACCGCAGTGAACAACTGCGAATGCATCAGTGCCTGAAACTGCTGATCGTTGGCTTTGAAGTGAAATTGTACGTTCGAGCCATCGGAATCTACGCTGGTGTTATCCATGGCCACTTTTTCCGAAGCACTGGCGCTCATTTTCTTGTAGAGCAGGCCGGCTTTCACCAGAGATGACAACGTCGCCGCGCTGACGGAATCCGAAGCGACCACGGTGAGATCGAAGTTCACGCCGCCGGTAAAGCTCATGGTGTAACGCGAACCGAGAAGGCGTTTCTTGATGGTGTCATAGTCGGCGACCCTGGCGGCCTCGCCCAAGGCCGAGCGCATTACGTTCTGCGTGCCTTGCTGGTCCAGAACGCTCCACACCGGCCCCGAATCCACGTCTGACATCATATCGGACATGGTCGGATTCGTATCCAGGCTTAATATCTGCCCATCGCGCGTATCCAGCGCCAACTTCACCGCCGAAAGCTCGCCGAACAGCAGGGTGCTGTCATCCAGAAAGGTCATCACCATCCCGCCATCCATCGGATAGATATTCGCTGTGCGATACTTTGTCGGTTTGATCTTCCGCAGCGTCATTTTCTTGATAACGGCTTTCATGGCAAACGGTCCTGCAGCCACTCCAACGGACTTGTTTCCCTGCTTCTCCGTACGGAATGAGGCAAATGCCAGCGTATCCACATCTTTGTCCGGATCGATCCCGACGCCCTTGAGAGCTGCCTCAAACTCTTTGATGCTATCGGGCATCAGTTGCTCCTTCAGTTGCATCGCGGTCGGCGAGTCCTTCAGCGCCCGGTAATCCACTGAAATCAACTGCTGCAGATCTGCGGGAACCACCGCGCGCGCCGACGAATTGAGCGGCATGGCATTCCCGACGCCCACGAAAAACACAGCCAGCAGAGCGGAGGTTAAGCAGGTCTTGACGGTTTTCATAATGGCCTCGGTCCTCACAAGAGTTTTCTTAAACTTAAGTAAGCTCACAAACAATGAACGGGATTCCCCACTGCGTCTTGCGAATTAGATGCCAAGTTTGGGATTACCGTTACCCCGGTGTACCTATTCTAAGCCAAACGCATCTGTTCCCGCCGCAGCCAAAGGTACTAGCCCGGTGACCAATTTGGGACGGCCTGTCTTTGGGTGCGAGAAAACTGTGCAGCCAGAGCAATTCCCTGTAAGATGGCTCGGTACGCTACCGCACAAACGCCCGCCTCCTTGGGCGCCGAGAAATCAGGGACACATGAAAATCCTACTGTACAACCCCGACAACGGGGTTACGCGCAATTTCATGCCGCATCTATGGATGTTCCTGCTACAGTCTCTAACTCCGGCCGGACACGAAGTGGTATTGATCGACGGCAACGCCCAATCGATGGACGAAGCCGGAATTGCTCGTTACGTCCTGGAACAAAAAGTTGATCTGGTCGGCATCGGCGCCATGACCAGGATGATCGCCAAGGCCTATCGCATGGCGGACGCCGTGCGGGCCGTGGGGGTACCCGTGGTGATGGGCGGGCCTCACGTCACAGAAATGGCGGATGAGGCGCTGGGCCGCGATGGCGGCCCGCGTCACGCCGACGCCGTGGCTCTGGGCGAGGCCGATGACACCTGGCCGCGCATTGTGGAAGACGCCGCACGCGGCAAGTTGAAAGATGTCTACGCGCCGGTCGACGCTGCCGGCAAAGAACTTAAGCCGTCGCTTAAGCAGTATCCCGTCATTCCGTGGGACACCATCGACCTCCAACAGTTCAATCTTGTGCCTAAGTCAGCTAAGAAATGGCTGCAAAAGTTGGGCGAGGGCTGGGGGACCTTTCGCATTGTTCCTGTCGAGTCGGGACGAGGATGTCCCTACGGGTGCGAGTTCTGCACCGTGACCGGATTTTTCGGTGACTCCATCCGCTTTCGCAGCAACGAAAGTGTCGTCAATGAACTCTTGCTGCTGAAGGCGCGCGCCAGAAAAGAGCGCGGGCAGATTGCCGTTTTTTTTATCGACGACAATTTCGCCATCAATATCAAGCGCACCAAGTCCCTGCTGCGCGACATTATCGCTGCCGGCGCGCAGGTGAATTGGGTGGCGCAGATCAGTGCCAACCTCCTGCGCGATCAGGAACTCGTCGATCTGATCTCCGCTTCCGGCGGCAAGTGGGTCTTCATCGGCATGGAGTCGATTGATCCCGCTAACCTGAAAGACGTGAACAAAGGCTTCAACAAACCAGAGGAATATGCCGCCGTGCTGGAGCGCCTGGCCCAGCGCAACGTGTATGCCATCACGTCATTCATCTTCGGCATGGATAACGACACCGTGGGTGCGGCCGAGCGCACGCTTCAGCAGGTGAGGACTTGGCCGCCGGGTCTTCCGATTTTCGGCCTGCTGACGCCGTTGCCGGGCACTCCGCTCCTCAAGCGTCTCGAAGCCGCTGGCCGATTGACTCGGCCCAAGCACTGGCAGGAGTTCATCCCGTTTGCCATGGCGCACACACCACTGAAGATGACCATCGAAGAAGCTCACGCCGAAGTGAAATACGGCTGGTCTCATTCCTACAGTGGGAAAGCTGTCGCTCAGGCTGTGGATTCACTCGATGACCAGCCATTGGGATATCGCGTCAACATCCTGATCGCGCGGCTGTGCTTCCGCGGAATCTACTTCCCCATGCTGGGCCGCTTCGCCTGGTGGAAGGTCATTTCTGAAAATCGCGCGACCATCTTTAAACTTTCACGCCAAGGATTCGAGGCCTGGTGGGAATCGAAAACCAGAACCGAACCAGCGCCGGCGACCAGCGCAGGAGATTAGAAGCCAATCGCAACCGTGCGTTGGCCCGGCGCCAGACCTACTTCCCCCCTCGTCGTTCCTATTTCGCGCGATGCGGAGCTGGCACGTTCTTGCCCAGAGCAGTCGCCAGAGCAATTTGGTGGTCTTGTTCGTCGATCAGAATCTCGCGAATCTGTTCGCTCATGGCAAACTCACCCAACTCCTCGCACTGGCGGACTCGCTCCCGATAGTTTCGAATCGTTTCCGTTTCGTTGTCCAGATCGAATTGCAACATCTTAGTAGCTTTTTCCGATGTCCGGACGGCTTTGGGTGAAACCGTCGGCATACCGCCAAGATAATCAATCTGCTTGGCGACGATGAGCGCGTGGCTCAGTTCCTGGGCCGCATGCGTTTCAAGTTCTCCTGCGATGTTCATGTACTCAGCCCCCTTCAGGACCTGTGAATAGACGACGTAAGCGATGATCGCCTGGTATTCGCGCGCCAGGTCTTGATTCAGCAACTCAATAAGTTCCGAACGGGACACTTTCTTAAAGCCTCCAGCAGTCGTTTCATCTTTCAAGGCGCTTTCCTCCAGAATAGAGTGTCGGGATTGCCGTTATTTGATGTCATTTTCGGACTTCCCGTCCGATTCTTTAATGTACTACCGGAGTGGCCCTCACCGTACCAATACTGTGCTTAACAATATCGGCGATGGTACTTCAAGCCGATTTGAAAGGTCTATAATTTGTGAATGGAGCGGGAGACGGGGATCGAACCCGTGACATCCAGCTTGGGAAGCTGGCGTTCTACCGCTGAACTACTCCCGCTCACTCGCCAGGATAGGCAACTGCCTGTGCGTAAGCCAGCCAAAAGTCTAGCACTCGAAGCCGCCGGAAACAATCTGATCGATCGATTCGGCTTGCCGCAATGGAAGACCGGACTCGAGCGTTGCGGATCATGCGATGGGCTAAGGTGGCAACCACCAGAAGCCTATTTCGTTTAGACTGCCTGAGGAGAACCAAATTGTCTTCCTCATCCAACCGAAAACACGGCGGTACGGGCGCGGTCAGCGATCAGCCTCCGGTGCCGGAGCCTTCGTTTTCGGAGCGGGCGCGCACATTGGTGTACTTAGGCCGCATGGGCAGCCTTTCGACTCTTTCGCGCAAGCAGCCGGGGTTCCCTTTCGGATCGGTGATGCCGTACGGGTTGGACGAGCGCGGGCGTCCTATCTTTCTCATCAGCACCATGGCCATGCACACTCAGAACCTGCAGGCGGATGCGCACGCCAGCCTGCTGGTAACGCGACCTGACGCGGGCGGCGATTCGCTGGGTGCGGGGAGGGTTACGTTGGTGGGAAACGTTCTGCCGATACCCCAGCCAGAGGTGGCAGAGGCGCGCCGGCTCTACCTGGAAAGCTACGCCAACAGCAAGTACTGGGTGGACTTTGAGGATTTTTCCTTTCACCGCATGGACGTGGTGGACGTTTACTATGTGGGAGGCTTCGGAGTGATGGGTTGGGTTCCGGTCACAGATTACGACTGTGCACAACCCGACCCCCTGGCCGATGCCGCGGCCGGAATCGTCGAACACATGAATACCGACCATAAGGACGCCCTCGTCCTGCTTGCTCGCACATTTGCTGGTTTGGAGTCTCAGGAAGCGGCGATGACTGCGGTGGATCGCCTCGGCTTTCACGTGCGACTCAAAACCCCAGATGGGATGAGGGGTGCGCGCATCGCCTTCTTGCGGGAAGTGAACAATCCGATGGAAGCCCGGAAGGTCCTGGTCGAGATGGTGCAGCAGGCGCGTCAGGGCTCTGATATTCGGGCGGGACAAAGCTGCTTTCCGTAAAATAAAAATGCCCGGAATCCTTTCGGATGCCGGGCACTTTAGTTATCGCTTCGAGAGCATGGTCACTTAGACCGCTTGGACGTTCTCCGCTTGCCAGCCCTTGGGGCCCTTGGTCACGTCGAACTGCACGGTTTGGCCTTCCTGCAGGCTGCGGAAGCCACCAGCCTGAATCGCGGAGAAATGCACGAAAACGTCCTCGCCATTTTGGCGGCTGATAAAGCCATAGCCCTTGGCGTCGTTAAACCACTTCACTGTTCCTTGTTCTGCCATTGTTGGTAGTCCTATTCTTGTTTCTTTTGGATTGTGCTGAGAAGATTCGCTGCTAGTGAGGGGGTGACGCTGGTTGGCGATACCGACCTTCAATTGCTTGTGAGTCAAACTTAGCTGGATTTGATTATACACGCCGACAGAAAAGAAGCACGAAAAATCTTGCAAATACCGGAAATTCGATTCTCACCCGAGGATTCCGACAATTCCCCGGCATATCTAGTCGGTTAGATCAGATGGGCCGCCCTCAGCCTCTCCGTGTGGATTATTATGTTCGTTGCAATCTACCACTACCTTCCAACGTAGAGGACGTTCCGAATCATGGCCCGAGATCAAGTAGATGCGAAGCTTGTTGCCAACCGCCGCTCATTCTTGAAAGCCACAGTGGTCGGCGGTGCGGCCGCGACCTTGACCCCACTCTATCCAGCGCTTGGAGCGGCGCGGGAGATGGCATCCGCCAAAGCGACATCCAGCGAAGCTGCGCCCGCTTCTGAGGTCCAGACCTTCGAACTCGACGAGATTACCATTGCCGAGTTGCAGGACGGAATGAAGTCCGGCAAGTACACTGCTCGCTCCCTGGTTGAAAAATACTCTGCCCGCATCGCGGAGATCGACAAACAGGGTCCCGTGATCAACAGTGTTATCGAATTGAACCCCGACGCGCTCTCCATTGCAGACATACTCGATCAGGAACACAAGGCCGGAGGTCTGCGGGGCCCGCTTCACGGCGTCCCCGTCTTGATTAAAGACAATATCGACACTTCGGACAGGATGATGACCACAGCGGGTTCGCTCGCCCTGTTTGGTTCGAAGCCATCCAAAGATTCGTTCGTTGCTCAGAAGCTGCGCGCTGCCGGAGCTGTCATCCTGGGCAAGACCAATCTTAGCGAGTGGGCCAATATTCGCTCCAGCCATTCCACCAGTGGATGGAGCGGCCGGGGTGGGCTCACCCGGAATCCCTACGCGCTTGACCGTAATCCCTGTGGCTCCAGCTCGGGGTCAGGCGCCGGGGTCTCGGCTAGTCTTTGTGCCGCCGCCATCGGCACCGAGACGGATGGTTCGATCGTCTGTCCCTCATCGTCGAACGGGGTTGCGGGCATCAAGCCCACTGTGGGCCTTGTAAGCCGGAGTGGCATCATTCCAATCTCGCACAGCCAGGACGGCGCTGGCCCGATGTGCCGGACAGTGCGCGACGCTGCACTTATGCTGGGCGCACTCACGGGCATCGATCCTCGGGATTCCGCCACCGCTGGCAGTCAAGGCAAGGCTTTCGCGGACTACACTCAGTTCTGCGATCCCAACGGTCTTAAGGGAGCCCGCATCGGCGTGGCAAGAAAGTACTTCGGCTTCAGCGACGCTGTCGACGCTCTCATGGAGCAATCCCTTGATGCGATGAAGCAACAGGGAGCCATCCTGATTGATCCCGCTGACATTGAAACCCTGGGTAAGTTCGATGAAAGCGAATTGTTGGTATTTATGTACGAGCTTAAGGCCGACTTGAATGCCTATCTTGCGAATCTCGGCCCCAGTGCTCCCGTCCGCACATTAAAGGACATCATCGACTTTAACGACCGCAATCGGCAGAAAGAGATGCCATACTTTGGCCAGGATTTGTTTTTGAAAGCCGAAGCCAAAGGCCCGCTCACGGAGAAGGCATATCTTGACGCACTCGAAAAGAACCATCAACTCGCCCGCACCGAGGGCATTGACGCCACCATGGATAAGTACCACCTCGACGCCATTGTCGCGCCCACAGGGGGCCCAGCTTGGATCACTGACCTGGTCAATGGCGATCACGTGGCTGGTGGAAGCTCCAATGCTGCTGCCGTCGCGGGCTACCCCAATATCAATGTCACTGCCGGATTTATCTCCGGCTTGCCAGTTGGAATCTCCTTCTTCGGGCGCGCCTGGAGCGAACCCACCCTCATCCGCCTGGCGTTCGCTTTCGAGCAAGTGACAAAGGCTCGGCAGGCACCCCGATTCTTATCTACCATCGGCGCAGGTAAGAACTAACCGTAGTTCACCTCGATCTCCCAATCTGCTCATTCTCCCAGATCAGTTTTAGGAGCAACCTATTTGACTTAAAGTCACTTCTTAGAAATCTCAACTAATATCGTCCCGTGTTACCTTACTTACAAAGGGGGTATTAACGATGATGAACAAAGTGGTTGCTTCCCTGCGGAAAGAGTACTCCCGTCTTGAAAAAGAGATGGGACAAGTAGGGAAAGCGCTCGACGCTCTCGGCCATGCCGGCGGGAAGAAGCTCAAGAAGACAGGCCGTACCTTGAGCAAGGATGCCCGCAGACGTATTGCCGAAGCGCAAAAACTACGCTGGGCAAAAGTAAGAAAAGCAGCCGCCAAGCTAGTGAAGTCGTAAGTGAAGTAGTGCTTTCGCAAGCACCGCAGCCAGCCTCGTTCGTAACTTCTCCCAAGACTTGCGGACGAGGCTGATGTTTAAGTTAGATTGCTCGATTAAGGATGGGCCCCTGCTTTGATTGCGTACTGCAGGCTGACAATCCCCGTACCGTAGACCATGTGGCGGATTAGTTCCAACTTCGTCTCTCCTGCCGGAGGCGGAAGCAGCGGAATACCGGCCCCAAGCAACACCGGCACGAAGGAAACCTCCACCGTATCTACAAGCCCCGCTTCCAGCAGGCTGCGAAAAAGCGTTCCCCCGCCCATAAGCCAGATATCTTTGCCCGGCTCTCTCCGAATTGTGGCCAGCATTTCTTCTGGCTGGTCCGCCAGTATCGTCACATCCGGATAATCGCGTGGGCGGAGAGTCCGCGAGAAAACAAAAGTCTGCACGCCGGGAATGGCGAGATTGCCTGCCTGCGCCATTGCCTCGAAGGTGTGGCGCCCCAGTAACACTGTGTCGAACTCTTTGAACATCTTCGCAAAATCAATTTTCGGATCGAAGATGATCCAATCTGCTTCGCCCTTGGGCCCTGCGATGTATCCATCCAGGCTGGCCGCAACTACGTAGCGAATTCGCCGCACGAGCCCCTCCTCTTCCCGCGCTTGCAATCAAGGATTGCTGATGAGACTCGCTCTAACCTCACAACTAAGTCCACCGAAACCACTTTAGCGCCAGCAAGAACGAAATTCCACCCCACAGAATCATTACCAACAGCCGCGGCCACTGATGGATCAGCGGCGTGCCTTCGAGAATGCTCGCCCTTAGCGCATCGTTCAGAGCCGTCAGCGGAAGCGCTTTAATCAGGGGCTGGATAACGGCCGGAAACCGCTCATAGGAAAAGAACACCCCGGAAAAGATCCACATGGGCATCATCACAAGGTTCATGAGGCCGCTCACGCTTTCGATCTTTTGTGCCCGGCTCGCCGTCACCAACCCAACTCCGCCGAAGCACAGAGCTCCCACCGAACCCAGTAATAGAATTGAGAACAGAGATCCCAGAACTTTCATGTGGAATACGAGAAGCCCGAGGGTCAGCAACAGTCCGATTTCGATAATCATCAGCACCAGACGGCTCGACATCAGTGCTAACAGAAAATCGGAGCGGCGCATGGGCGTACCCACAAAGCGTTTGAGTAGTTTGCGCTGCCGCATGTCCACCAGCGCAAATCCGACGCCCCACATGCCGGAGTTCATCAGATTCATGCCCAGCAAACCGGGAATCAGAAAATCGATATAGCGCGAACCTGGCTCGGATGAGGTCACCACAGTCGTCGCGACAATATCCTTGCGTCCGGCCGCCGTCTGCAACGCATCGTTCACTTCGGCCCGGGCCAACACGCTCTCCGGACGGGCCGGGTCGTAGCGATACTGAAGTCCTCCCGCGCCATCCGGTTCGATCACAAGATCGTACTTCCCAAGACGGAAACCTTTGCGGGCACTTTCGGTGTCTCGCAGGTCAATCTTGAATGAGTCGTGTTGCGGGGAACGTAGCAACATGGCTTCTGCCTGCTGCGCTCCCGCACCCTCGACAATCGCAACCGAGGACGCATCGCCCGGCTTGTTGCGGAAGGCAATCCCGAGGCCCAACGCCAGCAACAAAGGAAACACAAATACCCAGAACACAACCTCCGGTTCGCGCTTCAATTCCAGCATGCGCGCGCCCAGAAGATGGAGGTATCCTGCCCACCGCCCGTTGCGCTTGGGCGGGCGGTTCCGCGGAGGCATTTTTTCTACAAGCGGTGTTTGCTCTGCAACGCTCATGGGGCGGTCTGCTACCGCGCCTCCGGTTTCCACTTATTCAGGAACTCGAGCAACGCCTCCGGCGTGAGGGAGCGCGCGTCCTCGAATTCGCCATTTTTCTGACTCACTATCAGTTTGCCGTCGCTTTCGGCGACCGCCAAAGCGGGAATGCCCTTATCTAGTGGCACGTCGAACTCTTTTACCAGATCGGCATTCTTCTGCTCATCTGGCCCAAGGTCGACATGCACGACTTCATATCCCGCCATAACCGATGCGAAATCGGAACGATGGAACGCCAGGTCCAGCACGTGGCAGTCGTAACACCAGTTGGCCCCAAACACCAGGAGCACGCGCTTGTGCCCGGCAGCGGCTTTCTCCTCGGCTGCTTTGATCTCCGCGTGCGCGTCCGCATCCGCCGCATAAATATTCTTGTTCATATCCGACGGCTGTTTCAAGTGAGGCGCATCCGCTCGCTCCACGCTTATCAATCGCCACTGCTCTCCCTGCTTTCGCCACATTTGACCATCGGTTACGCTCAGGGACTGGTCATTCGGCAGCTGCACTTCAGCTTTGAAAACAACGCTCATGCCTTTGGGCCGTTCGATCACTGCAACGATTTCTAATTTCATGCTTGGCCCCTTCAGGCCCAGCCAGAAATTCACGTCCGCATCCGCGCTGGTCACGACACCGTTCGCCTGAACCTTCGGGACTGGATCGGTGCTGTACAGCGCCTTTAAAGCTGCCGCGTCTCCCGCGAGAATAGCGGCCTTCCATTGGTCCAGTGGAGGAAAGCCGGTTGGCGAGTCAGCCGCCGCAACCTGCGCGAAGCTAGACCGCCCGCCCAGCATCACCGCCGCCGTTATAACCAGAAAAACTATGTAGCGAAAATACTTTGTCACTGCCATGTTTATCTTTTCACTTTCACGTCGCTCTTCTTCATGTCACTCTTCCCGCAGATGCCGCCCCGTCAGCCGCACGAACACATCTTCCAAACTTGCCTGACGCGTCGTCAAATGCCGCAATTCCCTTCCCTGCTTCCCAACTTCATCCAGCAGTGCCGGAATCGTTAGATGCGGCTCCTTCACACTCAACGCCACCATTCCGTCATCCTCGCGCACTGACTCCACGCTGGGCAGCGCGCGCCAAGCCGCCAGCGCCGCGCCGTCCGAATTCCCGGTTGTTTTTTTTTCTGCGCCCACCGCAAATTCCACCACGTGATGCCCGCCCAAGCGATCGATTAAATCGTTCGGCGAACCCTCCGCGATGATCTGCCCCTGATCCACAATCGCCAGCCGGTCGCACAGCCGCTCGGCCTCATCCATGTAATGCGTAGTCAGCAGCACGGTGCCGCCGGCGCGCTGGAATTCGCGGACAATATCCCACAACTGGCGCCGGCTCTGGGGATCGAGCCCTGTGGTCGGTTCGTCGAGAAAAAGAATTTTCGGATTGCACACCAGCGCCGTCGCCACCGCCAGCCGCTGACGCTGGCCGCCGGAAAGCTTCCCCACCCACGCGTCGGCCTTCTCCGTGAGTTGCAACTGCTCCAGCACCTCATCGGACGAGCGCGGTTCCCGATAAAAGCTGGCAAACAGCTCGACGGTTTCGCGCACAGTAAGCTTTTCTGAAAGCCGCGTCTCCTGCAGTGAAATACCGAGCCACTCCCGCATCTCGCGCGCATTCTCGCGCCACGAGTGGCCAAGGATCGACACGTCGCCCGAGGTCGGCTCCAGCAAACCCTCAAGGATCTCAATAGTCGTCGTCTTCCCTGCTCCGTTCGGACCGAGAAGACCGAAACATTCTCCGGTTTGAATCTCGAGGTTCAGCCCGCGCACGGCTTCGACTTTGCCGTCGTAAGTCTTGCGAAGATCGCGACATTGGATAGCTACGGCCACGCAGGCATTCTAACTTACACACTGGCCCAAGGGTGAAGGGCAGCTTTTTCCAACAACCGCGCTCTGCTAAAATACCGCATCGCCGAATTCCTTTCCGGCATCTCCATTCCATGCGCATACCCAAGCGCGGCTTTACTTGACGGCATTCCCTCTAAGACGCCCGTGTGTCGTTTCCAAATACTGTCAATTTGATCCTCAGTTCTCCTCCGAGAACATGAAAGGATGCCGCTTATGCTGCGCAAGTTCTGCGTATTGTCATCTCTGCTTTTCGTCTTCGCCTTGTCCGCCCTCGCCCAGGATTCCCGCCACTTCACGTTTCACTATTCCTTCACCGTGAGGAATCTTTCTTCAGGAAAAAAGGTCCGCATCTGGATACCGGCGGCTCAGTCCGATGCCTATCAGGAAGTGAAGATTATCTCCGCCAAAGGCGATCTGCCGTTGAAGAAAACCAGCGAGTCGAAGTATGGCAACCAGATTTATTATGCCGAGACCAGCTCCGCGCAGCCTGAACTGCACTTCGACTTGGAATACGATGTCGTTCGTCATGAGCGCGTAGCGCTCGGACAAACCGCATCGCACGTCGTTCCAGTTTCTCTCTCATCCACAAAAAGACAGCAAGACCTTCAGCCCGACGTCCTCGTCCCGGTCACTGGCTTGCCCGCCGATCTTGCCGCCAAAGTCACTCAAGGCAAAACCCAACCGCTCGACAAAGCCCGTGCTATCTACGATTACGTTTTTACTACCATGCGCTACGACAAGACGGGAACGGGCTGGGGACACGGCGACGTTCTCTATGCCTGCGACGCGAAGAAGGGCAATTGCACCGATTTTCATTCCCTCTTCATCGCAATGGCCAGATCCCAAGGCATTCCGGCCCGCTTCGAGATCGGATTTCCACTGCCGCCCGACAAGCACTCCGCCGAGATTGCAGGCTACCACTGCTGGTCCGATTTCTACATCGACGGCAAGGGATGGATTCCCGTGGACATTTCCGAGGCATGGAAGCATCAGGAAAGACGCGATTACTTCTTCGGCTCCCACGACGTGAACCGCATGCAGTTCAGCATGGGCCGCGACCTGCGTCTGAGCCCTGCGCAAGATGGCAAGCCGCTGAACTATTTCGCCTACCCCTATGTGGAAGTCGATGGGCAGGAGTTTCCAAATGTAGACTTGGCGTTCTCGTTCGCTGACGCCGGTTCAGCAGTCGCCACGCGATAGCATTTGAGCGCTTCAGGCTTGCACGAAAAAAACACAGGAGTCGGGCTCTGAGCTTGGACTCTGCGACCGTTTTCCGCGCGGTCGAGCGTCCTGCCGTCAGCGCGTCGGTAGGATTTCCCCTGGCCCACCCGAAGGCTGGGGCAAGTCTGGTGGTGGCATGGGCGGGGTCGGCGCGGCTCCGTTCGCCGGCTTGGGCACGTCCTGTGAGTCTTCACCCGGACGCCTCAGACTCGGCGGGTTCGCTGGTCGCTCTTCGGGCTCTTTTTCCTTCTTCGCCTCTTTGTCCTTGTCCTTGTCCGGCTCCAGGATGACTTCCTTCTCCGTGCGCACAATCTTTTCGCCGTCAACCTTCATGATCTCTACGCGCACTACCTCGTCTCCGACGAAGCGTACAAAGTCGACATCCGCCGGGGCTTCGCCGTAAATCCACTCTTCGTATTCCGTCTCACCGTCCCGCTCCCGAACCTTCTTCGGGGCTTTGCCTTTGGCATGCAGCACCATCTCCTGATTCATCCCTACGAGCACGCGATGCGCCTGGATGGCTTCCTTTACCTTTGGAGGCACCGTATCGAGGTAGGCCTGTTCTTTATTTCTCGCATTGAAGTCGAGCACTGGGTACAGCAACTCGCGCAACTGCCCGGCCGTCATCTCGGGCACATGCTTGTCGAAATAAAGATCCACGCATGAACCGTGCGGATTGGTCTGGTCGTCCGGCCCACCCGTAACCGGCGTACCGTATGTCCCGGAAACCTCTACGCGCTGATACCACTTCTTTCGGCGTATAGGACCGCCATTGATCTCAAAATGAACGTGATCGTCCTTGATCTGCACAAACGAGATGTGAGCCGGATCTCCAGGCTTGACGGCCGGTCCCCAGAGGGAGAGCATCTGCTGCAATTCCTCCCCGCTGGGTGTAATCACGCCTTCCTTCAGCCGCAGACCCTTTGTGCCCATTGGAAAAGCCGTCCGCGCATAGACAAGTTGAGTCTCAAAATCGCGGATAATTTCATAGCGGGTCTGCTTGGAAATGCGCGGCGCATTGGGAGCTATCGGACTGGCATCCGGCTGCGGCGTGTGCTCACCTGAGCCCTGTTCTGACGAGGCTGACGGCGAGACTTGCGTTTGCCCTGAATCATTCGCCTGGCCGTAGACAAGAAATGGCGCGAACAGGAGGAAAGCGAGAAGGGAGATACTCCGAAAGCTTGACATACAACACCCCACGGCACGCCCGTTCATTATAAGCGATGCCAATGCGGGATGAAACGGAATATGCGATGAGGCGGAGACAGCTGGTTTGCTAAGAAATCAAAGCCTTTATGCCAGGCTTATACGCTCTCGGGGCCACGCTTCTTGTGTTGCTGGCACTTGTTCATGATGGCAGAGCGGAGACGGGAACGGAGATCTTCGGGCAACTCGTAGAGCTGGGAATCGCGATAGATCTCGATCGTCTTCTTCGTGGTGTCACAAACCACGTAGCAGTTGTGGCACCAGGAAAGATGATTTTCTAGCTCGACTTTCGTAGGTTCGTCGAGGACGCCGTCCAAGTAATTGGTCAGCTCGTGCAAAAATTCAGAACATTTCACTGGTCGCCATCTCCACTCTCGCGTCTCTGGAAGAACCGTCCTAAGCGCTCGCGAAGCTGCAGACGCGCGCGCAATAACCGCGATTTCACCGCAGGCACGCTCAATTCCAGAGCCGCCGCAGTTTCCTCGGTGGAAAGTCCTTCCACGTCTCTTAGTACAAATACGGTCCGAAACCCTGGGGGAAGGCCTTGGATCGTCTTACTCAAAATCTCCCGCAACTCAGCCTGCGTGTACTGCTGCTCCGGATTCGGACTCCAATCCGCGATTTCACGCGGAAGAGAATCGTCTTCGGTCTTTATGTCCTCGTCCAGCGATACGGTGCGCTCGGGCTTCTTACGGCGCAACTTCATCAACGCTTCGTTGACGGCGATGCGCACCAGCCAGGTATAAAACTTCGACTGCTCCTGGAACTTAGCCAGGTTGCTGTACGCCTTCAGAAACGCTTCCTGCACCACATCTTCCGCATCCTCGCGGTTTTGCGTGATGTGCTGCGCAATCCGAAAAACGTTGCGGTCGTAACGGCGAACCAACTCTTCGAAGGCTGAGTCGTCACCCCGCTTGGCAGCCTGTACCAGCGTCAGTTCATCACTGACAGGCCCCTCTAGTTTGTTTTGGATGGTTCCCATTCTTTCGGCGATGCAGTATTTTGCAGCAACAAATCGCGGTGCTGAAAAGCGAACTGTTATTCTACTTGGTAACCTATGAGTTTGCCCAATCGCTTTCGCGTTTCGACGGCACCCCAACTTACGATAGAGTCGAAGAATGGAAGGTACGCGGTCGAACACGTCCTGACGTACTCTGGGGCAGTCCCACAAGTGCCGTATAATCAGCACTTAGAGTTCAGCTCCGGCCTGACGTTACCAGACGGGTGCTATTCCAGGGAATAAACGGTCTTCTAATAAAGCATGGCGCAACAGAACGAGAAACGCAACGAGACGCAGCAGGCCGAGATTCAGCAAATCGTCGAGCGCGCTGTGGCACAGGCTCTGCAAGGGCAGATTCCACAATTGCAGGCCCAAATTGTGCAGCGCGTGCTGGAAGCCTTGCCCGCTCCGATAAGCGAAACTCCAGCTCCGTCGCGCGAAGACTCCGGCGCGCTAGTTCAGGCCGTCGCCAATATTCATGCGGGTTCGACCCAGAAAGAAATCTTGCGGGCTTTGTTGGATGCCGGCAGCGGTTACTGCTCGCGTACCGCGCTGTTCGTGGTGAAGGCGGGAGCGGCCTCAGGATGGCAAGCTCGCGGATTTGGGGATGATGAATCAATCAAGGATTTTCCCCTCGATCTGAATGCCGGACCGGTGGCACACGCTTATGGGAATCGAGTGGCGACGCCGGGAAACATCGCTGAAATGGGCGAGCGGTTCGCAGAGCAGTTCGGCAGTCCGGCCAACGAGCAGGTGCTGGTGCTGCCGCTGGCGCTCAAGGACAAGGTAGCAGCACTGGTTTACGCCGATGGTGGCGACAGCGGAAAGTTGGATGCAGACGCCCTGGAATTGCTGGTGATTGCAACCAGCGCATGGTTGGAAGTAATTTCGCTCCGCAAGCAAACGGGGCCGAAGGAAAGCATCGAGGCGGCGAGCAGCGGCGAGCGGGCGGCTCCGCCAGTGCAAACGGTTTCTTCGTTTTCCGATCCATTCGCGGCACACGCGCCCAAGCACATACCAGCCAGCGTTCCGACCGATCCCGAACCTGCGGCCGAGGTGGTGGAAGTGGCAGCAGTGCATGCAGCCAGTGCAGCCGCAGCGCCGGCGGCAGCCGCCGATCCCTGGGCCGGTTTGTCGCCGGAAGATGCCGACGTTCATCGCAAAGCGCAGCGTTTCGCCCGCTTGCTGGTGGATGAAATCAAGCTTTACAACCAGGCGAAAGTAGCGGAAGGCCGCCGCAACAAGGATTTGTACGACCGTTTGAAAGAAGATATCGATAAAAGTCGCGGTACGTTTCAGAAACGGTACGGCAGCACAGTAGCCGCAAGTGGGGATTATTTTCAACACGAGTTGTTGCGTAGTCTGGCCGAGGATGACGTCTCCATCATGGGTTCGAATTTCCGCCGCTAGATTTAGCGGCCTGATCTAAATTAGAAAGTCTGAAAGTAGAGAGTCTGGCAGTAGCGTGTTTCCGCGAAAAGTAAACGTAGTGCAATCAGGTTCAAAGTTTTGGTGGGTGCTCGCAGCCGCGGCTCTCTGCGGCTTCTTTGGCATTCTGCTTCGGCCGGCAGAGGCGCTGCCGCAATCTGCCTCCAGTTCCGTTCCAAGCCAAGCGGATGCGTCTCCGGCGAAGCCCTCCGCTCAAGATGCCGCGAGCAGCGGCACAGCTGGCAACCCAAGCAAGCCTCCAACCCACAAGTCTCCTGCAGGCAAGAAACCCGTGCCAAGCGCTGCTAGTCGTCACTCGGGTAGCACCCGAAAGTCTCGAACCATCTCCCCGCGGGTCCGGCGCATGCGGCAGGCATTTGTGGCATCGGCCAGCTTGCGTCCCATGGCGCAGCAGCTTCTGCAGGATCGCTCGCCGGCGGGCTACGCCGGAGTTGAAGCGTACTCACGATCTCATGCCAAAGACGACGCAGGAGCGCTGGCATGGCTTGTACTGGGCTACGCGCACGTGCTGGATCGAGACTTTGCAAAAGCAGTCGATCCGTTGAACCGGGCCAAAGTCCATGCCGGAGATCTGGGCGATTACGTCGCTTACTATCTCGGGACCTCGTACCTGCAGACCGGGCGCACGGCAGAGGCTCTGGCAACCTTGGCGGACTTTGCCAAAGCACATCCGGATTCGCTGCTGGTGCGGGACGCCCGCGTCAGCTATGCCGACGCGCTCCTGCTCGAAGGACAAAGCGCGGAAGCGGTAGCCTTGTTGGAACAAGTTCGTCTGCCAACGCGCTCGGACCTGGAATTTGCCCTGGGGCGCGCCTACGCTGCATCGGGGCAGACCGCGAAGGCTACTCAAACCTTCGAGAACATCTATTACACGATGCCAACGAGCGCTGAAGCTGACGCGGCATATGCCGAGTTGAAGAAATTGCCGTCAGTGCCGACACCTACGCTCAGTCAGCTCAAAACACGGGCCGAAGGATTGATGAGCCGGCGGCGTTATGCCGAAGCGGCGGACGAATACCGCAGTCTGGTAAACGAGGCCGGGGCTAGCGACAGACCCTCGATACAACTTTCTCTGGCAGATGCGCTCCATCGCAGCGGCAAGAACCATGACGCGAAGCTAGTCCTCGCCTTGCTGGGTGGTGAGGGCGGCGAAGTGAATGCGGAGCGCTTGTATCTGTTGGGCCAGGTTGACTTCGCCGCCAACGACAACGACGCTTTCTACCGCACGGTCGATGAGTTGCGGCAAGCGGCTCCGGCGAGTTCATGGCTGGAGCAGGCGCTGCTGTCTGCAGCGAATCTGCACCTCGTGCATCACGAGTATGACCAGGCGCTGGACACGTTCCGCGAAGCGCAGCAGCGCTTTCCCAACGGTGCGCGCGCGTCCTATGTGCATTGGAAGGCAGCCTGGCTCATGCTCCGGCAGGGACGCAACGAGGAAGCCAAGAAATCGTTCGAAGAACAAATCGTGCTGTATCCTTCCGGCGCGGAAACTCCTGCGGCTCTATATTGGCGCGCCCGTCTGGCCGAGGAAGATAACCAGCCGCTCATGGCTCGAGCGTTTTATCAGAAGCTTTCGGATCGCTATCGCAACTTCTACTACGCAGAACTGGGGAGGCAGCGGATGAAGCATCTGCCTGCCGCAGCCGATGCAACCACGCGATACGCCTTGCTCGATCGCGTTCCGCCCATCGATATCAACGGCAAAATAATCGAGTCGGAACCGCCGCAGGACGAGCTGCACGTGCAGAAAGCGCAGCTTCTCGGCAATGGCGGGCTGGTCGATTTTGCCGTGCGCGAATTGCAGGCGGCCGCTGCCGCCGATGGCGCAAGTTGGGGTCCGGTCGAAACCGCGCAACTTTACGACGACGCTGGACACTACAACCAGGCCATCGAAGTCATGAAGCATTCCACGCCGAATTATTTCGCCCTCGACATCCCCGATCTGCCGCGCAAATACTGGGAAGCGCTCTTTCCTAAAGCCTACTGGAGCGACCTGAAGCGCTCGTCGGCAGCCAATGGACTGGATCCTTACCTCGTGGCGTCGCTCATCCGGCAGGAGTCTGAGTTCAATCCCAACGCGGTTTCGCGCGCCAATGCGGTTGGGCTGATGCAGCTGTTACCCAAGACCGGCAAAGCCGTGGCCAAAGAAGTAAAAATGAAGCGCTACAACGCCAGCCAGTTGTACACGCCCGCAGTAAATCTGCAATTAGGCACACGTTATTTCAAAGGCATGGTCGACAGGTTCGGCGGATCGTTCGAGTACGCCCTGGCCGCCTACAATGCAGGATCGGACCGTGTGGAAGACTGGCTGGGCCAGGGCAAATATCGCGACCCTCAGGAGTTCGTGGAATCAATTCCCTTCACCGAAACGCGGGAGTACGTGCAGGCGATCCTGCGCAATGCCAGCGTATACAAGCAGCTTTACGGGACACCGTGAAAGGTCTGGCCGTTCCCTCTTTGGCAATTCGAACCACTTCGCGAATCTCTGCTCTCCTGCAAACATCAAACATGACCTGCGGAGGCATTCAATGAAGTTAAGGAAATTGGGGCGGTCAGGCCCCGCGGTTTCGGCGCTAGGACTTGGCTGCATGGGAATGTCGGCGCTATACGGCCCTGCGGACGAAAAAGAAAGTTTGGCCACGCTGCATGCGGCGCTGGAAGCTGGAATCAATCTGCTAGATACTGGCGACTTCTATGGCATGGGCCAGAACGAAGCCCTTGTGAGACAGGCAATCCAGGGACGGCGGGACCATGCTTTCGTATGCGTAAAGTTCGGGCCACAACGCTCACCCGACGGCCGGTTTGTGGGCGTGGATTGCCGCCCTTCGTCGGTGAAAAACTTCCTAGCGTACAGTTTGCAGCGGTTGGGGACTGACTACGTCGATCTTTATCAGCCCGCGCGCGTGGATCGTTCGGTGCCGATCGAAGATACAGTGGGAGCCATCGCTGACCTTGTCAAAGCGGGATACGTGCGCCATCTCGGTCTGTCGGAGGCTTCTGCGGAAACGGTGCGCCGTGTCGCTGCCGTTTATCCCGTCGCCGCGCTCCAGATTGAATACTCCATCATCACTCGTGACATTGAAGATAACGTGTTGCCCGCGCTGCGAGAGCTGGGAGTGGGCGTCACCGCGTACGGTGTGCTTTCGCGGGGACTGCTGGCCGGAAAAACCTCGTCGTTCGCCAAAGGAGACTTCCGAGCGCATCTGCCGCGTTTTGGAGGCGAGAACCTGCAAGCAAATCTGAAGATCATCGAGTCATTGAAAGGGATTGCGGTGGATCGGGGAATATCCGTGAGCCAGCTTTGTATCGCGTGGGCATTGAGCCGCGGAGAGGATATCGTTCCGTTGATCGGGGCGCGAACGCGAGCGCAGTTACAGGATGCGCTGGGCGCACTCGAGATTTCTTTGACTGTCGGGGAATTACAGCGAATCGAGAAGGCCGCTCCCGCGAGTGCTGTTGCCGGAACCCGGTATGCAGCAGATCAGATGGCTATGCTAAATGGCTGAGGCTTTGCCGACTATGCCTTCGCAGACTGGCTCTGTACAGGGTTGTCTGGTGAGTGTGATTTGGCGAACAGAATTTCCACTATCAATAGCCCCGCCCCCACCACAATGGCGCTATCCGCCAGATTGAAAACAGGCCACTGATACTGCTTCACATAGAACAGCAAAAAGTCGACCACACGCCCACTGGTTAGTCGATCCCAGAGATTCCCCACCGCTCCTCCCATAATCAGCGACAGGCCAATGCCGGTGACCACGTGAGCATGGTGGTTCTTCCAGAGCAGGACCGCGACCACCGCCAACGCAATCACCGAAAATGCGATCAGCAAGCCCGTTTTCCAGGGCGCGGGCGAGTCGGCGAACAGGCTGAAAGCAGCGCCCGTATTCTCGGTATGGGTTAGGCGAAAAAAGCCGGGGATGACCTGGATGTGAGCATAAAGGCGGATGCGCTGCGCCACCATATGCTTTGTCCAGCGGTCGAGCAGGACAACGATGAACGCAATCAAAAGGTAAAAAACACGCGTGGAGTTCTTGGTCATCCGTAATTTCGGCCTGCGAGTCCTAGCCTGCAAACATCTTAAACTGCCGGAGGCGCGCGGCGCTTGTTCCTGCTGAAGACCAGTAGTCTTAAGTTCTGGCGATGCACTCCGATTAAAGCGCGACTCTGCTAGCCGCTTTATTATTTTCTCTACAATCTTTCATTTTCACCTATCCCGGGCACGGGCTGTCCATGTATTCTGATGCGGCCTTGAGCCGGACTACGCTCCGCGAAACGGAGAACGAATGCCTGTTCCCGGTTGCTTTCATTCCTATGTCGGCGAAATATGCGCATGAAGCTTTTCAAACGCTGGAAAGGCCGGACCCTGCTGTTCCTCGCGGTAGTGGGGCCGGGGATCATCACGGCGAACGTCGACAACGATGCCGGCGGCATCCTGACCTATTCGCAGGCCGGGGCGCAATACGGACTTCTTCTGCTGTGGACGATGATCCCGATCACGCTGGCGCTGATCGTGGTGCAAGAGATGAGCGCCCGCATGGGCGCAGTCACCGGTAAGGGACTGAGCGACCTGATTCGCGAAGAGTTCGGCTTCCGCATCACTTTTCTGATGATGCTGGGAATCCTGATCACCAACTTCGGCAATGTGGTGACGGAATTTATTGGCATCGCCACCAGCCTGGAATTGTTCGGCCTGTCGCGCTACGTGACGGTGCCGGTTTGCGGCGTAATCGTTTGGCTGATCGTAGTGAAGGGCCAGTACAAGAGTGTGGAAAAAGTGTTCCTGGCAGCATCGTTCTTCTACATTACATACATATTCGCCGGGGCACTGGCGCATCCACTATGGAAGGACGCGGCGTTCGCGACGATCAAGCCGCCCGCTCTCAAAGCTTTTCGCGACCAGGCATATTTATTCACGGTAATCGCCGTGGTGGGGACGACGATCGCGCCTTGGATGCAGTTTTATCTACAATCTTCCATCGTGGAAAAGGGCGTAACCAAGCGGGGACTCAAGGCTTCGCGCTGGGATGTGATTACGGGCTGCATTTTTACGGACGTAGTGGCGTGGTTCATCATCGTAGCCTGCGCCGCCACGTTGTATGTCCATGGATACCGCGACATCAAGTACGCAGCGGACGCAGCACAAGCCCTGAAGCCACTGGCCGGGCAGTACGCTTACATCCTGTTTGCCGTGGGACTGTTCAACGCTTCACTTTTTGCAGCGTCGATTCTGCCACTTTCCACTGCGTACACGGTATGCGAGGGTCTGGGCTTTGAATCTGGCGTGGACAAGAAGTTCAGCGACGCTCCGTTCTTCTACTGGCTGTACACGCTGTTGATCGTGGCAGGCGGGGCCGTACTTCTCATCCCGGGTTTGCCGCTGATAAAGATCGCAGTGTTGTCACAGGTGGTGAACGGCGTGGTACTACCCTTTGTGCTGATTTTCATGCTTTTGCTGATCAACAAGAAAGAACTTATGGGCGCGTACGTGAACACTCGCTTGTTCAATGCCGTGGCCTGGTTAACCACGGTCGTAATGATTGGGTTAACGATTGCCTGGTTCTGGACGTTGAGAGGTGGCAGTTAGCACGAATCGTCCAGACTTAGTCCGATTCAGACATCGGCGCCATCAGATGAGTTTCCCTGCCGCCAAATCCTTCACCAATGACGCATCCGCCTCGAGAAAATCGTACGAGCCTAGATCCCTCGGAGCCGACCATTGAAGGTCTCGGAAGATGCGATTCTCGATTTCACTATCGTATTCGCGGACAATGAAAAACCGTAGCTCAACCATCGCGCCATTCGGATAGGTATGCCGCAGGCGGGCGATCTCATCGCCGATCTTGGCATGAATGCCTAATTCTTCCTCCAACTCCCGGCGCAGGGCATCACGTGGCTGCTCCCCTTCTTCAATTTTTCCTCCGGGGAACTCCCACTTGAGCGGCATGGTCTGATGTCTAGTACGCTGGCACACCAGCAGCTTGCCATTCTTCTCGATCACGGCGGCGACGACCTGTTTCATGGTTCGAATCTAACAGCTAGGCGCAGCGCGCTGGCGGCAGAACTCAACCATGCCCCGTCCGAGCTCGGTGCTCGCACCTGGCCCTTTTCAACCTTCACCGGGACTTCTCCAGTTTTTTCCCCACCACTTCAGCGCAGTACTGCACGAGCGTCTGGTCCTCGGCGCCAAACGCAGCTGAGAAATGGCTGTCGATGTCGAGTTCGCCGGCGACTTGACCCTTAACGAAAACAGGCACAACGATTTCAGACTTGGTCTCCAGCGAACAGGCGAGGTAGCGGGAATCTTTGCTGACGTCGTCCACCACAATCGTCTTCCCGCTGGAAGCAGCCGCCCCGCAAATGCCCTGGTTAAGCGGGATTCGCGTATGGGGAGTCATCGCTCCCACAAACGCGCCAAGCACCAGCATGGGCGGCTGGGCGCCTGGTTCGAGCAGGTAAAAGCCAACCCAGTTGTACTTAAGCATGCGCTCATGCAAAAGCTTGCAGACACCTTGCATCAGATCCTTGGCTGTAGGTGCTGCTTGCGCGAGCGCCTCGACTTCGTTGCGAACTTCTTCAATTCTGGTAGTGACGGGCATGAGAAGAATCTTAACTCAGAGTGCGAGATTCACGGCTGTGGAAGATAGCACGCCGGTAATCTGTCGTATTCCTTCCGTGCAGGCAAAAATCTCGGGATGGATGGCAAAAACCAGTGCGTCCAGACCGCGCAGAAGGGTGGGAGCCGGTGTGTTCAGGAGTTCATCCCGAACGCAGTAAACCCGGGAAGTACGAGCGGCGGCAGTTCCCTGCCAGTTTCGGTCGCGCAGAATCTTCTCCAGCGGTACGCGGTCGCCCGCTCCGCACCAGGCGGCGATCAAGATGTCAGGATCCATGCGGGCCACTTCTTCAGCGGAAATCTGCCGCCCAGGTGTGCCCAGGAACTCACCCCCGGCAGCTTCGACCAGTTCCGCGACCCAGGCTTGGGACGCGATCAGCGGCTTGCCCCATTCTTCGCAAAAGACTCTTGGACGAGGCACTCCCGCAGTGCGGGCGTGGACTTGTTCGATTCGTTGCTGCATGAGGTCGATCACCGCTTCGCCGCGATCGCTCGCGCCCACTGCTCCGGAGATAATAGCAATGTCGGTGTAAATGTCGGAAAGAGACTTCGGCGCGAAACCCAGAAAGGGAGTTCCAGATTTGAGTATTTCGATGACCGCTTTCTCCTGGTAAGGCACGGAAGCGATGACCAGGTCGGGGTGCGCGGCAATAATCTGTTCGGCATTGGCCGTCCAAGAGTCGGCAAGGATGGTGCGCGGGCGCTCTGTAATTTCGGGGACCACATCCGCACAATACTTGGTGCAGGCAACCACGCGGTCAAGTTCGCCAAGGGCAGCAAGAATGACAGTAGCACTGGGCTGCAGGCAGGCAATGCGGCGCGGCGTGTGGTATGAAGGCATGAATCTTGAATTAGGTTCTGATGCGGCTCAGCGCCGCCGATAGCACATCGAGCGCCAGTTGCGCGGCGTGGGTTGAAGCTTGGGGAAGGCCGCCCACTGCGGTACTGACGTCCTCGCGCCGCAGGTTCCGAGCTTCCTCTAGCGTCTTCCCCATAACCAATTCCGTCAGTACTGAGCCACAGGCAATTGCCGCCACGCATCCCTTGGCCTTGAACCGCGCCTGCGCAATTCGTCCTGCGCTGGCTTTCAGAGTCAGCCGCAACACATCCCCGCAGGCGGGGTTTTCAATTTCTGCCGTGGCATCAGCGTTGACAATTTCTCCGGCATTACGCGGATTCTGAAAGTGATCGAGTACCTGCGCGGAATACATTTGCAGTCTAATTGTAACCGGCAAGCGCCCGGCACAAAACTCAACCACGCGGATCAGAGCCCTCGGGAAAATAAATCTGCCAAGCGCATTCCCGGGCGGTGGCTTCAAGGTCCGGATTCGGATTGACTGCGAAGGCGTGTTTTGACATCGCCAGCATTTCGGTATCCCAGCGGGAGTTGCCGAAGGCGGCCTCGATTTCCTTCTTAACGACTTCGCGTAACGCCTGCGGTTTGCCCGCGCCGGAGGGGACGCGGATCAGACGATCAGTGACAACGCCATCAGCAACTTCCACCTTGGCCGCAAGGATGCGGCTTTCGGGTATGCCGAAATGCTTCATCCCGGCCCGGATCACCCATTCGTTCGACGAGGACACGACCCACACCTCGCAGCCGTTTCTCTGCAATCGGCGGACGAGTTCTCGCATCTCGGTAAAAATCTGCGCGACGAAGAACTGGTCGAAGAAGCGCTCGGCAGCAACCATCATCTGCAATTCCGAAATGCCCCGGTGCATCGTCACCATTTCGCCGCACATCGTGGTTTCATCGATCTCACCGCGCTTGTAAGAGGCGTAACGCTCTCGCATCGATCGGCTGAGGGTTTCACGGCTGACGCTGTCAGGAAAGACATCGCCCGCTCTCAGTTCCCAATCGAAGAAGCGTTCGCCGGCGTCACCGGACCAGAGCGTCCCGTCGCAGTCGAATGCAGCGACACGTGGATCGAGTCGGATGATCGATTCGAGGAAGTCGTTGGTGACCGGAAGAAACGCTTCTGCCTTTGCGGCATCCATCTATCGACAATAACGCGCTTTGGGGAAAGCGCGCAACGCAATCGGTCAGGACAGGCGCGCCAGCAAACCCGCGTAGTCTTCCGGAGTATTGACATTCAGAACAACTAGAGGATCGGCGACGCGGACGTATCGGATGTGCTCCTGCTGCTCGTGTTCAATATCGCGGGCAATCGATGTGGCCGGGACCCGCAGGAATGCTTCCATCATTTCGCGGCCCACCAGATACGGATGCCCGTGCCTCCCTGAAAACTCGGGCACGACCGCCCACACATTCTGATCGGCCACTTCGAAAGCGTTGAGTAGAGTTTGGCTGGTCGCGGTGCTGGCCGGAGGACGATCGACCAACGTGATCATCGCGGCATCCCGTCCGCGATTTAGCACTTCATGAAGACCAACTTGCAATGAACTGAACTGGCCGCGACTGGGATCCGGGTTAACCACGAGAGACGCCCCTTCCGCATAAATAATCGGCGCCACCACCGGTTCATTTTTCCCGACCACAACCACCACAAAATCCGTGGCCCGCAAGAGCGAACGAATTGCCGCCGAGAGAAATGTTTCACTCGAAGACGCCTGCCCGGCGGCGAGCGGGGGCCAAGGCAGCAGCGCTTTGTCCCTGCCCATGCGTGAGGATTCCCCGGCGGCAAGGATCAAGCCGGCGAAGCTGGCAGCACGGGTCATGCTGCGAAGATAGCAGGGAATGGCGGGGAATTGGGGAAAACCGAACTCACCACGAAGAGACAGAGACACGGAGGCGAAGCAAGCCTATCAAACCATTTCACTCGTGCTCGTCGAATGCGGTCTCTCGCGCGTCCGGCGCGCCGGTGTCCAGAGCATCATTCGCTTCGACCGCGGAGACTTGCGAGTGAAACCAACTCATATGCGGCAAACCGGCACCGGCCTGCCGACGAATCGCGATCAGCTCTGCCGTGATCGCAACCGCAATCTCCTCGGGTGTGACAGCACCGATGTCGAGTCCGATGGGCGCGTGGACGCGGTCGAACAGATGCGCGGGCACGCCTTCCTTCCGCAGCGTCTTGAAGATTTCGATCACCTTGCGCTTGGAGCCGATCATGCCGACGTAGCGGGCGCGAGTCTGCACTGCCCAGCGCAGGATGCGCATATCGTCGCGATGACCGCGAGTTACGATGACGATATAGGAAGCCTCGTTCGGGTCGAGCTTTTCAGTGACCTCATCGAAATCGAGCGCATGAACTTCGCGGGCTGCGGGAAACCGTTCTTTGGTGGCGTAGGAGGTACGGTCATCAGTGACAATGAGGTCGAAGCCGGCATTGGAAGCCACTTGGCAAAGGTTTATTGCAACATGACCTGCACCGAAAACATAAAGCAATGCTGGAGGTAAGATGGGCTCAATGAAAACCTCGAGCGTGCCGCCGCAAACCAGGCCCGTGTCGTACTTCGGATCCTGGTTGAGGTCGAACGTCAGGGTGCGGGGCTTCTCGGATTCCATGACCTCACGTGCCGCCTGCCACACGTCGGCCTCGACGCAACCGCCGCCGATCGTGCCCACGATCGAGCCGTCGTCGCGGACCAGCATCTTCGCGGTGCGGAACGAAGGGATTGAGCCCCGCACGTTGACGATGGTGGCGACGGCGCCGCGTCGTCCCTCACGGCGGAGTTGGACGATTTGCTCGTAGATGTCCATAGGACGGCAGCTTGCAGGTTTGATTATCAAGCGGCTAACAGGAGGGAGTCAATCGCGACCCATTTGTGTTAGTTTCAGGCTTTTGGGGAGAAGCTTTTATGAAAGCTGCCCGCATTCATCAATTTGGTGGACCCGAAGTCTTGACTTATGAAGATGTCCCCGATCCGCAACTGCGGAAAGATCAGGTGCTGGTGCGCGTGCGGGCGTGCTCGCTGAATCATCTGGATGTCTGGGTGCGCAAGGGTCTGCCGGGAGTGAAGCTGCCGCACATTCTCGGGAGCGACGTCGCGGGAGAGATTATCGACGTGGGCGAATATGTCGGCGGATTCAAGCCGGGGCAGCGGGTACTGCTGGCACCGATGGTTTTCTGTGGACACTGCGTAAAGTGCGTTGCCGGACTGCAAAACCAGTGCCGGGAATTCACTGCGCTGGGGAATGCTGTGGATGGCGGGAATTGTGAGTTGATTGCGGTGCCGGCGGCGAATGTGATTCCGATTCCTGACTCGCTCGACTTCAACCAGGCGGCGAGCGTGCCTCTGGTGTTTCTGACCGCGTGGCATATGCTGGTTGGGCGAGCCGGTATTCGTCCGGGACAGACCGTGCTGGTGCTGGGAGCGGGTTCCGGCGTGGGCATCGCGGCGATTCAGATTGCCAAGCTTTTTCACTGCCGCGTGATCACGACTGCCGGAGACGAGGCGAAGCTGGCCAAGGGCCGCGAACTGGGCGCGGATTACGGCATCAATCACTACCAGCAGAAGATTTCCGAGGAGGTGCGGAAGATCACGAATAAAGAAGGTGTCGACATCGTGGTGGAGCACGTGGGCGCGGCCACGTGGGACGAGAGTGTGAAGTCGCTCAAGAGCGGCGGCACGCTGGTCACCTGCGGAGCCACCACCGGACCGAACGTCGGCATCGATCTACGGCATCTGTTCGGGCGACAGTTGGTGCTGCTGGGCTCCTACATGGGAACCATGGGCGAGTTGCATGAAGTACTGAAGCAGGTGTTTGCCGGCCGGCTGAAACCAGTGGTGGACCGCGTGTTCCCACTCGGCGAAATCCGCGTGGCACACGAGTATTTGGAGAAGAGCCAGATGTTCGGGAAGATCGTGGTCCAGATCTGAGGCGATGGCACTGGCGGCGGCTCAGTTGAGGAAGTAAGAACCTCCCTCGCCGTAAGGGTCGCGGCGAGGGAGATTTCTTCTGGAGTCGGATACAGTTCAGTGCCTCTTTTTCGTCGGCTTTGGCTTTAACGGCTTCGGAACTGGTCCCGGCTTCCGCGGTTTCGCGCTCGGTCCGGGCTGGCCGCCGCCGGGGACAATTGTGGTAACGGTATGGGTTGCCCGATCAATCACAAAACCATCCACCACCTTGGCTGCGGGCGTGCCGCCACTGATATAAGGCGCAGAAAGGTAAGTTCCTACGATTTGACTCTGGCTCACTTCCAATCGAAGAAATCCGAAGTTATCCTGGTCGTATTGCGCCAGCGTGAGGCCGTTCCCCAGCGACAAGGGAACTACAGGAGGAGCGCCATTCACCGTATGGAGCGTGCCGAGATTGGTATAGCCTCCGGCTCCGGCCACGATATAAGGAATCTGCAGCGACCCCTTGGGGCCTTTCATTACATTCGTAAAACGCTGGTAGTTGTGGACGTGTCCCGACAAAACTAAATCGGGGTATCGTTTCGCGGCCTTGAATCCGTTGGCCAATACCTGATCCGCGACGCTGCTGCCAGAGTGCTCCGTGTCGCCGGAAAATGGCGGGTGGTGAATGGTCACGATCAAGGCGAGGTTCGGATCGGCAGCGGCCAACTCGCCCTGGAACCAGCTAATTTGGTCCGGATGAATCTCCGCTTCGGTTTCACCGACGTTCGAAAACAGGCCGATGATCGTCGCCAAGGGCGTGGTGAAGGTCCAATAGACGTTCGGCAGATCCATCTGGGTTCGAGCCGCGCCGGTTTTGAGCGAGCCCTGCTGAGCGGGATTTTTCGACATGAAATTCTGCACCCAACCGTCGAGCGGGACTTTAGTCGGGTCTATCGGACCATCCTGCGGATCGTCGGGCTGGCAGTCATGGTTGCCTGGAATCGCCACGATGAAGCTGGGATAATCTTTGTAGGTTTCATAAAAATTGGCGCCGTACTTGTCGATATCGCCGGCGAAGTAAATCACATCTCCCAGGTGGTAATAGAAGGCGGGCTTCTTGGCGTCGGGCAAGCTGGCGGCGTCCTGGGTCATCATGGCTGCAACAAAATCCTGTTGTTGGCCCCTGTAGTCGCCGGTGTCACCCACGGTATGGACGACCAGAACACCATTCTTGATTCTTGCGTAGTCATCGGTGGAGAGCAACTGCGACAAGTCAAATCGATAAGGCGCCGGTCCGTTGGGCGTTGGAAGCGGTTGAAAGGGATAATTCGGAAGCTGGACGCTGGTTGCTTGAACGGGGAAATTGGCAGGGGAAATCGGAGGGATATGGCTCCGCCGCTTGCCAGTCCCTTTGCCGGTGTTGAACAGATGCATTGGGCTCATAACCATCTCCTTGGTAAATCAGCCGCCGCGGCGCAAAGCGATGCCACCCTCGCAGGGTGCGCCAGAGGCCGGCTGCATTCGTAGACGGGGCCGGAAGACGAGAAGGGGAAGACGCAATCAGACTACAGCAAAGTTTTTCGTTGTCAAGCGCGGTTTGGGAATCGAATCGTTGATATTTGAGGCGTGGTTGGACCAGAACTGGATTCTGGTTCAAACAGCAAGTAGAATAAAGAGGCGATGCCTCCCGAGCTAAATTTCGGCCCCTACGTCTCCACCGAGAACGGCAAGAAGGTAGTCAAGGATCTGACCTTCGGCAATCCCACGCCGGAAGGAGTGGTGTTGACCACTCTGGATTCGGCAGTGAACTGGATGCGTAAGGGATCCATCTGGCCGATGACGTTTGGGCTGGCTTGCTGCGCCATCGAGATGATGTCGATGGGGGCAGCGCGTTTTGATATTGCACGCTTTGGGGCGGAAGTATTTCGCCCATCCCCGCGGCAGAGCGATCTCATGATCATTGCCGGCCGCGTCTCGAACAAAATGGCGCCGGTGATCCGGTTGTTGTGGGAGCAGATGCCGGAGCCGAAGTGGGTGATTTCGATGGGAGCGTGCGCCACGTCGGGCGGCGTGTTCCAGAACTACGCGCTGGTGCAGAGCGTCAACCAGGTCATTCCCGTCGACATTTATGTTCCCGGATGCCCACCGCGTCCCGAGCAACTCATCTACGCCATTACACTACTGCAGGAAAAAATTCAGCAAGAGCGCGGGACTATCAAGAAGGCTCTGAATTTGGCGTAGAGCTGGGCCAGGACGACTGATCGTGTCTTAAGTTTTTGCAGTTCCGCTGTGCATCCCCTGGCATTTATCTCGAATGGACTGTGCAAATCTCTTGTTCGCCTACCTGCAACTAACTCCCAGATAATCACTTGGAGCGGGAGCACCTCGCTTGGTCACATGTCACAAGCAGGAATCCGAACCCATTCAGCACCGGGATGAATCTAATTCTTTGTGCGAGTGAGTATTGAGGAGTAGCAGTCGTTGCAGGGGGCCGCACACTTAGAACAACCCAGGGAAAAATGACCCCCGATGTGGAAGGTGTGTTTCATGATGACAAAACTGATTGACGTGTTTTTTGGTTGCCGGCACTCCCGTTACAGTTTTCCGGTAACCCTTCGCGGGACGGCACGCCGCCCTCAGGCTGGCGCATTGACCGGAACCTATGTCGCTTGTCTGGATTGCGGAAGAGAATTCCCCTACGACTGGCAGGAGATGAAAGTTATCACCTCACCGGCCGAGAGGCGCGAGTATGCGGCTTCGCTCGCCACGAAACAAGCTGCGTAAAGTCCCCACAATATTCGTCATCCCGAGCACAGCGAGAGCTTAGCGCGCGGAAGCTGCTGCCGCAGCCCGCTTATCCATCGGTGCAAACTCCCGCGCTTCGTGCCCGGTATAGATCTGCCTCGGCCGCGCGATCTTTTGCTCCGGATCGGTGACCAGTTCCTGCCACTGCGCCAGCCACCCCGCCGTGCGTGGAATGGCGAACAGCACCGTGAACATCTCCGGCGGGAAGCCCATCGCCTGATACATGATCCCAGAGTAAAAATCGACATTGGGATAGAGTTTTCGCTTCACAAAATACTCGTCCTCCAGCGCGATGCGCTCCAGCTCCAGAGCGATGTCCAGTTTCGGGTTGCGTCCCGTGACTTGGAAGACCTGCTCCGCAGACCACTTGATGATCTTCGCGCGAGGATCGTAGTTCTTGTAGATGCGATGTCCGAATCCCATCAGCTTGCCGTGTCCTTCTTTCACTCTCTTGACATAGGCTGGCACATTGTCTTTCGAACCAATCTCATCGAGCATCTTCAGAACTTCTTCATTGGCTCCGCCGTGCAGCGGTCCTGCCAGGGCAGCCGCTGCCGACGCCATGGACAGGTAGGGATCGGTTTGAGCGCTGCTCACCGAGCGCATCGCATTGGTACCGCAGTTTTGCTCGTGGTCCGCATGCAAAATGAAAAGAATGTCGAGCGCCCGCGCGATCGCCGGGTTCGCCACATACTTTGGCTCGACCATCTTCCATAACATATTCATGAAATTCTCGGCGTAATTCAGATCATTGTCTGGATACACATAAGGAAACCCCACGTTATGCCGGTAAGACATAGCCGCAATGGACGGTACCTTGCCAATCAAGCGCTTGATCTGCAGCAGGCGGTTCTCCGCATCGTTCACATGCCGGGCATCGGGGTATACGGTAGAAAGGGCGGCCACGGTGCTGACAAACATCCCCATGGGATGGCCGTCGTAGCGAAAGCCTTCCATGAACTTCTTCGTGCTCTCGTGCAGCATGGTGTGGTGCGTGATGTCGTACACCCAGTTCTTGAGTTCGCTCCCGGTGGGCAATTCTCCAAATAGCAGCAGGTAAGCGACTTCCAGAAAGGTGCAGCGCTCGGCCAGCACTTCGATGGGGTACCCGCGATAGCGCAGAATTCCCCGATCACCGTCAATATAGGTGATGCTGCTGCGGCACGATGCCGTGTTCATGAACGCCGGATCGTAGGTCATCAGCCCGAAGTCTTCCGGGCCCGTCTTGATCTGCCGCAGATCCATTGCCCGAATTGTTCCATCCTCGACCGGGACGGTATACGTTTGACCGGTGCGATTGTCCGTAATGGTGAGTGCGTTCTCTGGCATGGAGGACTTGCTCCTTTGAGTTAGTCTAAGCGTAGCTCAGCCGATTTGGCTTCGGCAACCACTTGCCGTGACGATAGTCACTATCCCTGAGACGATGCTTAGATTGTTCTCTGCTAGCCCAATTGCCCCAAATTGAATCCGGACACACAAAACCGGCGGCCGCGACCGCCGGTTCGCTGACTCTTCTTGCGTTCCAGCACTAATTCGTCGAATCATCCCGCCGCTGCAAGGTTGGACGGTCATCGTCACCCTGGCTGTTTCCCGAGTTGGGGTCGCTGCTGGTGGAGGTCCGACGCAAGCTGGGCTTGTTGGCGTCTTTCTGGTCCAGTACCTTGTGTCGATTCTCAATCGATGCCAGCCGCGCTTTCACATCATCGAATTCCGACGTGGTCACAACGTACTGCGCTTTCGCCGGCAGGATTTGCCGAATTTCTTCCTGCGTCTTCTCAATGCGATCCGGAGTCTGCGGATGCGTCTCGAAAGCTTTTGCCAAGGTGCCAGGTTTTTTCTTTTCCATCGCCTGGATCTTTTCGAAGAACGAAACAAACGCCGACGGATCATATCCGGCGCGATACATATATTCCACTCCGAGATAGTCGGCTTCCGCCTCGAACCCGCGGGAGAATTTCAGAATACCCATCATGGCGGCTGGGCCCGCGGCTTCATAAGCTCCGTAGCCAATGCCCCCGCCCACGAATATCAGAGGAATGGTCGCCAGTTGCATCAGCGTATAGCGTGTCTGCTCGCGGGCCACGTGGCATGCCGCCACGTGCGCGATTTCGTGAGCCATCACGCCCGCCATCTCGGCTTCTTCGTCCGCCGCCAGGATCAAACCGGAGTTCACGTAAAAGAATCCGCCCGGAAGCGCCATGGCATTCACCACATCCGAGTCGATCACTTTGATGGTGAATGGCACTTGCGCATCCGAGTTCCGCACTAGGTTCTGGCCAATGCGGTTGACATACTCCGTGACCACGGGATCATTCACCAGCTTGATTTGCGCTTCGATCTGCTGCGCATAAGAACGGCCCATCGCGACTTGCTTTTCGACGCTGTACCAGTTACCCACGCCACGACCGCAGCCCACGTTGCGATTTCCCACCGCGTCCACGTCGGTCTTGGTACCGTCATGCTTGATCTGGCCGTCGTCCTGCGTCGGCAGCGTGGCCGGCGGCTGTGCCGGCGCGTTTTGTACATCGCCTGCCTTGGGTTGGTCTTTGTCCGGATCTTGAACCGGAACTTGAGGTTGCGTCTGAGTTTGTGTCTGACTGGGATTCTGCGTTTGACCGGGAGTCTGACCAGGATTTTGACCAGGCTGCTGTGTTTGCGCCAACGTCCAGGGCCCTGCGCTGAACGCCGCCAACGCCGCTGCGATTGCCAAACAACGCAACTTCATACGAACTCCTTTGCGGCCAACCTACTGTTAAGAGGATTATACGCCGGGACACAAGCCCAGCCCGAACCTAATCCTGTCAGTTAGACGCGGCGCTCCATTCTGGGGTTATCCGGGAAACCGTCGTCGCCGGATCGAGACCCGCGCAACCCGTCCAATCCGCCTATCTACCCTTGCCGCATTCCACCCTCAATCGTAAGATGGCCCGTTCGATTCTCCGCTTGCCAGGAGGTACCCTGCTCGACCGCCGCCGCTTCCTCACCGCCACGACCGGCCTCGCCGCCACTGTGACTTTTCGTGGAAATCTCCTGGCCCAACTTGAGAAAGCACTCTCCACACTTCCCGACCATTCCCTCTTCCAGAAGAACGAGGATGCTTACTGGGTTACTGGGCCGAACTACCCCGCCAATTCCTCATCCCCGAAATCTGACGCTCATAATGGTCATATCGAGGTGACCATGTATGCTACAATGTGTCCATGAAGACAATTGCGGCAGGAAAGTTCAAGGCGCGCTGTCTGACGCTTATGGAAGACGTGCGATCGACGAGAGAGCCGCTGCTTATCACAAAACGAGGTAAACCTGTCGCCAAACTGGTTCCGGCCGAAGATTCAACAGGGGAATTCATTGGAAGCCTAAAAGGCATTATCCGGATCGTAGGAGACATCGAGTCGCCACTTGAACCTCCAGAGGTTTGGGAAGCTCTGCGATGATTCTGCTTGACACTCACGTGCTGATTTGGGCGCGTGACGATTCAAGGCAGCTTTCTCGTGCGGCAATATCGGCCATACGGCGTGCCGGACGTAGCGACGGTTTAGCGATTTCAGCCATCAGTTTGTGGGAGCTCGGTTTGTTGCTGGCTCGCGGAAAGATTCAAGCTTACGGCACGATTGACGAATCGATCCGCTTGCTGATCAATGGAGTAACTGTTCGGCCTATTACGGCCGAGATCGCCGCACTGGCGACGCATTTCCCCTCTGACTATTCCCACGATCCCGCCGATCGCCTCATCGGAGCTACGGCGCGCGCCGAAGGCCTGACACTGATTACGCGCGACGAGAACATCCGACGCAGCCCGTTACTTAGGACTGTCTGGTAGCCCGCGCCCGTATGGCCTGCGGTAGCGCGACCTCAGTCGTAATACTCTAGCCCCAAGTGTGTGATCAGTTCCTCGCCCTTCAAATGCCGCAGCGTGTTCTTCAGCTTCATCAATTGAATGAACAGATCGTGCTCGGGATAGAGCCCCGGCACCGTCATCGGAGACTTAAAGTAAAAGCTTAGCCACTCCTGAATCCCACGCCCGCGCAGCTCCGAACAGCGTTTCGCCAGATCGACCAGCAGCACCAGGTCCAGCACAATCGGCGCCGCCAGAATCGAGTCACGGCACAGAAAATCCACCTTGATTTGCATGGGATAACCCAGCCATCCGAAGATGTCGATATTGTCCCAACCTTCCTTGTTATCACCACGCGGAGGATAATAGTTAATGCGAACCTTGTGATACATATCGCCGTACAGTTCGGGATAAAGATCAGGCTGAAGGATGTGCTCCAGTACTGAAAGTTTCGACTCTTCCTTGGTCTTGAACGATCCTGGATCATCCAGCACCTCGCCGTCGCGGTTGCCCAGAATGTTGGTTGAGAACCATCCGTTCAGCCCCAGCATGCGTGCCTTAAAGCCGGGCGCGAGAATGGTCTTCATCAAAGTCTGGCCGGTCTTGAAGTCTTTTCCGCAGATCGGCGCTTCGTTCTGCCGCGAGAGTTCGAGCATCACCGGCAAATCCACCGTCAGGTTCGGCGCGCCGTTAGCGAACGGCACGCCCTCCATCAACGATGCGTAGGCATAGATCATCGAGGGCGCAATCTTTTCATCGTTCTCACGCAGCGCCTTCTCAAACGCCTTTACCGACTGGTGCGCCTCGGTCGCCTCGATGTAGGACTCTGTCGATCCGCACCACATTGTGATCAACCGGCTCGCCCCGCTGGTTTTCTTGAAGTCGCGGATGTCGTCGCGCAACTGCTCAGCAAGATCCATCTTCGTCTTGCCTTTCTTCACGTTCGGCCCGTCGATCTTCTTCACGTAATTGTGATCGAACACCGCTGCGCGCGGCGTCACCGACGAAAGAAACGGCTTTAACTGGTCGAGCAATTTCTGCTCCAGCACGCCCGCGTTCGAGGCTGCCTCGTACATGTTGTCTTCGAAAATATCCCAGCCGGTGAAGACCAGATCGTCCAGCCCAGCCAGCGGCACAAACTCCTTGATCTTCGGCGAACGCCCATCCGTGCGTTTGCCCAACCGTACTGTGCCCATCTGCGTGAGCGATCCGATCGGTTTCGCTAGCCCTTTGCGAATCGCCTCCACGCCGGCGACAAACGTCGTCGCCACCGCGCCCATGCCCGGGATCATCACGCCCAGCTTCCCTTTGGCGGGCTGGATCGTGCCGTTGTGCTTTGAACTGCTGTGCGCTTTCCCTTCGGATTTCACTTCTACGTGGGATGTCTTCGCTGCCGTCTTTGCAGACTTATTGCGTGTCGCCATATTTTGGCCGCTTCCTCAGTAAGAATCTGTATGGAGGTGTAAACCCTGTATGTTCTCGTATCCGGCAGGAATTTTGCAAACGAGAGCGGCCAAACGCGCAGAAAATGAATTCAACGGGGCAGAAGCATCATCAAGCGGAAAGTCGCGCCTAAGCTCATGTGGAGACAGCCGCCTCGGCTGTCTTGCGAAGGCGAAGCCGGGCGGCACCACTCCACTGCCTCGTCCTCTCCGATAATCCCGATAAATTTTTTGCGTTGGACTCTAGCGCCGACATCCTTCATAGTGAAATCACTTCGCAAACCAGCTCTGCAGCCGGTCTCGCGAAGCTGATGTTTGCCTGCCAGCCTTGCTGCGGTAGTGCAATCTCCTGACCCTGTTGTTCTCCACTCAATCTGAGTCCACGCTATTCGACCTTACGCCGGTAGTGTGCTCTTCAGACTAGAAAAAAGAACAGGAGATTCCAATGAAATCGATTCGGAAGTTCGCCTACGCTGCTGTCTTAACCTTGAGTGCCTTGAACTTCGCACCCACCTTGGCTTCCGCCCAGGAGGCGGCCGGAAGCTTTACCTTGAGCCACGAAGTGCACTGGCAGAAGGCCATCGTCCCGGCGGGAGATTACCGCTTCACCCTCGGATCGAGCGGCCCCGGGGAAATGCTCACGCTGCGTAAGATAAGCGGGAGTGGAGCAGGCTTCATGTTCCTGGTCATGGATGTCGACGACTCCCGCCCTGAGGAACCCAGCCAGTTGGTCATGGTTCCCCGATCAAGCGGAAGCTTCGTCAGCACGATGGAGCTCCCCGAGTTCGGAGTGAGGCTGCATTTCGCAGTACCGGCTGAAACTCGTGAAGTGGCACAATCGGCCACAACCACAACTGCATCCGCCGCTCGCTAGTTCATTCCCTGCCAAACCCGGGGCAGATTCCCTTTCTGCCCTCGGGCCTTCCTGCATCGTTTGAATTTTCACCGGTCCGCGAAGAACTGCTCATGACTTCGCTCGGGGCCCAGGCAAGACTTTGCGCTCGAGGTGTTCATGGTGTGGCGCAAAGACGTGAACTCTCCGGGGCAGGACGACAGTTTCCTCAGGTAGGTTTCGGCGAGTTGAAGGTGCCTTTCACTTCCTCACTCAGCACAATCGCTTCGGCAATTTCTTTCATCGCCTTGCGTTTCTGCCGGCTCTGGCGTTGCAACGTCAGGTAGGCCTGTTCCTCGCTTACTCCAAGATCGCGCTGCAGGATTCCCTTGGCGCGCTCCACTACTTTCCGCGTTTGCAGTTGCTCCCATAGATTGGAGTTGGCGTCCTCCAGCCGTGCCATCTCAATCTCCGCGCCCACCAAAAACCCGATCGTCGCAATCGTCTGGACTTGCCGCCGGGTATAGGTGTGCGGCAGGCGATGCTGCAGGTTGATCACTCCCATCACCCGGCCCCTGCACATTAGGGGTACTGATAGGAATGCTTCGTAGGTGTCTTCCGGGAGTTCGTGGAAAAACTGAAAGCGCGGATCATGCGCCGCCTTTTCAGCAACCGCCACCGGCTCCTGGTGTTCCGCCACCCATCCCGTAATGCCTTGCCCCAGGCGCAGTTTCAGGCGGTCCACAACTTCCGGATGCGGATTCTTTGAAGCTCGTAGAACGAGGTCTTCGCCTTCGAGCACATAAATCAGGCAGGAGTCGCACTTCACCAGCGCAGAAGCAAAGTCGACCACACGAGTCAGTACTCCGTGAAAACCGTCCGCCGTCGCCAGCCGGACGCCAATCTCGTGCAGCAAATCAATATGTGAGTCCTCTACTGATATTAAGGGGTCCATAGTTAAGAGTATGGGCCCTGCCAAGACTCTGTCTAATTCCAAATTTCAATGATTGCGATAAATGATTTGCCGCGCGATTGTTACTATTCTTTAACATCTTTTGCAGAAGTGTTGCATCGCCTCGCCGCAATCCCAGAATCTGTGTTAAAACCTTGCGGAATCATTCCCATGCCCGACAAGAGCGCTCTCATTACTGGTTCCTCCAGCGGCTTCGGATTGCTCACCTCGATCGAACTGGCCAAAGCCGGCTTCCGCGTCGTCGCCACCATGCGCGACCTCGGCCGCCGCGAGCGCCTCGATCAGGCTGCAGCCGCCGCGGGTGTCGCCTCTCAACTCGATATCCGTGCGCTCGATGTCACCGACTTTGACGCACTCCCCGCCTTCGTTGACTCAATAGTCCGCGACGACGGCCGCCTCGACGTCCTCGTCAACAACGCCGGATTCGCCGTCGCTGGCTTCGCCGAAGACATAAAGCTCGAAGAACTCCGCCAGCAGTTCGAAACCAACTTCTTCGGCGCCGTCGCCCTAACCAAAGCCGCGCTGCCCACCATGCGCCGCCAGCGCTCCGGACACATCATCATGGTCTCTTCCATCGCCGGACTGCACGGCTCGGTCACCGTCAGCAGTTATTCCGCCTCCAAACACGCGCTTGAAGGTTGGAGCGAATCATTGCGTCTTGAGATCAACGCACTCGGCATTAAGGTAGTTTTGGTTGAGCCCGGAGCCTTTCAAACCGACATCTGGACGCGCGGCGCAGTCATGGGCGAGAACTCCACCAAGGAAACTTCTCCAAACATCCAGCGCAGCCTGCGCATGCGCGACCGCGTTCAGGCCCTCCCCAAACGCGACCCTATCGAAGTCGCGCGCCTGATCGCAACCATCGCGCAAGACCCCAACCCGAAGCTGCGCTATCTGGTCGGCCGCGACGCCAAAATTCAGCTGGCCCTGAAGCGCATCCTCCCCTGGAAATGGCACGAGAAGCTGGTCGCAAACTTCCTGAAGATCGACTGAGTGGCCAGTACCGAGTAGCGGGTACCAAGGAAAGTCACTCGCAACTCGGTACACGGTACTACTTCTCCAGATCCACAATCTTCACTGGCAAATCCCAATGCGCATCGAGAATCTCAAACCGGCGCTGCTCTTCGCGCTGAAATGTCTCCTGGTCGGGATACATCTGCTTTTGCAGCGCCGATTCATCCACCGGCTCATTGGCGACGGTGGCATTCTTGAAGACAATGGTCACGCGGAAGTCCCAGCGCCCGTCTTCCGTGGTGTGATAGCGCGGCTGATCCATCCAGACCTTCACCACGCGTCCCGACTCGACTCCCTTCTTGAGCATCGGATAGTGATTCTTCTTGAACAGCTTCAGAAACTCATCCGCATGCCCCCACTTGGTTTTGTAGTAATACTCGACCACAAAGGGCCTGTCAGAAGTTGCAGGCGCGGCCTGAGCTTGGGAAGCGATGGGCAGGGTGACGGCGAAGAAAAGCAGCAACGCGAAAGCGCGGGACATTCGGATCACAGAATCCTCCTGGTAAATACCAGCTTGTACACTAACAGGACGCCAAAGAAAAGCGCGGGGGGATGCCGACGCAAGTGGAAAGCGACGAACAGCAGATCGTAAAGCTCTTCGATGACGGCGACCGCGCCCTGATCGCCGCCGACTTCACTGAACTCTCGCGCATCTTCGCCGACGACTACATCCAGTACGATGAGTCCGGCACGTCCTTCACCAAGCAAGACGTGATCAACAATCTCAAATCCGGCGCGATCCGCTACATCTCGATGGTCTCCACCGGTCGCCGAATCCGACTGCTGAGCGAAGACGTGGCCATCGTCCACGGCTCGGAAGAAGACGAGGTCGAGCAAGGTGAACGACGATTTCCTGTTCATTACGTCTACATGGACGTGGTTGTGAAACGCGACGACAGGTGGCAGATCGTGGGATCACAACTGGCGAAGAGTACCGAAAACGAATGAATTGTTTGTGTCACCGACGACTGATAGCCGACGCTTGGCGACTGATCCTGTTCTGCCAGTGTGTCCAAACAAAATAGACCGCCCCCGCCACCAGCACTACTCCAATCACCGCGTCGAACTTGTGAAAATATTTCCCCAATTCCCGCCAGTTCTGGCCTAGCTTCATCCCGAAATACGCCAGTGCCAGGCACCACGGCCACGATCCCAGAAATGTGTAGACGTGAAACCGTCCTCGCGGCATGCGCGCCACTCCCGCCGGCAGCGCAATGAAAGTCCGAATCACCGGCAGCAGTCGCCCGATGAACACTGCCAGGTATCCCCAGCGGAGAAAGAAGCGGTCGGCCCAGTCAAGCTCGCGCCGCCCCATCAGAATCCAGCGCCCATATCGCTCCACCAGAGGACGCCCGCCATAACACCCAATCTCATACGCCACCAGCGACCCCAGGTTGCACCCAATCGCCCCCGCCGTCGCCACCCACAGCAGTTTGAATGTGCCCCGGAAAACCAGGTAGCCGGCAAACGGCATGATCAATTCCGAAGGCAGCGGAATGCACGCCGACTCAATCGCCATCAGCAGCGTGATGCCGCCGTAGCCGGTAGCGCTGATCACGGAATTAATGAACACGAAGATGACAGCCAGAAGTTTTTCAGTCATGAATTAAGCAGTTGCCAGTTGCCAGTTCTCAGCAAACCTATCCCGTGAGTCTGAGAACTGGGAACCTAAGTCTATCGGAAATTAAGGTGTGGCGAGGCGAGCCTAGAACGAACCGTCCTGGGTAAAGGTATAACCGGGCAACGCCGCGCCTTGCGGGGTCTTCGTCACTTTGATACGAACCGTTGGGGCGTCCGGAGCGGTAATCCCCGCCGGCCGCAGCATGGCATATTGCGCAAACACTTCGCTGTATACCTTGGTGACCAGATAATCTTGGCCATCCGCATCGTTGCGCCAAACCTGCCCGAGTTGGATGGAACTTACAGCCATAGCGGATATTCGGAAATTTGATCCATTCCCAGACTACCGAGCGCTTCTAGCTGAGTCAATCATTCCCCTGGTTACCGAGGTCTCTGCTAAGATGTTGCCCTCATGCCCCGCGGTCGAACTCCCCGCCAACCTGCGCGCACCGGTCGTCAAGACCGTGTGGGGCGGCGGACACTCCCTTCGGCAAGCTCAGGTCAGGCTTCCGCGCGTCAAGCCCGGACCAAAGCGACCGCAACACCGAAGGGTCAGAAGAAAAGCGGCTACAATCCCCTTGCTCCTGACCGCATCTCTGAAATTCTGAAACGTCTCGACCAACTATATCCTGACGTCACCTGCGCTCTAACTCATACCAGCGCCTGGGAACTTCTGGTCGCAACCATTCTCTCGGCCCAGTCGACTGACGTCAACGTCAACCGCGTCACACCGGAACTCTTCCGCAAATATCCTACGGTCGAAGCCTTCGCCGCGCTCACCCCCGAGCAACTTCAACCCGACGTTCGCTCCACCGGCTTCTTCCGCAACAAATCGAAATCAGTGGTGGGCGCGGCCAAGAAAGTTGTGGCCGACTTCGGCGGCCAAGTCCCCGACGACATGGAAAAGCTCCTCACCCTCCCCGGCGTCGCCCGCAAGACCGCGAATGTTGTCTTGGGCACGTGGTTCGAGAAGGCCGAAGGCCTAGTCGTCGATACCCACGTACACCGCATCTCCCGCCGCCTCGAACTCACTACGAACGACGATCCGCAGAAAATCGAGCAAGATTTAATGCGCATCATCCCGCGCGAGAAATGGATTCTATTCTCCCACCAGATCATCTGGCACGGACGCCGCCTCTGTATCGCCCGCAAACCCAAGTGCGTCGACTGCCCGCTGGAAAACCTCTGCCACGCCGCCGACAAGACCTGGAGCACGGTGGAGATGCACAAGAACGCAAAGGCATAAGGAGCTTTTCGTGACGCTGCCCGTGGGACTTGAGTCAGTTGCCGGAGCCCAGGAACTTTACGACCTATTCGGTTACTGGCCAGCCTTTCACGACGCGGAAGTTCTCAAGCTTAGTGTTTGCACAGATAAACCGTCCTCTCTGGTCGTCCACACCTGGGAGATGACTAACAAAATAAATACGCAGGGATACTACGAGCTAACAAAGCACGTCGTCGTAGAATTTTGCCTTGAGGGCATAGTCAACGTGAATCTTGCCGATTTGTGGGACCACAGCATCCTCCTTGACCTTGGCGTGGACAAAACTGAGAACGGGTTCCGGATGAGTTTTTCAGCGGCCTACGGCCTCTCCGGAACTATTGAGACTCAAGGGTTATCCCTGCGCGTCACGCCGGGAAAGCCATCCCACGGTGTCTGATGCTGCTTCTGCTACACTTTTTTCTTCTGCCACCGTCCCGAGGTCTCTACTGATGCGCCCTTTCGCACTCTTTGCTATCGTCATACTCATGAGCACCGTCGCCGCCGAAACCATTGCTGCCCAGACTCTTCCCGCGCCCCAGACCGTTACCGATCCCAAGCAGATCGCTTCCAAACCCAACGCGCAAGTCGAGCCACGCAGCCTGACCATCGAAAAGCTCTACATGACACGCCAGGTTGGCCGCCCCACATGGTCGCCCGACGGCAAGAGCATCGCCTTCATCTCCAACATGAGCGGACGCAACAATCTGTGGCTCGTCCCCGCCGAAGGCGGATGGCCGGTGCAACTCACGGTCAGCGACCAGCGCCAGACCGCGCCCGCGTGGTCGCCTGACGGCAAGTGGATAGCCTATCAATCCGATTACGACGGCGATGAACTCTGGGATATTTTTCTCGTGTCGCCGAAGTCCGGCAAAGTCGTAAACCTCACCAGCACACGCGAGATCGCCGAAATCAATCCGACGTGGTCGCCCGACGGCCGCTACCTGGCTTACGAGGTCAAACCAAAAACTTCAGCGGCCTACGAGATCGATATCTACGACACGCTGATGCGCGAGGTGAAGCACCTCACCACCGGCACGCCGCAGGACAAGAGCAATTCCAACCCCATCTGGTCGAAAGACGGCAAGTACATCGTCTACACGCAGGAGCAGGCCAAGGGGACAGACTCAAACATCTTCATCGCCGAAGTGGCCACCGAAAAGAACACGCTGCTGACGCCGCACGAGGGAGAACAACGCTACGCCGCTAACGATATTTCGCCCGATGGCAGGCACATTCTTTTCACGTCGAATGCAGCCAATGGCTATGAAAATATCGGTCTGGTAGAGATCTCCACAAAGAAAATTTCATGGCTCACCAGAGACAAATGGGAAATCCGCGGCGGTGAGTTCTCCCCGGACAGCAAGCACATCACCTTCAGCGCCAACGTTGACGGCAACGAAGATATCTACATGCACGATCTCGCGACTGGCAAGTCCACGCTGTTGCCCATCCCGAAAGGCGTAAACGAGCCTGCCGGCGGTCACTCCGCTTTCACCAAAGACGGCTCGCGTCTGCTTTACTATCACAACGGCCCCACCGCGCCAGGCGATCTCTGGGTCTACACGCTCGCGAACAGCAAGTCGCATCAAGTCACGCACTCTCTCGTGGCTGGCGTGCGGTCGAAAGACATGGTCGAGCCTTATCTCGTGCACTACCCCAGCCGCGACGGCAAGTGGACCATCTCCGCGTTCCTCTACGTGCCCTTCAACATGGCGCGCAACGGACAGAATGCCGCCATCGTTTACATTCACGGTGGCCCGACGTCGCAGACCATGAATTCCTTCAACCGCTTCGTGCAGTACGCCGCCAATCAGGGATACATGGTGCTCGCACCTAACTACCGTGGCTCGACGGGGTACGGCAAAGAATTCCAACAGGCAAACCTGTTCGATATGGGCGGCGGCGACTTGCAGGACGTGCTCGCCGGGGTTGACTGGATCAAGCAAACCGGCCACCTCGATCCCAAGAAGATCGCGGTCATGGGCGGCAGCTATGGCGGCTATCTCAGCATGATGTCGGTGACGAAGGCGCCGGATGTTTGGGCCGCAGGCGTACCCATCGTTCCCTTTGTGAACTGGTTCACCGAGATCGAGAACGAAGATCCGGTACTGCAGCAGTCCGATCTCGCGACCATGGGCGATGTGGTGAAAAATAAAGCTCTGTACGAAGACCGCTCGCCGATCAACTTCATCGACCAGATCAAAGCACCGCTGCTGTTGCTCGCCGGAGGACATGACCCGCGCTGCCCGAAGTCCGAAACGCAGCAGGTGGTGGACGCCATCAAAAAGCGCGGCGGGATGGTGGACTACAAGATCTACGAAAACGAAGGCCACGGCTTCGCGCGTGTGGAAAATCAGGTCGACGCCTACCAGCGCGTCGCTGATTTCCTGCAGGCGCACGTCCCTCCAGCAGATTGCAGTTGCTCGCTGACGGAATAATGCGACGCTGGCATCAGGCTCGCAATGGATTGCTGTCCAGCATTTTAAGTTGTTCCATTTGCGATTCCCGCATATAGAGAAACATGGGCAAGCCGAGCGAAACCCCGACCGCCAGTACAGCCAACACCGGAAGCCACCGCCGGCGAATCTTCAGCCGGGCGCTTTCAACTCGCGTGAACACGATCAGGACCACAGCGGAAACCAATACATCCATTCCAAAGAAAGCGCTGATCCGGTTTACGAACAGATCCCTGACGAAGAGTGGAAGATTCATTCCGTGTTGCAACACCCACGGAACGAACTGCCAGTACGGAAGCAACGCCCCGACGAAACAGAGTGCGAGGTAAGTCGTTTTAGGTTTCATCCCGGCAATTTAGCAGATAACGCAGTTGACGTGTCTAACGTAAGCGCAACTAGCCCTGCGTTGAAGACGAGGCAGCATTAACCATTGCATGTACGATGGCTTCGACCAGTCCCGGGATGGTAAACTCTTTCGCTTCAACGTCCACTCGTAAGCCTAGCTCGCGCAAAGTCGCAGAGGTGACTGGGCCAATAGAAGCGAGCCGCATCCCATGAAGACTCGCATGGATGCTGTTGGTGCGGACGCGAGCGGCTTGCCCGCGCGACTGCTGACCCTGCCCGGTGATCTCTCGCGAGCCTAGCAAAGCCACAAAGTTCTTGACAGTGGAGGAACTCGTGAACGTAACCACCTGGGGCCGCTGTTGCGAACTCTGCAGAACGCTGCGCAAACGGATACGAGAAGACTGCGGCACAACGGTCTCATAAGCTTCCACCACATTCACATACGCGCCGCCCTTGCGTAGTTCTCGCGGAATCACGTCACGGGCGACTTTGGCGCGCACCAGCAGTGCCCGCTTCCCTTTTACCCGCTGCCGCAGGCTGCGCACCACAGATTCCGCGACATACTCTTTGGGAACCACATCAACTTTGCCGCCGCGGTGCTCGATCGCCTTCTTCGTCGCCGGGCCGATAGCGGCGATGCGCAAGTGTTTCAGACTTGTTTTCCTTAGACCCAGCTTGGCCAGCCGCTCCCACATGGCCTCAACTCCATTCACGCTGGTGAGGATGAGCCAATCGTAGCCGCCAAGATTCAGCAACGCAGAATCCAACGGCTTGAAACTGCGCGGCTTGCGGATTTCAATGAACGGAATTTCGAGCACTGTTGCGCCCAGCTTGCGCAGTTCGCCGGAGAGCGCGCCGGCCTGATGTCGCGCGCGGCCTACCAGCACACGGACGCCAGCTAGAGGAAGGTGCAACAGCTTTGCGGATTGCTTGCGGTCGTTCAGGCTTCGCAATCAGATACCCAGACCTTGCTTCTCCATCAGTTTAGCGATTCCGGCAACGGTCGAGTCTGTACTCTGCCCCAAAGAATTGATCACTGCGGTCTGGTCCGCCTTGCTACGATTCTGACTGATCTTGAACTTGGCCTCGATCCGGGCGGCAACCATCTCAAAGCCGACAATATGTTTCAACATCCCATGGCGAAACTTGTCGCTGAGGCTCGTCCATTGCTCGTAGTAGGCTGGATCGAATGCGTGGATGATTTCGCGCACTTCTTCCAGAAGGTGTTCGGGCTCGGTAACCGCGCGGGCGTGGCCGTACACATGCACGGCCGCGTAGTTCCACGTCGGAACACTCTCCCGGCTTTCGTACAGGCTGGGAGAAATATAGGCGTGAGGCCCGTGAAAGATGGCCAGGGACTCCTGATCGCTTTGCAGAAGATCACAATGCGGATTCGCCTTGGCCATGTGCCCGTGCAACACCATCTGATTGTCCACCTCACGGGCAAGGATGGGAATATGAGTGGCGAACGGACCACTGTCCGAGGTAGAAACCAGAATGGTAAACGGATTCGCCTGGACGAAAGAGACGGCATCCGCATGATCGCGAACCCTGTTAAATTCAGGAATGTACATGCTTCGAGTCTCCTAACAGGTTAAACTCAGTTTGCGATTCCGTTTTGAAAGGGCGCGGCTTCCAGCTGTGCCGCAAACCCGCGCAAATCAACGACGGCTTAAGCCGCCAAAGTAGGGTACACGATCCTGCGCCGAGAAGTTGCAGGAGGACGCTGCGGCTGTTCATATTTTCCGCGTGATTGCGATTCGAGTTCACGGTTGCGGTAGAACGATCAGCCCTCGGCCGTAGACAGCTTCGAGGATTTCGTCGCCACCGCGGCTAAGCAACATTTCGCCGACCTCTTTACCCAGTCGCTCGGGATCGTTGACGTTGCCCTCGCGCGATTCGCGCAGGAGTTTGGAGCCATCGGGATCGGCCACGATGGCTTCGAGATGCAGTTTGCCATTTCGTATTTCTGCAAAAGCACCGATGGGCACCTGGCAGCCTCCGCCGAGTCGGTTGAGCAGCGCGCGCTCACAGGTAGTAGCGGCGCGAGCGGCTGCATCGTTCAAAAACGCCAGATAATCACGCGTGGCTCTGTCGCCATTGCGGATTTCGATGGCGAGCGCTCCCTGCCCCGCGGCAGGACACATAATTTTAGCGGTGAGTATCTGTTTGATGAATTCTGTCTTGCCCAGGCGATTCAATCCAGCTGCGGCCAGGATAATAGCGTCGTAGTCGCCCTGTTCGAGCTTGCGCAGGCGCGTATCCACATTGCCCCGCAGGGGATGAATATCGAGATCGGGGCGAATGGCCTTAAGTTGCGCCTGGCGGCGCAGGCTGGACGTGCCCACGCGAGCACCCAGCGGCAGGTCTATGACAGTCGAGTAATTGCGCGAGCAGAAGGCGTCGCGCGCGTCTTCGCGCTCTGGGATGGCGGTAACCTCGAACCCCGCCGGAAGTTCGGTGGGCAGGTCTTTCAACGAATGCACGGCGAGGTCGACGCGTCCAGCGGCGAGGGCTTCTTCGATCTCTTTCGTGAAAATTCCTTTGCCAAGTCCGCCCTTGGTGCCGACCTGGGCTAGGGGTACGTCCGTAATCTTGTCGCCGGTGGTGTGGATGATCTCGATTTCGACCTCGTGGCCACGCGCGCGTAGCCACTCGGAAACGTGGTTCGCCTGCCACAGGGCGAGTTGCGAGCCGCGGGAGCCGATGCGGAGTTTAGGCATCTTTGTCCATTACAATCAAGAATGAAGTCATCTTCACCCGTCAGCTGATCAACGCCGTACCGCGGAAATAAGGAACAACCCGAGAATCAGGGCACCGAACGCCCACGCGTAGATCCCCATGCAGCGCAGATAGGTGGGATACCAGGACTTCAAGACAAGGCCTGATCCTGGCCACCAGCGAAAGACCCTGCTTTTTCTGTAGTTGTTCTGGGACCAACTCACCAATTTGCTCGTTCGGAATACGCAAAACCACCCGGAGACGGCCGTGAGGGCCAGTACCACGATAATAACGAGCAATGGGACTTCCCAGTCCGGCGTCACTGGCGCGTCCCCACTTCGTCTTTCTTTGCCGCCGGCTGCGCCACTCCGTCTTTCCCTTTGACCTGCAGATTGAACAGTCGCCGCACCACATCAATCACCGTCGTCGCCTCCGCCTCGCGCGCCGCAGTCTTCAGTGTGGTGATCGGAGTGTGCATCACTTTATTAATGATGCCACGGGTCAGTGCCTCGACGGCCATTTCCTGTTCTGGAGTCAGCGGGCCCATGCGGCTGCGCACGCGATCGATTTCCGCCTGGCGAATGGTTTCCAAATGATCCTGCAACGAAACAATCGTCGGCACCACATCGAGCGTATGCAGCCGCGCCTCGAAGCGTTCTACTTCCGCGGCAATGATGGCTTCGGCGAGTTCGGCTTCCTTGCTGCGGTCTGCAACGTGGCTGCTGACGGCCTGCTGCAGGTCGTCGATGTCGTAGGCGAAAATCCCATCGAGCTTGGCCATTTCCGGCGAAACATCGCGCGGCACGGCGATGTCGATGAAGAACATCGGCCGGTTCTTCCGGCGGGCGAGAAATTGCTCGCCGTGTTCGCGGCGAAAAATGGCTTGCGGCGAGCCGGTGGAAGTGATCACGATATCGGCGCGGTCGCAATTGTCATACAGATCGTCGAACTTGATGGCCTGTCCATCGAACTTCCGTGCCAAACCGATGGCGCGATCGTAGGTACGGTTGGCGACGAAGATCGAGGCGCAGCCGTGGGCTACCAAGTGACGCGCGGCGAGTTCACTCATCTTGCCTGCACCGACGATAAATACATTCTTGCCCTGCAGAGTGCCGAAAATCTTTTTCGCCAGCTCTACCGCGACTGAGGCGATGGAAACCGAAGACGATCCCACCGCGGTTTCGCTGCGTACGCGTTTAGCGACGGCAAAGGCACGGGTGAAGAGCTGATCGAGCTGGCCACGCACCGCACCCACGGCGCGGGCCGTGGCGTACGCCTCCTTCACCTGCCCGAGAATCTGAGCTTCGCCCACCACCATCGAATCCAGACTCGAGGCCACGCGGAAGACATGCCGCACCGCATCTTTCTCGCGGAACTCATAGAGATGCGCGTCAAGTTCCTCGGCGGTGAGATGAAAGTGCTCGTGCAAAAAGCCCCGCAGATCAGTCGAACCGTTAGCAGTATGAGTGATCAGCTCCACGCGGTTGCAGGTGGAAATGATCATGCCCTCTTCGATTCCCGGATGAGCGCTGAGCTCGCGGCAACTATCGGGCAGGCGCGATTCCGGGATGGCGAGGCGCTCGCGCACTTCGAGCGGCGCGCTCTTGTGATTCACACCAATGAGCTGGTATCTCATGAGGCCGCAAACCTGTGGATGGTAGAAAAGTAGTTGGCGGCCCAGGCCACGATGGCGGCCACGAAGGCAAACGTGGCAAGCACGGCGGCGCGACGGCCGCGCCATCCCGAATTCCAGCGGGTGACGACCATGACCATATACACGGCCCACATCAAAATCGAAAGCAATATCTTCGGGTCTTCAAAATCAATATGCCCGTAGGTCGACATGGCAACGATCGAGCCGGTAATCAGCCCCAGCGTCATGAAAGGGAAACCGAGCAACAGGGAGCGGTAGCCGATCTGGTCAATCACTTCGAGGGCGGGCAAGAAAGAAATCAGGCTGCTGGGCTTTTTGGCTTTCAGGCGACGCTCCTGTAACAGATAGAGCAGGCTGGCGCCGAAGCTGAGCACGAGCGCTGCGTATCCAGTGAAAATCAGGATGATGTGCGCGATCAGCCATCCCTTCTGCTGGACAAATGAGGTCAGAAGAACGGGTTGCTCGTCGATGGCTGCAACGAAAGTCAAAAAAAATACAATCGGAAACACAACTACGCCGGGCGAGGTGGTGTGATAAATGGCGTAGATGATCATGAAAAACGTCATCGAAAAGAAAGCCAGCAGCGACTCTCCATTGTGTACCGAGGCCCAAACAACATGGCCGGAGAGAAAAAGCTCGACCAGCGAAACGAAATGGAAGACCATGCCCAGGCTGGCGGCGTGCAGCGCGATGCGGCTGAAAAGATCGCTGGTGCGGGTGAGCGCAAAGAAGGCGTAGATCAGCCCGATGAAGTAGCAAGCCAGCGCGAAGCGCAACCAGAGTAATGCCATAGGCTAGGTAAGTATCAGAGTCTGCTGAGTTTAATGCAAGTCAGAACGAGTTTGCCGGTCTTGTTCGTAAGTTTTGTTTGTAAACCCCAGAATCCCATCTCTTTCCCCGCATTATATTCCGCATAGGAGCAGGTAGGACAAATTCAGAAATTTCATCGAGAACGCCCGCAGTCGTGATAGCGTTCATGCCGCGGAATTTTGCAACAGGAGGTCGATGTGCGATACCCGGGGATGCTGCTAGTGTTGGCCTGCATCGTGGCGCCTTTGCTGGCGCAGGAGAAGACAGGGGAAGGTCCGACCAACGAGAAGGCGCAGAAAACATATAAGGAAGCCCTGGATTATCAGCACCGGCGCATGACGGATGCAGCGCTGGAAAGCTTTAAGAAGGCTGACAAGCAGGATGGCGGGCACTGCGTGGCATGCCAGAAAAAGATGATCAAATACGGGGTCGAATTGCGTGAGTGGAAGACCGCCGAAACCGCCTCTGAAGAGGGCGTGGAACAGGCTCAAGGTGAGAAGAACATGGCGCTCGCACACTATCAATTCGGCATCGTGCTATTCGACGAGGGACTCGATAAGCACAAGGACGAACTGTTCAGCCGTGCGCACGACGAGATGACGAAAGCGCTGGCAACGGTTGCGAAGTTCCCACAGGCCGTATTTGCCGACGGTCAGGCGCTGGCGCATCTCAAGCAGGACGGCGCAGCCAAGGCGCGATTTGAGGAGTTCGTGAAAATGCGGCCGGAGGATGATCCGGATCGGCAGCGTGCGCTGCGTTATATCAGCCAGCCGGAGCTGGCGCGTGCCAGGATGGCTCCGGCGTTTGAGGTCACTACGACGGACGGACAGCGAGTTTCTATGGACGATCTGGCGGGAAAGGTCGTGCTGATCGACTTCTGGGCGACCTGGTGCGCGCCCTGCCGCGAGGCTCTGCCACACATGCGGGAGATCGCGAAAAAATTCCAAGGGCAACCCTTGGTAGTTCTAAGTGTCAGCCTCGACAACGATGAGCAAAAGTGGAAAGACTTCGTCGCGAAAAATGAAATGACTTGGCCGCAATACCGCGACGGCGGCTTCACTGGGCCGATCGCGAAGATGTTTGGGGTGGAAGCAATTCCGCATACCTTCACCATTGACGCCGATGGCGTGCTGCAGGATGAACACATCGGCGATGCTTCCATCGAAGGCAAGCTGAAAAAACTGATCGCTCGGGCGCGGGAGATTCAGGCGCCACATGCGCAGGCACAATAGACAGGGACGTCAGTCAGTCTTGAGGCTCTCGGGTATCAAAGGCGCTCGTGCTGCCAGAGTTCTCGGTTTGGGGCCTACCGGACTTGGGAATAGCCACCCATGAAAGTTCAGTTCTGTCGCCCCTTTTTATGCAGCACTTTGAACTTCTTCCCACTACCGCACGGGCATGGCAGATTTCGTCTCGGTGCATCAGCGGCAGGAACAAGCATGGCGTTATTCCCTCATTCTATTCCACGCCCAGACTGGCAAGCGCCTCTTCGAGCAAACCTTGGTCGATCACGAGGCGCCGTCCGCGCTCCTTTACATCTTCCAGTTCGTCAAAGGCGCGGAAGAGGCGGAGCTTGGCGGCGGCATACTGTTCCGCGTCGGTAAGTTGACGATTGTGAGCTTTGGCCCATGCAGCCACTGAATTTTTCGGCAGAAAAATGCTTACCGCGTAAGTCAGCTTGCGATCGGAAGTAACGTCGAATACGAACTCCGTGGCTGGAGCCTCGGGATCGTTTGCCAGTGCTGCTCTGTCGCCAACGAAATAGTACTGGTAAACATATCCCTGAGCGCCGGCGTAGGTCTTGAGACGGCGGACGATCTTATCCGGAGACATGCGGACATTATGAACGGTCGGAGGCAGTTTGTCGTCGTCCCACACGAGACAGAGTTTGCAACCGGTTTAGCATGCGGCCGGAACGGCGCCGTACCTTAGGTTCGGACTTGGGCCGTCGCGGGACTAAATTTCTCGCGGAGATTGCCGATATCTTCCTTGAAGATGAGTCTTCGCACCAAATGATGCCGCAATGGAATTGGATAGCTTTCGCCGCGCTGGCCATCTTGGTGGTCTACCAGCAGATCCGCATATACCGGACCCGCCGCGTGTCGCAGCAACGCGAAGAGTTGTTCCAGATCGTCACCGAAAACGCCGCCGACATGATTGCGCTGGTGGATGTGAAAGGGCGGCGCCTTTACAACAGTCCCGCGTACAAGCGAGTCCTGGGTTATTCCGCGGCGGAACTCGGGGAAACCTCCGCGTTCGAGCAGATCCACCTCGACGATCGTTTCAAGGTGCTGGAAGCGGCACGAGAAGCGCGCAGCACGGGAATCGGGAAAAGGTTGGAATACCGCATCCGCCACAAAGACGGCAGTTGGCGGGTTTTGGAATCGATCGCCAGCGTCATCCGGGATGAGAAGGGCGACGTCGCCAAACTCGTCATCGTCAATCGTGACATCACCGAGCGCAACCGGGCGGAAGAACAATTGGAGCACAACTCTTTTCATGATGCTCTGACGGGGCTGCCGAACCGGCGCCTTTTTTTGGATCGTCTGCAGCACTTGTTTGCTCGCGCGCAGCGCAGCCCGGAACGCCAGTATGCCGTCTTGTTCGCGGATCTGGATGGTTTCAAGGTGTTCAACGACACCATGGGTCCAGCGGTCGGCGATCAGGTGATCGTCGAGATTGGCCGGCGCCTGGAGGCCTGTCTTAGAGACGAGGATATGGTTTCCCGCCTGCAGGACGAGTTGCACATGCGGAATGCGGTTCTGTCCCGAATGGGCGGCGACGAATTCACCATCCTGCTGGAAGAAGTGACCGATCCGAGCGATGCCATGCGGGTCGCAAAACGAATCCTCTCCACCGTGGCCGAGCCTCTCCTGGTGGAAGAGCGCGAAGTGCGAACTTCGGCGAGTGTAGGAATCGCTTTGAGCACGACCACACACACCCGGGCAGAAGAACTGCTGCAGGATGCCGATGTTGCGATGCGCCGGGCCAAAGCCATGGGAGGATCCCGTTGTGAAGTGTTTGACGAAGCGATGCACACTCACGCCGTCAACCGGCTAAAGTTGGAAGCCGAGTTGCGAGACGCAATCGGCAAACACCAGTTCCGCGTGTATTACCAGCCCATCGTGCACCTGGAGACGAAGCAGATTGCTGGATTTGAGGCCCTGCTGCGCTGGCAGCATCCCGAGCAGGGGTTGATTTCTCCCTACAAGTTTATGGCGGCGGCGGAAGACACGGGGTTGCTGGTCGCCACCGGCCAATGGGTGATTCTGCAAGCGTGCCAGCAGTTGCGAGCCTGGGATCATGAGATTCCCGCGATGGAGGCGGTGAGGATAAGCGTGAACATTTCCGCGAGGCAGTTGGCTGATGCCCGGTTCGTTTCCGATCTATCAGCGACCTTGCGCGAAACTGGTGTCGATCCGTCACATCTGCACCTGGAGATGACGGAGAACGTGGCAACTGCCGATGCCAAGCTGACCACAACGGTTCTCTCGCACCTTAAGCAACTGCGGGTGGGCGTTGTCGTTGACGATTTTGGAACGGGGATTTCGTCTTTGAGCGGGCTGCGGCAATTCGCGGTAGAAGCATTGAAGGTCGACCGCTCCCTGGTAGGCGGAATGCTAATCGATCGCGGGACCCGTGACATGGTGGAGCTGATCATCCTGCTGGCACACAAGTTGAAATTGAAGGTGATAGCGGAAGGCGTTGAATCCGCCAAGCAGCTCGATCACCTCCGCGAGCTGGGTTGTGAATTGGGGCAAGGATATTTGTTCTCCCAGCCGGTCGACGCCAAGGCAGCGGAACAGCTCTTGCGGCAGCGGATTCCGGTTCCGCGCGCCAAGGTCGCGGGAGCGCAATAGGCAGGGTGAACCTCTTCCTGCAAACTTCATCCATCAATCTTGGCTTCCCGCAGCTGCTTGACCGCAGTCTCGGAGCTGACCGGCGAGTAGTAAACCTCTTTGAAAGTATACGAGCGGGCCTTGGCGGCAACGACCGGCATGATCTCGATATGCCAATGGTAGTCATCGTCGATAGTTTTCCAATAACCGAGGGTCTTCGAGGGATGCAAACTGTTGGGCGAGGTATGCAGCACCAGATGGAAGCCTTCTGTGACCGTGCGAATTCGCTGCAGGGTGCGGCGCAGCAGTGCCGCAAGATTGGTCCGCAGTCCCGGCTTCGACAAGCCCGTGCGCTCGAACGACGCTTCGTGGTTGCGGGGCAGAATCCAGGTTTCGTAGGGGACGCGTGGGGCATAGGGTCCAAGTGCAACATAGTCGCCGCGTGCCTCGATCACGCGCGAGGCTTGCCGCTCCTCCTGCGTAAGAATGTCGCAGAAAACACATCGCTCCTTGGCCTGGAAATACTCGCGGCCGGCTCGCAGTTCGTAAAGCACGCGCCGCGGCACGAACATGGTGGCGGTGATCTGCGAAGTAGGGTGGCTGAATTCCTGGCCGGCGTTGGGGCCATAATCCTTGAAGAAACTGACGTACTTGATGCGCGCGTCGTGCTTCAGATCCATGATGCGCTCGGCAGCGAGCCGCAGAAACTGACCGATCTCATCGTCACTGGCATTCCAGAGCTGGCGGTCGTGCCTGGGATTCTCCACCAGAACCTCGTGAGCGCCGACCGAACTCATGCGGTCGTAAATGCCGTCTCCACGCCGCCCGGGTTCGCCTTCAATATGGTAAAGCGGCGTGGGATGCACTACCGATCGCGCCGACCAGCCGCTCGTGCCGGGCAGTGCCGAGATGACCTGCGTCGATTGGGTGGAATCCGGACAAAAACGGCAGGGCGTTTCAGGACGCGGCGGGCTTTCGGCTGGGTCGTCCCCCGTCATGACCCAGGAACGGGTGATGGGATCTTTACGGAGTTCCATGCATTAGGAAAACATTGTGGAAGAAGCTGCGTCAACTGCCATTTCCACATCGCACTGCGAGTCCGGCACAATGAGGTGAGGGATGAGGCTTTGTTATAATCCGCGCCAAGCCCGCTTCCTGACCGAAACAATTAATGACCGAGCCGTCCACTCCGCTGATGCGGCAATACGCCGCCGTTAAGAAAGAACATCCCACCGCGTTGCTATTTTTCCGCCTGGGTGATTTCTACGAACTTTTCTTCGAGGATGCGATTGTGGCGTCGAAGGAACTACAGATCACGCTCACCTCGCGTAACAAAGAGAAAGGCATCGCGGTGCCCATGTGCGGCGTGCCCCACCACGCGGCGGAAGGCTACATCGGCAAGCTGATCCGCAAAGGCTTCAAGGTAGCCATTTGCGAGCAAATGGAAGATGCGCAGCTGGCCAAGAAACAGATCGGCGCGAAGCTTGTGCGCCGCGAAGTGACGCGGGTGGTCACGCCCGGGACGGCAGCCGATTCGCTTCTGGGGTCCGAAGAAAACAATTTCCTGGCTGCGCTGGCTCAGGTGGGCGAACGGGTTGGATTTGCCGCGCTGGATCTTTCCACCGGAGAGTTTCGCGCCACAGAATTTTCAGGAGAGGGCGCTCTGCGGCGCGTGCAGGAAGAACTGGAGCAACTGCGGCCGAAGGAGTTGTTGTATAGGTCTGCGGCGCCGCTGTTCGAGGTCAAAACCAGCCGCCCCTTGCCCACGCAGCCTCTGCCAACGCAAACCCCTCAGCCTCGATCGTCAGTATCCACCTGCACCGAAACTCCTCTCGATGACTGGATCTTCGCGCCCGACCATGCAATTCCGCTGCTGGAGAATCATTTCGGAGTGTTATCGCTCGAAGGATTTGGTCTGGCCGGGCGTACAGCCGCGGCGGCCGCGGCGGGGGCGATTCTCTACTATGTGCGCTCTACCCAGCGTGGATCGCTCGACCACGTAGATCGCATCGGCTGGTACGAACGGCAGAACTGCCTGGTGCTGGACGCGGTTACGGTGCGCAATCTGGAACTGATTGAACCGCTGTTTGCCGGCACGGATGCGGGTATTACTTTGTTTCGTTCCATCGATGCCGCGGTCACGCCCATGGGTAAGCGCCTTTTGCGAGCGTGGTTGCTGCGCCCGTCGCTCGATCTCGCTGAAATCAATGTGCGCCTGGATGCGGTGGAAGCCGGCGTGAAAAACACGATCGCGCGCGAGGAGCTGCGGCGCGCGATCGATGGCGTCTTAGATCTGGAGCGTCTCTTGAGCCGCGTCACGCTGGAGACCGCGAATCCGCGCGATGTACTGGCTCTGGCGGCCTCGCTTGGAAAGATTCCGGCGATCAAGGCTGCGGTGGCAAGGCTAGCGGCGGAGCGGCTGAAGACATTGCACGGGTCGCTCGACGAACTGGGCGATCTGCGCGACCGCATTGAAAAGACGATTGTGCCGGAGCCTCCGCTGAGCTTCGCCGATGGAGGCGTGATTGCCGCCGGGGTGGATCGCGATCTGGACGAGTTGCGCGAACTCTCCCGCAATAGCAAACAGGTGCTGGCGCAAATCGAGCAGCGGGAACGCGCCCGCACAGGGATCGGATCGCTCAAGGTTAAGTTCAACTCCATCTTCGGTTACTACCTCGAGGTTTCAAAGCCGAACCTGCATCTGGTCCCGCAGGATTACGAACGCAAACAAACTCTGGTGGGCGCGGAGCGCTTCACCACGCCCGAGTTAAAAGAATACGAAGTCAAGATTCTCGACGCACAGGAAAAAATCATCGAGATCGAAAGGCGGCTGTTCACCGAGTTGCGCACTGCGATTGCATCTGAGGCAAAGCGAATCCGGCAGACCGCCTTGGCGCTGGCGGAGGTCGATGTGCTGGCTTCGCTGGCGCACATCGCAGCGCTGCGGAATTATTGCAGACCGCATTTCATTGGTTCGACAGACAAGGCCTCGGCGGAAGGTGATGCTGGCGATCTCGAGATTATCGAGGGCCGCCATCCTGTAATCGAGCAGCAGGAAATGGCCGGAGGCCGCGAGCGCTTTGTACCCAACGATCTTTATCTAAATGCGACCACGCACACCATTCTGCTGCTGACCGGACCGAACATGGGCGGCAAGTCCACTTACTTGCGGCAAACCGCGATGATCGTGATCCTGGCGCAGATGGGCTCGTTCGTGCCGGCACGCTCGGCGCGCCTCAGCGTGGTGGACCGCGTCTTCACCCGCATCGGCGCCAGCGACAACCTAGCCCGCGGCCGCTCGACCTTTATGGTTGAGATGACGGAGACGGCGGCGATCCTGCACACGGCAACGTCGCGGTCGCTCATCTTGCTCGACGAAGTTGGCCGCGGTACCTCGACTTACGACGGCCTGGCGATTGCCTGGGCCGCAATCGAATACCTCCACGCACGCGTCCGCGCCAAGACTCTATTCGCGACTCACTATTTCGAACTGACCGAACTCGCCGCGCAGCTTGCGGGAGTGAAGAACTATCACGTCTCCGTAAAAGAAACCGGCGGTGGGATCGTCTTCCTGCGCAAAGTTGAGCCAGGCGCGGCCGACCGCAGTTACGGCATCGAAGTCGCCAAGCTGGCAGGCTTGCCGAATGAAGTGATCTCTCGTGCACGCGAGGTGCTGGCCGAGCACGAGTCAGCGGAACGCGAACTGACGGAACATCTCTCGCCCGGGGCCACGCCGCCACCAACGCAGTTGACGATCTTCACGCCGCTGTCGCAGCCCGTGCTGGAGAAGCTGAGGGAAATAGACTTGAACCGGCTCACACCGCTGGAGGCACTGAACTTGTTGGCGCAATTGAAGAAAGAGATCTGACCAACAGGGCACACAGCGTTAGGAAATCATTTTCGATGACTGCTCAAAGAAAGACACGCGAAATCGGCCAACTCCTGATCGTCGGCTTCGACGGCACAGAGATGACACCGCGCCTCAGTTCCCTGCTCACGCGACTGCAGCCAGCGGGCGTGATCCTCTTCGCGCGCAACATAAAGAACGCCGAGCAAACCTGGCGGCTACTGCGCGCGTGCCAGAAGTGCGTTTCCACGCCGCTATTTACCTGCGTCGATCTCGAAGGCGGGAGCGTGGACCGCTTTCGCGATGCGCTGGGTTATACACCCTCGGCGGCAGATGTATTCGCCACAGGCGACCGTAAACTCTTCCGCAAGCACGGACGAATCATTGGACAGAACTGCCGCGCTCTGGGATTCAACGTCAACTTCGCGCCTGTGCTCGATCTGGCATTTGAAGCCTCGCGCAGCGTACTGAGTTCGCGAGTGGTTTCGGCCAACCCGCGCGAAACGGTCGCTTACGCGCGCGAGTTTCTCGCCGGGCTGCGCGCATCGAGCGTATTGGGATGCGGCAAGCACTTTCCCGGTCTCGGCGAAGGCACACTCGACAGCCACCGCGAGTTGCCGATAATCGACAAGCCGCTGAAAAAGCTTTGGGCTGAGGACCTTCTTCCTTACCATACACTCCACGCGCAAATGCCATTAGTGATGATTTCGCACGCGGCCTATCCGCTAGTCACGCACAATCGAACGCCAGCCTCTCTCTCGAAGGTTTGGATTACAGATATCCTGCGCAAACGCATCGGGTATCGCAGTCTGATTGTGTCTGACGATCTGGAAATGGGCGGGGTTTTGTCAGCGGTTCCGATAGGACAGGCAGCGGTTGAATTCGTTCGAGCCAGCGGAGACCTGTGCCTGATCTGCCACCGCGAAGACTACGTCGCACAGGCCTACGATGAGTTAGTGAAGACGACAGAACGTGACTCGAAGTTCGCCAAACGCGCGGCAGAATCGGTACGGCACATACTGGCATTCAAGAAGAAGTCGGTCAAGATATTGCGCAAGACGAAACTGCCTGCTGGGGCAACGATTGAAAGACTCTCGCGGAAGCTGTGGGAATTCGGCGAGCAAGTGCGGATGGAATCTCTGGTCCGCGCGGAGAATGATCGGACGGAACAAGATCGCGAGCAGAAAGTGCGCCGGCCGCGGACATGACGAAGAAAGAAATGATTGTGGCCGGAGTGATGAGCGGCACGTCCGCCGATGGCATCAACATAGCAGTGGTGCGGATGGGTGCAGGCGCGCGCGCGCACACCAATTTCGAATTGCTCGGGCACTCTGAATATGCTTACCCAAAAAAGGTTCGCGCGGCGGTGCTGGCCGCGATGAACGCTTCGCAGGCGAGCGTGGCAGATCTGGCGCGGCTGAATTTCCTGCTGGGTGAACTTTATTCCGATGCAGTGCTCGCCACCGAGCGGCAATTCCGGGTGAAAGTCGACTTGGTTGGCTGCCACGGACAAACGCTTTACCATCAAGGCGAGCCGCAGCGCTTTCTCGGGCGTAAGCTGGCGGCCACGTGGCAGACGGGCGAAGCAGCGATCGTCGCGGCTAGAATAGGCGTGCCAGTGGTCTCGGATTTTCGTCCATCGGACATGGCGGCTGGAGGCACGGGCGCGCCCCTGGTTCCCTTTCTCGACTACATGCTGTTCCGCGATGCCCGCGTTGGCAGAATCGTGCAAAACATCGGCGGCATCGCGAACCTTACCGCGATCCCCGCGGGCGCGGCCGCGAACGATGTAGTCGCGTTCGACACCGGCCCCGGCAACATGGTGATCGATGCCGTCACCGAAAAGTTGTTCGGCCAGCCCTTCGATCGCGCCGGCAGGATTGCCGCTTCCGGAAAGGCTCTGGATAACGTCATCCGAGTAATATTGCAGCGCGACTTTTTTCGGAGAAAACCTCCCAAGACCGCGGGGCGCGAGGAATTCGGCCGAGAGTTTGTAAGTGAATTTCTGCGAAGCTGCAGAGGCTGCCGGAAGCAAGATGTTGTAGCGACGGCTACCGCACTCACCGCGAAGTCGATTGCGGATGCAATGCGACGGTATGCAGCGCAGAACTCAGGCTCCGCACGCAAGCAGGCGTTTCGTGAAATGATTCTTTCCGGCGGTGGAGCGAAAAACTCCACACTTGTGGCCAAGCTGACTAGCGAACTCGCGCCGCTCGGATTGCAACTGCGATTCTCCGATGAATTTGGCCTGCCTTCGGCGGCGAAAGAGGCTGCGGCGTTTGCTGTTCTGGCGCATGAGACGTGGCACCGCCGGCCTTCGAATGTTCCATCGGCAACTGGAGCAAAACGCGCGGCGGTGCTGGGTAAAATCTCGTATCCTTAGGCACGTAAGCAAAGAAAACTTGTAAGCGAATATTTGTGACCCTATGCCGATCTACATCTCCATGCTTCGCGGAATAAACGTTGGAGGGCACAAGAGAATCAAGATGGAGCAACTTCGTGAGTCCCTTAAAGCGCTAGGCTTCGAGCAGGTGAAGACCTACATCCAGAGCGGAAACATCGTCTTCAAGACCGGCAAAAGCTCCACACTTGCGTTATCAAAGAAAATCGAGGAAAGGATCCTCAGCGACTTTGGCCATTCGGTCTCTGTCATCTCAAGAACTGTCGACGAAATGGAGAAGACGATTGAGAGTAACCTGTTCTTGAAGGAGCGCGGAATCGACCCGGAAAAGCTCCATGTTGTGTTCCTGTCCGAGGTTCCAGCCCCGGCCGCTCTGAAAAAGTTGGCGGACCTGACCACCGCCCCGGATCAATCCTGCTGTCTTGGCAAAGAGATTTATCTCTATCTCCCGAATGGAGTCTCCGAAAGCAGTTTGATGAAGAGCCCATTGGACCGGTCGCTTGCAGTGGTCACCACAACCCGCAACTGGAAAACCGTCAACACCCTCCACCAGATGTGTTTGGATTGCCGCTGATGCGCCGCGCGCCATTTGTTCTCGCCGCGTTTGCTCTAACTTTTTCTCTCCTCTCCTGTTCCAGCAAGCCTGATCCCAATACATTGGTAATGATCATCGAGTCAAGCCCCACGAATCTGGACCCGCGGATCGGAGTCGATGCGCAGTCGGAGCGCATCGACAATCTGATCTTCGACGACCTGCTCTCTCGCGGCGACAACCTGGATGTGGCGCCGGGATTGGCCGAGCGCTGGGAAATCCCCGATCCTCTCACCTATATTTTTCATTTGCATCACGGCGTGAAGTTTCACGACGGCCGTCCACTCACCTCGCGGGATGTGAAGTGGACTTTCGACTCCCTGCTTACCGGAAACATTCGCAGTGCCAAAGCCGCGGCATATCGCTTCGTCGACCGCATCGACGCGCCAAATGACTCCACGGTTATTTTTCATATGAAAGAACCAGATGCCGCCCTCCTCTGGAATCTATCTGACGGCGCCATAGGTATTTTGCCCTTTAATAGTGGGAATGAAATGACGAACCACCCGATCGGCTCCGGACCATTCAAGTTCGTCAGCTCCGAAACCGACAAAGAAGTCATCATCGAACGCAACAATGATTACTGGGGCGAAAAGGCTAAACTCCTCCGCGTGCGATTCGCGGTTGTACCCGACGCGACCACGGAGGCACTCGAACTCCGCAAAGGAACCGGCGATTTAATCATCAACGCGCTCACGCCCGACACTGTGCATACCCTTGAGCGTGAGCCCTACCTCGCCGTCGAACACGCGCCCGGAACCGAAATACAATATCTTGGCTTCAACCTACGTGACCCCATTCTGAAAGATGTTCGCGTACGGCAAGCCATCGCCTACGCCATTGACCGCCAACCCATGATCCAATACCTCTGGGGCGGATGGGCACAGCCTGCACGCAGCGTTCTCCCGCCGCAAAGCTGGGCCTACAACGGCAACGTTCCAGCCTATGACCACAATCCCGAAAAAGCCCGAGCCTTGCTCGACGCAGCCGGCTATCCCGCAACGAACGGCGTACGCTTCCACATCACGATGAAGACTTCCACCACGGAAAGCACACGTCTTATGGTCGCTGTAATCCAGCAACAGTTGCGGGAAGTGGGAATTGTGCTCGACATTCGCAGCTTCGAATCGGCCACCTTCCTTGCCGACGTTATTCACGGAGCGTTTCAGCTCTACGGATTGCGTTGGGTCGGCGGCAATCAGGATCCCGATATCTTCTACGTATTTCACTCCTCGCGTTTTCCCCCGAATGGCGCCAACCGAGGCTTTTACTCGAATCCGAGGGTGGACGCGTTGATCGACCAGGCCCGGCGCGAAGTCGATCCCGGCGCGCGTAAACCAATCTATGCCGAACTGCAGCAAATACTCGCCGAGGAATTGCCTTACATCGACTTGTGGTATCTGGACAACGTTCTCGTCCACAACAAACGCGTGGTAAATCTTAAGTTGAATCCGGCGGGCAACTACGACTTTCTGCGCACGGCGGAGTTGGCGCCGAACAAAAACTGAAGGTTTGCCCTGCCAATAAGCCGCCAACTCCGCGTGTTACCATCGAACCCTATCTCTACCCATGCGAATTCTCTTCATCGGCGACATTTTCGGCCGTCCCGGACGCACCATCGTCAAGGACAAACTGCCGGGCATCGTCCGCGATCAGGCCATCGACCTCGTTATCGCCAATGGTGAGAACTCGGCTGCTGGTTTCGGCATCACTCCCGCGCTGGCCGAAGAGCTGTTCGAGCTGAATATCGACGTCATTACCACCGGCAATCACGTCTGGGACAAACGCGAAATCGTCGATTTCTTCCAGATGGCTGAAGGCAACGGCCACGGTCCACAGCGCCGCGTGCTTCGTCCCGCGAATTATCCCACGGACATGCCCGGCTGGGGCATGTATCAGGGTCACAAGGGAAAGGTCCCTTACGCCGTCATCAATCTGCAAGGGCGCGTGTTTATGGCTTCGAACGACGATCCCTTTCGCACCGCCGACCAACTCTTGCAGAAGATTGACGCCAAGATAATCTTCGTGGACTTCCACGCCGAGGCAACCTCAGAGAAGATTTCTCTCGGATGGTATCTCGACGGACGCGTGACAGCGGTGGTGGGCACGCACACGCATGTGCCCACTGCGGATGAACATGTTCTACCCAAGGGAACGGCCTACATCACCGATGTTGGCATGACCGGGCCGTATGACGGCGTGATTGGGGTAAAGAAAGAACTCGTCGTCAACAAGTTCCTCAACGGCATGCCGGTCCGCTTTGAGCCAGCCACGGGCGACGTGCGCCTGTGCGCTGTGATCATTGACTGCGACGAAAAAACCGGCAAGGCGCGAGACATTGAGCGGTTGATGCTGAGCTGAACTCACATTCCTGCAAGGAAGCGGCATTCCCGCGTTCTAAGAGCGCTGTCTGCTCCATTCCAGATCCCGGTTAAACCGAAGGTACCCGGTACTATTAGCGTTCTGCGGGGAGCCAACGGCGAGGTAAAATCAACCGAATGCGATGCGCGCGCTCCATCTTTGCGATTTGTCTTCTGGCCACAATGCCGGTCGTTCCGGCGTTTGCCGGGGACGATGCGAACATCGAAACTCAGATCGTCTCTTGCGGCAACGGTGTGCCCGGCGGCATCAACTGTGTTCCTTCCAAGAGCGATCTGAAAGAAGCGCGCAATGCCTACTCTCGCGGACTGAAACTGGAAGGCCACAAGCGCTTTGAGGAAGCTTTCACCCAGTTCGATGAGGCTTCTCGGCTGGTTCCCCGGAATACGCAGTTTTTTTCCGCACGCGAAGTAGCGAAATCGCAGCTCGTGTTCCAGCACACGGAACGCGGCGATGCACTCCTGGCTACCGCGCTGCGCTGGCAGGCTGCGGCCGAGTATCGCGCCGCGCTGAAGCTCGACCCCGATAACGAGTACATGCAGCAGCGCCTTGAAGAAGCTCTGCGCACCTCGGCGCCTCCCGGCCCGGCCGCAGTGCCGGCGATGCTGGCCGACTCCGCTGAAATCCACCTTCAGCCCAATGCCGCGCGGGCAACGTTTCATTATCTCGGCGATGTTCGCGGCCTGTTTACCGAACTGGCCTCTGCCTATGGCGTGAGTGCTGAGTTTGATGATTCGGTGCAGCCCAAAACCGTGCGTTTCTATGTGGACAATGTTGACTTCTTCACCGCTCTCCACTTGGCCTGCCGCGTCAGCAATATGATGTGGACCACACTCGATGCGAACCAGGTGCTCATCGCGAAAGATAGTACGGAAAATCACAAGCAGTATGACCGCATGTCGCTCGCCACCTTTGTGGTTCCAGGAGCCACCACCCCGCAAGAGGCCACCGAGTTGGTCACTTCCCTCCGCAATATCTGCGACTTCCAGAAAATAAGTTCAGGACAAATTGGAACCGTGGAAGTACGCGCGCCGCAGGCGACACTGGCGGCGTGTACCAAACTGGTGCATCAGTTGACCAGCGATCGCCCGCAGGTGGCGCTCGATATTGAGGTCTACCAGATCAGCCACAACTTCACGCGCGAAATCGGCATGCACATCCCGAACACTTTCAACATGTACAACATTCCGGTGGAGGCCTTGGCGGCCTTGGGCGGACAGAGCATCTCGTCGCTCGTCAACCAGCTGATTTCTTCCGGCGGCATCAATCAGGCCGGGAGTTCCGCGCTTTCCGGACTTCTGGCGCAACTGCAGGGCGGGCAGGGTATTTTCAGCCAGCCGCTGGCTACCTTTGGCAACGGTATCTCATTCTCGGGAATAAGCCTGGATCACCTTACGACGGCTCTTTCCGTCAACGAATCGTGGGCGCGCAGCCTGAGCCACGTTACCGTGCGCGCGTCGCAAGGCAACGATGCCACTTTCCACGTGGGTGAGCGCTATCCTATCCTGAATGCTTCCTACGCGCCCGTCTTTAACTCGCCTGCGATCTCTGCAGTGCTGGGGAATCAGACCTACGTCCCGCCTTTTCCTTCGGTCAGTTACGAGGACTTGGGACTGTCTGTCAAGGCAAAACCCGTCATCCACGGCGACGGAGACGTGACCCTTGCCCTCGAAATGCAGGTGCGCGCGCTAACTGGGCAGAGTGCCAACGGGGTGCCGGTGATTTCCAACCAGGAATATAAGGGCAGCATCCGCCTCAGCGATGGTGAACCCGCCGTGGTGGCCGGAGAAATCACAACCAATGACGAGCTGTCGATGAGCGGGATACCCGGCCTTGCAGCCATTCCCGGCCTCAATCAAGGCCTCTCCGATAACACCCGAATGAAAGAAGATGACGAATTGCTCATCGTGATCACCCCGCACGTAGTGTCCAACCGGGATCGAGCCACGGATGAAATCTGGTTGACCGAAAAGTAGCACAGCGAGCTTCGGATAGCCGAAGCCCGAAGCCTGGCTACTTCCCATCTTTCGCAGCAAAATCCACCAAACCCTTCAGCGCCTCGGCAGGAACCTGACTCACATTTCCCACGCTCCGGCCGTTGATGAAGAGCGTCGGCGTGCCCGTCACATTCACCGATTTGCCGAGGGCTAGAGAAGCCTCCACATGAGCCTTAGTCACGGGTGTGGTGGCGCAGGCTGCAATGTCCGCACCTTTCACGCCGGCGCCTTCCGCCAGCGCGGTCAGCTTCTCATCGGCGTTCTCGGCGGTGATATCGGCCTGAGTTTCGTAAGTCTTGGCGATAAATTTCCAGAACGCGCCGTTCGAGGCGAGCCCAACGCAATCGGCGTATGCGGCGCCTTTTGCGGCCCAGTTGTGCATCTCCAGAGGAAAATTCTGGAAGACGAAACGCGCCTTGGGTTCGGCTGCGATAAGCGCCTCGATTGCAGGTTGCGCCGCCTTGCACGCCGGGCATTGTAGATCGCCAAACTCAACAATCGTGACCGGAGCATCCTTCGGTCCGCGCGACGGGCCGGTCATGCCCTTCTCCAGCGTTTTCTTCGCGGGATCGAAAGGCCTGGCGCCGAACGGAATAATCTCGCCAATCACGGCATGCTCGCCGTCCGCGGAAACGTAGAACCGGCTGAGCTGCTGGCCCTGTGGGTTGGCAATAATAACGTCGACCTGAGCCAGTCCCGGCACCGGCGCCGGCTTGATGCTGGAAATTTTCCAACTCACCTGCGCCTCATAACCAAATGTCTGCTGCATGAAGGAGTCTACCGTGGTTTCCGAAGGAAGATTGACGGCCCCCGATACCGATTTATTGGCCGGCTTCTCGGCGGTCGATTGAGCAGCCGCCAGTAGACACGTCAGCAGAAGAATAAGAATCAATTTAATAGAACTGCGCATGGTTTCCTTTCAATCGCGAATCAGAAATTATTAGCGCCGCAGGCTCACGGAACAACTTGACCGGTATTGCTCAAACCTCGCTCTTCGCGGCAATGGGGATACGGCGGCCGTAGCCAAAAGCCTTGGGAGAAATCTTAATGCCCGGAGCCGCCTGCTGACGCTTGTATTCGGCTCGATCCACCATTCGGATGACGCGCCGCACCACTTCGATGGCAAAGCCGTGATCGGAAGCGATGCGCTCGGCCGAGTGCGCATCTTCCACGTAGTCTTCGAGTACCGCATCCAGAATCTCGTAAGGCGGCAGCGAGTCGCTATCTTTCTGGTCGGGCCGCAACTCCGCGGATGGCGGCTTCTCCAGCGTGGCCAGCGGAATTACCGGACGACGCGAATTTGCATAATGACTCAGCCGGTAGACCAGTGTTTTCGGCACATCCGAGATAACCGCCAAGCCCCCCACCATGTCCCCGTAGAGTGTACAGTAGCCTACACCCAGCTCGCTTTTGTTGCCTGTGGAAAGCACGATGGCGCCAAACTTATTGGAGAGCGCCATTAGCAACGTGCCGCGGGCGCGCGACTGAATGTTCTCCTCGGTAACGTCTTCCTTCTGATCCGCAAAAACCTTCTGCAAAGTTTGTCGGTACGCTTCAAATGCTTGATTGATGGAAAGCAACTCGAAGCGAATACCAAGGTTCTCCGCCAGCCCGCGGGCGTCGCCGATTGATCCCGGCGAAGAGTATGGTCCCGGCATCCCAACGCCAATCACATTCTCCGGGCCAACCGCATCGGCTGCGATCACTGCGGTAAGCGCCGAATCGATGCCGCCGCTGAGTCCGATGATGGCCTTTTGAAATCCGCACTTGCGCATATAGTCGCGCGTGCCCAACACCAGCGCAGCGTACACGCTGGCTTCCTCGCCTTCGATCTGCTCATGCAGGTCGCCGGTGAGCGTCTTCGAATCGAAGTAAATCAGGTCTTCCTCGAACGACCGTCCCTGCGCGATGACCTCGCCTTGCGGGTTAAGCACCAGGCTGGAGCCGTCGAAGACCAGGCTGTCATTGCCTCCGACTTGATTGACTAATGCGACCGGAACCTTGTGGTGGCGGGCGATGGCGGCAAGCATGTCGCGGCGCAGCTCGCGCTTGCCAATCCAGAATGGCGACGAGGAAATGTTCAGCACAAAGTTTCCGCCCGCCCGCACCAGCGCTTCGATGGGATCGACCGTGTACAGGCGCTTGGGCCAGAACAGCTTGTCGTTCCACGCGTCCTCGCAGATGGTGAGCGCCATGCGGTTGCCGCAGAAGGAGAAGAGGTCTTGATTCTTGGCAGGTGCGAAGTTGCGCATCTCGTCGAAGACGTCGTAGGTGGGCAAAAGCATCTTCGATTGCAGGAAGGCAATTTTGCCATCCTGCAATAGCGCGGCTGAATTCATCGCTGACTTGCCGGTTTCGGATTCAGCGGGCGTGACCAAACCACAGATGACGGCGATGCCGCGCGTCTCGGAGGCAATCTGCTCGACGGTCTCGCGATTGCGCGCGACGAACGATGGCCGCTCGACCAAATCGCGTGGCGGATACCCGCAGACCGACAACTCGGGAAACAGAATTAGTCCCGCGCCGCTCGCTTGCGCGCGCCGGGAGAACCCGACGATCTTATTCCGATTGCCGGAGAAATCTCCGACCGTGGGATTGATTTGCCCGAGCGCGATCTTCACCTACTTAGTGTAAAGCCGAGGTGAGCGGAGGCCAAGTTGGGACGTTGCCTTCGGGCCAGGATGACCGCAATCCAGATTCAAAAAAAAATATAGATCGATCTGGACTAAAATATATGGAATCAGCAACTTGCGGATTCTGGCTGAGATCAGGTCTGGCTAAAATACAGAAAGCAAAGGATTTGCTTGTAAAATATCACATTCAAAGGACTTAGGTGACTTCACTTTCGCTAAGTGCCTTGGAAATCAGCGGCCAGATCGCAAAATATTGCATTTGCGGGAGTTATCTCATTGCTATTGTGATGTCAAACAACCAATGCGTATAGAGATAGGCTCTCACTTTTGAGAATCGAAGTCAAGGGAAATTGAGGGCGAATGAATGCCATCGCTGGCAGGGCTCTTGGTCTTTTGGTTCCCGCGCAGCACGGGTCTGTGCAGGAGTTACACCATTTTGGCGGCAGCGGCCGTGGCAATCTCTGGAGGCGGGGCAGTCATAAGCTCGGCGACAGGCGATTTCAAACACAGATCCAAGGCTTCCGCCATGCTTTGAGTTTCCTGCTGTTTCATCGTTTGCCAATTGCTAAACGTAGCTTTCTCCCGCGCTACACCTTCCAGGTTGCGGCTGACGCGCGCCATGTAGTGGGCCTTTATGCTCTCCAGTTCAGCCTGAATCTGGACAATTTCTTCCGCCTTCCTTGCCCACTCCGCCTCAACCTGCTTCTTCTGCGTGGCCTCGTAGGAATCGAGGGCGTCCTGGCGAGATTTGGCGTCCTGCTGCACCTGGTCGAGTGGAATGCCAGCGGCATCGAGCGCCATCAGCACCGCGGCCCGCTTCATCTCTTTCGATAACCCGCGGACATGTTCACTGTTGAGCATTTCGACCACCTTCTTAATGCTGTAGCCCTTCCGCGGAATCATGATCCCGGCGGCGCGGTAAATATCCTCCATGGGCGCCAGCTCCACTTGGAAGGTTGGGACCTCGCGTGCGGACTGCACAGGAGCCTTTTTCGTGGGTGGAGTTACCTGAGGCATGACATTCTCCTTCTCGCCGTTGCCGTTATTGTTTCCGTCGCCGCTTGCTTCGCCGTTTCCGTCACCCCTTACGCTGAGGCCGTCCGGCTGATTGCGCCGGGGCGTCAGTTCGAACCATTTGCGTGCCATAGGTTTCCTCTCCTTGCCAGATTCCTTTGCCTTGGAAGGCTGTTTCGTTGGGAGTTTAGTTCTTCGAAGAGCTTCGAGGTCTCGAAGCCGTGAAGTGCGGAGCTTGTCCCTGCTGTCTATTTCGTGACCGCCCTCGCGCCGAGGCGTCGCCGGTCTTGCGATACGTATGATTGGCGCGCTTTCCACTCGCCGCCCGGCTACGGGAATTTCATTTGGCTTGCTCTCTTGCCGCGTAGGAAGGCTTTCGATTTTGGATGTCGAAACTGGGTGGTCGCTGCTGCTCTCGCTTTTCTGCGAGGGGACATTCGCAGGAACAGCCTGGTTGGGGATTGGACTCTTCGTGGTATCTCGCTGAACACCTACCAGATATTCCCTTCCCTCGCTGCGACAATACTTAGCAGTGCCCGAGAACTGCTCGAAGCGCCACTGAATTCTCAGCTTTGATCCCACCCCGATGGGTTTCTTGACCCGTATACATGCCCCGCCAGCGGACCTGTCTTCCATGCACGCGGGGATCGTCTGCAACTCTCCGCGCTGGTCCTCCCACGACGCTTCCACCCAGGTCATCACCGGCGTCCGGAAATCGCGCATCGCTGCACTCATGCCAGACTTATCGGCAAGAAATTAAATTAGTCCAGAACTGGGGTAGGCCTCCTGGTTTGGGTTATGTTGTAGTATTTTCCCGTTCTGGTCACGGGTCCTCGCCGCTGTCGAAACCATATTAAGTAACGCAGGATTCGGCGACCGAGGCCCCGCGGGCGAGGACGATCGGACGCGTGCCACCGATGTGATCGTCGGGAAGATAGAGCAGGACGAATGCAGGCAATTCGTGCCGCTATTTTCTCTTTCTGGGTCGCTACCCGGGGAAAACGACCACCTCGTATCGCTTCCAAGGAACGGCAAACTGGTCCACGGAACGGGCGTACGCGACAGGAGTTTGCCACTGGCGAATTGTGGCCACGTGTCTTTGGGGAACATGTCCAATTTGTGCGCCATCCGGGGCGTAGATGGGGAAAGCGGGATTTCCCCTGAAGATTTCATGGCCGATTTTCAGCTCGCAGCCGGGACTGATCCGGGTTGCCACCTTGTAAAAGCGCACCCCAGCCACATAGAAACAGAGACGCTCAGAAGAGATAGCGGCCGCGGAAAGAGGCCGCACCAAGGTACCGATAGCAGCCGCACTCCAACACAAGGTTCCGTTCCTAAGAAACTGTCTCCGGTTCATGGTTCATCCTCCGCAACACAATTTGCCCGCGTCTTCATAACTGGCATCGCTGAGCTGCGCAAAAAGTTGACTGCTCCCCGCACCTAAGTGTGACTTGGCCCAAAGCTGTACGACCTGTGGGACGCCTGCGGCGCTCTGAACGCCCGTTACCACCTCGCGAAAATCCTTCTGCAGCGCCTTGTCGTGAATCGAAGTATCGTCGATGCCTTTCATCAGATAGATCAGCCAAATACTGCGCCACATCTGATCGGTGCTGGGCGCATAAGTCTTGAGCAAGCGAATAGTGGTTCGGAGTACGTCCGAACTGTGGATTAGATCATTGCTTACCGAGTCGTGCGACCACGCGGGATACAAGTCGCGCAGTCTTCGCAGTGAGGAAAGTTGGAATCGTCCAACGCCGTCGTTCAAAAGCTTGTCGGGATTCTTGACCGTATCGCCCAACGAGGTAGTAAGAACATTGGGATCCACGCTCTGAGGCACGGGATTGTAGGCGTCGCCTTGATCGTCGGGGGGCTTCCCCTCAAGTCGAACACAATATTGCTCGGCTGCGAAGATGTTTGTCTTCAATTCATTCAAACGGAAGCGTCCGTCCTGCTGAAAGTCCTTGTTGATTTGTTTGTAAAGATTTTCCAGCTCCGGACCTGACTTGCCCGCTATGGAGTAATCGTCTCCAAACCTGATGTAATCCGTGGTGTGGCGCGCGATGATTGCGTCCGCCTGGCTCAAGTACGCATTTCCCAGGAAAAACATGGAATTGTTGATTAAGGGCACTCCGGTCCCAGAGGGCTCGAATGTGGTGAGCAGAGCCTGCAGAACCTCAGTTTCTATCTGGGAAGTGGAGAATTGTCTTAGATATTTAAGAAAGTCAGCCCGATTGATGCGGGCGTACGATTGCTCCAGATCCAGCAGCAGAATATTTCCGGAGGAAGTGGCTTGGCGTTTGGTTTCCTTCTTGAACGCCTCCCAGGCGTCGCATTGATCTTCGGTGAGTTGCAGTGAGTTCTTGTCGGTGTTATAGCGATAGCTGAATACACGCTTTCGGTCAAACTTCTCGTCGATCTTGGGCGCCAGAGAACCGGTGCAGGTCTGCAATACCATCTGATCGGTAATCGAAATCTGGAGCCATGTTGCCGCTTTGGAACCGGGCGTCTTCCGGGGAATCAAGACCGCGAAGGGCTTTGCCGGCGAACCTCCGTTGGAATAGGCGTCAATCTTTTTCTCGACTGCCGCCCTCTGGCTGGAATAATCCACTCGCTTTGGCGATAACCATTCGGGCAGCGCATTCGTGTAGGTAACGTCGCGCAAGACGGTGTCAATGGCGGCGCCCACGGGAAGACTAGAAGCTGGATTGCTCACGGTGTACCTCCCTTCGAATCAAAAATATCTTGCGGATTCATCTTAGGCAGGAAAGGAAACAGCGCCGCAAGAACCAGCAACAGAGCTGCGTGCGCGATACAGCGAGAGCCCGGATGCCAGTCCTTGATAAACAGCTCCATCGTGGCCCACGCGCCCAAGCCTAAACCGATGAACGCAGCGGTGATGATAAGCCAATTCTTTAGGCTGATAGGCACGTGCCGTGAACAAACCAGCAAACAGACAAAGAGCGTCGCAACCACTAATCTAACTTGCTCGTTCACCAGGTATGTGTCGGATTGCAGGGCGCGGCAGGCTTCGTCCCACGCGCTTTGCACCGCGTCTATTGCCGCCGCTTGATCAGCTAGCGCCCATCCATGGTAAATGGAAATATAAAGATCATGCGGCCGGCCGGGCTGAGCAGCCGCGGCAAACACGATCGGATATAGGTCGGCGGCCCGCAAGGTGGCCGGGTCCCCCGGATCGACGCCGATGTTGGGGATGATTAGATTCGCGATCCCATCGTGACTCGCTTGCTCGAATACTTCATTCAATCCGTGATGCAGCATGTCGATTTGCTGTTGACGGTCCTTGCCGTCACTGGCGCCCCGCGCCCTAATGCCGAGAATGTAAAGATCGTCGATCGGGAAAGCTGACCGAGCACCTTGGGGTATGTGCAGCGAAAGCGACTTGACATGCCCCGATTGAGGCTCAGTGCCAGAGATTACAGCTCTTAGCGCCGCTGCATCGGAAGCCGAAACCGTATCGAGTTTGTCCAGGACCTTACGGGTCAGGCCGCCCCACACTGGCTGCGACAAATTCTCGTGATCGACGACGACCACCAAGCCATTGGGTGCGCCCTCCAGATAGGTGAAGTATTCGCCATCCCGAAATGAATCCAGAGAGAAGTGGACTATATGCCCGCGGTATCGGCCCAGCTTCACGTGTTGCTTGTTTGACAAATCCTGCAAAGAAATGTGCTCATCGGATTTTTTGCATCCGTTCAACAAGACGGGGGTTCGCAGATAGTCCCCCAGGAGAAAGACGAGCGGAAGCAGGACTAACACCACCGGCAGAATATTTTTCAGTCGAGACATTGGCTGCCCCAGAGATGCCACGGTGACAGAAATCTGCCGCAGAAGCCTGTGGCAGTCAAGCAGCAGGACACCGGCTTGGGTGATGACGGTTCGGGAAGGCGTTGGCGTAGGTCAATGGTCGCAAACGAAAGGCCGGAATTTAGATTCGTCATGCGTTGTCTACCTTTGAGTCAAATACATTTGACGGGTTCCATTTGGAGAGAACGGGAAAAAGCAATGCAAGAACCAGAAGCACAATTGCTTGTATGCCAGTTCGCGCTTCTGCGCTGTAGTAGTCCTTGAGAAGTCCCGTCACAGCGACAGCGCCAACACCCATTCCTATGAAAAAGATTGTTATGATGAACCAATTCTTAACGGTCATGGGTACGAACCACGCACACACGAAGAGACAAACGAACAGACTCGCGGCAATCAGCCTGGGTTCCTCCTCAACCAAGTATGGCTCCGATGGCGGTAGGGCGTCGCACGCATCCCGCCATGCGCTCTCGACGGCGTCTATCGCGAGTTGCTTCTTCCATTGATCAAACACGGACAAATATATCTCGGGGGGTTTCCCAATTGGAGAAGCCTCAGTAAACAGGATCTCGTGTAAATCTGCGAGACTCGGGTCGTTCATGGGGACGGCTACGTTTGGGACGATTAAACTTGCGATTCCATCACGGCGAGCCTGGGCGATTACTTCTTTCAAGGCGTGCTCAAGCTGGCGCCTTGGGCCGTCGTCAATCGGGGAGAGGAATCTGACTCCCACAATATAAAGGTAGCTAACGGGGAAAGCGTCCACATTCTTGAGGCTAAGCGGGAAAGGTTTCATCCACCCAAGAGCCGGCTCGCTTCCACGGGCGATATCGCCGAGCTCCCGACCGTCTTGCGGAGAGAGTCGGGAAAGGGTCTCCCATATTTTCGTCGTCATGGGTCCCATCGGGTCATTCTTGCCTTTCGCGTCTTTATACTCATGGTTCATGGCGATAACTAAAGCGATGGGCCTGTGCTTGACATAACTCAGATACTGTTGACCATAAATATCGTCCAGTGAAAGGTACACATGGTGGCCCTTGTAGGTACCTTGTGTTCCATATTCATGTTTTACCAGTTCCCTAGGCGTGATTTTGTCGTGTGCTGGAATACAGCCGCTTAAAAGGACGGGCGTATGCCGGTAGTCCAACCCCAGAAAGATGAGGGGAACCAAGATCAGCAGGACTGAGAGCGTCGCTTTGAGGCGCGCGCGCGACTGCGGCGAGAGCAACATAACGGCAGAAAGTCTGCCGTGGAAGACTCTGGGTGTCAAGCACTTACTAAGGAGTTAGCAGATAGTAAACTAAGCCATTCTTATAACTACGCGTGCTAAGCGCGAGTGGAACCTTCGTGGCTGGAGGCAGGCTCGGTATGCTCCTCCGCCGCACTCACGTTGTGGCGGACATCGGCGCCCTGCACCCAGAAGATGACATCTTCGGCGATGTTGGTGGCGTGGTCGGCGACGCGCTCCAGATTGCGCGCCACCAGCAGTGCGTCGAGCGCCTGCCGAACGACTTCCGGACGCTGGTTCATCGTCTTCACCAGTTGGATGAAGGCATCGTCCTTCATCCGGTCCACTACGTTATCCATTTCGAGAACCGCCTGGGCCAGTTCCGCCTTGCCTTCGATGAACGCCTCCAGAGCCCGGCGCACCATGGCGCTGACGGCCGCTCCCATGCGGGCGATATCCACGGGCAAATCCGCGGCAGGCATTTCCACCATGTCCATGACGCGCTCGGCGATATTGACGGCTTGGTCGCCGACGCGTTCGAGGTCGGAATTGATCTTGGTTACGGCGAGAATGAAGCGCAGATCGACAGCCATGGGCTGTTGCATGGCCAGCAGATCGAAAGCTGCTTCGTCGATCTCACGCTCCGAAGTGTTGATGAGGCTCTCGCCTTCGAGAACCATCTGGCAACGGGCGAGATCGCGATCTATATAGGCTTGACGGGCGCGATCCACGGCCTGTTCCGCCAGTCCACCCATGCGGAGCAACTTCTGGCGTAGATCGTCGAGTCCCTGCTGAAAACGCGTGCGCATTATCCGAAACCTTCCTTATTCAAACCTGCTTATCCAAATCTACCCGTGATGTAGTCTTCCGTCTTTTTGTCCGACGGTTTGGTGAAGATCTTTTCCGTCTTGTCGAATTCAATCATTTTGCCCAGCAGGAAAAACCCGGTAAACTCGGCGACGCGCGCCGCCTGCTGCATATTATGAGTGACAATTACGATGGTATACCGCTCTTTGAGCTGAAAGATCAACTCCTCAATCTTTCCGGTCGAGATGGGATCGAGCGCGGAACAGGGTTCATCCATCAGCAGGACCTCGGGTTCAACCGCCAGAGCGCGGGCGATGCAAAGCCGCTGTTGCTGCCCGCCGGAAAGGCTGGCGCCCGATTTTTTGTGAACGTGATCCTTTACTTCGTCCCACAGCGCGGCGGAGTCCAGCGAGCGATGCACGATCTCGTCCAGTTTGCGGCGATCGCGAAAACCGTTCAGCTTCAATCCCGAAGCAACATTGTCGTAGATCGACATGGTGGGAAATGGATTTGCCTTTTGAAACACCATGCCAACCCTGCGGCGAAGCTGCGTGGCCGAAGTGCCGTTGTAGGCATTGATTTCGCCGATGCGGACACTGCCCGTAACTCGTGCATCAGGGATAGTCTCGTGCATGCGGTTCAGGCAGCGGATGAATGTGGACTTGCCGCAACCCGAGGGCCCAATCAGCGCTGTGGCGTGATTGGCCGCAACCGTTAGCTGGATGTCGTATAACGCCTGGGTCTTGCCGTACCAGGCATTCAGGCTTTCAACACGGATTCCGACGCCCATAGACTTATGCCGCTCCGAAGGTACCACGGCGTACGGCGAAGCGTACGGCTGCGACTGCAGTGACGATGAGTACGATGAGTACGAGCGCCCCAGCCCACGCCTGCCGGTGCCATTCGTCATAAGGAGAAATCGCGTAGCTGAATATTTGCAGCGGCAGAGCGGCAGTCGGCTCATTGACCCGCAAATTCCAGAACTGATTTCCGAACGCAGTGAAGAGCAGCGGCGCCGTCTCGCCCGCAACCCGGGCAAAGGCCAGCATAATTCCCGTAATCACACCCGAAGTTGCGGTGCGCAACGTGATGGAGAGTGTAGTCCGCCAGCGCGGAATGCCCAGCCCATAGGCAGCCTCGCGCAAAGCCTGCGGCACCAGAAGAAGCATCTCTTCGGTGGTGCGCGTGATGGTGGGAATCATCATGATGGCTAATGCCACCCCGCCGGCCAACGCCGAGAAGTGCTTCTGGGTGAGAACAACAATGGCGTAGGCCACAATGCCAATCACGATCGAGGGCACGCCGTTCAGCACGTCGGCGGTAAAGCGAATGGCATCGCCGAAACGGTTGCGTCCGAACTCCGCGAGGTAAATGCCAGCACCCACCCCCACCGGAACTCCCAGAATGCTGGCCAGAGCGAGGATGAATGCGGAGCCCACGATGGCGTTCGCCATGCCGCCGCCAGCTTCGCCCACCGGCTTCGGCGTCTGCGTGAGAAAAGCCCAATTGATCGACCCAATGCCGCGATAGACCAGATATGCGAAGATCGCGAACAACGGCACCAACACCAGTATTACGGTAAGTATCGCCACGCCGGTCATGACATGGTCGGTAATCCGGCGCCGCAAAGCGATGGGCGGCACGGAGTGCAGCGCTACAGCATCGTCACTCTTGGGCATGGGTTCAGGCATTCGCCCTCGAAGGCTGGCCGCGGGTGACGGTCCAGACCAGCAATCGCGCAAGAGCGTTGACTACGATCGTGACCAGGAACAGAGCCAGACCAATCTCGATCAGGGCTGAGAGGTAGACGTCACCGGTGGCTTCGCTGAACTCGTTGGCCAGCACGCTGGCCATGGTGTAACCCGGCGCAAACAGTGACTTCGCAATCTCCGGCCGGTTTCCGATCACCATGGTGACGGCCATGGTTTCTCCCAGTGCGCGGCCCAGTCCCAGAATAATTCCGCCCATGATTCCCGCGCGCGCATTCCTCAGCACGCCAACCCGAATCATCTCCCAGCGCGTGGCGCCCAGCGCGAGTGCGGCCTCCCGCTGGTGTTGTGGCACCACCATAAGCACCTCGCGCGTGATCGAGGAAATAATCGGAATGATCATGATCGCCAGGATGATTCCCGCCGCCAGCATGCTGATGCCGTAGGGTGGACCTACAAATAATCCGGTCCAGCCTAATGTGCGAGCCAGGAAAGGTTCGACGTAGTTGCTCAGGATTGGTACCAGCACAAAGATCGCCCACAGTCCGTAGACCACACTCGGAATCGCGGCTAGCAATTCCACAAAAAACGAAAGTGGCCCACGCAACATTTTGGGGCACATCTCAGTGGTAAACACCGCCACTCCGACCGACAGCGGCACCGCGATGAGCAATGCGAGAAGCGACGAAACCAAGGTTCCGTAAATGAACGGCAGAGCGCCGAATTGTGCGTTCACCGGATCCCAATCACGCCCGGCAAAAAATTTAAATCCAAAAGCGTGCCACGAAGGTCCGGAGCGCAGCACCAGTTCGTAGACAATCAGAACCAGCATTCCCAGTACAGCCAAACCACACACCAGCATGGCGAATTTGAAGATTCGGTCACCGGTTTCGCCGCTCGTCCCGCGAAGCACCGGCGCAGCCTGCTTTGACGCTGGGCGGAGGTCGTTAACCTTCGTGGTTTCAACGGGTTGCGGCGCAGGCATATTGGGCTGAGGTAGTGCGGGTAAGGCCATTCCGTTTTCACAATACCAGAATCCTGTTAATAGGATGTTAAAATGACCGGGTCTTTCTGGGATTGCCTTTTCCCGCGCGAGCCTGTATTTTCATCTCCCGCTTCGATTCGCTTTTCTTGTTTATGTCGATCGCGCCAAAACGTAGTCGCGTTGTTTTCCAGAAGCTTGAGCGGGACCTGATCAAGCTCTCCTCGAAACCGCGGGCGGAGAATGTACACCGCTTCCGCACCGGCACCCGCCGCCTTCAGATATTGCTGGGCGAGCTTTCTCCAAAGCTGGACGGCGGCCATAAGAAACTGCTGAAGCTGCTGAGCCGAATCCGCAAGCGCGCCGGCAAGGTCCGCGATCTGGACGTGCAACTGGCGGCGTTGCGTAGCCTGAAGATTCCGCGAGAACCGCGGCGCAAAACGCAGCTTGTGAACCATTTGATCGAGCTCCGCGGCCAGCAGGAAAAGAAGCTGCGGAAGGCAGTCGATGAAAACACCATCCGCGAGATTCGCAAGCGCCTGAAACGCGCCAGCAAGAATTTCAATCCGGAAGCGAGCCGCGATCCATTGGCGGTCGCCCGAGGGATGCTGCAAGCGATAGAACGCGGGGACGCACCGGTGACCGAAGCAGTACTGCATCAATACCGCATTCTGAGCAAGCGAGCCCGCTACGCGGCAGAGTTCGCCAACGAGTCTAAAGAAGCTGAGCAGTTCATCGCCGGGATTAAGCGCATCCAGGATGCATTGGGAGATTGGCACGACTGGCTCACTCTGGCCCAAACGGCCATCGAGCAGCTTGGCGAAGTGCACGAGTCATCCCTGGTCGCGGAGTTGCGGAACGTAACTGGAGCGAAATTCCGCCATGCAGTTGCGGTGCTATCCCATATGCGCGCCAACCTGGATGCGTCTCCCGAACACCCTGTGCAGCCTTCCGCTCGGTCGACCGCGAAAGCAATCCGTCCTGCGGCCTCAGCGGCGTAATCAATTTAAGACTCTCCTCCTGCCACATCTTTAAGATCGTCCAAATGACAAGTTAGCTTGACATCGAGGCCTCTTCCGCCTACACTATGGAAAGTCAGCTTTACATATGCCCGAGATACTAAGCCGAGTCAAAGAGCTTCGCAGCGCCCGCGGATGGACGCAGGAACAACTCGCCAAGGCGGTGGGCGTATCGCGCCAGAGCATCAACTCCATCGAGCGCGACCGTTACGTGCCCAGCCTGCTGCTGGCGCTCACATTTGCGCGAGTCTTCGGCTGCTCGACCGATCAGATCTTTACCTTGGAGAGTGAGAAGGAGAGCGAAAATGAACATTCCTATCGTCGGTAAATTAGTCGATGAACGTTTCCTTACCCACCGTCTCAAGTCCACGAGTCTTGCCGGGATCATCGGCGGCCTCACGGCCATCGGTCTCTTCACTTACCACTTTTACGTCAACCACGTCTGGAGTTGGGACCTTTTCTCGGTCGTCATGACCATTCTTGGGGTCAAGCTGGCAATGATGGCCTGGTATCGCTTAACCGACTAAATCGAAATGGAGGAACAGAAAATGTGCATTGGAAATCGAATGAGTAAACCTGCAAGCTTGATCCCGCTCGCCATGGCGTTCCTAGGGATAGGCATCCTGTGGCCGAATTTCTTTCATCCCGCCACGAGCCTGGGGAAAGACTGGAGCGACGGACTGCGCGGACTGATGTTCGGCGTCTCCTTGGGCATCAACCTATCGGCGGCGTGGCTGGCTGGCCGTCAACGTCGCTGTGGTGGCAGTCGGCGCGCAGCGCACGACGGTGATCTGCGCGACACCGGAAACACGAACATAAATGGTGAATCAGTTTCCGGGTAGGTGGCCGTCCGGAGGGGATTCCGTCTTTTCAGAATCGCGTGGCGCCGACTCCTGCGCGAGTACTCAATTAACAAGACACATTGTTCTAAGTTCGGCGCGACCGTGGCTGAGCCGTCATTCGTTGACTGTCCGCTGTCGCGTCCGTAAGATAGGGCGACCGGAAAACCTTTTATCTCCCGAATGATCGGCCAGACTATCTCGCACTACAGCATCGTAGAAAAGCTCGGCGGCGGCGGCATGGGCGTGGTTTATAAGGCCGAAGACACCCGGCTCCACCGTTTTGTTGCCCTCAAGTTTCTGCCCGAGGAAGTTGCCCGCGACCCGCAGGCGCTTGCCCGTTTTCAACGTGAAGCACAAGCTGCGTCCGCCTTGAACCACCCGAACATCTGCACGATTTACGATATTGGCGAGCACGATCGCCAGGCCTTCATCGCCATGGAGTTTCTGGATGGCCTGACGCTAAAACACCGCATCGCCGGGCGGCCGATGGAGATCGAGACCGTCCTGTCTCTGACCATCGAAATTGCCGATGCCCTCGATGCCGCCCACAGCGAAGGCATAGTTCATCGCGACATCAAGCCGGCCAACATTTTCGTCACCAAGCGCGGACACGCCAAGATTCTCGACTTCGGCCTCGCCAAACTGACACCGTCGACGGGAAAGGCGGCAAGCCCGGGAGAAATCGATGTGACCGCAGGCGTCAGTCTTGAATACCTCACCAGTCCGGGCACAGCCATTGGGACCGTGGCCTACATGTCGCCAGAGCAGGCGAAGGGCAAAGAACTTGATTCGCGTACCGACCTGTTTTCTTTCGGCGCTGTGTTATATGAAATGGTCACCGGCACCGTTCCATTCCACGGAGACACGGCGGCCGTTATCTTTGACGCCATCCTCAATCGCGCCCCATTACAACCTCTGCGCTTCAATCCCAACGTACCTGCCCGGCTGGACGAGATCCTCAACAAGGCCCTCGAAAAAGATCGGGACATGCGCTATCAGCACGCCTCGGAGATCCGCAGTGACTTAAAGCGTCTGCAGCGGGATAGCGCCTCCGGCCAGCGTCCCGCAGCCCAAACCCAGGAAAGCTCCGAAAGCGTGGCCCAGCAGGGTGCGATATCCGGAGCGGTGCCATCAGCCGGAACCGGCTCGGCCGCCGCCGCTCAGTCCTTAGCGCCCCAGGTTACGGCCAGTGGTTCCAGCGTGAGCGCCGTAGCGCGCGAACACAAATTTGGTCTTGCGACCGTTGTCGTGGTGGGCCTGGTCCTACTCGCCACTGGCGGTTTCGGCGTCTACTCCCTGCTCAGCCGCAGCGGGCCAACCCCATTTCAAAATTTCACTATCACGCAGATCACGAACACAGGCAAGGCACTCCAGGCTGCCATCTCGCCCGACGGCAAATATGTTTTGAATGTGCAGAACGATAATGGCCTGCAGAGCCTGTGGCTGCGCAACGTGCCAACGGGCAGCGATACTCAGATCGTCCCTCCGGCAGCGGCAGTCTACCGGTCCCTGACTTTCTCGCCAGACGGGAATTATGTTTACTTCCGTAAAGCTGGCATCGGCACGCAGAGCGAATGGGATCTTTACCGCACTCCGGTGCTGGGCGGCACGCCGCAACTCCTTCTTCGCGACCTCGATACCGGGATTACATTTTCGCCAGACGGCCATCGCATCGCCTACGCTCGCGCCAATGATCCAGAGGTAGGCAAGTATCGTCTGCTCACCGCCAATTCCGATGGCAGCGACGAAACCATCCTGCAAATCGCCGCCAACGGGGCAGGCGCTCTCCCTCGCAGCATGGCTTGGTCGCCGGACGGCAAAAAGATTACTTACACCCTCTTTACCCTCGGGGATGTGCTGGGCACCATCAAATCGTTTGATGTTGCTGGGAAGCAAGAGGAGCCTTTAGCGTCCTTCAAGAATGAATTGGTGTTCGACATCGCATGGGTGCCAGGCGGTCAATGGCTTCTCGCCCGGTACAACCAAAAGGGTCCGAGTTATGTGCGTTCGCAAATCGGCATGGTTTCTCACAGCGGAGGGCAAATCCAGCCCATCACTCGAGATACGAACGAGTATGACACGCTAACCCTATCCGCCGACGGCAAGACCGCTGCCACGGTACAGGTAAGGACCGCGTACAGTCTCAGCCTGCTTCCCGGCGCCGGAGTTCAGGCAAATACTCCCGTTCAACCGTTACCCCAAGCTCAGGATGTGCAGTCCGTCGCCTGGACGGCCGATGGCAAGTTGCTCGTCTCCGACGGACAGAGCGTGCAAACGATGAATCTCGATGGCGGGCAGAGAGCCACCATACTCAATGATCCGAACTCCTGGATCGCGGACATGGCGCGCTGCGGCGATCACTACATCGTTGTTGCGTGGGCGTTCCACGGAGGCACGAACCAGGTCCATCTCTGGCGAATCAACCCCGACGGCTCGAACCCGACGCAACTCACCAACGGAATCTTTGATCATTTTGCGGTTTGTTCGCCGGATGCAAAATGGGCCTACTACTCCGACGTGGTCCCACACTTTTCCAAGAGAGTGCCCCTTGAAGGTGGAAAACCGGAGCCAGTGCCGGCGAGCGACGTTCATGACATGTACGCATTTGGCGCAGGCGAAGCTATTTCGCCTGACGGAAAACGGCTGATTTTCAATGCGGATATAAGCGGTCCGAATAGCATAGCCCTCAGCAAATTGGCGCTGGTAACCTTGGACTCAAGCTCGCAGTCCGCTCCCATCTTGTTCCAACCCGATCCACGGATAGCGACTGGAGGCGGGACTGGCTTTACCAATACTATGGCCTCCACTCCCGATGGAAAATCCGTGGCCTACATCGTTCGCGATCAGGGCGTAGATAACATTTTTGTGCAACCGCTCGACGGCTCGCCCGGACATCAGATCACCAACTTCACTTCTGAACACATCGCCGAATTTCAATGGTCGCCCGATGGAAAAACCCTCGCCGTCGCCCGTGCCCAGAACACCTCCGATGTGGTCCTGCTCCGGGAAAAGTAGTCGATCGCAATTGTGGGCAAACCGGAAAGTGACCAACCACCCGGATATCGGTCCAGATGACCTCACAACCTTTGGCATGTAAACTGTTGGCCTTGCCTCATGCCAACCTTTGCCGCAGTTGATATCGGTTCCAATTCCGTTCGACTGAAGATCGCACGCCTCGTGCGCGGCCGCCTTCGCCCCGTCCACGAAGACCGCGAAGTTACGCGCCTGGGCGAAGGCGTATTTCGCTCCGGCTTTCTCACCCCGGAATCGATGGCTGAAACGGTCAAGGTTTTGCGCCGCTTTCACCGCGCCACGCAGCAGGTGGTCACGGACCCGGTGCGCGTGGTCGCCACCAGCGCTCTGCGCGATGCCCGCAACTCACAAGCCTTTCTGGAGTGGGTGCGCTCCGCCACCGGCTGGAAGGTCGAAATCATCTCCGGCCTGGAAGAAGCGCGTCTGATCCACTTGGGACTTGTCTCCAATCTCCGCATCGACACTTCGCCTGCCTTGATGATGGATCTGGGAGGCGGAAGCTGCGAACTGACGGTCTCCGGACGCGGACATATCCGCGACACAGTGAGTTTGCCTCTGGGCGCGGTACGTCTCACCGATGAATTTCTGCGCCACGATCCGCCGCGCAAGGGCGAACTCAAACGGCTGCAGGGATTCGTCGCCCGCGAAGTGAACCGCATCGCCGCGCGCGTTGTGGCGGCAAAAGTCAAGAATGTGATTGCCACATCGGGCACCGCCGCCGCGTTGGCAGTCGCGGCCAGCCGTCTGCGAAAAAACGGAAGCCGCCAACGCACGATGGTCTCCCGCGCGGAGATGACGCGACTCGCTAAGCAATTGGCCCGCCTGCCGGTGGACGAACGGCGCCAGATTGAAGGCATCGGTCCTCGACGAGCGGAAATCGTCGTCGCCGGGGCCATCGTCTATCACGAACTGCTCGAGCGCTGCCGTCTCAAAGGTTTTCGCTACTCGGCGCTGGGCCTGCGCGACGGCTTGCTGGCGCAGATGGCCGCCGAATATGACCGCAGCACGCGCTCCGGAAAACAGGTTGAATCTGAACGCTGGGAGTCCATCACCCGGGCCGTCGCTCACTATCGCGTGGACATGAAGCACGCCCTCGATGTGCGCGAGTCCGCCATGTTTCTTTTCTCCGCGCTACGCTCTGTGCACGGGTTGGCGCCGGAATTCCGCGAGTGGCTGGCTGCCGCCGCCATGCTCTACGAGGTGGGAGATTACCTCAACCGCAACGGCCATCACCGGCACACCTATTACATCATTTCAAACTCGGAGATCCTCGGTTACACGCCGCAGCAGCGCCGCATCATCGCGGCCATTGCACGCTATCTGGGAAAGTCGCGACCCACCATGGAAGATGGTCCGATGAAAGCGATCGATCCTGCAGACCGCGCCGGAGTGCAGAAAGCGATTCTGCTGCTGCGCCTCGCGCGCGCCCTGAACCTGGGCCGCAGTCGCGCCGTGCAAAAGGTGCGCGTGAGCCAGCGCGCCGCGGAGATACGCCTAACACTGGTGCCCCGGCGGCGCATGGGAGTGGACCTGGAACTCTGGGCGATCGAGAAGGACTGCCCTTATTTTCGTGAAGTGTTCGGGCGTGAACTTTCCACTGCCGCAGTGTAGAGCGTGCGCAGCGCTTTCGGGGTAAAACACCACTGCAGCGTGCCCGAGTTGCGCCGCATGTCGACTCTGGCCACCGCTCCCTTCTTGAGCTCTACCGAAGCCTCGCAGCCAGACTCGCTGATCACCGTGCCGAGGAACTGGCTGAGGTTGGGATTGTGTCCCACGACCATGATGGATTCCTGGCTCGCGTATTTTTCCAGCAACCTGCGGAAGTCGGCGAAGGTCGCCGCGGGACGCAGCCCGGTCTCGATTTGCAGCTTGCCTTCGTAGCCCATTTCGTTTCCCACCAGCGAGGCGGTCTGCGTGGCGCGCTTCAGCGGACTGGAGATGATGCAGTCCACCTGCGCATCAATCGCGGCCAGCGCGCGGCCCACGTAACCGCATTGTTCGATGCCTTCCTTGTCGAGCGCGCGCTTTTCATCTTTTTTCGGGTTGACGAAGTGCTCGCCGGCGCTGGCGTGACGCAAGAAATAAATGATCATGGCGGGTTATCGTTCCCTTCCGGCGGGAGCTTTGTGCTTTCTTGCCGAAACCTGCGGCAGGAGGAATCCCGCCGCCTGCTTGCCTTCGGCCACGCTGATCAGATAATCCTGCGCGCTGAAAGCGGCCGCGCCCGTAGGCGGTTTGCGTTTCCGTACGCCGTGCACGGATTGCCAGGCGCGAATGTAAGTGGCATCGCGCAGCAGAACGCGAGCCTTGCGGTTATCCGCCAGATAGGCGTCGAGAATCTCACGGCGCACGCGCTCGCGCAAGAATTCGTCGCGCAGCGGGACAAGCACTTCCACCCGTTCGTAAAGATTACGCGGCATCCAGTCGGCGCTGCCGATATAGATTTCTTCCTCGCCGCCATTTCCGAAGTAGTAAATCCGGCTATGCTCTAGAAAGCGCCCCACAATGCTGCGTACGCGGATGCGGTCACTGAGCCCGCGCACACCCGGACGCAACGCGCAGATGCCGCGCACGATCAGATCAATCTCCACCCCGGCCTGAGAAGCGCGATACAGGGCCTGAATCATGTTCTTGTCGAGCAGGGCGTTCATCTTGGCAATGATGCGTCCGGGGCGGCCTTGGCGAGCATGCTCGGCCTCGCGATCGATCAGCGAGATGCACTTCTCCGCCAAATCGAGCGGCGCCACCAGCAGCGGATCATAGCTGGGGTTCTCGGCATAAGCGGTCAGGAAACTGAAGACATCGTGCACCGCGCGGGTAATTTCTGGATTCGCCGTGAACAGACTAAGATCGGTATAGATTCGCGCCGTGGTGGCGTTATAGTTGCCGGTCCCGATGTGCGCATAGCTGCGCACGCCATCGGGATCGCGGCGCACCAGCAGCGAAAGTTTGCAGTGTGTCTTGAGCCCCACCAGCCCGTGAAATACCTGCACCCCGGCATCTTCCAAATCGCGCGCCCAGCGGATATTGGACGCTTCGTCGAACCGCGCCTTCAGCTCCACTACCGCCGTTACTTCTTTCCGTGAAGCCGCATCCATCAGCGAAGAAACAATCGCGGAGTGCTCGCCGGTGCGGTAAAGAGTCTGCTTGATCGACAGCACCTGCTCATCTTCCGCCGCCGAATTGACGAACGACACTACCGCGTCGTAGGAATCGTAGGGATGGTGCAGCATCACATCGTGCCGCCGCAGTTCCTCGAAAAGATTCTGCGATTTAGCCGTGAGCCGCAACTCGCGCGGGGCGAAAGAACGGTATTTCAAGTCCGGCCGCTGCGTCTGGTCGTAGATATTGAACAGCCGCGAAAGGTTGACCGGACCGTTCACCGGAAATACCTGCCAGGGATCGATCTCGAACACTGTGCGCAGGCGATCGATGATTTCGGGATCGGCGTCGGCCTCAATTTCCATGCGCACTGCATCCCCTTTGCGGCGGTTGTGCAACTCCGCGCGCACCGACTCGAGAAGATTGCGCGCTTCTTCTTCCTGCAAGTAAAGATTGCTGTTGCGGGTCACGCGGAAGGGAGCCGATGAAACAATGTCGTAGCCGTGATACATGTTCTGGGCATGGTGCGCCACTAGGTCGGCGAGGAAAATGAAATCGGTCGTCTTCTCGGAAGGCAATCGCACCAATCGAGGCAACGCCCGGGGCACAGACACCACACCCGTGTAAGTGAGCGCGGAGCGCCGCCGCCGCCGCAAAAGCAGCCCCAGGCACAGCGCTTTGTTGATCACCCGAGGGAAGGGATGAGTGGGATCGACCGTCACCGGCGTGAGCAAAGGATCCAGCTCTTTCTCGCAATATTCGTCGACGAAGCGCCGGGCCTCGGCGTCCAACTCGTGCAAGCTCAACACGCGGATGCCATGCTCCGCCAGCGCCGGACGTAGGGCGTTCCAACAGTCGTACTGATCATCCACGAACTCGTGGATCAGGCGGGCCAGAACGTCGCGCTTCTCAGTCAGCGTCAAACCATCGGGGCCGGCCTGGTTGTAGCCGTCCTCGATTTGCTGCATCATGGCGGCCACGCGAATCTCGAAAAATTCATCCAGATTACTAGCGGAGATGGCAAGGAACTTCAGCCGCTCCAGAAGCGGGTTACCTTCATCCTGAGCTTCTTCGAGCACACGGCCATTGAACGCGATCCAGGAGGTATCGCGGTTGAGGTAATACTCAGGATTTTCCAGCGAAAGACGGGCCATGTGCGAGGGTATTACGCGTTCATTGGTACGACTTTTCTTCGCCGACGGGGATCCCTCTCACGGTAACGAACTCAATCCCGGTGCGTTCGAACCGCATCCGGTAGATCAATCGTGCGGGACATCTGCGAACCTTAGTATAAAACATTCCACCAGACGGTGCAGGAGGGGCAAATCAAGGCCGATAAACGACAATCCAAGTCCTCAAACAGCAAGCATCGGAAAAAGAATCCGGCACATCGCGCCAGCGGTTTCGCCGTTATATGTGCCGGCAAAGATCGCGACGCTCCGCACTCACCAACCTCGTGGAAATAAACTATCCCCCACTTCCAGGAGGTTCATTTGACTTGCTTGATCGCCTCTTTCTCCTTTTGCACCACGCTCTCCGGCAATGGAGCATAGGAAAGCGCAGCCGTCATCTTTTGTCCGTCCGTTACCATCCAGTTCAAAAAGTCGGCCAGAATTTTGCCTTTCGCCGCATCCTGAGACTGCTGAGGAATCAACAGCCAGGTAAAGCTCGAAATAGGATAGGCGTCCTTGCCCGGCGCATTAGTAATGGAGACGCGAAAATCCGCCGGCATTTTAGGAGCTGACGCGGCCGCCGCTGTTACTCCTTCGAGCGACGCCTTCAAGAAAACTCCCGCGGCATTCCGCACGCTGCCGTATGGGATGTTGTTCTGCGCCGCGTAAATCAGCTCGACGTAGCCGATCGCTCCCTGCAACTGTCGAATCGACCCTGCGACCCCTTCATTGCCTTTCCCGCCCAGCCCGATCGGCCATTTGACGCTAGTGTTGCTGCCCACCTCGCTCTTCCAATCTGGGCTGACCTTCGACAGATAGTCGGTCCAGATGAAGGTGGTCCCGCTGCCGTCGGAGCGGTGAATCACGATGATATCTTTGTCGGGGAAATTGACGCCCGGATTCACGTTGGTGATGGCTTTATCATTCCATTTTGTAATCTTTCCCAGAAAGATTTCCGCCAGCGCATCGGGAGTGAACTTCACCTCCCCGCTTACTCCCGGAATGTTGTAGGCTGGCACCACCGCGCCCAGCACGCTGGGAATGTTGAGAATTTTGGTCTTCCGCTTGCTTTGCGCTTCCGCGAGCTGCCCGTCCGTCATCGGCATATCGCTGGCGCCGAAATCTACCGTGCCTTCCGTCACCTGGCGAATGCCGCCGCCGCTGCCGATCGATTGATAGTTGACCTGAACGTCAGAGTGCAGCTTGTGGTATTCGCTGAACCACTTCGAGTAAATGGGATTCGGGAACGTGGCCCCCGCCCCGTTCAGCGTGGTCTGGCTGATTGCCGGCAGAGCTAGAAATGCACACACCAAAAGCAATACGATTCGTCGCATCACTCGATGATTCCTCCTTAGAATGGACATTTCTAGTTTCTATCGGCGCTCTGTTAAAGGACAGTTACAACCGAGTGAATTTCTGATGAATGGGCTGGATAAGGATTTCAAGGATGAGTGGCCGACTGGCTGCTCTGAATATTCAGTTGCAGACGTGCAATCTCCCGCGGAAACAGCGTATTGCCGGGAAACTGTGTGCGCAATGCGGTAAGCAATTCGAGAGCGCGGGGTTTGTCTTTGTCTCGCACATAAGCAATGGCCAGCAGAACGCGAGCAAATGGAGCCAGATAATGCCCGTGTTGGGCTGTTGTCTGCAAGTCGGCAATGCCAGCCTGTTTGTCGCCGGGTAATCCACCCATGCGCAGCAGCCAGCGCACTGGTGCGGACATACTGCCGATGATGTACTTGCTGAATCCAGTCGCCACCAAAACGTCGGAGCAGTTGTTGCAAACCGCGAGCAACTGTTGAGCCCAGGCGGACGCCTCTTTAGTGTAGTGCAAGGAAGCCAGGTTTTTCTTTTCAATCAGCGCCGCGTAATCTGCCTGCAACCCGGAGGCCAGGGTCAAAGCAAATAACGCGTCCTGGTCCTTGGCATCTTTGGCTAAGCGGACATGAGCGAGCGCTTGGGCATGGTCCACCGCAGTCTGAAAATGGTCGTGCACTTCCGGGTCCGGGCTGAGTTTCGAGCGTGCGGCAAAGCTGTCGTCATTATCGTAGAACTGTCCTTCCAGCACGCCAAGGCGGTTGAACTCCGAGAAAAGATATCCCGCAGCCTGGCTGACCGGCCCCACCGGATCGTCGGGATGTTGAGTCTCCCACGCGGAAAAATCCTTCTGCGCGCCCGCGAAATCCAGGTTGTAGAGCCCGAGGAAACCACGGTCCAGAGCCGTGATTGGGACGACGTCGGGTGGCGCCACGACGCCGGCCGCAGCGCGCGTCCCCAGGCCCAGCCACAAGGCTGCTACCATACCGAAGATCAATGCCTTGCGAAATTGGATGGTGTCAAGCATGCCCTTAAGGTCGAATCTCCGCATTATCCCGCGTTTCCGCGCGAACGCAACATTACTTTTTATACCGCCTGCTTGGATGCAACTAATCGATGTTACGCCCATCTCATTCTGTTGGCTCGGGCGCACCCGGAGGGTTCCTGTTTCGCAAACGGATCTCAATCTGCTCGTACTCCCCAGGACGAAAACTTCATGAGCGATTCTGCAACGCGCTATGCCCCCGGCTGGCCCGGCATTCCACCGCGCTGGACCTCAAGCGCCAAGACTGGCGCCGGCACGGCCTTAAACCAGCACAGCAAGGTCTGGTTCACCATCAGCCACGGCATTGTGAACGAAGTCTACTTCCCGCGAGTCGACCAGGCCTGCACCCGCGATCTCGGCTTCATCGTCACCAACGGACGCGACTTTTTTTCCGAGGAAAAACGGCACTGCACCTTTGAGAACAGGCCGTTCGAGCCGGGTGTCCCAGCCTTTGAACTCACCAACACCGAAGCCAGCGGCCGTTACCGGATTCAAAAGGAAGTTCTCACCGATCCTTACCGCAACGTGGTTCTGCAGAAGATTCGTTTCGAACCGCTGCAGGGTCAACTCTCCGACTATCGCCTCTACGCGCTGCTCTCGCCGCACCTGGCCAACTGTGGGAACGGGAACACCGCCTGGGTGGGTGACTACAAAGGCGTGCCCATGTTTCTCGCCGAGCACGACGATACCGCGCTGGCCCTGGCCTCTTCGGTGCCCTGGAAAAAAATGTCCGTCGGATTCGTCGGCACTTCCGACGGATGGCAGGATCTCTCCACTCACTTCCAGATGGAGTGGGAATACCAGCGCGCGGAGAATGGCAATCTCGCCTGTACCGGAGAAATCGATCTCGCCGCCTGCAATGGAGAGTTCGTGCTGGCCCTGGGATTTGGCGCGAGGTGGACTGAGGCCGGCCAGCAAGTCCGCTCCACCCTGCTCGAAGATTACGCCGAACTTCGCGAGCATTATGTCTTCCACTGGAAAAACTGGCAGAGTACTTTGCTCAAGCTCGATGAACCGGTGCGCGAGTACGATCTCTACCGCTCCTCCACTGCGGTCCTGCGCACGCACGAGTCCAAGGATTTTCTAGGTGGCATCATCGCCAGCCTTTCCATCCCCTGGGGATTCGACAAAGGCGATGAGGATCTCGGCGGCTATCACCTGATATGGCCGCGCGATCTCGTCGAGACCGCGGGAGCCTTGCTCGCCGCCGGCGCCGTCAGTGACGCCGTAAGAGTGCTCCGTTACCTTGAGACCACCCAGGAAGCCGACGGCCACTGGGCGCAGAATCTCTGGCTCGATGGGCGCTCCTACTGGGGCGGTATCCAAATGGATGAAACCGCCTTCCCCATCCTTCTGCTGGATCTGCTGCGCCGCGAGGCCGCGCAAGGTCTCGGCAAACTGGAGCGTTGGTGGCCGATGGTGCGCAACGCCGCCAGTTTTATTCTGCGCAACGGCCCGGTCACACAGCAGGACCGCTGGGAAGAAGATGGCGGCTATTCTCCCTTCACGCTGGCAGCAGAGATATCCGCCCTCCTCGCGGCCGCCGACATCGCCGAACTCACCGGCCACAGTGACGCTGCTTCCACTCTTCGCGATGCAGCCGACGCCTGGAATGACAACATCGAACGCTGGGTCTACGCCACCGGCGGTGATCTCGCCCAGCAAGTCGGCGTCGAAGGCTACTACGTGCGCATCGCTCCACCCGACACCGATGACGCAGCTTCGCCGACCCAGGGCTTCGTTCCCATTAAGAATCGCCCTCCCGGCCAGGGCATGGAACGCGCCTTTCGCATCATCAGTCCTGATTCGCTGGCGCTGGTGCGCTTCGGACTGCGCGCGCCCAATGATCCCCGCATCCTGAATACGGTTCGCGTCATCGATGCTCTGTTGCGCGTACAACTCCCGCAAGGCCCATGCTGGTACCGCTACAATGGCGACGGCTACGGCGAACACGAAGACGGCTCGGCGTTCGACGGCACCGGCATCGGTCGCCCCTGGCCGCTGCTCGCCGGAGAGCGCGCTCACTATGAACTTGCAGCCGGCCGCCCCGCTGAGGCCGAAGCATTGCTTTTGGTGATCGAACAATGCACCACCGGTCACAGCCGCCTGCTCCCAGAACAGGTCTGGGACGCCGCCGACATTCCCGACCTCGAGTTATTTCGCGGAAAACCTTCGGGCTCGGCCTGTCCCCTGGTCTGGGCGCATGCCGAATACATCAAGCTTCGTCGCTCCTTGCGCGACGGCAAGATTTTTGACCAGCCCCCACAAACCGTACGACGCTATCTGGTGGAGAAACCCACGCGGCAAATCTTTGGCTGGAGGCTTAACAACAAGGCCCGGTCGATCCCGCGCAATAAGAAGCTGCGCCTTGTGCTGCTCAATCCCGCTCTGGTGCACTGGAGCATCGACGGCTGGAAAAGTTCTCAAGATACGAACACCCGCGACACCGGCCTGCGAACCTACGTCCTCGACCTGCCGACAGCTTCGCTACCCGGCGGCAGCCAAGTCGTCTTCACCTTCTATTGGCCGCAGGAAAACCGCTGGGAAGGAACGAATTACAGCGTGGTTGTGGAGTAAGAAAAAAGAAGAGGATAGGATTTTGATCGTGTGGGATGGACACTCTTGTCCGTCTGTCTTTGACCTTGACTCTGATTCTGAAGACTTACTAGATTGCAAGTCCTCTGAAGACGACAGCGTTCTCACGCCTCCGCCGGAGCGCTCGAATAAACGATCTCCACCACCGTGCAGTCATCATTCAGCGGATTCCCCGCGCAGAACTCCGAGACCGCCGAAAAAATTCCTTCCAAGGTCGGGGCCTTGGCCGCGGCCGCTTCCAGCCTTGAGTCTTCAAAAAAATCGCCCATGGCATTCTCCGCCTCGGTCACGCCATCCGTGACCAGAATAAAGCGATCACCCGAATTGAGCTGGCAGCGCGCGCTTTCAAAAGTCGCATCGGCCAGCAAGCCCACCGGCACATTGCCATGCGGCGGACGCATCACTTCCCCTCTGCACACCAGCAGCGGCTGCACATGGCCGCAGTTTACATATTCCAGGTCGCCGTCGCGGCGCAGGCGCGCCAGCAAAACGGTGGCATATTTTTCTCCCACCAGCTTTTCGGTGAAGAAACGATTCACCGCCGCCACCACATCCAGAAGCGGCATGCCCGTACTCAAATGCGAATAGATCATTCCCTGCAAAGTGGAAGCCAGCAGCGCCGCGGACACTCCCTTCCCGCTTACATCCGCGAGCACCACCGCCAGGCCTTCCTTGGTATTGACCGCGTCGAAGAAGTCTCCACCGATTTCCTTACAAGACAAATTCTTTCCGCGCAACTTGGCAAACGGCACTTCGGGAATCTTCACCTGCATCAACCGCTGCTGAATGCTGGCGGCAATCGTGAGTTCTTGCTGGTAGCGCCGGGATTCTTCTTCGGCCTGCACCAGCCGCGCATTCTCGATTAGTGACGCCGCTTCTGTCGCGATCGCCCGCAGAATATCGTGGCCCACGCCGGAAAATTCCCGCGAGGCGAAGCGCGAATCCACATACAGAACTCCCGTCACCTCGGCGGCGGCGTTGGGCGCCGGCGTCTGCGCCTCGCGCGTGGATTGCAACTGTCGTTTGCGCAATGGAATACAAATCACCGTGCGCAAGTCGTAGGCCACAATGCTCTGCCGCGCGGCCAGATCCATCGAACTGCCCGTATCCGTCAGCAAAAACTCCGAATTCGATCGCAGCGATTCGTCCAGCGCAGAATGCGAAATGGTCTTGTCATCCAGCAGCGGCTCGCCTTTGCTGTTGCGCCCCGCCATCAGGCGCAGTTTGCCCTCATCGTCCTTTAGAAAAACGTAGCCCCGCTCGGCGCGCGTCAGCCGCAGCGTCACCTCCAGCATGGTCATTAGACTTTCGTCGAGCACACCGACGGTGTTCAACTTTCGCGCGGCTTCAAGAAATAGAGTGAGCTTCTCGAGGTCGGTGGCCTCCTGCGAGATCTGCATTCCGGAAATCTGGCTCAGAAAATCGCGCGCCGTATTCGACGTACCGTGCGCGGGGTTGAAAATAGCGTAGGTCGAATCGCGCGCCCCAAATTCCAGGCGGTCATTGCGCTGCAGCTTTTGCCGCTGGATGCGCTCCCCGTTGACAAACGTGCCGTGCTTGCTGCCCAGGTCGACCAGAAAAAATCCGTCTTCTTCCAGAATGATCTGGGCGTGATCGCGCGACACCCGCGGATCGGCGATCACCAGATCCTTATCGACCTTGCGCCCCACACTGAAAGGAGTCCGGTTGAGGACAATATTTCTCTGCTCGTTCCCCTGCACCAGCACCAGCGCCGGAAATACACCGGAACCGGAGGACGAACGAGCTATCGCATTTAAGGCCATGAGATCTCGCGCCGACACCGGCTGCCCCATCCTTGTCGCGTATTTTGCGACAGGGTGGTGCTTTGCCCGGAAGTCGCGCCGCTATGCATAATGACAGGAATCATGCCTCGGCGGGAAGGGCCTTCGTGGAAACCCCGTCCACCGCTTCCGCCACCCCTTCGATAGATTCGCAAACCCTTCATTGCGGAATAGCCGGATCACACCACCAGCGACCACCCCAGGAAAAGCCACAACAATCCAATGTTAGCTACAAAAAGAGCCATGCATACCGTTCCAAATCTCGGCTGTAAGTGCTCGCGCTTAAGCAAACCAGCCAAACCGACAAAAGCGGGAAAGACAATCAGCAGATAACGCATCATGCTCTGCAACGGCGGCGTGGTTTCTTTACAGAGCAGGACCAGCAACACTGCTGCTGAATAAAGAAGATACTCGATTCTGAGCCGGCTCAGCGCTGCAAGAGCGCAGATGAAACCCAAGGCCATCAGGTTCAGCGCGAGAATCGGATTGGGCGTCTGTACCAGGGTGTGGACACTCACCCACAAGGTCGTCCAAGGCGGGGCGGCCGAGGTCCGCCAATAGTGTCCGTAGGCTGAGGCAAGTGCACCGTGGCCCGTCCAATGCAAATATCCAAGGAATCCGGCCGAACCCAGAGGGACCAGGAGCACCGGCAGCGCCGTCGTCTTCCTTTGCCGGATAGCCATGATCACCAGAGGCACGACCACCACCACACCGATTGCCTTGGTAAGCGCCGCGGCCAAGCCCAGCACCGCCGCCGCCAACCAACGATTCCTGCGCGCCATGCACAGGGACCACGCGATCAGCGCAAAAAGCAACGACTCAGGGTAGCCAGCAAAGAAAATGAAACTCGCCGGCCAAACGGCGCAGAGCAAAACACTCTGATCGACAAGATTTGGCGGGCGATCCCCAAGCAGCAACTCCTGCAATCCCCAAAATAAAAAGAACGCTGCCAAAGTCGAAATGAGCAGAGCGGCGGCGATCGGTGGAACGAGCAGGCTCACGATCTTTACCAAGCCAGGGTATAACGGGAAGAAAACGACCGCGTCTGGCCGGTCGTAACCATGGGCTGCGATGTGAAGGTACCAAAGCGTATCGAAACGTCCCCACACGTCGATCAGCAGATAGCGCAAGCTGTGGTCGGGTACAGGCAGGTTTTCGGTCAGCCCATTGGAATGGATCAGCCGCCAATTCACCGCTTGAGTCAGTGCCACAACGGCGGCGAGAACGGAGTACGCCAGCCGCAGCAACAACGCCAGCGCAAGCGCCCACCGCCACGGGGCCCGGCTGCGAACTTCGGTTGAGGCGACACGAACGTCATTTGCGCGAACGCCACCTGTCCCACTTATCTGCACTCGCCCACTCCCGGCGCTCGGAGCTGGATACGTCGCACATCCAGAAAGATCAGCGCAAAGACGAAAACTGGCACGGCAAACGTCGTGAAAAAAGGCCATTTCCAGCCGCTAAGCGCCGCCGCAGTCGCCCCGAACAAATAAGCACCGCTCAAAGTCAAACTCGCGATCCACTGCCACGCCAAAGCGAAGGCCCCCGCCAAATAACCGAAGCGAACCGCCCGCGACCGCGAAGTAAAGAATGTTCGATCCCGTGCCAGCAGCAGAATTGCGGGCAGAAGCAGCACCTGGTTATACGGCGCGTACATCGGTACTACCAGTACAGTCAAAGCCAGCACCAGCGCCGCCGCCCCACCGAATTCCGCCGCATCGGCAGGCTGGCCGCGTAGTCTCCACAGAAAAAAGGCGCACCCGAGCACCGCGACTCCCGCCAAAATCTTTCCCGCAAAACCCCACGGCACCAGTTGATCCAGCACCGATTGGTTCTGCGTATAGCGGTGATATTGCCCGATCGCGTGGGCAAACATTCGCCACCAGCCCGGCAAAATAATTTCCGCGCCCGCCAGCAACAGCACCATCACCACCCCAAACCCAACCACCAATCTCCGTCGCACCCGCCAATCGCTCACCGCCCACACCAACAGCCAGGCCACCAAAGGCCAAGCCAGTTGCGGCTTGATGGTCGCCAGCGCCAGCACCGCTCCGCCGCAGAACAAGAACCCACTGGCTACGCACGCCACCGACCCCGCCAGCAGCGCCGCCACCAGCAAGCTCAATTGCTGCAGCTTGATCCCCTGCACAGCGGGAACGCTGCCCAGCGTCAGCAGCACGGCGATAGCGATCGCCAGCGCTGGCAGCCGCCATCGCAGCGCGCGCAGCCACAGCCAAACGCTCGCCGCCGTCAGGCCCACCAATAGCCAGTGGAAAAATATCTGTACTCCATGAAACGGCAGATCTACCAGCGGCGCCAGCAAAAACACAACATAGACGGGATAAGCAAACCCCTGCTGGTCCTTCGGATCGTTGGGCCGGGCGGGGTCCAGCGCGCGCCCGTAATATCCCTTCTGGATTTCTATCGCGATGTCGTTGCCGTAAGGATTGCGCTGGTGCAACAGCAGTTCGCGCGCCCCCAGCCAGCGCGGATAGAGATCGGACAGATTGCCGCGCGGACGCTCGTGTGCCGCCGCATCCGCAAGCTGATGCCCCACCAGAATTCGATCCACGTAAAACCACATGCTCACGGCCGCAAGCGCAGCGATAAGAAATAAAACACCGAGTTGCGGACGGAGATGCATGGGGCCGGACTCGACCCCTGCTGCGTCGAGCTTCATTTTTCCTTACCTAGCCGCGCTTCACCCAGGCTGTTGCGACAGACAACAATCCACACTTCCCACGTCGCGCGGCAACTCTCTGCCAATTCTCCACGTCCACCACAACAGCGGAATTGCCATCAGATTCACTTTTGCAGTTACGAACCAGAGCACCAACCACACCGCGCTGATCAGGAGCGGTAAAACAGGAAGGAGCGGAGCGAATCTCGCGGCCGGCTTTTTCGTCGTCGAACGCAGGCAATAGTCCGTGAGCAAGGCCAGCGGCAGAACCAGCAAGCTAAGGTCATGCGAGTTAGTCTGCCATGCGATCAATCCTGATACCACGATGGCCAGCGAAAATTGCAGCTCGAAATTTCCCGGCTGTGCTGCCGACCGGCCCTTCCAGGCTGCGAACAGAAACAGCAGGATTGAACTAAGTGCGGCCAATGCCGTCCCGGCCATCCCCGAAAAGGGTCCCCGCCAACCCATCGTCAATCCGTGCAAGTTCGGTAAGAGGTCCGCGGGCACCCCCCCTAAGCTTGGCGTTTCCACGATTTGCCACACATATCCGGGATACTGAAGCAAGGCCTGTACGCCCACCAGCCCCACCGAAGCCAGCGCAAGGAGCATCGCAACCGCTACGAATCCAACCGCCGCGCGTCTTCGCTTCCAGAAGACAAGGAGCAGAACGATCGGAACTATAAACTGAAACTTGAATGCGGCTAGGGCCAAACAGCAACCGCCGAGAAAGTCCGCCCTTTTTTTCAGCGCATTGAACGCCAACACACAAAACAGCAACAGCAAAATAGAATCCTGGCCTTCCAAGAGGCAGGCGAAAACAGGAAAGAAGGCAATCGACGCAATCGCAAACTTCCAGGGCGGAATCGAGCCAAAGATACCGACCGATCGGCGCAAAAGCAAGCCCACCCCGAAGAGCGCAACAACGTTCAATAGATCCCACACGGCAAACGCTTCCGAATAGGGCAACAGGGTGAGGGGCACGAAGACCAGCGCTTCGAAAGGCGGATGAATATAGGGCAGCGCCCCGCCTCGAAAAGCAATATGGCCTGAAAAGTCTTGCTGTACTTCATATTGCACTCGGCTGTTATAGAGCTGATGCCCACGTCCCTCGCGCAGGATCGTCGCCGCCGTGTAGAAAACGGTGAAATCCGGATATCCCCGCTTGATGCCTCCCTGGAAATCGATAAAAATAAGCAGATTCAACAACAACATTCCTGCGACAAGAATCCGCCCCAGCCGCCACAATTTTGCTCCGCCCGCCGGCACGGATTGTCCTTCCTTCGCAGACACGATGGAGCGTGATTGTACCCTGTACACCAAGTCACCCGCTATGATGGATTTCTTATGACGGGGCTGCTCAGCACCCAGCGCGCATTCTTGACCGTACTCTTCCTCGGCCTGTTTGCCATGACGGCGCGCAATGTCACCGATCCCGATGTCTGGTGGCACCTCAAAACCGGCGAGTACATCGCCGCTCACAAAACCGTCCCTCACACCGATCCTTTTTCCTACACTCGTGCCGGCGAGCCCTGGGTTGCGCACGAGTGGCTTAGCGAACTCTTGCTCTACCATCTGCAACGCACCGCTGGATTTGGCGGGTTGATCCTTCTCTTTGCCGCGATCCTCTGTACCGCATTCTTCTTTCTTTACTTGCGCTGTGGTCCCGCTCCTTACGTCGCCGGTGTGGCCGCGCTCTTCGCGGCCTGGGCCACGGCCGCAGTCTGGGGAGTGCGCCCCCAGGTTCTTACACTGCTGTTGACCAGTCTCTGGTTGCTGATTCTCGAGCGGTCCGAGCGCGATCCAAAGCTTCTTTGGTGGACGCTCCCCCTCACGCTGCTCTGGGTCAATCTGCATGCCGGGTTCGCCTTGGGTCTGGCACTTTCGGCCTTGTTTCTTTCTGGAGAATGGATCGAACCCAAGCTCGGCTTCCTGTCCCAACAAAACCGGCGGCCCCTGTCCACAGCGGCGTTCATACTCCTGCTCGATCTACTGATTGTGCCGTTGAATCCCAATGGTCTGCGCCTGTTCTCCTACCCGATTGAAACTCTTCGTTCGGCCGCCATGCAGAACTACATCGCAGAATGGGCTTCGCCCAACTTCCATCATGCCGAGTACTGGCCATTCCTGCTGATTGTGCTGGGGACGTTCGCCGCTCTTAGTTGGTCTCGCCGCCAGCCGCGTCCGCGTGACCTGCTCCTGCTGCTCGTCAGCTTGTATGCCAGCCTGTGCTCGATCCGCATGATACCCCTGTTCGTTCTGATCACGGCGCCGCTCATCGCTCAGCGGCTGGGGAACTGGCCCCGGAGCAGCTCACGTCCGCGGCGGCTGCCCGCTCGCTCTTTGTTTAACACCGTAATGTTTAACGCCGTAATCGTGCTGGCTATGGCGGTCTTTGCCAGCGTCCACATCGCCCAGGTGATCCAGCGCCAGCCTCAGGCTGAAGCGCAGCAGTTCCCGGCCGGGGCCGTCGCGTTTCTCGAGGCGCATCCATCCACTGGCCCCATCTTCAACCACTATGACTGGGGCGGCTACCTCATCTGGAAGCTTTACCCCACCACCCCAGTCTTTATCGACGGCCGGGCCGACCTGTATGGACAACCCCTGCTTCACGATTTCGCCGACGCTTATCAGCTCAAAGACGACTGGCAGAAGATTCTGCAGCGCTGGCGGATCAACACCGTGATTGTCCCCCGGGATTCCGCCTTGGCGACGGGCCTGCGAAGCGCCCCAGGTTGGACCGTCTCCTACCAAGACTCCCAAGCGATAATCCTGATTGCGCCTCCTGCGGCCGCCCGGAACGAGCCTGCTCCAGCTTCCTCGTCCCTCGCAAAAGCCGGATCATAGCGGCTAGTGCGCAGAAGACACGGCAGTTACCATCGGTATGCAAGAAAATACACCTCTTGAGCAATTTGCAGGTTATTATGAGTTGGAATAAATCTCCCCGCAGCGCAGTGCGAGTAACAAGACCTGAGTCCCAAAGGCCTTGGGCCTTTAGTCCTGCTCTGCACGGCTGTTTCAAAAGCTTAATGTTTTCTTAGGAGGCTGGGAACTATGAATCATCTTTGTAGATTGTGGCGCGACGAGGAAGGACAGGACATTGCGGAATACGCCGTGATGCTGGCCGTGATCCTCGTCATCGTTGTCGGCACCATCCGGCTGATTGGCTCCAACGCAAACAATGTTTTCTCTAACGTAGCCAGTTCGATTCAGTAAAAGTTTGCTCGGCGCGGTGCAAGACTTTAAGGAGATTCTTGCCGGATTGCGGCCAGAATCCGTTTTTTCGTGCCTTCTAACGGAGTGCTATGAACCGTACGCGTTTGCTGATGATCGGGGCCCTGGCTCTGGCCTTGGGAGCCATTGTCAGCCTCATCGTCTTCAAGAAGCTGCAAGGCGGAGGCTCGTCCAATAACGAGCCGGGCGCCGACGTCATCGTGGCCGCCGACGACATTCAGGTGGGCGCCAGAATCGGAGAGCACGACATACGTACGGTCCGATATCCTGCGTCGGCTCTACCCGGTGGCTTTTACAGTAAGCGATCTCAAGTGCTGGGGCTGGGCGTAATCCTTCCCATCACCAGGGGCGAATTCATCCTGCCTACCAAACTGGCTCCGGAAAATGCCGGGTCCGGTTTGCCTTCTCTGATTCCGCGCGGGATGCGCGCTGTCTCCGTCCGGGTCAATGAGGTCGTCTCCGTGGCCGGCTTCGTCGGTCCGGGCACTCGTGTCGATGTCCTCCTCACAGGAACCCCCAACGGCCGCACCGAGTCTCAAACCACCACCGTCTTGCAGAATGTCGCCGTGATTGCCTCCGGCCACACTTTGGAGCGCAACGCCTCCGGCGAAGCTCAGAACACTCCCGTAATCACGCTCCTGGCTTCGCCCGAGGATGCCGAACGCCTCACCCTCGCCAGTACGGAAGGCAAGATTCAACTTTCACTGCGCAACCCGCTCGACACCCATTCCGACCCCGTGGACGCAGCCAATGCCAAGGGACTGTACAAAGGTGGCACTCCGGCAGAGGCTCCGCCCCGAGTGCACATTCATCCCGTGAAGCAGCAGAAAACTGAGCAACCGCCCCCTCCGTCGGTCCTTAGTGTTGAAGTCTATAAAGGTGACAAGAAGACTGTCGTGCCCTTACCGGAACAAAGCGGTGAAGACCCTAAATAGTCGGAGAGAAGTTCGGCTTACGTGCTCTATGCGCTGCATTGCAGGTTTCCTCATGTGGATAGGAATCACACGATGAAGGTTCGCACGACATTTTCCGTAGCCGTCGCTCTGTCATTGCTAGTCCCGGTTTTCGCCCTCGCCGAGGCGCTGCCCCAACAAACCGCGACCCAGGCGCCCCAGGAACCAACTCCACCGGCGACCACCCAGACCACTCTGCCGCCTCAGTCGGCGCCGCAAGGCTCCGCTCCGCTGCGCGTCATGGTCGACAAGTCTCTGCTCATCAACACCACCGAGCGCATCAAACGCATCTCGGTGACCGACCCTACGATCGCCGATCCCACTGTACTTACTCCCACCCAGATCCTGGTCCACGGGCGAGCCGCCGGCGAAGTCTCCCTCATCATCTGGGACGAACTCGAACGCTCCCGCAGCTTCGATCTCCGCGTCGACGTGGATGTCAGTGCCTGCGCTGAAGAAGAACATCGCGTCTTCCCCGAGGAGCAGATTTCCGTAACCCCGTCGCGCGCCGCCATTGTTCTCTCCGGCCACGTCACCACCGAGGATGTTGCCAAACGCGCCGGAGAACTCGCTTCCGCCTATTCCAAGAATGTCATCAATGTACTCACCTTCGGTCCCGTGGGTGCGCAGGAAGTTCTGCTCGAAGTCAAATTCGCTGAGGTTGACCGCAGCGCTCTCACCCAGCTTGGCGCCAACGTTTTTTCCACCGGCGCTGCCAACGTGATCGGAACCACCACCACCGGCCAATACGGCGGCTTCGCCTCCCAATCGATCAGCCAAACTCAGGGACAAAACACAGCCTTTCAGGCCACCCAGACCGTCAGCAGCGTTCTCAACATGTTTCTGTTCTCGCCCAACCTTCACTTGGGCGCCGTGATTGAAGCGCTGCAAACCAAGAACCTGCTCCAGATTTTGTCCGAGCCCACTCTCATTGCGGTCAACGGCAAGAAAGCCAGTTTCCTCGCTGGCGGCCAATTCCCCTTCCCCATCGTGCAACCCGGCGCGGGATTCACCGCCGTGACCATCTCCTTCAAGGAGTTTGGCGTAAAGCTCGATTTCACCCCCGTGATCATGCCCAACGGCAACATTCACCTTACCGTCGCCCCTGAGGTCAGCACCCTCGATTTCGCCGATGCGCTCACCATTTCCGGTTTCACCATCCCTGCCTTGAGCACGCGCAAAGCTGAGACCGAATTCGAATTGCGGGATGGACAAAGTTTTGTAATCGCTGGCTTGATCGACAATCGCGTCACCGACACTTGGAACAAAGTTCCCGGCCTGGGGGATATTCCGATCTTGGGTGCCTTTTTCAAGAGCAAGAGTATTTCGAAGAGCAATTCAGAACTGATGGTCCTGTGCACCGTGCACCGGATCTCGCCCAATACCGAAACCCCGCCCGGCCCCAAGAATCCGGATCCTTTCATCAACAACGACAAGTTCGACGGGAAAAAGCCTTCGGGAAAATAACCCCATGGGAGCGACGATCAGGTGAACTCACTGGCAACTGGCAACCGGACACTGGCAACTGAGTTTGAGGAGAAGTAGCAGGTTATGCCCGAGCTTTCCGTCGTGATCGTGGCCACCGACAACGAGCAGCGCACCGTGCTCCAGGTGCTGGTGGATGGCACCAGTGTGGCCAGCACGGTTCATACCTGTGCCAGCTTCCCCGTGGCTGCCTCCGATCCCATCATGCGCCGCGTGGATGCCGCCCATCCCGACGTCCTGTTGGTTGATATTCCCGCTGACAATCCGGCCCCGGCCATGCGCGCCATTGAACTCCTACGCCAGGAACTTCCGGACTCGGCCGTATTCGCCATTGGAAATCTCCACCAGCCGCAGGTCATCGTCAATGCCATGCGCGCCGGTGCCCGCGAATTCATCGACCGTCCTACCACCACCACCGACCTCCTCGAGGCCTTTGTTCGCCTCACCACCGCTCAACGCCGGGTTCAGAAAGAAGGCCCGCGCGGCAAAGTATTCTCCATCGTCAACGCCAAGGGCGGCAGCGGATCCACTACCGTGGCCGTCAACCTCGCCCTCGCGCTGCAATCGGCCTATGGCCATACCGCTCTCATCGATCTCGCCCCTCTCGGACACACCGCACTGCATCTGAACCTTAAGCCTCTGTTTACCGTGGCTGACGCCACTCGCAATCTCCATCGCATGGATAGTTCCCTGCTGGAAAGTTTTATGACCCGGCATGGCGGCGGCCTGCAATTGCTGGCCGGAACCAACGCGCCCGCGGCCATCGAACCCTCCACCGCCGAATTTGTTCGGCTGTTCGATATGTTGGTGGGCCACTACCGTTACGTGGTCGTGGACAATTCCTCGCGCCTCGATACCGCCAGCCGCCTCGTCGCCAATCTCTCCGAATTCGTGCTCCTGGTTGCCTGCACCGACGTAGCCTCCCTGTGGAGCGCCGCCCGCGTGCAACAGTATCTGGAAGAAACTGGCAACCGCGAACGCGTCCGCCTCATTCTCAACCGCTTCCGCAAAGTACCCGGCTTCAGCGAAGCGGATGCCGAAAACGCTGCCGGAATCAAATTGTTGTGGCGCGTCCCCAACCAGTACTTTGCCATCTCTTCCGCCATCGACCGGGGCTCGCCGGTCATGGAACAAAGTCACACTGAAATTGCCCGTTGTTTTGCCGGCTTAGCCCAGGAACTGACCCGTGACGATGTCGACGTGAAACGTGCTGCGTGGTCCCTGTTTAAGACCGTATAAGACTTTATGGCCAATCTGCAGACCTTCGAGCACAGCGAGTACCAGCAGGTAAAGGCCGATCTCCATCGCAAAATTCTCGACCGCCTGGACCTGGAAAAGCTGGGCCGCACTTCCAACGATACCGCCCGCGATGAAGTCCTCGTTCTCATCCGCAACGCGGTCAACAGCGAGGTCGTTCCTCTCAGCTTTGCCGAACGCGAGCGCCTCTCCCGCGAAATCCTCGATGAAATCTTCGGCCTCGGTCCGCTCGAGCCTCTGCTCAAGGACCACTCCATCTCCGACATTCTCGTCAACCGTTTCGACAAGGTTTACATCGAGCGCGCCGGCAAGCTTGAACTCACCGGCTTGTCCTTTAAAGACAACCAGCACCTCATGCAGATCATCGAGCGCATCGTCTCCCGCGTGGGCCGCCGCGTCGATGAATCTTCCCCCATGGTCGACGCTCGCCTGCCCGATGGCTCCCGCGTAAACGCCATTATTCCTCCGCTTGCGCTCGACGGCGCTTGCCTCTCCATCCGCCGTTTCGGCCGCGATCCCGTCACCGCCCGCAACATGATCGAGAACCACACGTTGACCGAAGCCATGCTCGAACTCCTGTCGACCATGGTGAAAGGGAAATTGAATCTGCTGATCTCCGGCGGTACCGGCGCTGGCAAGACCACTCTGCTCAACGTGCTCTCCGGCTACATCCCCAACGTGGAGCGCATTGTCACCATCGAAGACGCCGCCGAACTTCAACTGAAGCAGGAACACATCGTTCGTCTTGAAACTCGCGCTCCCAACATCGAAGGCAAAGGCGCCGTCCGCATGCGGCAGTTGGTCATCAACAGTTTGCGTATGCGTCCGGACCGCATCATCGTCGGCGAGGTCCGTGGCGAGGAAGCCTTCGATATGTTGCAGGCCATGAATACCGGCCACGAAGGTTCCCTCACCACGGTCCACGCCAACTCCGTCCGCGACGCCCTGGCTCGCGTCGAGAACATGGTTTCCATGGCGAATCTCAATATTCCTGAGCGCGCCGTCCGCCACCAGCTCGCCTCCGCCATTCACGCCGTCGTGCAAATCGCCCGCTTGTCGGACGGCACGCGCAAGGTGATCTCCATCTCCGAAGTCACCGGCATGGAGGGCGACCTCATCGGCATGCAGGATATTTTCGTGTTCGAACGCCGCGCCATCGACGAAGCTGGAAAAGTTCGCGGAACCTTCCGCGCCACCGGACTTCGTCCCCAGTTCGCCGATCGCTTAGCGACTTTCGGCGCAAAATTGCGCCCATCGTTATTTGAGTCGAAGACCGAAATTTAAGTAGCGCCGGCGTCTCGCCGGCCGAAACCGAATTTTGAGGACGCGTTGCCTGAAGAACTAAATGCTGTCTGTAAAATCAATGTAGGAAGGCACGAATATACAGCTTGCGGAAAAATTCACAAATGCGCTTAGTACCGTGGAAGAGCGGCGCTTCAGCGCCGCGTAAGGCGTCCAAGATTAGCATGGGCTTTAGCCCCTGTGGACACGGAAAGCATTCGCCATGCCAGTGCTGATCGCGCTTCTCGTGTTCGTCGTGGTCGCCCTCGCGGCCTTTGCCGCCGGATCGCTGCTCGATCAGCGCAATGCCCGCGCGCGCCTCATCAAAGACCGCCTCGCGACCGTGCAGAAAGCCCCGGAACGTGAACCGGACGAAGAACTCGCCCTGCTGCGCGACGAGCAACTCAGCAAGATTCCCGCCTTCGATACTCTGCTGCGCCGTTCCGCGCGGGTTTCTGCCATCCAGGATGCTCTGTTGCAGGCGGGTATGAAGTTTCGCGCCGGCAATTTCCTCATCTTATGCGTGCTCTGTGGCGTTCTCGCGGGCCTCGCCACCGTGCTCTATACCAGGAATGCCGCCATCGCCTGGGCCGCCCTGGTCATCGGCGCTTTTCTTCCCTACTCGTTTGTCTCCTACCGCCGCCAGAAGCGCTTTGAGAAATTTGAGGAGCTTTTCCCCGAGGCCATCGACACTTTGGCCCGCGCCGTCCGCGCCGGTCACGCTTTCACCACCGCTCTGGAAATGATTTCCGCCGAAATTGCCGACCCTCTTTCCACCGAGTTCCGCAAACTCTATGAAGAACAGAAGTTCGGCATGCCCGTACGCGATGCCCTCATGAATCTCACCCAGCGTGTACCCCTGGTCGATGTAAAATTCTTCGTCACCGCCGTCATGCTGCAGCGCGAAACCGGCGGCAACCTCGCCGAAATTCTCGACAATCTTTCTTACGTCATTCGCGAGCGCTTCAAGATCCAGCGCCAGGTCAAGGTCCACACGGCTCAGGGGCGACTCACCATGCTTCTGCTCATGGCCATGCCTCCCACCGTAGTCACCATTCTTTACATTTTCAGTCCGGATTTTGTCTCTCCGCTTTTTCACGATCCCATTGGTCACGCTCTGCTGGTGGCCAGCATTGCTTTGCAGACGATTGGCTATTTCGTAATCCGCAAGATCATTAAGATTCAGGTATAAGCAATTTGAGATAGGCAATTAAAGAATATAAAAAATAAAGATCAAGATGCCGTTACTCCTGACCATCGTCGTGTTCGTCACCGTCGTGCTGGTGGTGTTCGCCTTCGGCGCCGCCGTCGTCACGCCGACTTCCGTACTGGGAGCCCGCTTGCGCGCCCTGGGCGGTCAGCCCTCCATGACTCAGGAAAGGCCGGCAGTCAAAGTAAGAGAGCGCTTCGAGCAGGCCCTCGATCCCCTCAGCAAGGCCATTCCACTTTCTCCCGCCGACGTTTCCCGTACCCGCGCCTGGCTGATCCAGGCTGGACTTCGCGAGTCCCGCCACGTCACTTACTATTTCGGAGCCCGGATCATGCTCGCATTTCTCGGCCTTGCCGGCGTGATCGCTTTCTCCGGCGTCGATAGCATGTCCCTGCTGGTCTGCGTTCCCGCCCTCGGTTTCTTCATTCCCCGCTTCTTTCTCAAACGCATGATCAAAGACCGTCAGCAGCGCATCCGCATCGCATTGCCCGACGCCCTCGACCTCACCGTCATTTGCGTCGAAGTCGGCCTTGCCCTGGACCAGGCCCTGATGCGCGTCGGCCAGGATCTGCACCACGCTCATCCCGACCTCAGCGACGAATTTCACCTGGTCAACCTCGAGATGCGCGCCGGCAAGCCCCGGGCTGAAGCTCTGCGCAACATGGTCGACCGCACCGGCGTCGATGACATTCGCTCCCTCGTCGGCACTCTCATCCAGACCGACCGCTTCGGCACCAGCGTCGCCCAGGCCTTGCGCGTCCACTCCGATTCCCTGCGCACCGCCCGCCGCCAGCGCGCCGAAGAGCAGGCTGCCAAAACCACCATCAAGATGGTCCCTCCCCTCGTGATATTCATTCTGGTGCCTTTCCTCTTCGTCACCATCGGTCCTGCGCTCATTCAGGCCTATCACTCCCTCGTCAGCAAGTAGCAAGGAAGTGATTGGACCGGACTTGATAACGGATTGAGAGACACCGCCTTCACAGCTTGCGGAAAACTAAAAAATGCGTGTCGAACCTTCTCAGCTTGCGGAAGAATTAAAAATGCGTATCGTACCGTGGAAGAGCAGCGCTTCAGCGCCGCGTAAAGCCCCAAAATCGGTGCGGGCTTTAGCCCCTGAGGGACGCTCACGGCGAAAAATTTCCCGGGGCCACGCCGTATCGAATTAACCAGGAGTCGTTCATGTCGGCACTCATCCCACTCGGTCAGGCCTTCAACCAAACCCGCCAGCGCTATCTCGCCACCAACCTCGCCGTAGCCCAGACCCACTGGTCCCGCCTGCGCGGCCTGCTCGGAGCCTCCGAAAGTGACTTCCGTAATGGAGCTGGCCTCTGGATTCGCCCCTGCCGCGGCGTTCATACTCTAGGTATGCAGTTCCCTATCGACGTCGTCTACCTCGACCGCTCCAGCACGGTCGTGCACCTCGTGTCCAACCTTCAGCCCTGGCGCTTCGCCCCCATCCGCCTGCAAGCAGTCTCGGTCCTGGAATTGCCCGCCCACACCTTAGCCCAAACAGAAACCGCATTGGGCGATAGAATTGAAATCAAGCTAAAGGAGGGCAGCTAGCTATCCGCTCCGGTTCGCACCCAGGGTAAGTTCGTAGAAGGGAGATTCGTATCAGGGCATGCCTTCAGGCAATGCCGAAAATGCTGGTTGCTATGCCTTTAGGCGCTGCGTTTCTCAATGACTCACCGTGACCGATACTCTCCAACTCGAACCGGCCGTCCATTTCCACGACGCCCCCAAGCTCCTGGTGGAGTGGTCACCACGCTGGCAGGAGTTCACCACCTCCATCCGCCCTGCCTTTGCCCGCTCCGGCGCGCGCCTGGCCGGCGAAGCCCCCCACGGTCTTTTCCCTTATCAAGGACTGATCGCCTCGTGGTTTCTGGAAGCGCTTCTGATCTTCGCTATCATCATCATTCCCCGCGAAGTCAACCGCCTGCGCCCCTACGCCCCACCCCGTCTGCAGCCCGATGAAGTCATCTACTACTCCGGCGACGAACTACCCCGCGTCGAAGATTTAGGCGGCGCCCAGTCCGGCGCCACCGGCCGCGCCGGTGGTCACGAGGCGCATCACAACACGCAGACCATTCATATCGCTCGCGGTGCATCGCTCGCCCAAAAAGTCGTCGATGCTCCCGACCTCAAACTTCCCGCTTCCTCCGTTGCCGTCGCCAACCTGCTCGCCTTCAAGTCCAAGCCCGGACCGCCTCCCACCGAAGGCCTGCACTCTTCGCTCATTGCGCCCAGCCTTCCCGCAAACGTAATCCCTCCCGCACCGCTCAACGTCGCCCGCGATCAATCCCGTGCCGGCCTCACTCTCAATCCCAACTCCATTGTTCCGCCAGCTCCGAACGTATCCGCCGAGAGATCCCGCACCGCTCCCGCTCTGAATGCGGCCGTCGTCCCTCCCGCACCCACCGTCCATTCCGAGCACACACTCTTCGCGCCATCTCTCAACTCGAGTATCATCGCCCCAGCACCTGATATCTCGCGCGACCAAACCCGCGCCGCCCCTGCCTTAAACTCCACCGTGATTGCCCCCGCATCCACCCGCGTCTCCCGCGACCAGCCGCGGTCCGCGCCCCCTCTCAACGGCAGTGTGATCCCGCCCGCGCCTGCATCCGTCAACCGTGAAGTTTCTCCCTCGCGCGTGCAGATGAACAACCTCGCCGTCGTGCCTCCACCCGTCTCCGCGCCGGAACGCGAAACATCGCGTAATTCAAAACTCAATCTGCCCGCGCCCTCCGTCGTCGCTCCTCCGCCATCAGCCGATTCCGCCCGCAACCTGCGCCGCCTCGAAAGCGGCAGCCTCGGCGCATCTTCGCCAAACGTAGTTCCTCCGCCACCAACACAAGCGAATAGTGGATCACTCGTCAGCAGCATGATCAGCAAACTTTTCGGCACACAGGATGTCGTCCCGCCTCCGCCCACGGTCGCCTCAGGAAGCGCAAGCAACTCCGCAACCAGATCACGCGGCGCCCTCGCCACCAACGTAATTCCACCTCCGCCATCGTATGGAAGCTCCAGTTCCGGTGGTTCGGCCTCCGGAACCACGCGTCGCACATCGCTCGGCGCGAATGTCATTCCGCCTCCGGCATCCATGTCTGGTTCCGGCGCTGCCGCTACCGATGGTAGATCGACTTCCGGAACAACGGGCCGCACATCGCTTGCAGCGAACGTCGTTCCACCGCCTCCATCCATGGCCGGCTCGGGTGCCAACGGCGCAGCGGGAAGTCGAACCGGAAATGCATCTGGAACCGGCTCCGGCCTCGCTAGCAACATCGTTCCGCCACCACCCTCACTCGGCGGCGCTTCGGATTCTTCTGGTTCCGGCTCGGGCAGAAAAGGCGTCGGCCTCGGCGCTCCCGGCGACGTCGGCTCCGCCCTCGCTCCTCCCAAAAGCGCGGGCGGAGGCAGCGACCGTTCTGGAATCGTGATCTCGTCCCAGCCCGGTTCCGGCGTCGGACTGCCCAGCACGGGCGGCAAGGGTTCGCTCGCCATGTCACCCGCTGGCGGCGATCAGCCCGGCCTCGGCGGTTCCGGCCGAGGCGACAGCATCGGCCACGGCACAGGTCCCGGCAGTGGCATGTCTGGCGAAGCCACAGGCGCAGGCAAAACCGGCGCAGGCCATGGTTCCGACCCGAACGCCCGCGCCGGAATCTCTCCCACCCCTGGCCCCGGCGGCGCAGGCACCGCTCCCACCGGATCTCCCACCATCCCCGGCGTCGACGTTCGCGGCGGCAGCACCGTCGTCACCCTGCCCAGCTTCGGATCGGGAAACAGCGACGCCCCCATCGTGCCCGGACGTTCTTCTGTAAAAGGCGTCCAAGGCCCCGCCATCACCATCGTCGCCACCGCGAGTTCCGGCGGCGGATTTGATTTCTACGGCAAGCTCCCCGGCGACAATTACACCGTCTATGTCGATACCGCGATCGGCATGGTAGTCATGCAATTCGCCGAAGCCGATCCCAACTCCGCCGCGCATCACCCCGGCGCGCTCATCGGCCCGCAAGGCCTTCGCACCGATCTCCCCGCCGATCTTCCCCACGCCCGCGTCGTCATCAAATGCACACTCGACTCCTCCGGCAACCTGAAACATCTCCAGGTCCTCGAACCCGGCCCCGCCGCCATGACCGCAAAAATCATGGCCGCTCTGCCCATCTGGAAGTTCCGCCCCGCCACCCGCGGCGTTCAGCCCGTCGAAGTCAATGCCATCCTCGGCTTCAACATCGACACCAACGACCGCTATTAAACGCTGAGCAAACTAATTTCGGAGGAGCGCTCGGGAAAAGCATGATTTCAGTCGTGCCGCCACATTCCCCTCACCCACAATGCTGAAACTACCGTGGAAGAGCGGCGCTTCAGCGCCGCGTAAAGCGATAAGAATGAATGTGGGCTTCAGCCCCTGTTTATTTCTACAGCCTCATCCGCGCCAGCAGACCATACGCCTTCCGGAACCACACCCGCTCCCGCCGCCGCTGATACCCCGGCATCGTCCTGCGCTGATCTAGAATCTTCTGCGCCCACTCCCGCGCTTCCTCAACCCGTCCCTGCGCCTGCAAGAAAACCGCGTAGTTGTAGTAAGTCTCCGAACTGGTCGAAATCTTCGTCGCCTGCCGAAAAAGACTCTCCGCCTTTTCCGCTTGTCCCGTCTGCGCATAGGCATGCGCCAGCAGCCCTTTCGCCCGGTGAAAATCATAGTCCGGATCGGCAGTCAACGCGCGCTCAAGATCCGGCACCGCCGCCGCAAAATCTCCCAACTCCACTTCGGCCACTCCCCTTCGATAGAACGGATCCACCGAATCCGCCCGCTGCGAAATGGACCGGTCATAACATCCCCGAGCCCGCGTAAAATCCCCATCGTCCAGATACAGCAATCCCAATTCTTCATAATTCCCCGCCGAAGGATTATCCAGGATCGCCCGCTCCAGTTCATGAATCCGCCGCCGCCGCGGAAACATCTGAAACGACCCGCGCAGCAACCCCGCATCCGGAATCACTTCCGCAACAATGTAAACCAGCGCCCCAATCCATCCCAAAAACAGAATGATAAAAATCCAGTACGTGTCCGGCCGCCGACGGATGAAATGCACAATCGCCACCGCCTGCAGCACAAATCCCCATCCACCTAAGAAGAACAGAAGCGATCCCATGCGTCAGCGAATATAGCACGCGGGCTCAGGGCTTCGGCTGTCGGGCTTCGGGCTTCAGCAAACCTGTTGCCAAGTTCCGCAGAAGTGCGCGCACGGGCGGCTCTACCCTGTGAACCCTGCGCCCTCTGTGTTTAAGTTTTTGGTTCTTGCACCACTAGATCTCATGCCTCTCTAGCCTATGTCACAATAATGAAGTGCCAGAAACTACCCTGCTGCCGACACCCGAAAGCCGAAGCCCGGAGCTCGCTTCCATCCGCCTCATCGCCACGGATATCGACGGCACCCTCCTCAACCCTCAATTCAAAATCTCCCCCAACGACTTGGAAGCTCTTCGCCGCGCTAATGCTGCAGGCATCGAGATCGTCCTGGTTACCGGCCGCCGCCACACCTTCGCTCTTCCCATCGCCCAGCAGCTCGGCTTCGATCTCTGGCTCATCAGCTCCAACGGCGCCGTAACCCGCTCCCTCGCCGGAGAAACCTTTCATCGCGACGTCATGCCCCGCAAAACCTGCCGCGACCTGTGCTCCGCCATGCAAGATTTCCGCGCCCACACCGTTCTAACTTTTGACCAGGAAACCAAAGGCGCCATCGTCATCGAGCACCTCGACATCTTGAACGCCAGCATCCGCCGCTGGCTCGAAAAGAATATGGAATACATCGAGTTCGTCATCCCCATCGAGCGCGCCCTTGTCAACGACCCCGTGCAAGCCATGTTCTGCGGCTCCATGGCCCGCATGGCTGAAGCTCTGTACGCTCTCGAAGCCAGCTCCATGGGCAACCGCATCACCGTGCTTCGCACCGAATATCCCGAGCGCGATCTCTCCATGATCGACGTACTGAATACCGGCTGTTCCAAAGGCCACGCTCTCGAACGCTGGACCGCCCATCGCGGTTACCGCCGCGATCAGGTCATGGCCATCGGTGACAACCATAATGATGTCGAAATGCTTGAGTTTGCCGGCCATCCGGTTATCATGGGGAATGCCTGCGCCGAGCTCCGCAGCCGGGGCTGGAGCATTACGCTCGGCAACGACCAATGCGGCGTAGCCGCCGCCCTCGAAGCAGTCACCGGCTAGAACGAATCCCCGGTGTATAAATCGTTCGGGAAGGGCACGACTTCAGTCGTGCCATAAACGAAGATGAGGATTCCGGGCTTTAGCCCCTGCGGGACTTGCAGGTGAGATTTGCACATGAAATGAACCGATCAATCCAACTCGCAACCCGCGCCGCGCTTCTCGCGCTGATGATTGCCCTAGCCCTTTCCTCTCTCGCAGCCGACACCGCCGTCCTCCGCAACGGCTTCTCCATCCTCCACCAGCGCCGTCAAATCATCGGCACCATCACCCGCCTCTACACCACCGCAGACGATTCCAGTTTCATCGACATCCCCACCGCCGAAATCGATCACTTCGAGGCCGCCCCAGACAACCCAACTCCGCCCATCGAACCGCAACTCGCCGCGCCCACCCCAACCCATCCCTTCGATCTCAACGAAGCCGTAAAAGCCGCCAGCGGCACCTACAAACTTGATCCCGATCTCGTCACCAGCGTCATCCGCGCCGAGAGCGGATTCAACGTCCGCGCCGTCTCACCCAAAGGCGCCCAAGGCCTCATGCAGCTCATGCCCCAAACCGCCTCCCAACTCGGCGTGCGCAACGCCTTCGATCCCCAAGCCAACGTCGAGGCCGGCACGCGCTATCTCCGCGAACTCCTCGAGCGCTATGACTTCGATCTGGTCAAAGCCCTCGCCGCCTACAATGCCGGACCGCAGCGCATCGACCAATACGGCGGCGTCCCTCCCTACTTCGAAACCAAAACCTACGTAGCCCGCATCGTCCGCGACTTCAACAGAAAGAAACTCGCCGCCGGAACCGTAACCAGCAAGACCGACGCGAAAACCGCGGCCAAACCGCCCGCCGCACTCCCCACCCATTCCCTCGCCAAAAAAACCTCTACCCCCACCGTCACCAAAACTCAGGCGAAGACCACCCCCGCTCCCAGCGAGTAGCACTCGCAACTCCCCAACTCTTTCGAACATGTTTCATAAATAGGTCTGAAAAGGGCGCGACTCCCACAGGTCGCGAAACTAGGAAATGTCGGCAGTACCGTGGAAGAGCGGCGCTTCAGCGCCGCGTAAAGCGTCCAAAATAACGGGCTTCAGCCCCGGTGGTCGCACTTTCTGTCCCCCGCAACTTTGACCAGCAGATCCCAGACCATCGCCATGCCATTCGTGAAACTCGATCTCAACTTTCTACTTCGCTTTCTCCGCCGGCCCTATCCGCACCTGCACCGCCTGCACATTATCCGATTTCGCCGTGTCCACACGAACCACCCCCATACTGTCGTTCGCATCCCGCATCTCAACCGTCCGCGTCGCCGTTGCTCCCGCGACCCCCGTCCGCACCGCGTCCGTCGTCACCACACTCATCCGCACCCCCGCTCCCGGATCTCCCGGGTCGACCTGCTCCACCTGCTGCGTCGTATTCTGCCGGCCATCCCCGCCGCCTTGCTGCACCGTCGTCGCCTGCTGCACCAAGTGCAAGCTGCCATCCCTGGGCGTTCCCGGTACATCGGCGGAATAACTCTCCACCGTTTCGCGCTTTTCCGCCCCGCCGCCAGATTCCTGACTCACCGTGCGCGATACCTCGCTCAACTTCCCGTCAGCATCCGGCCGTGACACCCGCTCGTCCCGGCTGCGATTCTCACCCTCCTGCTTGACCGTGCTTTGCCGCACTTCGCCCACCTGCCAGTTTCCCTCGCCATCCGGAAGCAGCGTAGTCTTTTGCGTTTCAACCGTATCGCCGCTTCGCTTTTCCCGCACCTCGGTCCGCATCGCCGGTGCCAGCCCGCCCTCAATGCTCGGCAGCATCACCGTAGTCTTCGTCTCCGTCACATCCGCGCTGATCTTTTTCGTTTCCTCGATTTCCCGTTGCACCACCTGCAGATTCCCGTTCCCATCGGGATTCGACGTAGCCCGCACCACCTTCATATCCCCGCCCGGCAGCGACTGCCTTTCTTCTTCCGTCTCCTGCACCAGCGTTCTTGCTCCGGTAGCCAAGCCAAACGTACGAGTCGTGGTTCGCACCGTCGTGCCGTTCACCTGCACCGATTCTTTTTCAATATCCTGGTAAGGTTCGTAGTTCCCGCTCTCTCCCAGCCGCTCGATCGATTGCCTATCCACCGTGCGATTCCCGCTCCGAACGTGGCTTTCCACCGTCCGTGTCGGATTCACATCTCCGTTTTGCGATTCCCTCGTCGCCGTCCAGGACTCCGGCGCATTCCGGGTTAGGGAAGAAGTTGCAGCGGAAGTTGAAGAGGAGGAAGACGCGGAAGAAGGTGCGGGCGAAGACGAGTCAGCCGTTTGTCCCCAAAGCATACCTGCACAAAAACATGTCCCAGCCGCCAGCACCGCCTCGATCACGTATCTCTTCCGTGCTCTGCGCCCGCGGTCCGACGCCCGTCCAAATTCAATCCGCCCTGAAATTCGATCTCCAGCTAGCATCTTCAGCGAACCTCCCCGCCCATCATCATTCTCCGCCCGCCCGGTGCCAGGAGTCCAGCCCACGCCTCCTTAACCCACGCCCGCTCCCGCCATTTCGGATTTCGTAACAGCCCCGACGAATATGTTGCACTTAAAACGCTGAGAGTATATTGTTTCGCCTGCCCACTCCCCCACGGTTCGTACTCACCCTATTGTTTGCAGGAGCCAGAACATGCGCCCGGCCCGCGTCTTCGTCTTCATCTTTCTAGCCGCGCTCGTAATTCCCACCCGCACGTCCGCCATCGCGCAAACCGACGCTACAGGCACGAGCACCCCTGACAAAAAACCTACCGTTAGGAAACCAACTCCAGCTCCCAAACCACCTGCTCCTGCTCCGAAAAAATTCTTGGTGAAAATCTATCCCATCCCCTTGCCCTGCATTACTCCGGCGTTTTATCCGCAGACCGCCGCAACGATAACACCCGCCGACGCTACGCTTGATCCGTCTTCCACCTGCCTCAACGACTCGCAACTGCCTGTCCCTTCTTCCACAAGCGCCGCCGACATTGTCAAAGTCATCGCATCTGATTCCTCTTACTCTTCCTATGATTTCGCCGCCGTGGGCTCTGACAAGATCGCAATCTATAAGAAGGATACACCCCCTGACCCTAAGAAACAGCCCGACCCCAAAGTCACTGCTATCGAGAAGACGATCAACACCGCAGCAGCTGCGCCATCTCTGCGATACATCGAAGTGATTCGTGTGCCCAGCGGCTCCGCCAAACAGGCCGCCACCTTGGTCGATGCTCTCAGCGCCGGCAGCATCACCGCCAGCCCTCTCAATGGCGACAATTCTTCCATTCTTCTCCAGAGTAAGACGCTACCGGGAAAAACCCTGCTCGCATATCTCAAGCAGCGCATTTCTCGCTTGGAGCAACTCCCTGCTCCGCCCACCCAACGCCTCTTCCACCTCAACGCTTCCGCCGTCGTAAAAAGTCTCTACCCCTCCGGCGACGCAGGCGACGACAAAAGCAGCTCCGACAAAACGACTGCCGACAAGACTTCTCCCGATAAATCCGTCTCCACCAAGGACCCCAAGAAAGTCACGTCTGACACAGCCGCCGGATCCACCCCGACGGATTCCAAGCAACCATCCGCAGCCTCCGCTCCCGATTCCTCAACCGGCAATACCACTTCGGACAACTCCAGCAGCCCGACCCAAAAGTCCGATACCGCATCCGCCGATTCCTCTCCCAAACCGCCCGCCATAAAAGCCGTCAACGACATGCTCGTTTACTCCAATGATGACGGCTCCGACCGCGGCATCTTCGAACGCAACCGCCTCATGGCTGTCCTCGATTTGCCCCGACCCGAAGTCCTGCTCAATATGTGGAGCCTGCAAGCCAGCTCCCGCGACTACAAAGTCACCAACACCGAGGCCGAAGCTGTCCGCAGTGCCGTCGCCGAGCACAATCAGCTTCTGCAGGATGCCATCGACGACGGCTGGTCTTTCCTTAGCAGACAGATGAGCTACACCCAGACACCTGGGCAAACAGGATTCTTCAACCGGGAGTTTTATAACTACATCACTCAGAAGTTTGCCTTGAATCCAAACTTCGAGTCTGAGAAACCAGAGGATTTTAAACGCATCGAAAGCACGCGCCGGGCATGGGGTTGGTGCGACCCCAATACCTACTGCCTTGGCTTCACCCATGCTTTCGAACCTCTCCGTCCCACCTTCACCAATATCCTTCTGGCCATCATCGCCGCCAACAACCCGGCCGACATCGCTCAGCGGACCATTCAGCACATGGATGGAGATTGTCCGTCCACCACCACCCAGCTTCCCGAAATACCTTGTCCTTTAAGCACCCAACCCCAAACGTCGGGCACAACCCCATATCGAGGCCAGGTTGATAGTTTTCGGCAATGCGTGTCCGATCGGACCAGAGATATCCAAACCGCCATTGAGGAAAACGCTGCCGACGATTGCGAACTCGCCGACCGTCTCACGCTTGCCGGGCAAGTCCAATCGCTCGCATCTCCACACCCGCACTCCGAGCGCTTGCAGTTGAACTGCTTCAGGAATCAGGCGCAGAAAAGTTTTCAAGAAGATCCCGGCCAGCAGACTACCCGCGTCGGCCTGCTGCGTGCCGCCGTTGCTGACTTCCTGTTCAATTACAAATGGGCTACTCAGTATCCCCACAACTTCGTCCCGTACGATCTCAGCCAGAGCGCTCAGGAACTCAATGCCGAACTCAACCCGCTCATTCTCGCCTTCAACCGCGATGTCTCCGCCTTCACCCAGGCCCTCCAGAGCGAGATGGAGTGCAAATATCGTTCGACGCCCCACCCCGGTTGGTTCGGCAAGGGCGACGAAACTTTTCTCAACGACGGCATGATCGCCGTCCGTGGCATCAGCGGCGTCGAGAGCATCGTCGATACCGTCACCCAAAGCTACTTCGACGCCACCAAGCCCCCCAACCTCACCGACCTGGTCAAGTCCGTCTCTGACGCCGAAAAAAATCTTCCCGGCGTGCTCAAAACCAACCTCAGCGCCAACGAGGCCGCCGTCCTGCTCGGCGCTCTGAATTCCGTGCAGCCCGCCGAAGCCAGAATCGGCCGCCAGCTCAAGCTCGATATCACTCCCCACGCTCTCGCCGGCGCCTCTTCCGCCGAACTCGATGTCAAACTCACCGCTGAGGAAGCTGGCAGCCCCACGCTCTATACCGCCAGCAAGAGCAGCGACGACACCCTCTCCCGCGTCGCCACCCACGACACCACCACCAAGGTCCGCGTCGAATCCTTAAAACTATTCGAGGTCTCCGCCTTCTCCGCCATGTTGCAGCGTCCGCGTTCCAAATTCCCGCTCCTGCCGCCGTTCTTCGAGGTTCCCTATTTCGGCAGCTTTATCAGCTTCCCCATCCGCGGCACCAGGGTCTATCACCGCAGCACCGCCATCGTCAGCGCCGTGATCGTCCCCACCGCCGCCGACCTTGCCTACGGCATCGACTTCACCGATGACCGCGTCTGCCATCTCGCCGATTCCGTTTCCGACCAATCGCCGCCTTCGACCGCGCCCAACACCTCTTACGGCTACACCTGCGCAGCCGCTGCTTCACCCAGTGACTTCGCCCCCCAGCCTCTTCGCAACTTCCACAAAGCCATGGTCCAATGCCTCGCCACTCAACAACAAGCCTCTCAAACCGGCACACAGGCTCCGGATCCGAACGTTCCCCACCCCCAACCCGTAACCTGCGTCGGCCTCAACTTCTCCACCATCCCTCCCAGCCAATAGCTTCCCATCGTCCCTCAATTGGGGGTCGGCCCAAGCCTGCAAAACCACGGCAGAGGGTGCCCCATCCTCGCGCTCTTCGCGAGGGTGGGATGCGATGCTGTTGGCAACATCATGGTTTTGATTAGGACTCTCTACCTGTCGCTACCCACATGAACCAAAAATAAATCGGGCCGCCCGCAGGCGGCCCGTTGGTTTGAGCTAGAAGCTGATCTTCAATCCCCCGCCACCGGCTCGCCCACTTCCGGCTTCGGAGCTGGAGCGATTCCGCCATTCGCCTTCCCCAGCGCGCCCAGCGGGATGAACCCATTCTCGGCCACAGCAGGTTTCTCTTTGAGCACGACTTCGCGATACAGCGAGGCCATGCGCGCGTTGTAAGCCTCATCATTCTTCTGCGGCCCACGATGTCCCTCAATCGGAGTTTCCGAATGGTCCACCGCCAAAGCCGCCTTCGCATCCCGCGCCCGCTTCTTCTCCTCGCGCGCGTTCTTTGCGATCCCCAAATTATCCAGATCGTGCTGCAACTCCGTCGTCACGATATTCTCGCGCAGCAGAAGCGTATGGCTCTCATCGTCCATCTTCACTTTCTTCCCGCCCGCAAAAATCTCGTGCCGCCCGTGCTCCTCGTACCACTTGGTCAGTGTGGCCGTCATGTGCATCTTTTCGATGATGTTTCGCCACCCCACGCCCGTGTTGTAAGCGCAGAACGAAATCTCCCCTTCCTGCGTCGCGTACGGAATAATGCACTGCTCCGTCCGCCGGAAGTCATAGTTAAAGAGATCCTGGAACCACATCCCCGCGATAAACAGGAAGTTCCACCGGTCCTGCCGCCGCTTCATCACATCCTCGACGCTGCGGTCCGGACCAACCTTCCCATAATTTTTCCCCGTCGCGTTAAAGTTCTTATCGAACTTCCGCAACAGATCCATCAACTTAAAATGCGTCGGCGATTGAAACGGATCGTAATTCTTCATCAAACACAGCGCCATCCCGACGACAGTCAGAAATTTCCCGCGCGCCGCATCATTCACCTTCGCAATATCCTTCGCCAGCTGATCCCCCGCCAAAAACGCAGTAACCGGCACCGCTTCCTTAGTTTCCTTGTCTATCATCACCGCCATCCCCGTCCCACAATTCGGGTGGCAACCGCAACTTAGTTGGCCCCAGTCGTTTTTGACGTCGTTGGCGTGCATCAGGTCGGCCCAATCGCTGAAGGTGCCCATGAATGAGATCGGGAACCAGTCGCGGCTTGGTTCGCCCAGGCCGGTTTGATTTTTTACGTCGTGGGCTAAGTGAGAGAGCGTGTAACGTTGGGCTTGGCGGCGGTCGTCGGTGACGGCTTCGTCGCGGCCCGTAAACGAGACGGGTTGGAATGACAGGAAGCTGATCGTCTTCGGATTATCCAGCGCGAACTTGATGATGCGTCCTACTTGTTCGTTGTTGATGCCGTTGACGATCGTGACTACCGGAACGATTTCTACTCCGGCGTTGTGCAGGTTCTCGATGGCCTTCAGTTTCACATCGAACAGGTTGCCGACCATGCGGTGAGCGTTGGCGGCGTTTCCGATGCCGTCGAATTGCAGGTATGCGTAGCGCATGCCGGCTTCGACCGCCTGCTGGCAGAACTCAAAACTTTTCGCAAACTCAATTCCATTCGTCGCGGCCTGCACCGAGTTGTATCCAACCTTGCGGGCATAGCGAACGGCGTCCAGAAAGTACGGCGACAACGTAGGCTCGCCACCAGAGAACTGCACGCTCATCTGCCGCCGCGGCTTGATCGTAATGGCGTTGTCGAGCATGGTCTTGATTTCTTCCCACTGCAGTTCGTGGACAAAGCCGACCTGGTTCGCGTCCATGAAACAGGGATCGCACATCATGTTGCAGCGGTTGGTCAGATCAATCGTCAGCACCGAGCCGCGTCCGTACTTCACCGTCGAAGACCCGTGGTGATGAAGCTTCTCATCGTTATGCGCAACGATGTCGCGGCCGGGGAACACATCTTCCAGGTGCTTCGAGAATTCGGTGTCGATCGACATCACGTCTTCGAAGTGGCCGTGCTTCGGACAATCTTTCACCATCAGAATCTTGCCGTCGCGTTCGACGATGGTGGCCTTGATCTCGCCAATCTTTTCGTTCATCAGCACTTCGTGCGGCAATTTGCCGTCCAGAATCTGCTGGCGAATTTCCGGCACACACTTCGGGCACAGTGAGTCGGTGGAGCGCGGCCAGCCCAGCGGTGGCTTGGATTTTTCGTAGGACTTCAGCAGAGGCTTGTCGGACCACTTCGGGGTCGGGGACGCACCGGGGTTGATGCGATTCAAACGGTCAAAGACCACCCAAGCGCCTTTGGCGGCGACGGTGACTGCTTTTTCTACGTACTTGATCGGCTTGCGCATTTTAGCTTTTGGCTCCTGGCTTTTAGCTCTTAGCTTCTTTATGTCTTGGGTGTTCGGTTCTGGGAAAACCTGGCAGAGATTTGCCTTGGCTTACCTGAGAATCCTAACCCACAAAACCAATTAGCTGTGGCTCTCCCGGGGAATCGAACCTGGTTCGTACACTTTTCCCTGGGTGTTTATATGTAGTGATGTTATTGGAGGATAAGGAGATCCGCATCTTTATCCCAACGAATGGGAGAAAAATGGGGTTTAGCGGTGGTTTGGGGGATTGGGCGGTGGTAAGGGCATGAATATACTTGACACACAATCGCCTATTTACTACAGTTACTTACATGAAAGCGCCGAAAACACTTCAAGAAGCCATCGTTTACTTTTCCGTCCCTGACCGGGCCTTCGATTTTGCGGTTAAACTGCGCTGGCCGGACGGCAAGGTGCATTGCCCCCGGTGCAACTCCGACAGGCACTCGTTTATCAAGACGCGGCGCATCTGGTACTGCAACCCTTGCAAGAAGCAGTTCACGGTCAAGGTCGGTACGATTATGGAGGATTCGGCGCTCGGTCTGGACAAATGGATGACGGCATTTTGGATGCTGGTCAACTGCAAGAACGGGATCAGCAGCTACGAAGTTGCGCGTGACCTCGGCATCACTCAGAAATCCGCGTGGTTCATGCTCCAGCGCCTTCGCTATGCCCTGCATACCAAGCACCACGATACAAAGTTCGGAGGCGGATCGCAGAACACAGAGCGCGAAGTCGAAGCCGATGAAACTTGGGTGGGCGGACGCATCAAGAACATGCACAAGGATCGCAGACTCCGCTATGACCAAGCACGCGGCAACTACGGCAAGACGATTGTCCAAGGGATTCTGGATCGTGAGCTTCGTCAGGTTCGCGCTACGGTTGTTCCCGACATTAAACGCGAGACGCTCCAGACCCAGATTCTCAAGAACGTCAAGTTCGGCTCTCACGTGTACACAGACAACTTGGTTGCCTACGACAAACTCAATCAGCGATTCGTGCACGACATGGTGAATCACTCTCAGGAATACGTCCGTGGGCGCGTGCACACCAATGGAATTGAAAACTTCTGGAGCCTGCTCAAGAGAGGCTTGACCGGAACCTACGTTGCTGTGGAGCCGTTTCATTTGTTCCGCTACGTTGATGAACAAGCATTCCGGTATAACAACCGCAAGGACGCGGACGGTAATAAACTCACTGACGCTGACCGTTTTGCCAAGGCCATGTCTCAGGTCGGCCCGTTCCGCCGTCTCACCTATGCTGCACTGACTGGCAAGGACGGATCGCCGCGCCACGTATCGACAGGGACGGGGGAAACGGCGCAGAACGTTCCCTTCTAGTCCTTGTCGGAGCGTTTCGACTTGCGCGAAGTAGCCAATCTAGGCTGCTTCGCGTTTTTCTTTTTAGGCGCTACAATGGCGGCCTTGGGAACTTGGAACACCGATCTCATACCTCGTTCAAAGTTCTCCAGTGCTTCCGGGCCTTCGATGTACTCGCGTTCCTTCATGGAGCTATTATGCGCCTCCCTGTCATGCTGTTCCTTGTATTGTTGGCTGTGGATCAGCAATCACAACCACCATCTCCAGCTCCAGTCAAAACCGCTAACACAGATCAGAAAAAGTCCAAACCAAAACAACAGCAAACAAGCCCAGACGAGGAAGCGACCAAGAACCTTACGACCGCGATCCTCCAGCTTCGTGCCGAAATAGCATCCAGGAATCAGCAACAAAGCCGTACTCCAGAGAATAATAAAGCGCCGACCAATGGGTGGACCGTACTCAATGCGATCCTGACTACCGTGTTCACTGGCATTCTGGCTGTGTTGGCTATATTGCAATGGCGGGCTTTGCATCGACAGGCCGACATCTACGACAGGCAAGCCAAAATCGCCGATAAACAGGCCGATATTGCTGCCGAACAACTGGCGATCACGAAGGCTAACGAAGCTCGGCGCGAGATTGAAAAAACGGAAGAAGAAGACGCGAAACATATACGGGCGCAAATCGAGGATAAAAAGTATCTGCAACAACTCGACATTGCCAATGCTAATGCTATCGCTGCTAAGCGGTCTGCCGATGCCGCTTCGAGCAACGCTAAAGCCCTGATGAATAGCGAGAGGCCGTGGCTCGTTCCGAAGATAACGAGAATTGTGAAGGAGATTGAAAACCTTCGGATTAAAGATGAGCCAAGAACTTTTCGCAGTGTCACCAATTTTGGTTTCTGGATTAAAAATGTCGGGCGAACCCCTGCTCAGATCGTAGCTATTCGTGGTGACCCGGCGCTCAACTACCACGGAATCGACGGAGGATTTACAGACCCTCCTGACTACGGACTTCCAGTCGTCTACAAACACGTTCGCTTGCTGGCTCCCGGCGAAAAGTGGAGAACCGATCACGACCTGAATATTTGGCCGCTCTTCCATTTGGACGGGACAATCGAGAAGGACATCAAGAGCCATAAGGTGCATTACGTCTTCAAGGCAGTGATCCTCTACCACGATACTTTTGATCCGAACACGGTCCACGAAACGCGATTCTGCTACACCTATCTTGAGACGATGGATGACTGGTATCCGAGCGGACCACCAGATCACACAAAGTACACTTAGGCATGCTGCAAGAACTGCCCTGTCACGGTGTTTCAATCATCAACTCCTTACCATTGTGTGTCAAGTAAGTTGACACCGTGGTAAGTCGTTGAAAGGAATGGGGTGCTCGAATCGAATGTCATAGCGCGGAATCAAAATCCCCGCTCTATTCAGCAAAGAACGCAGGATTAGGACGGGACAAGTCGCTGGAGTTCATCCTAGGCGGAATGAAGGTATCTGTCCCATCACTTCAAGGCTGAAGCCCTTATAGATCCTGCTTAGATCCTGCCTTTTGTCGCAGCACTGAGCAGTCGTGGGAGTATGGCACCTCAGCGCCTCTGGCACCAAGGGCTTTACGTTAGGTGTCGGGTGAAAGATCTCATCACAGGTGATGCCGACTGTAGTGTGTGTCAACACTATCCGACACCACGTTCATACCAAAATTAATAGATTTGACTCAATGGAATTCACTTTTTGGGGGCAAGTGTTATGTGATACATAACAATACATTGAAAACAAAGAGTGTTACACAGTTTTGTCTTTTGGAGAGTGAGTTGCATTACCTTAAAGCTCGGTGGTTGAATCCTGCTCTGAAGTTAACTAGGCCTGTATTTGCTCCAGTCTGTTAAGAAAAGTCTTGAGGCGGAGGGTTTCTTATGAAACAGCGTCCACTGCGTTTCGTGGTGTTTCTTCTCGCTCTGGGATCAGTTTTTGGTTTCCTCTACACTATCCCGGCGAGTGCCGACAACGTTTATGCGAGCATTCGCGGGGTCGTCACCGACCCGGCGGGCGCCGCGGTGCCGAACGCAATGATAACCGCGACCAATATCGATACCGGAATTGTCACAAAGACGACTTCGTCCGGCGCTGGGAATTACGTGTTCCCGCAGTTGGCAATTGGCAATTACAGAGTGAGCGCTACCGGGCCAAATTTCAAGACCTTCCAGACGAATTCGTTCATCCTAGCCGTGAATGAGGTCTACGACTTGCCGATAAGGTTCGAATTGGGGTCAGCGTCGGAAACCGTCGAAGTGAACGCCGAAGCTGCACAGGTGGTGACGTGACCGATCTTTTGTACCAAGCGGAATGTTAGTGTAACGCTTCGTTGGACAATTGTCCGTAGTCGTCGTCGGGGGCGTGGAGATGTGGGAAACGCGGAGCGTTTTCCACATCTCC
>Ga0182015_10000048_pt1 | contig 152645 bp, 122 predicted proteins | sample 712P3MmetaG_FD_120478 | JGI IMG/M metagenome (GOLD analysis project Ga0182015, IMG submission 120478) | Permafrost microbial communities from Stordalen Mire, Sweden - 712P3M metaG | ecosystem: Environmental > Terrestrial > Soil > Wetlands > Permafrost | place: Sweden: Stordalen | collected...
ATTCTGCGTTTCGTACTCCACGTGCGAAACGGCAATGGTGATGCCGCGTTCGCGCTCTTCCGGCGCGTTATCGATGGAATCAAACGCGCGGAATTGCACCTTGGGATTGTGCTTGGACAGCACCTTGGTGATGGCCGCCGTCAAAGTGGTTTTGCCGTGATCGATGTGACCAATGGTCCCAATGTTCACGTGCGGCTTATTACGTTCGAATTTCTCCTTCGCCATGTGTTGCTCTGCTCCTCAAATCAAATTTCGTTTTACCGATACTTTAAATCTCAAACTTCTTGTTGCGGAGTTACCCGCGGGTGCTACGGCCCTTGGCCTTGTCGATAATGTCCTGCGCAATGGAGTTGGGCGCTTCCGCATAATGCGAAAAGTGCATGGTGAAATTGGCGCGGCCCTGGGTGCGGCTGCGCAAGTCGGTGGCGTAACCAAACATCTGCGCTAGCGGAACTTCGGCGCGAATGACGTTGCTGCCCGAACGATTTTCGGAGCCTTGAATGGCGGAGCGGCGCGCGTTCAAGTCGCCGTAAACTGCGGCCATGTATTCTTCAGGAACGACTACTTCCACTTTCATGATGGGCTCAAGAAGAACGGCCGAAGCTTTGTGGCACGCTTCTTTAAAGGCCATGGAGCCGGCGATTTTAAAGGCCATTTCCGAGCTGTCTACGTCGTGATAACTGCCGTCGATGAGCACTACGGCAACGTCGACCATGGTGAAACCGGCCAGAATGCCGTTGTCCAGAGCTTCGCGGATGCCCGCTTCGATAGGAGCGATAAATTCGCGCGGGATGGATCCACCGATGATTTTGTCGATGAAGAGGAAGCGATGCTCCTTGTCGAATTTCCACTTGCCGGCCGGGCCGCCGACAACTTGCTTGGCCAGCGCGTCGAGCTCGTCGGTGGACATTTCCTTCATGTTTTCGTGGCTGGAGCTGGGGATGGGATGCAACTCGATCTTGCAATGGCCGTACTGACCGCGACCGCCGGTCTGTTTGATGTACTTGCCTTCCGCGGTAGCTTTTTTGCGGATGGTTTCGCGATACGCGACTTGGGGGCGACCGACGTTGGCTTGCACGTTGTACTCGCGCAACATGCGGTCGACGATGATTTCGAGGTGCAACTCGCCCATGCCGGAGATCAAGGTCTGGCCGGTGTCGGGCTCGGTGGAAACGCGGAAGGTGGGATCTTCCTGCGCGAGGCGCTGCATAGCGACGCCCAGCTTGTCCTGGTCGGCTTTCGTTTTAGGTTCAATAGCCACGGAGATAACCGGGGCCGGAAAATCGATGGATTCGAGAACGACGGGCTTGTCTTCGTCGCACAGGGTGTCGCCGGTGTTGACACTCTTCAGACCGACGCAGGCGCAAATGTCGCCAGCATACACGGTATCGATTTCTTCGCGCTTGTTGGCGTGCATCTGGAGAAGACGGCTGATGCGTTCGCGGGTGGCTTTGCCAGAGTTATAGACGTAGCTGCCGGATTTTAGAACGCCGGAGTAAACGCGAATGTAGGTGACATGGCCGACGAACGGGTCGGACATGATTTTAAAGGCCAGCGCGGAGAAGGGAGCATCGTCGGAAGCGCGGCGAAGTTCGACTTCTTCGGTGTTGGGATTAGTGCCTTCGAGCGGAGGGACATCGACAGGCGACGGAAGAAAGTCGATGACTGCGTCGAGCAACGGTTGAATGCCTTTATTTTTGAAGGCCGAGCCGGCCAAAACCGGAACGATTTTGAGCGCCAAGGTGGATTTGCGAATGGACTTGCGCATTTCCTCGAGGCTCAAGGTGCCTTCGGTGAGGTACTTGTCGATCACTTCGTCGTCGTGTTCGGCAACGTATTCGACGACCTTGTTGCGATGTTCTTCGTAGAAAGCCTTGTCGATGGCGGAGCCTTTGAGAGCGGCAGCGACGTCCGGACGCGAGTCGACGAACGCTTTATCCCACAATTTTTCGACGGGAAATTCCTCAAACTTGGCGCCCAGGGTTTCTTCCAGCCAGACGATGACTTTTTGTTCGAGGAAGTCGATGATGCCGATGAAATTGTCTTCGCGGCCCAGCGGAAATTGCAGCGGAACAGGATGCGCTCCGAGACGGGCGCGAATGGTGCGCACCACGTGGTCAAAGTCGGCGCCCATGCGGTCCATCTTGTTGACGAAACAGATGCGCGGGACGCGATACTTGTCGGCCTGACGCCAGACGGTTTCGGATTGCGGCTGCACGCCGGCGACGGAGTCGAATACGCAAACCGCGCCATCGAGGACGCGCAGAGAACGCTCCACTTCGACGGTGAAGTCGACGTGGCCGGGGGTGTCGATAATGTTGACGCGATATTTTTTGTCGTTACGGGTCCACGAAGCGGTCGTGGCGGCGCTAGTGATGGTGATGCCACGCTCGCGCTCCTGCTCCATCCAGTCCATGGTGGCGGTCCCTTCGTCCACGGAACCGATCTTGTAGGTCACGCCGGTATAGAAAAGGATGCGCTCCGTCGACGTGGTTTTACCGGCGTCGATGTGCGCCATGATCCCGATGTTGCGGGTATCTTCGAGTTTGAATGCCCTGCCCATTTTTGCCTGTTCAGATCCTTGCTTTACAGAAACTTGTTTGCCAGATTCCGGTTTTGCCGTTCCCTGCCTGGTCGATTCCTGCAGTAGTGTTTCTTTTTCTGCCACGATTCAACCTTTGTTCAACTGCGCGCCGCTTAACAGCGCGCCGTGAATTTACCAGCGATAGTGCGCAAACGCCTTGTTGGCTTCGGCCATGCGGTGCACGTCTTCTTTTTTCTTCATGGCACCACCGCGAGCGTTCGAAGCGTCAATCAATTCGTCGGCCAACTTGTCGACCATGGTCTTGCCGGAGCGCTCACGCGAATATTGCAGGAGCCAACGGATGGCCAGGGATTGCCTGCGGAAGGGATTAACTTCCACGGGAACCTGATAGTTGGCGCCGCCGACGCGGCGAGTTTTTACTTCCAGCAAAGGCTTCACGTTCTCCACGGCCTTGTTGAAAATTTTGAGCGCGTCGTCGTTGGTTTTCTTGGCGACCTGATCCATGGCGCCGTAGAAAGCGCGCTGGGCAGTGGACTTTTTGCCTTCCCACATCATGGAACAAATAAACTTGTCCACCAGCGGGCTGTCATAAACCGGGTCGGTGTTTTGCGGCCGACGGGTGACTAATCCTTTGCGTGGCATTTCTGCGATAGCTCCTTCAAAAAATTACCGTGATGATGCGTAGTGCGTTTGCAAAAACAAATGCGCGAATCGTTGTTCTTGGTGATGTGATCGTTGATCTGCTATTTGGTCTGCCCGGCCTTGGGGCGCTTGGCGCCGTATTTCGAGCGGCCCTGCTTGCGATTTTCGACGCCGGCGGCGTCAAGCGTGCCGCGCACGATGTGATAACGGACGCCCGGCAGATCTTTTACGCGGCCGCCGCGAACCAACACGATGGAGTGTTCCTGTAAGTTGTGACCGACGCCTGGAATGTAGGTGGTAACTTCAATGGAATTGGTCAAGCGCACGCGCGCAACTTTGCGCAATGCGGAGTTTGGTTTTTTGGGTGTCTGGGTATAAACACGGATACACACGCCGCGCTTTTCCGGGCAGCCCATCAATGCCGGAGACTTGGTCTTTACCTGGACCTTCTCCCGGCCCATACGTACTAGTTGCGAAAACGTCGGCACAGTTGTTTCCCTCAATAGCGCGCGCAATTTTCCGCGGCTCTCGCAAGGCGCACGCACAAAAATACGCGAGAGCGCAGTCCAATGCTGAAAGGTCTACTGCGAATCCGGAGATACCAGCAAGAAACTCCGTGCGCACTCCAAGAGGCGGAAATTCGCTCTTGGCTTCGATGCGGAGAGGCTCACTCGGCTTTGCGGGACAGGCGTCCCATTCCGGCCGCTCTTCAGTTCCATTCCGTCGTGCAATGTTCCGGAACTGAAGAAATCCTTCCAACTACGACCGCCAATAGCGGTCGCCCCCGTCGGGAGAAACGCACCCCGACAAACCAACGAAGTATAAGGAAGAAAACGTGCAGTGTCAAATTTTCTCGAAACGTGGCGGTGGAAAATCTTGGGAAAATAGAAATTTGGCCCTGATCTTGCGCGGGGCGGGACCGTAAATCCGGTGTGCCGGCGCCGTGTTACGGCTATCGCCAAAGCTGCGTTGCGGCTGCAGGCAGACCATTATTTAACTAGCTTAGTATCTGCCACATATACGATGTAAAGGCTTAGGCGTGCCGGAAACAGCCGGAATCCCGGTTAATTGTCGGTGTTCGGCTGATTGTTGGCGTTACGGCTCTGGTCTTTGGAGTCGGCACCAAGATCGCCGAAGGGCCACAGTCCGAAGGCCTTGAGGAATTCGTACTGGTGCTGCTGGCGCAGCATGGCGGCGGTTTTTTTGGCGGGCCAAGGCTTGGCAAAACGCTCCGGGCGATCGGCGATCCAGTAAGCGGTCATGGCCATCAGAGTGGTGTCCTGCGCGAGGATGTCGGGCTTGACGGCTTCCAGGGCATCGGCGGCAGAGTGGTGAGTGTAGCGGTAGTCGGGCGAATCCTGATTCATGTTGATGCCGGGCAAACCGGCGCTGATAAACGGGCCGGTGTCGGTGTCAAAGCTGGCTTTATCGTTTACTTTGACGGCGCGAATGTTGGACAAGGAGTCGGCAAAAGTTTGAAAGGCGGGCACGAGATCGTCGCGGCCGCCAAGCTCAAATTCTTTTACCGGGCCCTGGCCCTCGTCGAGAACTAAATCGCCAAGATGATTGGCCATCTCCGCCTGATGTTGTTTGACATAGGCGTAGGAACCGTCCAGGCCTTCCTCTTCGCCGTTAAATAAAACGAAACGAATAGTGCGGCGGGGACGCTGACCAGAGCGCAGGATGGCCTCGGCGGCGCCAAGCACACAAACGGTGCCCATGCCGTTATCGGTGGCGCCCTCGGACAAATCCCAGGAATCCAGATGGGCGCCGACGACGAGAATTTCGTCGGGATGTTCGCGACCGCGAATTTCGCCGACAACGTTGGCGGTGTCCACGGGGCCGATGCTGAAGGTGTTCTGGACGTTGACGCGGACACGAATTTTTTTGCCGGCGGCGACGAAGCGCTCCAACTGAGACTGATCTTCTTCGGTGAGGGAAAGCACGGGCAGCGGGAAATCGGTGTCAAAACCGAGAATGCCGGTGTGGGTGAGATTCATGCCTTCGCTTTTGAAGCCGCCCTGGCCGCCAAAAATGGCGATGGCGCCGCTTTTACCTGCCAGCTTCACGAAGTCGCCGAACTGAGCAAAAATCAGCATCACATCTTTTTTGGGTTCGCCCTCGGTGACCATCAAAATGACTTTCCCGGAGAAGCGCTGCGGATTTTTCATTTCCTCGTCGAGATTGAAGACATTGGCGGTGACCACTTCGCCTTCCGAGCCGGCGGGGGCGGTTGAGCCTGTCCAGCCCATGGCATCGACGCGAAGATGGCGATGGACGGGATCGAGCAGGTCGGCTTCGGCGGTGCCGCGCGTCCAGCCGCGCCAGAGCTGAAATTTTTCAGGATGGACATTTTCAAGACCGATGGCGCGCATTTTCGCGAGGCCCCATTCGACGGCTTTCTGGTTTTGTGGCGAAGCGGTAACGCGGGCCCCGATATCGTCGCTGAGCTGCGTCAGATATTCGAAGGAGTGCGATTCGAGCAAGCCTTCGCCGGCGATTTTTACCAAGGCGGATCTGGTGGATTCGTCGTTTGTTTCTTTTGGTGTTTCTTTGGGGGTTTCTTTCGGGGTTTCTTTCGGGGCTTCTTTCGGGGCTTTGTTGGGGACTGCGCGGGCAGCCGAAAAGAGCAAAGCGATTTGCAGAGCCACGGTCATGACCGCAATACGTCGCATTGATGAGTTCTCCATCCAGCAGTTTAGCGCACGAACGGTACCATGAAGTCAGACGGATGCGGCGGTGATGTAGTTGTGGTGCGGGGAAATATTCTTTGCGCGCGGGCTGACAAGCGGTGCAGCTTGGGCTTTACCTGCTGCAGCTGGAACACCTACACTGCGAAGTACGTTGGGGAATCGATTGACCATGTTTCAAAAAGGGATTTCGGAGTGCTGGACGCGATTTGTAGCTGCGGGGCTTGCCCTGGCCGCACTTGTGCTGGCGATGATTCTGCCGGGTGCTAAGGCGCAGGAGCCTGCCAAACAGGAGACCGGCGCTTCGAAAGATTCGCGTCAGGGAGCACAGAAAACGCAGCCGAGCGACGCGGCTCCCGCAGTAGATGCAAAAGTACAGACTCCGGCGCAGATTGAGCTGCTCGAGACGCATATACGATTCGAAACGGACGGCTCGAGTCGCAAAGAAGTACACGCGCTGGTGCGCATCAACACAGAATTGGGCACGCGGCAATTCGGACGGCTTAGCTTTGAGTACAATCGCGCGTTCGAAGCGGTGGAAATTCCGCTGGCGCGCATCACGCATGCGAGCGGGGGTACGGCGGATATTTTGCCAAGCGCGGTGACGGATGTGCCGAATCCCGCGGTGGTGGATGCCAGTGCGTATCAAGACGTGCGTCAAAAGACGGTGCGAATCCTGGGGCTGCAACCGACGGACACGCTGGAGTATCGCGTCATCACCAAGACAGCGCATGCGCCGCTGGGGCCGGATTTTTATTATTTCCACACCTTTGCGAAAGACGCGATCGTCACGCTGGAACAATTCCAACTGGACCTGCCGGCAGCAAACAACGTGCAACTGCGCGTGAATCCGGAAACGCCCGCCGCCCATGAAGAGAAGTCGGGGGATGGAGCGGAGGCGCGCGTCGTCCGACGATGGGAATACCGCTGGGGCGCAACGGACAACAAAGTGACGGACCTGCTGAAGCACAGCACTTCCAGCAATCCAGATGTGGCGCTGACGACGTTTACGTCGTGGAATCAGCTTTCGGCGCGGCTGGCGCAGAAATTTGAGGCGGCGGAAAACATCGCACCGGAAATCATCGCCAAATCAAACGATTTGACGAAGGGCGCCGACACACCCGAAGAGAAAATAAAAGCGATCTATGAATTCGTGTCGCAGAAAATAGCAACGCTACAACTGCCGCTGGAATCCAACGGTTTTCGACTGCGTGCGCCGGCGGAAATTCTGTCCACAGGGTATGCAACGCCAGAGGACAAACTGGTTTTGTTTACGGCGTTGAATCGCGCGGCGAAGATACCGTCGATTGTGGCGCTGGCAGGCGGGCCAGGAGAGGTTGAAACGCTGCTTCCCCGCCCTTCCCTGTTTTCGCATGTGCTGTTGTGGACGGGAAAAGATGGGCCGGGCTTCTGGCTGGATACCAGCACGGAAGTAGCGCCGTTTCGCATGATTGGCTCCAATTTGCGAGGAAGACCGGCGCTGCTACTGCTGCCGGAGAACGAGAATACAGGATTGCCGCGCTGGCTCACGGTGCCGGACGAGCTGCCATTTGCGGCATCGCAGCGGGTAAATGTGGACGCGATTCTGGGCGCGGACGGGAAGCTGAGCGCCAAGGTGCACTACGCATTGCGCGGCGATAATGAACTGTTGTTGCGAGTGGCGTTTCATCAAACGGCGAAGGAAAAGTGGAAGGACCTGGCGCAACTGCTTTCGATTTCGGACGGATTTCGCGGGAGCGTGACGAGCGTCAATGCGTCCGACCCGACGGACACGCGGGGGCCGTTCACGGTGGACTACGAAATTGTGACGGCGAAATTCGTGGACTGGTCGAAAAAACCGGTGAGAATTCCGGCGCTGCTACCACAGGTGGGATTGCCGGACTTGAGGTCGACAAAGGTGAATGCGGCAGGGGCTCCGGAGATAGATTTGGGGACGCCGCTGGATGTGGAGACGCGCTCGACACTGCAATTGCCTCCGGGAACGACAGTGCATACGCCGACGGGGACGTCGGTGGAGCGCGACTACGCGACGTTTTCGTCGAAGTACGGGACGCACGACGTGACGGCCACGGCGTCTCGACACGTGCATTTTTTGTTGCGGGAAGTACCGGCGTCACGCGCGACGGATTATCAGGCGTTTTTGCACGCGGTGCAGAATGATGAGGCGCAGGATTTTACTTTGGAGCGGGGGACCGGCGCCGAGGAAGAGGGTAAGCCCAGGACGAAGAAACCGGCGACGCTGCGCTAGAAATTTTGGCCGACGGGTTATTCGGGGCTGACGCGCCGGGCAGCTGAAACAAACCCCGCCCTGGAAAATGCAGAGTGGGGCACATAACAACTCTCGTTTATCGCGGGAGTTATTTTACCTGGAGGATTTCTTTTTCTTTGGATTCGGAGAGGTCTTCCATTTTTTTGGTTTCGGCGTGGGAAATTTTTTCCAGTTCGTCGAGGCCACGCTTCTTTTCATCTTCGCTGATCTTTTTGTCTTTCTCCAATTTTTCGACGGCTTCTTTCAAGTCGCGCCTGACGTTGCGCAAGGCGGTGCGGTGATTTTCCAGTACTTTGTGCAACTGCTTCACCAAATCCTTGCGGCGCTCTTCGGTTAGCGCAGGGATGGGGACGCGCACGACCTTTCCGTCGTTGGTGGGATTGAGTCCCAGATCGGAAGTGCGGATGGCTTTGTCGATGAGGGCCACCGCGCTGGGATCCCACGGGGCGATGACAATCATGCTGGGGTCCGGGACGGTCAGCGCGCCGAGCTGGTTAACGGGCATGGGCGAACCGTGATAGTCGACGCGGATACTATCGAGCAGCGAGGCGTTGGCGCGGCCGGTACGCAGCGTGCCTAGTTCCTTGCGAAAATCTTCGACGGCTTTTTCCATGCGCATTTTCGCGGCGGCCGTGGCTTCTTTGATGGATCCAATCGCGCTCATATGCACCCTCGTGTGAAATGCAAGGTGAAACAACCCTGATTATGTTTGGTGAATGGTGCTGCTGTCCACAATTGCCGTTGCCGCGCAGAATTCCGCGACGCTGACGCGAAATGCTACGCGGGTATAACTGTCGATCCGACGCGTTCCCCTAGTAGCACGCGCTGGATGTTGCCGTGATTGTTCATATTGAACACCACGATGGGCATGCCGTTGTCCATACACAAGGAAATGGCGGTAGCGTCCATTACTTTTAAATTTTTGTGCAGCACGTCGCGGTAAGTCACTTCGTTATACAACTTGGCGGTCTTGACCAACTCGGGGTCGGCGTCGTAAATGCCGTCCACGCGAGTGGCTTTCAAAATTACGTCGGCCTTGATTTCCATGGCGCGCAGGGCGGCAGCAGTGTCGGTGGAGAAGTAGGGATTGCCGATGCCGGCGGCAAAAATTACGGTGCGGCCTTTTTCGAGATGGCGAATGGCGCGGCGGCGAATGAAAGGCTCGGAAACCTGGTGCATTTCGATGGCGCTTTGCACGCGGGTGTGCACGCCTTCTTTTTCGAGCGCGTCCTGCAGGGCGAGGGCGTTAATTACGGTGGCGAGCATGCCCATGAAGTCGCCGGTGGCGCGATCGATCTCAAAACCTTTTTGGCGCGCGCCGCGAAAAATGTTTCCGCCGCCGACCATGATGGCCACTTCCACGCCGAGGGCGTGAACGTCCTTTAATTCGCGGGCGATGGCCTGGATGGTTTCGCCGTGAATCCCAAATCCCTGCGGACCCTGAAACGATTCACCGGAAAGCTTCAGCATGATGCGTTTGTAAATGGGTTCGGTGCTGGTGGCCAGGGTGGTGGAAGCGAGTTTGGCGGTGGAGGGCGGCGCAGAAACTTTTGGCTTGACGGTCTTTGCGGGCATGTAGCTCCGGTGCTGCCGATAAATCTTGGGAATTGTAACAAACAATGCCGAGAATGTGCCGACCACATTGGGCGATGTGATGGATGCGGCGATGTGGACAAAATCTTAGGATTGACTAATGGACGGGAGCATAAAAACGCCCCGGTTTGTGGCGGGGCGTGATGTATGCACTGCAATTTTTGTAGTTGGTTACGCGGACGGCGGCAGCGAGGAAGTTTCCGCGGCGGAGGCGCCACTGACTTCGCCGACTTTGAAACGCACGAAGCGGCGGATGCCCATGTTTTCGCCGAGCTTGGCGATGGCCTGGCTAATCATTTCGCCGATGGTGACGCTTTCGTCCTTGATGTAGTGCTGCTCGTAAAGGCAATTTTCTTCGTAAAACTTTTCCATTTTGCCGTTGACGATTTTTTCGATCACCGCATCGGGCTTGCCGGTGGCGCGAGCCTGAGCGCTGTAGATTTCGCGCTCCTTCTCGAGCATTTCGGGGGTGACTTCTTCGCGGCGAACGTAGCGCGGATCAAGCGCGGCGATATGCATGGCGATGTCGTGGCAGAGTTGCTGGAATTCATTGGTGCGCGCGACAAAGTCGGATTCGCAATTAATTTCCACGAGAACGCCGATTTTGCCTCCGGCATGGATGTAGCTGCCGACCAGGCCTTCGCTGGCTTCACGCTGGGCTTTTTTGGCAGCGGCAGCCTGGCCTTTTTTGCGAAGAACGCTGATGGCTTTTTCGATGTCGCCTTCGGCTTCGATAAGCGCAGCGCGGCAATCGGCGAAGCCAGCGTTGGTGCGCTCGCGCAGCTCTTTGACGAGCTGCGCGGGAATATTGTTGTTCGGTGTTGGCTGTGTGCTCATTGGTGGTCTCTTCTCGCAGGTAATTTGATGTTTCAGATTGTCGCGAAGGTATGCCGGTGCCGCTTTACACGGGCGTTAAAAATCGCAACGCAGCGCAGGCAAAGCTTTAGCGATGCGCTTCTTCGTCGGGGGGGACGGTTGCTGCGGCGGCTTCGGGGGCTTCCGCGGGCTCAACGGGAGCGTCGATAGGCGTCTCGACGACGCCTTCGACGAAGTCGCCTTCCTGCTTCTCGTACTGTTCGTAGGCACTGGTGTCGACGTATTCGACGCCATCGGCAAGAGCCTGATCGGCGGTGGCTTTCTGCTCGGCGACCTGGGATTGCTGATAGGCGTTGTGGCCTTCGAGCACGGATTCAGAAATCTTGGAGGTGAACAGGCGAATGGCGCGCAAAGCGTCGTCGTTGCCGGGAATAATCCAGTCCACCACGTCGGGATCGCAATTGGTGTCGACTACGGAAACGACCGGGACGCCCATGCGGCGAGCTTCCTTGACGGCAATTTCTTCGGCGTTGGAATCGATGACGAACATGGCGTCAGGGAGTTGAGCCATGTTCTCGATGCCTTCGAGATTCTGGAAAAGGTGCTTCATTTCGCGTTCGAGACGCGCTTTTTCTTTCTTGGAAAGCTCGTTCATGCGGCCATCTTCGCTCATGGCCTTGAGCAGCTTGAGGCGCTTGATGGATTTCTGAAGCGTGGACCAGTTGGTCAGCGTGCCGCCGAGCCAGCGGTGATTCACGAAGAAGGCGCCGCAGCGCTTGGCTTCTTCGGCGACGGCTTCCTGGGCCTGCCGCTTGGTGCCGACAAAAAGAACGGTGCGACCCTGCGCCGAAAGTTCGCCAACGAAGCGGCTGGCTTCGCGGAACATTTTCAGCGTCTTTTGAAGATCGATAATGTGAATGCCATTGCGTTCGCCGAAAATGTATTCCTTCATTTTCGGATTCCAGCGTCGGGTCTGGTGACCGAAGTGAACTCCGGCCTCCAGCAACTCTTTCATAGTAATTTCTACTGCCAAGTTTCCTCCTTTAAGGATTGCTGTTTGCGCTCGCGTCAGAGATAGACCGCGAAAGAACAGCCTTTTTGCCGGCTCCTAGCCGGCCGTGATCTCGGTGGCAGCGCTTGCGCGCAACCACCGGAGTTCGACGCCGGGTATTTGTTGAATGCCGATACCCGGCAAAACCGATAATGAGTCGCCGCGTTAGCGCTTGGTGAACTGGAAACGCTTGCGGGCACCCTTCTGCCCGTACTTTTTGCGTTCCTTCATGCGCGAATCGCGAGTCAGAAAACCATTTTTGCGAAGCGCCGGGCGCAGTTCGGGGTTGAAGACCGAGATGGCGCGGGCCAAGCCCATGCGCACTGCTCCAGCCTGTCCGCCAACACCGCCGCCCTTGGCGGTGATGACGACGTCCACCTGATCGGCAAGATTGGTGAACTTGAGCGGCTCGATGGCGTCATGCTTCCAGGCGAAATTCGGAAAATACTGCTCGGCAGTTCGGCCATTGACGGTGAACTTGCCCGAGCCCGCGCGCAGAAAAATGCGCGCGACGGATTCCTTGCGACGACCGGTGCCGAGAATCCATGTCTGCTTGCCCGCGAGGGGCGAACCTGTAGAACTCAACGTTCCTCCTAAATTCAAAAACCAGTGCGGAAAAATTCGTTTGCCGGCCTTGCGGCGCAGCGTGTTTTCACCGGGTTCTCAGCGGGCAGCGAGCCGTGGACGCAAAGGGCGGCAAGCGGAGACACCTAACGCGTGGGTCTCAAAAAATCCCGATGGAAGAACCCTGGAGACTGGAATACCGCAGGTTGTTACACCTACCAGAACAACAATCCCCGAACATTACAGCCAAACCAACGACTTAGCTAACAACCCAGCTGGCAACTTCTAGCTGGCAACTTCGCTAGCCACAGCTTGCGGCTTCTGGCCAGCGTGACGGGCCAAACCGGCGGCATCGCGGTACACGCGCAACTTTTTGGCGCGACGAGCACGCAGTTTGTTCTTTGGCAACATACCCAGCACGGCTTCGCGAACCATCCAGTCGGCCTTGGCCACACGCAAACGCTTGGCGGGAACTTCTTTCAGGCCGCCGGGATACCCGCTGTGCGAGTAATAAATTTTCTGTTCGATCTTGTTTCCGGTCAGGCGGATCTTGTCGGCGTTGATGACAACGACGTGATCGCCGGAATCGAGATAGGGAGTGAAACTGGGATTATCTTTGCCGATCAGAATGCGAGCCACTTTGGTGGCGAGGCGTCCGAGAACCATATCGGTGGCATCGATCACGAACCAGTTGGCGCCTACTTTGAGGGCTTCGGCTTCTTCACCCTTGGCTACATACGTCCTCATTGAAACGGTCACACCTTTCCCTGTAGAGACAAACGTAAATCTTAGAGGATGAGCGAGGTAATGTCAAAGGAATGTATGCCGGTTGGGCGAGGTGGAGAGGATGGGTCAGCGAACGTCGCGGGAATCTCCGGTCTTGTGATCGCTGATCTGGAAGCGCAGAAAATCGTGAACAGCTGTGAGGGCTTCGGTGTTTGTGGTTGTTATTCTGATGATCGCGCCTTGCGGGGTCTCTTCAAACTTGTAGTGAATCTGGTCGCGCAGCCTGCTCATGGTGGGCACACCGGGGAGCGTTGTATCGTGAATGAACATGGGCACGTCGAAATCACCTGCGGCAAATTTTTTCTGGATGTGGGAGAGGTGCATGCGGATTTGATCGCGGCTTTTCACGTCGGCAGGATCATTGGCGATGGCTTCGATCGCTCCGCCCGATTTGTTGAGCAGAAAATGATGAGTGGTGGTGTCATGGGAGAAGCCCATGGCGTGATCGCCGCGGGAGACGACGGCCGGATCCGGAGTTGGAGTAGGAGTTGGAGCTTGTTGGGCGGACAGTGCAAACAGCATGGCTAACAGCGGGACTAACATGCTGTCATTCTAGTCCTGGCTTCTGATTTATTAAACAGCGTAACGTGCGGGAGGCGAGCAGCGGAATGGGGTGTAGACTCTTAGCCGTTTTCCAGCACGCGAACTGATGCAGCGGACGTCAGAGCTGGTTGACGAAGGAGAACAAACGTGGAAGTTGTGGCGGGAGTGGATCTGGGCGGAACGGCGGTCAACTATACATTTCTAGACCGCGAAGAAAAATTTATGATCGACGGGTTGTGCGAGCACCCTTCGCTGGCGAAGCAGGGGCCCGATGTCTGCCTGAAGCAAATCGAGGACGGTCTGAAAATCGCGGTTGATCGGGCGAAGGTGCAATTGTCGGAAATTGTGGCGGTCGGGCTGGATACGCCGGGGCCGGCAAGCGCTGCGGGAAAGCTGAGCGCGCGTGGCTCGACCAATTTCGTGCACGCGAATTGGGCGGAGTACGACATTCGCGAAGGGCTGGCGACGCGGCTGGGCAAGCCGGTGAGCTACCTGAATGATGGAAATGCCGGGGCGCTGTGGGGACACTTCACGCTATTTGGCGCGACAGGAAAAGAAACTTCGGTGTCGGTGGTGATTGGAACGGGATTGGGCGGCGGAGTGATTCTGGACGGGAATGTGATCAAGGGCCGGAAAGGATTTGGAGGCGAGCTGGGGCATGTGCTGATTCCCTACCAGAGTATTGATGGAATCGAGGGGCTGCACCCGAAGTGTAATTGTGGGCGAATCGGGTGCCTGGAGTCGGTGTGTTCGCTGACGGCGATTGAAAGGGATTTTCTGCCGTATTTTCTGCCGAAGTATCCCGGGAACGAGTGCGAGAAAGTGGGAAATCTGAACAAGGCGTCAAAGATGGTGCGGGGGCTGGCGGATAGAGGTGACGCGATGTGCAAAGAAATTTTTCGCGTGCAGGCGCATGCGCTGGGACTTTTCTTCGACGAGATGATCAATACGTTTGATCCGGACGCGTTGATTGTGGGCGGCGGAGCGCTGGAGACTTCAGCGGAATTTCAGAAGTGGTTTATCGACGAAATTCGCAAAGGGATGCCGAACCAGCGCGAAGAGCAGGCGGACATTCCGATTTATGTGATGCCTAATGGGGACACGGCGGGGGCGAGGGGCGCGGCGATTGAAGCGCTGAAATTGGCGAGGGCGGGCGGGTTGGCGTAGACGTTTTTTACGGTTTGGGGTTTACGGCTTGGGGCCGAGGGTGGGCAGGAATTGCGGGGGCTTGCGGAGTTTGCTGGCTTGTTCGTAGGCGTAGGCGAGGCGGATGAGGACGGGCTCGCTCCAGGCGCGGCCAAAGAAGGAGATGCCTACGGGCAGGCCAAAAACTTCACCCGCGGGCACGTTGATATTGGGATAGCCGGCCACGGCTGGGGCGCTGGAGCTGCCGCCTTCGAAGTGGTCGCCAGCAACTAAATCGGTGAGCCATGCAGGGCCACCGGTGGGGGCTACCAAAGCGTCGAGTTTGTGCTTATCCATGGTGGCGTCGATGCCGTCGGTGCGAGCGAGCTGGTGATTTTTCTTCAGGGCGTCCAAATATTCCTGCGTGGTGAGTGGTCCTTTCAACTGCGCTTTCAAGAAAAGGTCCTGGCCGAAGTAGGGCATCTCCTGCTCACGGTGCTTTTCGTTGAACTCGATGATTTCCTGGAGGGTGTGAACCGGGGCGCGGGGGCCGAGGCGCGCGAGGTATGCGTTTAAATCGGCTTTCAATTCATACATGAACACGGTGGTTTCGGAGTCGTCGAACTTGCCGCGGGTGGCGATTTCGGCGGGATCGACGAGAACCGCACCCTGCGTCCTCAAAACCTCGAGAGCGACGGCCATTAAATTGTCGACGGCGGCGTTGAAGCCAAAAGTTCCACGGACTACGCCAATGCGAGCGCCGCGAAGGCCGTCGGCGAGAAGGAACTGGGTGTAGTCGGCATAGGATTTGCCGCGGCTTTCGGAGGTGGCCTTGTCTTCTTCGTCGACTCCGGTGAGCGCACCCAGGAGAATAGCGGCGTCACGCACGGTGCGGCAGAGCGGGCCGGGAGTGTCCTGGCTGTGGGAAATGGGAATGATGCCGGTGCGGCTCCAAAGACCGACGGTGGGCTTGAGGCCGACAACGCCATTGGAAGACGCCGGGCAAACGATGGAACCGTCGGTTTCGGTGCCGATGGCGATGGCGCAGAGGTTGGCGGAGACACCGGCTCCTGAGCCGGAACTCGAGCCGCAGGGGTTGCGGTCGAGCACGTAAGGATTTTTGGTCTGGCCGCCGCGGCCACTCCAGCCGCTGGTGGATTGATTCGAACGGATGTTGGCCCACTCGCTGAGATTGGTTTTGCCGAGGATGACGGCGCCGGCTTCGCGTAATCGCTGCGCAACCATGGAATCTCTGAGCGGGCGGGAGCCCAAAAGGGCCAGCGAGCCGGCGGTGGTGGTCATGCGATCGGCGGTGTCGATGTTGTCTTTAATGAGGATGGGAATGCCGTGCAATGGGCCGCGGATGCGTTTCTGTTTACGTTCCTTGTCCAGTTCCCTGGCGATGGTCAGAGCTTCGGGGTTCACTTCGATGACGCTATTGAGGGCGGGGCCGTGTTTGTCGACGGCGTCGATGCGCGCCAAGTACTTTTCGGTGATGGAGTGAGCGGTGAGGCGGCCAGAGGTCATGCCTTCCTGCAAGTCGTGGATGGTGATTTCATCGAGTTCGAATGGAGATGGAGAGGATTTACCTTCCGAGTTACGGGTGGAAGTCGCGGGTGCGGCTAACGAGGCGCGCGGAGAAAGAGCGGCGGTGGCGCCTGCAAGAAGCGTGGCCTGGATGAACTTGCGGCGCGGCGGGACTTCCGGGGTGGCTGAAGGAGCGGCGCGGCGTTGTTCTTTTTCTTTGCTGGCGGATTTTGCGTGCGGCGACCGATCAGCGTCCAACTGCGGCTCGTCCTTCATTACAAACCTCGCGGACACATGTTACGTCAAAGTCCGGCCCGTGTGCAGCCGAGGGGTGATGAGAAACGCCTGGGAGAGGACTGTTGTCAGGCCTGACCGATAGGACAGGTGCGGCTCTTTCTGTTGTCGAAAGGTCCGTTATCGCATGGGGCACGGGTGCAAAGTGTTTTTTTGACACCCCGGCGCGTTGGCTAGAATGGGAGCAAGCGAAATTCTTGGGGTGTTCCGTGAAAAAACATAACGATAACCAAACGACGACGGAGTGGAATTGCACGATGGCCTGGGATCGATCGCGGCAGCGGCTGCAAGTCAGCGCGATGTTGCTGGCAGCCTGTGCGTTCGCGTCAGGAGCGCCGGTGTGGGCTCAAGACGTGGCGGAAGCGGCGCGCCAGGCTCAAGCGGCGAAAGACAAGCAGGGCGCAGGCTTGAAGCATGTGTACACGGATGAAGACCTGAAGCGCAAGAAGATCCTGACGCCGGAAGACCGCCAATTACTGGACGCCAAGAAGCGTGAGCAAGCGATACCGGGATCAGAGGTGGCACCGACGGACCTGGATGCCCAGGCGCTGGACCAACTGCCACTGGGTGATGTGGCGCGGATGTATCGCGCAATGAAAGAACTGCAGATGCAGACGGGAGCGCCTACGGAGTATCACCTTGGTGTGGTGGGTGGAGCGCTGGCGTCGCCGGAAGTTATGCCAAAAGTTACGCCTGAGTTTGTGATGCCCAGGCCGAACGTTTTCCAGCCAGAGAACCGAACAACACCAACGGCGCCGGAATTTGCGGATGCGACGTCGACGGCAAGCGCGCCGAAGGCTCAGCATGAATTTGCGATGCCGAGGCCGCGGAACGCGCACCGAACGACGAGACACGAAGCAATCGCGCCGGTGTTTGCGAACGCGGCTGGGACTATGCCTGTGGCGAACAGCGATGTGGTGATCGCCAAGCCGAGCGAAGTGCAACCGGCGGCGCGGACTGAAGCCATCGCGCCGGTGAGTGCCCACTCTTCGATCGTACCGATGAAGGGCGCAACGGCATATGTGATGCCGAAGCCGCGAGAAGTTCAGCCTACGGCGGGCAGCGCGCCAATCGCTCCGGTATTTCCGAATTTCAATGCGCCTCGCACGGTCGTGGTGCAACGCGGCGATACCATGTGGAAGCTTGCGGAAGTGAACATGGGAGATGGACGCCGATGGCGTGAACTGGCGGCGGTAAACCCCTCGATCTCCGACCCGAAGCACATCGTACCAGGCACGGTCATCAATCTTGCGGAGAATGCACCGGTGGTGCCGGCGGCTCCGGCAGCACCTTCCGATTCGAACATTACGATTCGCAAGGGCGACAGTTTGTGGAAGATTGCCAAGCTGAAATTAGGCGCGGGCGGCTTCTGGGGCTGCATTGCGAAAGCGAATCCGCGCATTATTGATGCGAACCGAATTTATGCCGGCGACGTTCTGACGTTGCCTACAGACTGCGAATCCAACACAACGAAATAACTTCGAAAGAATATTGGCGGCGGGTGACGTCCGCTTAATTCCCTTCCAGCTGGCGGGCTTAGGCCTGGGCGGCCAACTGGGCTTTTTCGGCTGCCTTCTTTCAGCTGCCTTTTTTCAGCTACAATGAACCACGCCGTTTAACACGAGGTTCGCTTGATTCATCGCTATATTTTCCATAATGACACTCTGGTGCCGATAGAAAAATCGCGCCTGTCCATGGGGCAGGCAGGGCTGATTAACGGATGGGGCCTGTTCAGCTCGTTGAGGGTGGCGCGCGGCGAAGCTTTTGCCTATGAGCGGCACTGGCGACGACTCGAGAAGCATGCCGGGATGGTGCGGCTGCCGATGCCGTACGCGCCCGCCAAAGTGCGCATGCACATGCAGGAAGTGATCCACGCAAATAAAGTGTCGGAAGGCTGCGCCAGGATTTATCTGGTGTACAACAGCGTGGGGTTCTGGCAAAGCGAGGAGGAGCGGCCGCAGGTGGACCTGCTGATTTGTACCGCGCCGCTTCCGAAATATACGGCGAGCGCACGGCTGGCACTTCGAGAGCACGGGCGGCATGCGGCGGGGGCGTTGTCGGGAGTAAAGACGATTTCCTGGCTGAATAACGTGTGGTCGCTTAATGAAGCTACGAAAGAGGGCTTCGATGAAGTGGTGCTGCTGAACGAGCGAAACGAAGTAGCAGAGTGTACCTCGGCGAATATTTTCGCGGTGAAGAACGGCAAAGTGCGGACGCCGCCGCTCAACTCCGGGTGCCTGGAGGGCGTAACAAGGGCGGTTTTGATGGAAATAGCGCCCGACGCGGGCATTTCCATAGCGGAACAAACGCTGCGCGTGGAAGATTTGTATTCCGCGGATGAGGTATTTATAACTTCGACGAACCGCAACGTGATCGGAGTGGGAGAAATCGCGGGGCATAAAATTGCCAACTCGTCAGGGCCGGTAACCCAGCGGCTCAGCGGGCTCTTTGAGGCGTACATCGATGAGTATGTGACTCGACGGATGAGCACGACGGCGCGGTAAGGCGCGGTTCTTTGAGTTGCTGCAGATTTGCGGCGGAACTTTCCTGAAGGCAGCATCGCGAGGATTACGCCGCAGGCCAACACGCGAAATAAATTTTCGTAAACCCACGACAACAAGCGGTATGGACGTATTCGCTTTGGCGCTCGACGCATGCTAAACGTTTGCCGTGATATGTCGTGCCACTCTATATCTACTTTCTGCTGACGCTCGCCTGGCTTATCTATAAGCAGATACAGCACGCAATTTGATGAGCATGCCCGATGGTGGCGCAAGGATGGATGGCAACGAGTCTATTTTACGGCGACAACTTCTATGTTTGGCGGAATACGAATCTTACGAGGTTGTATTTATTTAAGTTACTTGTTATAAGCATACCGTTCATTTAGTTTATTTATTCCATATATTAGGTGAACAGGACCCTCTACAGCCGATCGCTTCAAACCTTCAGAAATGGTCCAAGGACGAAGGACAGATGGCGGGATCGTAGCGGTAGTAGCAGCGGCAGTTGGGAACCCAGCCCTCCTGCTCCAAGCAAAAAGCCAACAACACATCCTTTCGCACAAAGCGCGAAAGGTGGGGATCCACATTCAAAGGCCAAAATCCATTTGAGCTAAAGCTACGCATTAGATTAATGCGTGGGCTGAGCCGGCGTTTCATAAGAAGAGGTCGCGGCCGATTTTGGCGCGGCGCTGCGTTTCAGGGCTAGGGCCATGCAATGGGCGGGTTTGACCCGGGCGCGCGACGCCGCGACCGGGGGAAGAAGCCAAAGGAAGGAGGAGTGGTGCTGGAGTCGATTGGGGCGGATGTGCGGTTTGGAGCGCGGACGCTGTGGAAGAGCCGCGGGTTCACGGTAATTGCGATCGTGACGCTGGCGCTGGGAGTGGGAGCTGCGACCGCGATTTTCAGCGTGATCGACAATGTGTTGCTGGAGCCTTTTGTTTATAAGGGCGCGGACCGATTGATGTGCGTGGAAATACACGACAACGACGACAGCACGCCGGGCGGCCAGCCTTCGTACATCGGCACGGAATTTCTGGACTATGCGAACCAAAACCATGTTTTCGAAGAGACCATCGGCAGCAGTAATGAAGATATTTTGTACACCACCAACGAAGGCACGGAGCGGTTTGCCGGGAGACTGATCAGTCCAAATACCTTTGAGTTCCTGGGCATTGGAGCGTTGTTGGGGCGCGTGGCGCAGGCGCCGGACTACGAGCCGGGAGCACCACCGGTCTTTGTGCTGCGGTACAAGACGTGGGTGAGCCGCTTCAGCTCGGACCCGTCGATACTCAACAAGACATTTATGCTGAACGGCGTTTCGCGCACGCTGGTTGGGATTATGCCGCCGCGTTTCGCGTGGGGCGATGCGGATATGTGGATTCCGGAGAAACCGGAGCGCGAGGAGACTTCTTCGTACGGCTTTCCGAATTACTGGTTCCTGCTGGGGCGGCTGAAGCCGGGCGTGAGCAAAGAGCAGGCGGTGGCGGACTTTACGGTCCTCGCGCGGCAGCACGCGATGCAATATCCGAAGAATTACCCGAAGCATTTTTCGGTCATCGTGGAATCCCTGACCGACCAGGTGGTGGGGCAATTTCGCACGATGTTGCTGATCGTGTTGGCGGCGGTGGGGCTGCTGTTGCTGATCGGATGCGGCAACGTGGCGAATTTGTTGCTGGCGCGGGCGACTACCCGTGAAAAAGAGTTTGCGGTGCGGGCGGCGCTGGGAGCGGGTCGCGGCAGACTCATTCAGCAGTTGTTAGTGGAGAGCATGCTGCTGGCGATGGGCGGGGCGCTGCTGGGAGCGGTGTTGGCGTGGGCGGGACTGAAAGGGTTGATCGCCATTACGCCGGAGGACATCGTCCCCGCGGAGACGGTGATCCGGATGAATGGAAAGGTGCTGCTGTTTGCGCTGGGCGTAGCGGTGCTGACGGCGCTGGTTTTTGGGCTGACTCCCGCGCTGCAAGCATCGCGACGCGACCTGAACGACTCACTGCGAGATAGCAGCAAAGGATCCAGCGGGGGCACGAGCCACGCCAACCTGCGCAATGCGGTGGTCGTGTTCGAGGTGGCGCTGTCGTTGACATTGCTGGTGGGCGCGGGACTTTTGATGCGAAGTTTTGCGGCGTTACGCGAAGTGAATCTGGGTCTGCGGCCGGATCACATCCTGGTTACGCGACTGCCGCTGCCGCAGGACCGCTACAAAACGGGCACGCAGGTGACGGGATTTTTTCGCCCGCTGCTGCAACGGCTGAACGCATTGCCGGGGGTGGTGGCCGCGGCGGAAACGAGCTCATTGCCACCCTACGGCGGAATTCCCACGGACGTGGACGTGGCGGGCAAGACGCACACGGAAAAATGGAGGGCTTTTCTGCAGCTGTGCAGCCAGGAATATTTCACGGTGCTGCGGATTGCATTCTTACGGGGGCGAGGTTTTACCGAAGCGGAAGTCAATAATGTGCGCAAGCTGGCGGTGATCAACCAGGCTTTTCAGCGCAAGTATTTTGGCGATGAAGACCCCATCGGGAAAAGCATTCACATTTTGCAGCTAGAGCAATTTCCCGATCCGCAACCAGACGCGTGGTACGAAGTGATCGGCATCGTTGCGGACGTCAAGAATCAGGGGCTGCAGGACCCGATTCTGCCGGAGGTGTGGGTGCCTTACACTGCGACGGGGTCGGCAAGACGCGGTGTGCTGGTGCGCACCTCGGGCGATCCGATGTTGATGACGAATGCGGTGCGAGAAGAAATATGGAGCAGGGATCGCAGCGTGGCGTTGACCATGACGAAGACGATGGAGGAGTACATCAACTCGTTTTCGTATTCGCAGCCGCGATTTGGATTTTTGCTGATCACTGTTTTTGCGGCGGTGGGAATGATCCTCGTATCAGTGGGGGTGTACAGCGTGATCGCTTACACCACCACGCGACGCACGCGAGAAATCGGCATACGCATGGCGCTGGGAGCGGAAGGCGGAGATGTGCAACGGTTGGTCATTAAAACGGGATTGCGCCTGGTGGTATTGGGAATTGTGATCGGCCTGGCGGCGAGCCAGGGTATTTCGCGGCTGATTGCCAGCCAGCTGTGGGGAGTGTCGGCACACGACCCGCTGACGCTGGTAGTGGTGCCGATCCTATTGCTGATTCTTGGAATACTGGCCTGCTGGATTCCGGCACGACGAGCGACGCGGGTTAGTCCGATGAGGGCGCTGCGCTATGAATGATCGCATCGCGCTGCCCCAGCGCTGAATGATTGGCCGTTTTGAGCCGCCGCTTGAACTCTACTGACTTATTGTGACCGCGCGCTTTAACGCGCTCGTTTGGCACGAGCGGTGCGCTTTCAGGTGGATTTCGGAGCTGGGCGCTTGGATTTGGCCGTGCGCGAGGCTGTAGACTTTTTTGCTGAGACTTTGGCTTTCTTCTTCGGCGCGGGCTTGCGTTTGGACGCCGTAGTCTTACGCTTTGACGCCGTGCTCTTGCGCTTGCTGTGGGTGACGCTGTCGACGATGCGGGCGGTAGATTTGCCAATCGATTTTTGAGCGGCACTGGCCTTTTCGGCCAAATTTCCCAGCGCCGAGCCGATGGATTCGGCGACGCTGGTGAGCAGCCCTTCGTTCTTAGCTGAACTTTCCGTGTCTGACATTGTCGCTCCTTGGGTGAAGCATTTGGTGCCACACAACATGGGGACACAGCACAAAAGTCCAGCGCGCGGCCTCAACCGAGCGCGGACCTCGCGCAGCTTATATCAAATGAATGGAAAAGTGTTAGACGGGCCTGCGGCCTTGAATCACGCGAATCAAGATCACGACAATCGCCAGAACGAGCAGGATATGGATAAAGCCGCCCAGCGTGTACGAAGTGACAAGCCCGAGAAGCCACAAAATCACAAGTATCACCGCTATTGTCCAGAGCAAGTCCATCTCCTATCTCCTTAAGATCTTTCCGGTGGCCCGTTGAGGCGCCTGAAGATGGATGGACAGTACGGGGAATGAGTCTCGGGGGCCATAAGGTAAAAGATGTAGCGGTTAGTGCATTTTGTAGTACCGGTGGGACCCGGTATGGCGTGTTCCGATGCATGGTCTGGATCTCGCAGCAAAACAAAAAGCCGCGGCAATGGCCGCGGCTTTTCTAAATGCAAAATTATTGAGTTTTAGGAATGTGAAGCGTAGTCGGTGCCGCCATTTGGTTTCTGCCAATTGTGCTGCTGGTGCTGCTCCTGCGGAGTGGGGACGTTGCCGAAGTTCGTGGGTTTGCCGCTGGCAGCTTTTTTATAGTGTTCGGCGAAACCTGGAACGAGGTCTTCGATGTACTCGCTGAGGCGAGCAGTGGCCAGCCCGATGGCGGCATTTCTCAGATTCTGCCAGACATCGGAGCTTTGCCCAGCCGGCTGATTTGAATAGGGCGGGTGACCTGGCGCGGCGTGAGAAACCGGTGAAGGAGCCGAATAAGTTGAGGGAGAATCTTCGTGCGGCGACGTATAAGAGTCCCACCGGTCGCTAACGTACTTGCGGCCGGAGCTGACGCCGGAAGAAATGGTGGAGCGGCTGGGGAGAATGGCGGCTATGACGGCACCGCCTACGAAGGCCGCGCCCAGCAGCATGCCGGGATGCTCTTCGAATTGCGAGCGCCAATCAAAAGCGCTCTTCACTTTATCCTCCAGTTCGCTGAAGTTGTCCCCCAGTTCATCGCGTTGCCGTTGAATGTGACGCTCTATTTGATCTGGTCTTTCGCCCATTGGACATTCTCCTTCAAACTTTCAACTGTTCGTTCAGGAACGGCGTTTACCTGCTTGAGTTTTTTTGTAGCGGCACTGAGCATGAGGCTAGCGACCAAGGCAAGCACCACGCTGACGATGAGCGAAGCTGCCCACGTGGGTATCAGGGTGGCCAAGCCCGTAATGGCCGCAAAAATGAGATAGGCGCCAGCATACAAGCCGATAATGCCGCCGATCAAGCAGCTAATTAAGGGGCCGTAGGCCTTCGCGGCCTCCTGCCTTACCTCAGCTTTAGCGAGGCGAAATTCGGAGCGAATGATCTCCTGAATATTGCCGACGATATCTGCAAGAACTTCGGGCACGGTTCGGGCGCTGCTTTGCATAAAGACTCCTTGCCGCACGTCAGCGGATTAGTCAGTCGCTGCTGCGCATAACGCGAGCTAACAGGAAACCGAGGACCGCCGCGGCTGCCAGTGACTGGCCGGGATAGCGCTTGACGAAGTCGGTGACATCGCTGGCCATCTCGCTGAAATCATGGTCACGGACGTAGTCAGCGGTCGCTTGCAGCTTGTTGGCAGTGGCGTGGGCGGCGCTGGCAACGCGATCGGCGTTGGCATGAGCGGCGCTGGCGACTCGGTCGGTGTTGGCGTGTACTGCCCCTGCAACGCGGTCGGCGTTGGAGTGAACGGCACCGGCGACGCGATCGGACTGTTCATGTAAAGCCGAAGCGGCCTTGCCCAAGTTGGCGGCAGCGGGTTCGCGCGAGGCGTCAATTTTGTCGGCGGTTTTACGGCCAAAATCGGTTACGCGGTCGCGAACATCGGCGGCCTTTTCGGAGATTTGTTCTTTGAGACGGGCAGCCGTACCTGCAGCACCGGTGTCGCCAAAGTTTTGATTGGATTCATTATTGAAATTGTCTTCCATGTATCTTTCTCCTTTTCGTTCGAGGGAGGTAGCGTGACACTCGAACCGTGCTGACGAAGATCTAAATTCGGTGACGCCGCGAATCGTAGCCCCGTGCGGTTAGAAGGAACATCCGGTAAAGGGAGTAGATTATCCGGACGTTCGTAGTACCGGGTGCAGTCTTAGTACCGGCAAGTAGTTATTGGATTCGCGGCGGTTCGGTCTTCTGTTCGGGGTAGCGTATTCCCAAGGTATTGGCATCGCTGAACGGAATTATGGGATAAACTGTGGCCGAATGCCCGGTGTCACGGAGGTTTGCAACATGGTGGGCTTTTACGAGGAAATGGCGGACTTCGCGGCGATGAGCGAAGACGACGGCTTCCTCGGGCAGTGCGCGGCGGAAGGCAGCGAATTGTTCCCGACACCGATTCGAACCGAAACGCCGATTATGACCAGCAATCCGATAACGCGCCGCGGCCCGCGGCAGTTGCAGCTTCTCGTCCTTCCCAGGCGAGACGCGCTCGGAGTATTAAAGTAAGCAGAAATACCCGCTCAGGCAAAGTGTTTTGTGCGCGACTGAACGGCAGAACTGTAACGAAAATCCGCAGACATCCTGTACCCTGAAATTCAGGTGACCCCCATTGGCGCGGACTTCTCCCGCTAAAGACAATGCCCGGCTGCTGACCCTGGTAGCGGCAGTGGTGGCGATCGGCACCCTGTATTTTGCGCGGGTGATGCTGGTGCCGCTGGCCCTGGCGATCCTGTTCACGTTTGTGTTGAGTCCCGTGGTTGGCACGCTTGAACGAATTTATTTCCCACGCTTCCTGGCGATCATCCTGGTGGTGGCGGCGACGGTGGCAGGTGTCGGGTTGCTGGGTTACACGGTGGCGGACCAACTTATTGATGTGACCAACCAACTGCCCAGTTACAAAACGAATATAAAAGCGAAGATCGATGCGATACACAATCCCAAGTCCCGCCGGCTGGACAAAGCTGCCGATGCCATGAAGGAGATCGGCAAGGAGATTACAGACACTCCGCCGGAGCCGGGAGAAGTCGGCAGTACATCCAAGAGTTCGAGCAGCGCGCAAAAGCTGGCCAACGCAAACAAGCCGGTACCCATTCAGGTGTTTCAACCGGCGTCCGATCCATTCGAGTCTCTCAATACGGTTGTGACACCTATGGGCAGCGCCGTCATCGTGCTGGTGCTGACGGTTTTTATGCTGGCGGGCCGTGAAGATTTAAGGAACCGGCTTATCGGGTTAGTGGGACGTGGCCACCTGAATGTGATGACCCAGGCGTTGGACGATGCCGGTAAGCGAGTCAGCCGCTATTTATTGCTGCAACTGGTGGTGAACGCCGGGTTCGGGTTGATTATCGGAGTTGGTTTGTATTTCATCGGAATTCCGAACGTGTTGTTGTGGGGAGTGGTGGCAGCACTGTTACGATTTTTGCCGTACGTCGGTTCGCCGCTGGCCGCAGTGTTGCCGATCCTGCTGTCGCTGGCGATTTTTACGACGTGGACGCGTCCCGCAGAGACGATCGCTTTATTTCTTGGCGTGGAATTGCTGGTGGGCAACGTACTTGAACCGTTGCTGTACGGGGCGCACACGGGAATCTCGTCTTTTGCCATTTTATTTGCGGCCATTTTCTGGACGCTGATCTGGGGCCCCATCGGGTTGTTGCTGTCGACGCCTTTGACCGTTTGTCTGGTAGTCATCGGAAGGCACGTGCCTTCGCTGAACTTCCTCAACATTCTCTTGGGCGACCAACCGGTTTTGTCTCCGGAAGCACATTACTACCAGCGGTTGCTGGCGACGGACCAGGCGGAAGCGAAGCAAGTGCTGGATGAATATCTGAAAACGAATTCATTAGAGGAGCTATACGATTCGGTGGTTATCCCGGCGCTGGCACTGGCGGAGCAGGACCGTCATCACGACGACCTGAACGACATCACGGAACAATTTATCTGTCAAAGCACGAAAGAATTAATTGAGGAGTTGGGAGAGAAAGCCAAAGAAGAAATCGCCGTCGCGGCCAGGGAAATTCCGGAGGATTCGGAAGCGCTGGCGGCTCCGGTGAGTGTAGCGGAGCGGGCAGCGCCCATGACGCGCGTGGTGTGCTTGCCGGCGCGAGACGAGGCGGATGAAATCGTGGGGATGATGCTGGCGCAACTGCTGGAGCAAGGCGGCTACCAGGCACACGCTATTTCCATCGGCATCACCACGGAGATGCTGGCGCAACTGAAGGAGGCTGACCCTGAGATTGTGTGCATCTCGGCGCTTCCGCCGTTTGCGCTGCTGCACGCCAGAGATCTGTACAAACGAGTGCAGGCGCAGGTTCCACACGCAAAAGTGATCATCGGGCTCTGGAAATTCAGCGGCGACCCGGTCAAGGCCGCGGCGCGACTTAACATCGATGGTAACGATAAATTGTCGCTGACGCTGGCGCAGACCGTGCTGCAAGTTAGCGTGTATCGAGACATTGAGATGATCCCGCAGCACGCCGGGGTCAAAGCTACAAAGTCAAAGTAAATCGGGTAAGGCGTTCACCCGATACTTTCGCGAACCTTTCCTAAGTACATTCTTTTCATGAGTCCATCGACGATCCTGGACGACCGCCTTGGCACGGACACACCCGATCTGGTGTGCTTTTCGCACCTACGCTGGAATTTCGTATATCAGCGGCCACAACATCTGTTGAGCCGTTTCGCGGCGCAACGCCGCGTTTTTTACGTCGAAGAACCGATGTTCATTGAGGGCAAGTCGCACCTGAAACATTCGCGCGGGAACTCTAGCGTAGACCTGGTGGTACCGCATCTGCAGCATGGCGATGATGCTGCGGAGACTTTGAAAACGCTGATCGACGATTTTTTCCAGGAAAACCAGATTCACACCTACGCAGTGTGGTACTACACGCCGATGCAGTTGCCGTGGACGAGACATTTGAAACCTGCGGCGGTGGTGTACGACTGCATGGACGAGCTCTCGGCATTTAAGGGAGCCCCACCGGAACTGAAGGAGCGCGAACTGGAATTGATGCAGTGGGCCGATCTGGTGTTTACCGGCGGGCATAGCTTGTACGAAGCCAAGCAGGATCAACACCGTAATATTTATGCGTTCCCGTCCAGCATTGATGCTCCGCACTTTGCGCGTGCGAGAACGATAACTGTGGAACCGGAAGACCAGATCTCGATACCCGGAGTACGGTTGGGGTTTTTTGGGGTGATCGACGAGAGAATGGACCTGGAATTGGTCGCGGCGGTGGCGGCGGCGCGCCCTGACTGGCACCTGATCATGATCGGACCGGTGGTCAAGATCGATCCCGGCACTTTGCCGCAGTCGTCAAATATCCACTACCTGGGCATGAAAACGTACGATGAATTGCCTACGTATATGGCGGGATGGGACGTTGCGATGCTGCCATTCGCGCGTAACGATTCCACGCGATTTATCAGTCCGACAAAGACTCCGGAATACCTGGCGGCCGGCTTGCCGGTGGTTTCCACTTCGATACGCGACGTGATTCGACCTTACGGAAATGCCGGCGTGGTGCACATTGGGGATACCGCCGAAGAGTTCGTGGCAGCCGTAGAAAGAGCCTTGGCGGAGGACGCGTCGCAGCGTTTGAAACGAGTGGACGCGATGCTGTCGCAAACTTCATGGTCGCGCACGTGGGGGCGTATGGCGGAATTGCTGGAAGATGTAGTGCAGCGACGCACCAAGCTGAAGACAGTGCAGCACGGCACCGGCAAGCTGGCCGCCGCCGCAGTGGCCAGCGGACACGCGTAAGCCTCGGCGGATCACGCAGCCATAATGACGACGCATTAGCAATACCCGCAACACTCAATCGTAACAATCGTAACAATCGCAACTCTCGAAAATAAACAGGAGCCAGATCCATGTTCGACTATCTCGTCGTAGGTGCAGGTTTCGCCGGAAGCGTGCTGGCAGAACGATTGGCGGCAGGCGGAAACAAGCGAGTGCTGATCTGCGACAAGCGTAACCACATCGGCGGAAACGCGTACGACCACTACAACGAACACGGGATCCTGGTCCACAAATACGGGCCGCACATTTTTCATACCAATTCCACGGAAGTGTTCGAGTATTTGTCGCGCTTCACGGAATGGCGGCCTTACGAGCATCGGGTGCGCGCTAACGTGGACGGCATGACGCTGCCGATTCCCATCAACCTCGACACCATCAACCGTCTTTATGGAATGAACCTGACTTCGGCGGGGCTAACGGACTTTTTCGCTTCACTGGCGGAGGCCAGGGGAAAAATCACGACCTCGGAAGACGTGGTGGTCAGCAAAATCGGCCGCGAGCTGTACGAAAAGTTCTTTCGGGGCTACACGCGAAAGCAGTGGGGGCTGGATCCTTCGGAACTGGATGCCAGCGTGATCGGACGTGTGCCGGTGCGCACGAATCGCGACGACCGCTATTTTACGGACATGTACCAGGTGATGCCTTTGCACGGCTACACGCGCATGTTTGAAAAGATGCTGGACCATCCCAACATCAAGATTCTTCTGAACACCGACTATCGCGAAGTGGTGGACGATATTCCTTTTCGCGAAATGATTTACAGCGGACCGGTCGACGAATTTTTTGATTACAAGCTGGGGAAGCTTCCCTACCGTTCCCTGGAGTTCAAACACGAAACGGTGAGCCGGGAATTTTATCAGGACGCCCCGGTGGTGAATTTTCCCAATCACCAGGCCTATACGCGCATAACAGAATTCAAATATCTGACCGGGCAGACGCATCCAAAGACGAGCATTGTGTTCGAATTTCCGAGGGCGGAAGGCGATCCGTATTACCCGGTGCCGCGCAAACAGAATGCGGAGCTGTATGCGCAGTACAAGGAACTGGCCGACGCCACGCTGGGCGTTCATTTTGTGGGACGGCTGGCAACCTACAAGTACTACAACATGGACCAAGTCACGGCGCAGGCGCTGACGACCTACGCGAAGATCATAGGCACGCGGCGGGTGGAAGCGACTGTATCCATCACTCGCCCGCGACACGTGGAAAAGCCCAGGACGTTCACTACCGATGTGGTCATCGCGCGGGAAGGCGGCCATGTCTCTTGAGCTGTGGGGCGGGCTGGAATGCACGGTCAACCGCGTAGGAAATTCGTACTTCGACCAGGTCAAGAGGACCGGCCATCACGACCGGCTGGAGGATCTGGACCTGATTGCCGGCCTGGGAATCAGGACGGTGCGATATCCGGTGCTGTGGGAGCGCACGGAGCGTGACGGCGAATTAGATTGGGCGTGGACTGATGAGCGTCTGGAGCGTTTGCGCGAACTTGGCGTGGCGCCCATCGCGGGGCTGGTGCATCACGGCAGCGGACCGTTGCACACGAGCCTGATCGATCCGCAGTTTCCAGAAAAATTAAGCAACTACGCGCGCGCAGTGGCAGAGCGCTATCCATGGATTGAAAATTACACACCGGTGAACGAGCCGCTGACGACGGCGCGATTCAGCGCACTTTATGGTCATTGGTATCCGCACGGAAAATCGGACCGGCTTTTCGCGTGCGCGCTTTTGCAGCAGTGCCGCGGAATCGTTCTTACCATGCGCGCGATTCGTGCAGTGAATCCGGCGGCACGATTGATCCAGACGGAAGACCTGGGCAAGACGTTCAGCACGCCAAAGCTGGCTTACCAGGCGCACTACGACAACGAACGGCGGTGGTTGACGTTTGATTTGTTGTGCGGCCTGGTGGGACCTGACCATTCGATGTGGAATTATTTTCTGGACAGCGGGATAGAAGAGAGCGACCTGTACTGGATCGTGGAAAATGCATGCCCTCCGGACATTCTGGGCGTGAACCATTATCTGACCAGCGACCGATATCTGGACGAGCGGATTGAGATTTATCCCTCGCACACACACGGGCGAAACAGGCGGCATCGCTATGCGGACGTGGAAGCCGTTCGTGTGGCTGTGGAGACGGATTCAGGGCCGGCGGCGCGACTGGCGGAGATATGGCGACGCTATCGCTTGCCGGTAGCCGTCACCGAAGCGCACATTGGCTGCTCGGCAGATGAGCAGGTGCGCTGGTTTCTGCAAGTGTGGGATGCGGCGGAGGAATTACAGGGCACCGGAGCGGAGATACGGGCGGTTACGGCTTGGGCGCTATTGGGATCGTTTGATTGGAATTGCCTGTTAGTTCGCAACGATAATATGTACGAGAGCGGAGTATTCGATGTTCGCCAGGGCGCCCCGAAAAGTACGCTGCTGGCAGAAATGTTGAAAGAGATTGCCGCCGGGAAAAAGCCAAGTCATGCATGGGCCAGCGAACCCGGCTGGTGGCAGAAGCCGGAGCGCATACTTTATGAGCCAGAGCAATTCATGCCGGCGGAATTCCTGGAGCAAGCCGGGGGAAGTTCGGCGTATTCCCCGGCGTAACCTTCGCTCATCCAATCGCTTATCGAGTTGCGTATGCAGTGCGATCATCAGGGTGCCATGAATCTCGACGAAGCCAACATCCCGAGAGCCGAATATCCTCGTCCGCAATTCGTGCGACCGGATTGGTTGAACCTGAACGGTGTGTGGGAATTCGCGTTTGATGACCCGGACCAAGGGCTCACGCTGGGCTGGCCGCTGGGACTTCCGCTGGAACGGCGCATCATTGTCCCGTTTCCCTATCAGAGTGAGCTTTCGGGAATCAACGATAAATCAATACACGAAGTTATCTGGTACGCGCGTGATTTCGAAGTGCCGGCTCAGTGGAAAGGTATGAATGTGCTGCTCCATTTCGGAGCGGTCGATTATCAATGCACGGTGTGGGTGAACGGGCAGGAAGTGGGCCACAATCGTGGCGGGCACACTCCTTTTCAATTCAACATCGGACCGTATCTGAATGTGGGTAAAAACCGGCTGACGTTACGGGTGCTGGATTCACAAAGCCCAGCGCAACCACGGGGCAAACAGTCAGTGACGGCCTTGCCGCATGACATCGATTACTACTGCACCTCGGGGATCTGGCAAACGGTCTGGCTGGAGCCTGTGCCGGCCATACGCATCGACAATTTGAAGATCGCCCCAGTTGTGGATGAGAGTTCCCTGGATCTGACGGTTTATTTGCACGCGCCGTGCGGGGACTGGCGCATCGAAGCGGACGTGTTTGATGGCGATGCGCTGGTGGCTCGAGCGCAGCGGGAAATTTCCGCAGCCACGATCAAATTGCGGGTAAAAATTCCGGAGGCGAAATTCTGGTCTCCGGAGTTTCCGAATCTTTATCAACTGACGTTGCGACTGTTTGAGGGCGAGGACCTGCTGGACGAAGTCGGCTCCTACGCGGGGCTAAGGCATATCGAGTTGCGCGGCGGACGCTGCCTGATTAACGGCCAGCCAACGTATCTGAAAATGATTCTTGACCAGGGCTACTGGCCGGAAAGTTACCTGGCGGCGCCCTCGGATGCGGCTTTGCGCGAAGACGTGGAGTGGATCAAAAAATTCGGATTCAACGGTGTTCGCAAACATCAAAAGATCGAGGATCCGCGCTGGGTGTACTGGTGCGACAAGCTGGGACTGCTGGTGTGGGGCGAAATGCCGAATGCGAGAGAGTGGTCGACACAAGCGGAAGAACGACTGGCGGCGGAGTGGAAGCGGGCGGTGGAACGCGATTACAACCATCCCAGCATCATCACGTGGGTGCCGATTAACGAAAGCATGGGGCTGCCCGGACTAAAGGAAAGTCATCCGGCGCAGTACGCGTTTGTGGAGCGCATGGTGGGCATCACGCGTCAGGTGGATGAGTACCGGCCGGTGATTGATAACGACGGGTGGGAGCATTCGGACATTACCGACATTTGCGCGATACACGACTACACGGCCACAGCCACATTATTGAAGCAGCGTTATCACGAGACGCGGCTGGGCGGGCCGCTGCCGGCGCACGTGTGGATCGATAACAAGCCGCTGTTTGTGCTGGGCTCACGCTATCGCGGGCAGCCGGTGATGCTGTCGGAGGTAGGCGGATTTTTGCAAGTGCCGCGCGACGTGGCCGCCGATAAGCGCGACATGCTTTTTGATTTTTATGGCAGTTGCCAGAACAACGAAGAACTGCTGGTAAAATACCGCGACTTGATGGAAGGCATTGCGGCGCTGGGATTCGTGGCGGGATTCTGCTACACGCAGCTTACGGATATTGAGCAGGAAACGAATGGGCTGTTGACGTACGACCGGCGACCGAAGGTCGATCCCGAAAAAATATCGCGCATCCATGAACGGTTGTTTGGAAGGGTGTCGCCAACGCCCGCACTAGAAGATGCTGCTGGAGCGCACGAAGAGGTCTTCCCCGCACCGCAGAGCGCGCTCGAAAAATAAATTTATAGATACTGAGCGGCGCTTCGTGTTGGTATGCCAACGAACGGCGACACCTACGACACCTATATGAGCCTGGGCCAACAACTTCTGACGCTGATTATCCTGGCGATTCCCATCGCTTCCATCGCGTGGACCATTACGCACGAAGAGATCTTTCGAGAAGCACATGACTGGTGCGCGGAACACAGCAAGTCCTGCCGAACACTATTGGAACGCAAGTTTTTTTACCTGTTCACCTGCGAGTATTGCTTCAGCCACTACGTGGTGGCCATTTTCCTGATCATTACCAGGTTCAAATTGTTGTTTACCGATTGGCGCGGTTACTTGATCGGGGGCTTTGGACTGGTGTGGATGGCCAATATTTATATGAGCATATTTGCGCGGCTGCGCCTGGATATCAAGAAAGAGCGCGTGGAGATTTCGGCAGTCGAACAGGAAGTGAGACAGGAACAGCCCGACAAAAAGTGAGTCAGGCCTGGGTGACGGCGAGGACGAAATTTCTAGAGCCGCAAAGATTAAGGCGGTCGGTGGTGATTTCGGCTTCCAGGCTGTAGATGCGCAGAGCATCACGCAAAGCTTCGGCGCTGGGCGGGACACGATTTTCTGTAACGAGTAGAGCGAGGCCGCTGGGAACCACGGGAATGCGCTCGCACACTTCCACGATGTTGTTCACGTTCCAATTCAGGGCTTTGAAAATATTTAGAAAATCTTCGGCGTATTCGTGGGAGGCTGGGGTGGAAGACTGGCTGCACACGCCGACAGTTTCGTCGGGAAACGCCAGCAACACCTGAATCAATACGGCTTGCTGGTGAGTGGAGAGTCTGCGGGCAGACCGTCCGGTGGCAGTTCCGTGATTTACGTTGGCGCCCGTTTCCTGCATGATGGCCGTGCTCCCGCGTGGTCGTGTGCTACAAATTTCTGCAACCAATCGACCCATTGAAGAGTCTACACCTGTGAGTGCAGAGCCCAAATCGGGCAGTGTTGCGGCGTGCTTAAACAACAAAAATTGAGACGCCCGTAGCGTAAGATTGGGCGGTAATGGCGCGTTTACCAGAAATGGTAGTCAGGGAGGATCGTGATGGCAGCGTCCGTCTGGAAGGGGAGCATATCGTTTGGGTTGGTTTCCGTGCCGATAAGGTTGTTCGCTGCGGCGCGTTACTCGCACCTCAGCTTTCATGAAGTTCACAGCAAATGCGGGCATCGTGTGCATCATCAGCTGTATTGCGAATATGACAAAGAGGTTGTTCCCCGGGATGAAATCGTGATGGGCTACGAGGTGGACGAGGACAAGATGGTGATCGTCGATCGCGAGGAGCTGAAGAAATTGCAGCCGGCGTCTTCTTCGTCGATGGAGATTCAACAGTTCGTGAATTTGAGCGACGTGGATCCCATTTATTTTGAGACATCGTATTTTTCGGTGCCGGAAGAAGCGGGCCGCCGGGGGTACACCCTGCTCATGGAAACTATGGAGGAGATGAAGGTCGCGGCCATCGCGCAGGTAACCATGCACCAGCGAGAGCGCACGGTGATTTTGCGACCTTATGACGGTGGCTTGACGCTGCATACGCTGTATTACCCCAACGAAATCCGCGAGGTGACGGGATATGGCAAAAACAAGGCGGAGAACCTGAAGAAGCCGGAGATAGCGCTGGCGGAACAATTCGCGAAGGGGTTGGTCGCTCCGTTTAAGCCGGAGCAGTATCACGACGAGTATCAGGAGCGGGTAAAGAAACTGATCGAGAGCAAAGAAAAGGGTACTGCGGCACCGAAACAAGAAAAAGTGCCCAAGCTGGCTCCGGTGGTGGACTTGATGACTGCGCTGAAACAGAGTCTGGCCAACAAAAGCGCGCACGCTAAGGGTGGCCGCACGGAAACGACGAAGAGCGCGCGGGCCAGAAAGACCGCCTAGGCGAAAGACGGACAAGCGCAGCGGAACCTGAAGCGCTTTCACTGCACAGCGCATTCCCTGCACATCGAGTCAGCCTGGGGAATCAGGTTGAGGACCAGGTTGGGCAGAGGCACGCAGGGCAGCTTATTTTGCGCTGCGTGTTACAATTCCCCCCCTGGAGCCAGCGAATGCCTGATTCCGTAGCGGTGGTTGGAGAAGCGGTTCTGGAGGTGGTGTCGCCGGATGGCGCGCGCCGCTTTGCGCGCATCACGCAAACGCCGTTCCACATCGGGCGTGGGGCGGAGACCGGCAATCACCTGCAACTTTCCGATCGCCGCATTTCGCGAAATTGCGCCGCGATCGTTAACGAGGCAAACCACTTTTACCTGGAGGACCGGGGGCAGCGCCGAGGGCTGTTTGTTAACGGCGAAAAAGTGGAAAGCCGCGAGCTACAGAATGGCGATGTGATTACGTTTGGCCTGGAAGATTCCTACGAAATAATTTTTCGCAATTCCGCTGGCGGCGACGACGAGTCGATTCCGCACCTGCTGACGCGGATAGAACACATCACGTCGTCGGACCAGACCGGCTCGGGCGGTTTACGCAAACTGAATCTGCTGCTGGAAGCTACGACGCTGCTTCATTCGCAACTGCCGCTGGAATCCGTGCTGGGCACGATGCTGGATCACGCCGTGTCGGTTACGGATGCGGACCGCGGGTTGCTGCTGGAGGGCGACAATCCCACGAATTTAAAAGTGCGGCTGGCGCGGCGCAGCGGCGGATTGCGTTTGCCGCCGGAAAGCCTGGCGCCAAGCCAGACGGCGATCCAGTTGGCGCTGAAACAGCATTCACCGGTAATCACCGAAGATCTGGCGCAGGCGGACATGGGGTTGCAGGCGGCGCAAAGCATCGTGGCGCAGCGCTTGCGCGCGGTGGTGGTGATTCCCCTGTACGCGATGTCGCGCGCGAACACGCAAGAGTCGATGGTCAACATCAAGCGCGGCGATTTTCTGGGCGTGCTGTACATGGATTCGCGGCGTCCGGCGGCGTTTTCCAAGCTGGACCGGCAAATTCTGGATGCGCTGGCGGCGGACGCGGCGAGCATCCTGGATAACGCGCGGCTGGTAGAGCGCGAGCGCGAACGGCAGCGCATGGAGCAGGAAATCAATATCGCGCGAGATATACAGCAGGCGCTTTTGCCCCGCGATTTCCGCGAATTTCCGCACCTGGCAGTCTCCGGGATAAATTTTCCGTGCTTGTCCGTCGGAGGAGACTACTTCGATGTCTTTCCGCTCAGCGACAATCGCACAGCGTTTTTGATCGCGGACGTGTCGGGAAAGGGATTGGGCGCCGCGCTACTCACCACCATGTTGCAGGGAGCACTTTCGGGCATGACGCTGGGTACGGATCCGGCGCGGGTGCTCAATCATGTAAACAAATTTTTGTGCAGCCATTCGGAAGTGGGCCGCTACGCCACGATGTTTTTCGCCGTGCTGGATCAGGACGGGAGCATGGAATATATCAACGCGGGACACCCGTCGCCATTTCTGATACGGCACGGGGTCGCGGAAGATCCGTTTACGGAGGGGTCGTTCCCGGTCGGGCTGGTGCCGGAAGCGGAGTATGTAAGCGCGTGGGTAAAACTCGAGCCAGGAGATACGCTGATTCTGTTCAGCGACGGTGTAACGGAAGCGATGGACCCGGCGGAAGAACTTTACGGGGTGCCGCGCTTGCGCGAGGTGCTGACGGGGCAGTCGGAATGCGCGCTGGAAAAATTGCAAAAAGCGATCCTGGAGTCGGTGGAGAATTTTACGAAAGGCGCGCACCAAACGGACGACGTAACGCTGCTGATCGTGCGCTTCCGTTCCACGCCAGCGGTGGCGCTTACGGAGACGGATATATCTTCCTCATCGTCGGGGATCGTTCCGGCGAGCGAAGCGCCGGCGGCCGCGGGTGCATCCGAGTCCGTAGCACCGAGTGCGGTGGCGGCCGCGGCAGGTGTGGCGGCGACGCACGCTACATCGGCAGGTACGTCGGCAGCCAGTGCCGGCCCGACCAAGACGATTTCTTCGGCCGAAACATTGGGGCCGGCTACTTCGCGGTAAATGATTCTCCGTCAGCACGACGTTCCCTGCGTCCCCCGCGCTGACCCCGGTGGATAACTTTCTTCCGGCGGTTCGTAAGCAACCGGAGCAGCTAGGCCCGGCAAACTAGCTAGAGACGCATTCGGCTACGCGTGGGAGGCTTGCGCGGGACGCTCCAGTTCGGCGCGGTTCCAGTTGGCCAGGGTGGCTCCCGCTTCGTAAGTGCTCTGGCAAAAATCCATCAGCGTTTGTTCAGGTGAGTCGGACAAGCGCACATCGTCGTACATCAGAAAAAATTCGTTTTTCTCGCGAGAATAGAAAGCGTTCGCAGGGCGCACGGTTTGATCTCCGAAACCGGCCGGTTCAGGAGCTGCGTAAGCGTAAAAGGCGGCGTCTTTCACGATTTCGCCGTCGCCTGGCCAAAAGCCGTGGCTGATTACTTCGTGCGAGTACGCTTCCTTAGTGACCGCGTCGGCACCGGGCCGTTCGGGAGCGCGCCTGCCGGAGAAGCGGGTGACGGCCAGATCGAAACTACCCCAGAAAAAATGGACGGGACTGACTTTGCCGATGAACCGCGAGCGGAATTCGCGGAAAACGGTCTGGGCGCTCACCAGAATTTGCCAAAAGCGATGGGCATATTCGCGGTCGTAGGACGAATGGGTTTCGTCCAAATTGAAACGCACCGGGCGCGGCACCTCGACGGGCATGGACCACACTTTCACGTCGATGCCCAGTGAATGCAGCGCGGCCATAAGCTCAAAATAAAATTCGGCGACGGTGCGGGGGACGAGGCAGAAGGAGCGGACTTCACCGAGACTCGTTTTAATTTCCAAAGTGTGGGCGATGAAATCGAAACTTATTTCGAAGACCCCTTTGGGATAGGGCATCGGCAGGGTGGTGAGGCCGCGTGAAGTGACGTGCAGAGTGGCACCCCAGTAATGATTGATCGGCGGGCTGAGAGCCAGATCGATTTTGCCCACGATCTGCGTCCACATGTGCAAGGTGGCGTAAGTGTCTTTCCATTCCGCAAGAGGAAGCGCGGGCCAGCGTTGTGATTTGTTCATCGAATTCTCCTGAGAAACAGGATGGGTGCGGGACGTACTGCTGAATCAGTCCGTGATTCAGGCTGCAGCAAAAGCGCGCCCGCCCGGCCCCAAGCATCGACGATTTCCCGGCGCAATTCAATGGTGAGCATTTTGGGCCATGTACTCTTGCTGGACTTCTGGCCAGTGTTTAACAACAGAGGCGGACGGCATACTCGGAGGAACCAGCCGCGACAGCAACCCACATTTTTTCGAACTCAAGGGGGAAACACTGTGCGCCGTCAGACCCAGGCAATGTGCTTCGTCACCGCGTTAGCGCTGATCGCTGCAAGCGCGGCAACCTCCGGGGCGCTCCTTGCCGAGAGTAAGAAAAAACGTGTTCCGCGAGCGAAGGTCACGGTCACGCCGGTAACTGCAAACGTGCGCGCAGGCGCGGCGCAACAATTTACGGCCAAAGTGACGGGCACGCTTGAAACCGGAGTGACGTGGTCGGTCAATGGCATGGCGAGCGGAAGCGCGGCGACGGGAACGATCAACTCCGCGGGACTTTTCGTGGCACCACAAACGGTGCCGGCTTCGAATTCGATCACGGTAACGGCGACGAGCGATGCGAATCACGCGGACAAAGGCAGCGCAACGGTAACTTTGCTGAATCCCACGCCAATTCTAAGCAACGTGTCGCCGTCGACGGTGAATGCCGGCAGCTTCACGTTGACCATTACGGGCAGCAATTTCGTAAAGGGCGCCACGGTGGAACTTGCGGGAACGGCACTGAGCACAACGTTTGTCAGTGCGACGCAACTGACGGCGGCAGGCAGCCAGAGCGTTGGCGGAACTTATGCAGTCACGGTGGGCAATCCGAATCCAGGCGCGAGCAGCTCTTCGGCAATCAACTTGACGGTGAATGGCAGCGTGCAAAGCAGCGCATGCAGCGGCATGAGCATTGGAGCGGGAGCAAGCTTGAACGGTTTCGTTCCGTTCCCTGCGAGTAATGCGTGGAATGAGAATATTTCTGGCGCGGCAGTCGATCCGAATTCAAGCGCGCTCATAAATTTCATCGGACCGTCGATCGGACTGCATCCGGATTTTGGTTCGGGTCTGTACGACGGAAACTCTATCGGTATTCCCTACGCGGTGGTGGGGGCGCAGCAAGCTCCGGTAAATGTGATCTTCAACGCGTATGGCGATGAAAGCGATCCCGGGCCGATGCCCATTGCGGCCAATGCGCAGATTGAAGGCTACCCAAATCCGGGGAACGGCGACCGGCACGTGTTGGTGCTGGATAACAGCAATTGCTGGCTGTACGAACTTTACGGCGCGAGCGTGAATGGCGACGGGACGTGGAACGCAGCGTCGGCGGCGGTGTGGGACCTGGAGAATTACAACCTGCGGCCGCTGACGTGGACATCCGCGGATGCGGCAGGGCTGGCGATTTTTCCGGGACTGGCGCGCTATGACGAAGTGGCCAGCGGGGAAATCAAACATGCGCTGCGCTTCACGCTGGAAAACAGCCGCGCGGCGTTCGTCTTGCCGGCCACGCATTGGGCGGCAAACTCAACAAACGCAAATGCCGCGCCGATGGGTATGCGGCTGCGTTTGAAATCCAGCTTTGACATCTCCAGCTATTCCGCGGCGAATCAGGTAATTTTGAAGGCGCTGCAACAATACGGAATGATCATGGCGGATAACGGCTCGTCGATGTATATCAGCGGGGCGCCGGATGCGCGGTGGAACAACGACGATTTGCATTTGCTGGGCGGCGTGGCGGCATCGGACTTTGAAGTGGTGCAGATGAGCGCGATCTACACCGCAGCGAATGTACCGCAGGGGCAGGCGCCGGGGATTCAGGAGTTCAGCGCGAGCCCTGCGGGCGCGGTTGCGGCAGGGACGCCGGTAACGCTGAGCTGGTCGACCAGCGGAGCGTCATACTTTGTGGTTTCACCGCAGGTGGGCGCGGTGCGCGGAAACAGCGTGAATGTTATGCCCACGGTGACGACGACCTATACGTTGTACACCACCAATGAATTTGGGCGTACGACCGCGACAGTGACGGTTAACGTGCAGTAGAAATTTACTTGGCACGAAGGACGGGTTAGGCAAGCCTCGAAGTGTGCTGTTTGAAAACGCAGGCCTGCCGTTTTGTAGAGGGTAAAAATAGACGGCGCGGCGGCGCAAACGAGAAGGCAGCGATCGCCAGCGTTGTGGCGCTATAACTCCCGCAGGGCAGTGGCTACCGGGACGCGCGCAGCGCGGACCGCGGGCAGCAGCCCACCGATAAATCCCATGACCAGCGCAAAGATGACGCCCTTGACCAAAAGTTCAGGAGTGATTTTGAAGGCGAAAGCCAGATGAGAAAAAGTCTGCAGGTTCATGGCGCCGGTGGTCAGCCCGTTCAACGGTAAAACGACGAGGCATCCGATCAGACCGCCCACAAAAGCAATCAGCAAGGCTTCGAGTACGAAGGAGAAAACCACCGACGGGGCGCCGAATCCCAAAGCTCGCATGGTAGCGATTTCGCGACCGCGCTCAGATACGGCGGAGTACATGGTATTGAGCGCACCAAAAACCGCGCCGATGGCCATGATGGAGGCGACCAAGCCGCCCAGGACGGTGATGAGAGTAGTCAGGCGGGTGGATTGTTTGGAGTAATAGTCGATCTCGCGGACGACGTCGACGTTAAGGCGCGGATCGGAGACGACAGCGTCCTTGAATTGCTGGAAGGCGTCCGGCGACACAAGATGAACGGTGACGGATTGAAAAAAAGTATCGGGGCGATTGTAAGCCGGACCGATAAGATGCCCGTCGCCCCAAATTTCCGAATCAAAGGAACTGCCGCCTGCGTCGAAGACACCCACGATCTTGAAGCGAAGGTTGCCAAGGCTAATGGTGTTTCCCAGCGTCAGACCTGAGTAGGATATGTTGGCGTTTTTCCCTACCACTATTTCGGTCAAACCAGGTTCAAACATGCGGCCCTGGATCATTTTCACTTTATTGCGAATTTGCAAAACGTTTTTGGAGACGCCACGAACCTGGACATTGGCATCCGTGCCGGTGGAGATCAGCGGGATGGGGGCAACGAGGACGACTTCGGGGGTGACCAGCGGGCCGTCCGGACCACGGGCGATGCCGGGAGCGTCCTGAATAATCTTGACGGCATCGATGCCGACGCCGCCGGTCATTTCCGACGTGGCACCCGCACGCATGATCATGGCGTTGTCAACGGAGCCAGAGGAAACCAGGGTGGCTTTAAATCCGCGAGCCAGCGATAACATGGCCACGAATACGCCGACGGTGCCGGCAATACCGAGAACGGCGACGATGGCGGAGGTCCAGCGAGCCCTTACGCTGCGCAGATTGTAGACAATGGGTATGGCCATCGTCAGACTCTCCTCAAGGCGTCAACCACGCGCAAACGCATGGCTCCGATACCGGGCAGGAGACCGCTGGCGACGCCGACGAACACGGCGAAGGCCAGGCCTAAGGCCAATACGCTGACCGACAACAGCAGCGGTGGCAGCAACCCTTGCAATGCCGCACCGACAGCCGGAATGGCGAGGATGGCGAGACCCAAGCCGATGAGTCCCCCGATGAGCGCAATCACGAGAGCCTCGGAAAGCACAAAGAAAAGCACAAAGCGGTCGGGGTAGCCGATGGCCTTGAGCACGGCCAGTTCACCAGTGCGTTCACGGACAGAGATGGCCATGGTGTTTCCGGTAACCAGCAGCAAGGTGAAGAACACCACGCCGCCGATGGTCAGGATGAGTAGTTCAATGTTGCCGAGCTGTTTGGCGAATCCGGCAGCGAAGGCGGATTCGGTTTCGGTTTTGGTTTCGGTGGACGAGTTCGCAAAGGTTCTGTCGATAGCCGCGGCGACGTTGACGGCGTCGTCGGGGGAGTCCAGCTTTACTACGTACCAGCCGGGCATGTCCTTGATGACCGCCGGGATGTTTTCGTCAAAGTATTTCCATTGCAGCCAGAACTGGCTTTCGTCGCCGCCGGGATGATCGTTGGCGTAGATGCCGTCGAGATTGAATTCCCACGTCTTGGTAGGGCCGTAGAGTGAATTCTTGATGGGAATACGATCGCCGACTTTCCACCCGAAGCGTTTAGCAAGGGTAGCGCCCGCGATGGCCCCCTGACGGTCCTTGAGGAAGTTATTCCACTGATCGTCGGGGACCTTCATTTCGGTCATGACCTCGCGCTGATTTTCCGGATCGATGACAAATTGCGGGAAGAAGTTTTTTTCGTCCTGGTAGACGCCGCCGAACCAATTGTTGTGAGTGATGTACTTGATGCCTTTGATCTGCAGCATCTTGTCGCGATAGGCCAGGGGGATGGTGTTGATGAGGCCGGCACGGTTGATGACCACGAGACGATCGGCACCGGCGAGGTCAGTGCCACGGCTAAACGCACTGCGCACCACGGCCAGAAAGGTAAAAAGGAAAAGGGCGACGGCGAAGGAGCCGATGGTGAGCAGCAGACGCATCTTCTTGCGAAAAAGATTGGCGAAAATAAAGCGGCTGAATTTCATGCGGCACCTCCTACCAGAACGCCCTTGCGCTCGCCTTCGACCAAAACGCCTTTTTCAAGATGCAGGGTGGTGTGGGCGCGAGCGGCAACCACCGGATCGTGGGTTACCATCAACACGGTCTTACGATACTTGCCGACCAGTTCTTCGATAAGAGCCATGATTTCATCGGCGCTTTTGCGGTCGAGGTCGCCGGTGGGTTCGTCGCAGAGCAGGAAGGTGGGGTCGGAAACGATGGCGCGAGCGATGGTAACGCGTTGTTCCTGACCGCCGGAGAGCTGGCGGGGGTAATGGTTCATGCGATCGGTCAGACCGACGACACCCAGGGCGGTCTCGACGTGCTTGCGACGCTCGGACTTGGACAGCTTCGTGAGCAAGAGCGGAAGTTCGACGTTTTGAAAAGCGGTGAGCACAGGAATCAGGTTGTACATCTGGAAGATGAATCCCACGTGGCGGGCGCGCCAGTGCGTAAGTTTGTTCGCGGACATGTTAGTGATTTCATCGCCCGCAACGGTGATGCTGCCGGCGGAGGGGACGTCCAGGCCGCCGAGCAAGTTGAGCAGGGTGGTCTTGCCGGAGCCGCTAGGGCCCATGAAGGCCACGAAGTCGGCCTGGTCCACATCAAGATTCAGTCCCTGCAGGACTTGAATGGCCTCGCCGCCGCGGCGATAGGTTTTGTTCAAGCCGCGAACGCGAATGAGGCTGGGGGAATCGGAACGACCATCTACGCGAATCATCGAGAGGCTCCTACTTTTTGATTTCAACTTTGTCGCCGTCTTGCAAGTTAGGCGGCGCGTTCACTACCAACGAATCTCCTGGCATCACACCAGCCAGCACGGCCACGTCGGTACCGCGGTCGGTGCCAAGGCCCACAGCGCGACGCTCGACTTTTCCCTCGTGCACCAGGAAGACATAAGAACTCCCAGCATCGGTGCGGACGGCAGACTTGGGGATGTAGGTTTTGGCCTCCGGGCCTTTGGCGCCCGGCTTTTGCTCGGCGAGAAAAGAAACTTTAACTCCCATATCGGGGAGGATTCGAGGATCGAGCTTCAGGAACGAAATGCGCACCTTCACGGTGGCCTTCTGACGATCGGCGGTGGGGATAACGGTGCGCACTTTGCAGGGAATCTGCCAATCGGGATAAGCGTCCAAAATGGCGGTGACGGGCTGACTGGGTAAAACCCGCGCGATGTAATTTTCGTTCACATCAACTTCAATCTCGTTGGAGTTCATGTCGACAATGGTGGCGATGCCGGTACGCGTAAAGCCACCGCCAGCGGAGATCGGGGAGACCATTTCTCCAACCTGGGCGTCTTTAGATACCACGATGCCATCGAATGGCGCGCGGATGACGGTGTTGTCGACGGCTTGTTGGGCTTCTCGGATGCGCGCTTCGGACCCTATCACTTGCTGTTTGGCGAGATCAATCTTGGCCGAGAGGCTGTCGGCGGCCATGGAGGCGTTGTCCAGCGCCTCCTGGGTTTGCACTCCGGCTTTCTGTAGTTCCTGGGCGCGTCGAAGCTCGATTTTGGAATTCTTGAGCTGGACGACAAGATCGGCGATGGCCGCCTGAGCAGAATCGCGGTCGGCTTTGGCCGAATCGAGGGCGCGCTTCACGTCGGAATCGTCCAGGGTGGCCAGCAACTGACCTTCGTGCACATGCGTGCCTTCATCAAAAAATACTCCGGTAACGCGGCCGGTAATTTTGGCGGCGATGGTGGCGCGACGGCGAGGGGTTACGTAGCCGCTGGCATTGAGCAAGGACTGGCGGTCGCCTGCGTCGGCTTTTGCGGCGGTGACGACCTCGACGACAGGTTTCTGGTTACGGAAGGCGTAGGCGGCAGCAGCAATGCCGGCCAAAACTATCAGAACCAACGCGATGACGCCGAGGCGCTTGCCCTTGCCACCGCCGCTTTTGCGGTGGGTATCGGTAATGCGCAGACTGCTGAGGTCGTGTTTTATGGGTTGGGGTGGCGTCGCCATCGGCAGGCGCTGCTCCTTCGGGACAAGACAACCATATAAGTTAGATACGCATTGCGGCGTAAAAAGATTACCGTGGAAATAGAAATCCCGCGGCGATGCCTTGGTGGCGATATTGTAGCGTGGTGCGGCGATTTTAGGTATCGGGGCCTGCAACCGCCCGGAAAGAATAAATGTTTACTTGACAGTGGGCAGCCATCGTTCTATTAAGGACTGGTAACGCCTGTGTTATGTGTTTGTAACTGCGAGGCCTCTTCGTGCAGCCTACCCGCCGTGACTTTCTAAAATTTACAACCGTTGGTGGCGTCGCCGCAGCGGTTTTTGGCTTTGATTTGCAGCCAGCTTATGCGGAGCTGCGCCAGCTAAAGATTGCGCGAGCGAGTGAGACGCGATCGACGTGCCCGTATTGCTCGGTGAGCTGCGGCGTAATTATTTACACCATCGGCGACCGCGCAAAGAATGTGACTCCGCAAGTGGTGCACGTGGAAGGCGATCCGGACCATCCGATCAATCGCGGCACGCTGTGCCCCAAGGGCGCTTCGCTGCAACAGGACATTCTGAACGAGCGCAGGATTGTGCATCCGCAAGTGCGGCGGCCGGGCTCGGACCATTGGGAAGATATTTCGTGGGACAGCGCGCTGAACGAGATTGCCGCAAAAGTGAAGAAAACCCGTGACGATAACTTCATCGAGAAAGATGCGCAAGGAAAAACGGTAAACCGCTGTGAGTCCATCGCCTGGACGGGCGGCTGCACGGACACGAATGAATTCAACTACCTGGTAGTGAAGAGCATGCGCGCCCTGGGGGTCGTGCACCTGGAAAATCAGGCCAGAGTTTGACACGGCCCTACGGTCTCAAGTTTGGGACCAACGTTTGGCCGGGGCGCAATGACCAATGGCTGGGTGGATATCAAGAACACCGACATGATGCTGATCATGGGCGGGAACCCAGCGGAGAACCATCCCTGCGGCTTCAAGTGGGCCATCGAAGCGAAACGCAACCGCAACGCAAAGATGATCGTGATCGATCCGCGGTTTACGCGCACAGCTTCGGTTGCTGACATGTTTGCGCAAATTCGAGCGGGAACGGACATAGCGTTGCTGGGCGGCCTAGTCCACTACGCGATAGAGAACAACCGCATCGCCAAAGATTACCTGGTGAACTATACGAACGCCTCTTTCATCGTGAAAGACGGCTTCAAATTGCCGGACGAGGATGGCGTTTTTTCCGGGTTCGATCAGACCAAACACACCTACGACCGGTCCACGTGGAATTACTCGGGCACGGGAGGGGCACCAGCAAACAATACCGGGATGCAAACGGGGCAAGGCGGAATCGCGCCGCCACTGCCACCCATGCCGGAGAAAGTTGATTTTGATGTCACGCTGCAGAATCCGAGGTGCGTCTATCAACTGCTGAGCAAGCACTATTCGCGCTACACGCCGGAGATGGTGGAACGCATCACGGGAATCCCGCGCGAGCAATTTCTGAAAATCGCGGACCTGTTCACTTCCATCCGTAAAGATGGGGACATGAAGAAGGCCGGGACGATTATTTACGCGGTGGGATGGACGCACCATTCCTTTGGCACACAGATCATCCGAACGGCGGCGATTCTGCAGTTGATCCTGGGTAACGTTGGACGCGCGGGCGGGGGCGTCAATGCTCTGCGCGGGCATTCGAATATCCAGGGCGCGACGGACATGGCCGGGATATTCGATAACCTGCCGGGCTATTTGAAGGTGCCGACGCCGGCGGATGACAACTTCGCGGCCTGGATGAAGCGCATCACCCCGGCAGCAGCGAAACCTGCGCCATGGCAGTCTTTCAATTACTGGAGCAATACTCCGAAATTTTGCGTCAGCCTACTGAAGGCGTTTTACGGAGACGCGGCTACCAAGCAGACGGACTGGGCGTTTAACTACCTGCCAAAAGTAGATCGCAATTTTTCGTGGGTGCAACTCTGGGACAACATGTACAACGGCATCGTCAAAGGAATATTTGCCTTTGGCATGAACGGCGTGGCCATCGGACCCGACTCCAAGAAAAACATCGATGCGTTGAAACGAGCAGATTGGCTGGTGGTGGGCGAGATTTATCAGGACGAGACCAGCGAATTCTGGAAGTCGCCGGGGATTACCGCGGACGAGATGAAACAGATTCAGACGACGGTGTATCGCTTGCCGTGCGCGGGATTCGCGGAAAAGGACGGCACGTTTACCAACTCCGCGCGATGGCTGCAGTGGAAGAATGCGGCTTTACCAGTGCCAGGAGATTGCCGGCTGGACCAAGCCATCGTGGCACAGATTTTTCTGCGGGTGCGAGCGCTGTACGCCAAGGATCCTGGAAAATTCCCGGACCCGATTCTCAAGCTGGCGTGGAACTATACGGACCCGTCGAATCCGTCGTTGTCCGACGTGCTGAAGGAAATTAACGGCAAGGCGCTAGCCGATCTCGAAGATCCAGTCACCAAGCAGCAGATCAAAGCGGGGCAGCAGTTGCCGGGATTTGCGTGGCTGAAGGACGATGGCACCACGATGTGCGGGAACTGGATCTACTCAGGGGCCTTTACCGAGGCAGGCAACATGACCGCGCGGCGTGATCCGGCGGACCCGTCCGGCCTGGGCGTACACCAGAATTGGGCGTTTTCGTGGCCGGCCAACCGGCGCGTGCTATACAACCGGGCTTCGTGCGACCTGAACGGCAAACCGTTTGACCCCACGCGCAAACAAGTGTGGTGGAACGAGGCCACGCAAAAGTGGGCGGGCAATGACGTTCCCGATTTCAAACCGGACTCCAAGCCCGCGGATCACATGGGCCCGTTCATCATGAATGCGGAAGGCGTGGGCCGCATATTTGGACCACTGGCGGCGTTTGCGGATGGGCCATTCCCGGAATTTTACGAGCCAGTGGAAAGCCCCATCGACAACCTGTTGCACCCGCAACAGACGCATAACCCGGTGGTAAAGCGCTTCAACACGCCGGACGACAAATACGGTGGTCCCAAAGAGGGCTACAACGTGGTGTGCACCACGTACCGGTTGACGGAGCACTATCACTACTGGACGAAAAATAATCCGATGAACGTGCAACTGGTACCGGAGCCCTTTATCGAGATTCCCGCGGAAATGGCTGATGAAATGGGGTTGCATGGCGGCGAGAAGCTGAAGGTCTCGAGCATCCGCGGAGACTACATCGCGAAAGCCATGGTGACACGGCGCATCAAGCCGATGATGATCGACGGGAAAAAGACCTACCAGATCGGAATTCCCATTCACTGGGGCTATCGGGGCATCGCAGAAGATGAAGGCAAAACTGCGCGCACGTTGGCGAATGTTCTGTCTCCGACGGTGATCGATCCGAACGCGTTTACTCCGGAGTTCAAGGGCTTCATGGTGAAAGTGGAGAGGGCTTAACGGCAATGAGCCAAGCCACACTGCGCATACAGAAAATCTCGGCTCATAGCGGGAGTGTGCCGGGCGAAGGCACACAACGAGAAGAGACGGTCTGCAAACTGATTGACACCACCACCTGCATCGGCTGCAAGGCCTGCGAAGTGGCGTGCATGGAATGGAATGATCTGCCCTTCGGGGAGACAGTTTTCGGCAACACCTATCAAACCATGCCGGAGACGCGCTGGAATTACTGGAACCTGATTTTATTTAACGAGCACGAACGCGAAGACGGTTCGTTAATGTGGCTGATGCGCAAGAACCAGTGTATGCATTGCGCGGAACCGGGGTGCCTGGAAGCGTGTCCGGCTGACGGCGCGATCGTACAGTACACCAACGGCATCGTGGATTTTCAGCAGGACAAATGTATCGGCTGCGGATATTGCATCACGGGTTGCCCCTTCAATATTCCGAAATTCAATGCGGAAACCAAGCGCGTTTATAAATGCACGTTGTGTACCGATCGCGTAAGCGAAGGGCTGGAGCCCGCGTGCATCAAGTCCTGTCCCACGGGATGCCTGCACTTTGGCACCAAGGACGACATGCGCGAGCTGGCCAATGCGCGCGCGAAGCAATTGCAGGAGCACTCCAACTTCCCGCATGCCGGCGTGTACGATCCGCCGGGCGTGGGCGGCACGGGCGTGATGTACATCCTGCACGATATGACCAACACGGAAGCGTATGGCGGCTTGCCGTCTGATCCGCACATTCCGTGGTCGGTGAAACTGTGGAAGCATCCGCTGAAGTGGCTGGGAAATGTGGCCATGGTCGGCGGGCTGATCGGGCTCTTTGTGCACTACATCCGCTTTGGGCCGAAGGAGGATCCCGACCATCCAGAGGAAAAGCAGACGGAACCGCCAGTGGCACCACCGGCTGGGCGTCCGCCAGTGGCGCTGCCGCCGGAAGGCAATGCGGGAGAACGTTTCCAATGAGCGACAGGGTGAGCGACGGGATGAACGAACGGGTGGACAACCGGGCCGACGCCCAAGTGGACGACATCCTGCCGAACGGGCAGATTGTGCGCTACTCGTTTCGCGAGCGCCTGATGCACTGGATCAATGGCTTCGCTTATTTGTACTTGATGTTTACCGGGCTAGGGATCTGGTCGCCATGGCTGCTGTGGATTCTGGTGGTCTTTGGTGGCTTGCAGATTTCGCGCATGTTGCATCCGTGGGTGGGATTGGTGTTTGCCATGAGCCTGACGTGGATGTTCATTTCGTGGGCGGGGCAAATGCACACCACGGAGGCGGATAAAAAATGGTGGGATGCGATGGACCACTACGTGCGCAATGACGATGAGGAGATGCCTCCGGCGGGCCGCTACAACATGGGCCAGAAATTATTGTTCTGGGGATTCGTGTTTTGCGGGGTTTTGCTGCTGCTGTCGGGGCTGGTGCTGTGGCTGCCGGAATATATTCCGTGGAATGCGCGGGCGTTGCGCTATGCGGCGGTGCTGATACATCCGTCGGCAGCTTTGCTAACCATCGGGCTGTTTATGATCCATATCTATATGAGCGTTTTTGCCGAGCGTGGAGCGTTCAACTCCATGATTCGCGGCGATGTGTCGCAATCATTTGCCAAACGCTATCACCGGTTGTGGTGGGAGCGAGTGGTCGGTTCTGTCAGCCGCAGATAATGGCGGGGAAAAATGTTGCGAGCGATTATGACGGGCGCATTCGCCGGGCTGAATATCTAGAATCTGTTCATCCTTTCGCGCGAGAAGTTCTTTCCTTTTACAAACACATCGCGGAATTTCAAAAAAGCTTGTATGTGCGGATGGCGGGCGCCGGTAAGCAACGGGGCACCGGCACGACTGGAAAGAGCGATGTGCTGTTACGCGATGATTTGAAAACCGACAGCCTGCTTCCCTACTTCAAGGATTTTCTGGAATTGGTGGCGGCTCATGGGCCGGCTGCTCTGGCCGACTCAGCGCGACAGTTTTCCAACGGCGAGCCTGATTCGGTGGCAACTCTGTTGCAGGATTATTGGAATACCAGTGGACGGGACGACAATCCCAATGCTGCGTTTGATCAGTTTCTGCCACGGGCATTCCTGCAACCGTACGCGGAATATTTGAGTGGAGCGCCCGCTGCCGAAGAAGATTCGGGAGCTCCATCGCTGTGCCCTTATTGTGGCGCGCGGCCATTGTTGGGAGTGTTGCGCCAGGAGGGCGATGGTGGGAAAAGGCTGCTGCTGTGCTCGTTCTGCCTGCGGGAATGGGAATTTCGCAGGATTATTTGCGCGACTTGCGGGGAAGAAACGGAAAAGAAGCTGCCGGTATATGTAGCGGAACAATTTCCTTACCTTCGCGTGGATGCCTGCGACACGTGCAAGTTCTATTTGCGTACCGTCGATTTGACCAGGGACGGCAACGCCGTGCCGCTGGTGGACGATATCGCGGCGATTCCGCTTTCGTTATGGGCCGAGGAGCATGGCTATTCGAGAGCGCAGGCGAATCTGTTGGGGACTTGAGCGTAGTGCTGTGCCGGAGATAATTGCCGTTTGCTTGCGATGCGGCTCTAGACTTGAACGCTGACGCCCTTCCAGAAGGCGATGCGGTCCTTGATTTCAGCGGCGGCAGGCTTGGGCTCAGGATAATACCAGGCCGCGTTTTCGTTTCGCATGCCATCCACTTCCACGTGGTAGTAGTGCGCTGTGCCCTTCCACGGGCAAATGCTGGTGTGACTGCTGGGCTTGAGAAATTTCTTCTCGACCGCTTCGGCCGGGAAGTACTGGTTGCCTTCCACTTCCACGGTTGCGTTGCTCTCCGCGATTTTCTTGCCTGCCCAGGTAGCGTTAGCCATGTGATCCTCTGATCTGTTTCGCTTCTTGTTGAGTTGGGATGATGCAACGATACGCGTTGGATGTGCCGAGGCGGCGTTTTGTTTCATGAAGATTCGCGCGGTTGGGGCGCTATTGCTACAATCGGGCCGGTACGAAGCATCGACGAGGCATAGCGCGGTTTGTTAAGAGAGTGTAATCCGCAGAGAAGCATTGATGGTGTGAGGAGAGAATGCGATGAGCGAACAGAATTTTGCAAACCATGCAAAAACCGTGCCAGCGTTTCATTTTTTCGTGCTGCCGGTGCTTTTGATCAATGTCGGGTGGTCGATTTACCGCTGGAAGACTTCGCTGTTTTCGCTGGACGGAGCCATTTGGGTGCTGACGTCGGTAGCGATCCTGATCGGGATGCTGACGGCGCGCATGTTTGCACTATCGGTGCAGGACCGGGTGATCCGGCTGGAAGAGCGGCTGCGGTATGAAAGATTGTTGCCGCCGGACTTGCAGGCGCGCATTCTTGAATTTGAACCAGGGCAACTGGTTGCGCTGAGATTTGCGAGCGATGCGGAGCTGCCGGGGCTGGCGCGGAAAGTGCTGGATGAAAAAATGAAGGACCGCAAGGCCATCAAGCAGTTGGTGAAAAACTGGCGGCCGGACTATTTGCGGGCGTGACGTAAAACTTGGGGGGATGACGCCTTGGCCTGCTGCGAAAATTTGCCAGCAAAAACCGAAGTATTAACGGACCACTGCGGTCAGGGCGTTTAGAGAATGCTGCGGACTACGCCGCCGTCGGCGCGGACGGCTGCGCCGTTGATGGTGACGGATTGGGTACCGGCAAGGAAAGCGACTACGGCAGCTACTTCTTCGGGTGTTTCAAAGCGCTTCAACAGAGAACTCGGGCGCACGCTCGCAAAGAATTTTTTCTCGAATTCAGATTTCGAGATTCCCTGCTGCCTGGCTAAATCGTTCACGAAGGTGCCTACGCCTTCGGATTCCGTAGGACCGACAAGAATGGAATTCACGGTGATGCCTGTGCCTGCCAGCGACTCGGCGAGTCCCCGAGCGATGGCGATTTGTGCGGTCTTGGTCATGCCGTAGTGAATCATCTCGGCTGGGATTTGCTGGCCGGATTCGCTGGAGATGAAGATGATGCGGCCCCAATTTTTGCGCTGCATCCCTGGCAGGTAATGGCGGCTAAGGCGCACGCCGCTCATCACGTTGACGTCAAAGAAACGTTGCCAGTCGGCGTCGGGAATATCCGCAAAAGGCTTGGGCTCAAAAATACCGACGTTATTGACGAGAATATCGGCTTCGGAAGCTTCTTTTGTGAAGGACTGGACTCCAGACACAGAGGATAAATCGGCGGCGACGCCGCGAATCTTGGCGTTGGGGGCGTGTTTGCGAATTTTATCCGAGGCGGCGTCGACGCGCTGTTGCGTTCGCCCGTTGATGATGACCTCAGCGCCTTCCGCAGCCAAGGTGTTGGCGATGGCAAAGCCAATGCCAGCGGTCGAACCGGTTACAACGGCAATCTTGCCTTTGAGGCCGAGGTCCATGTGGAACTCCTGTAAATCAAATTAAGGCTAGAAGAAATGTTCGCGAGCGGGCGGCCTGGGGTTCAACGCGCGGTCGCAGCGGCCGCGGCGCCTTCGATTTCGGCAATTTCCTGCTTGCTTAGTTTCAACTCGCCGGCACCCATGACCCCTTCGGCTTGTTTGGCGTTGCGCGCGCCGACAATGACGCCGGTTATGGCCGGATAACGCAAAGCCCAGGCAATGGCTACTTCGCCGGGCGAACGATGATGGCGCTCGCCAACCTGGCGCAAGCGCTCGACCAACTCAAGATTCCTGGAGAGACGCGGCTCCTTGAATTCGGCACCACGGCTGCGGAAATCATCGGCAGGCAAGGTGGCGGCGCGTTCGCGGGTCATCGCGCCGGTCAATAAGCCGGAGGCCATGGGAGAGTAGGAAATGACGCCAATGCCCTGTTTTTCGCAATAAGGAAGGATTTCGGCTTCGATCTGGCGGCGAATCAGGGAGTAAGGAGGCTGATTGGAACTCACGGGCGCGATTTTCTCGGCACGCTGGAGTTCTTCAACATTGAAGTTGGAAACACCGATCCAACGAACCTTGCCTTCTTTCTGGAGCGTGGCCATGGTTTGCCAGGCTTCTTCCAGACCCGGTCCGTTATCCGGAGGGGGCCAATGCATCTGGTATAGATCGATGTGGCTGAGCTGCAGGCGGCGCAAGCTGGCTTCGCATTCGCTGCGAATGGAGGCGGCGCTGTGTTCAGGACGAACCTTACGCTGGTCGTCCCAGACTAAAGAACACTTGGTGAAAATATAAGGCTTCGCGCCCTGCCACTCCTTTAGGGCCTGAGCCACGACTTCTTCAGAATGGCCGGTGCCGTACACGGCCGCGGTATCAATCCAATTCACGCCTAGTTCGAGGGCGCGCTTGATTGCACCGATGGAGTCGCTGTCTTCCTGCTGCCCCCAGGCGAATTCCCAGCCGCCACCGCCGATGGCCCAGGCGCCAAAACCCACGGGGGTGATGTTCAAGTCGGAATTGCCAAGCTTGCGCGTTTGCATTCGGGTGCTCCGCTAAAAATGGAGAGATGCTCGTTTCGTTGGATGAGGGGAAACCGGAAAGGTTAGAGGTTAACAGTTGCGGGAGAAAGCGTGGGGCGAACAGGAGAGAAAAGTAGTTGAGAAAAAGAGAACCGAGCAGCGAGAAAGTCTCGCCGCTCGGCCGAAAGTTTGGTGGAACTGGTGGAACTGTTAGATCGTCTTGGCCGCGACAGGGGCGTTGGTGCGAGCAAAGGCGTTCGCGCCAGTTTCCTTGTCGGAGGTCTTATCGATCTCGATGGAGCCCTTAAAGTAGGCGCCGTCTTCGATCATGATACGCGCGGTGGTCAGGTCGCCGTTAACGGACCCGTCCTTTTTGATCTCGATGCGATCTTTCGCGCGCAGATTGCCCTTCACCGTGCCGTAAACAACAACTTCACGGGCGATGATATCGGCAGTCACTTTGGCGCTTGCGCCGACAGTAAGCTTCCGCTCATCCAAGGTGATCAGTCCTTCGACTGTTCCGTCGATCAGCAGGTCTTCGTTGCCGGAGATTTCGCCTTTAACGTGCAGGCTGTTACCGAGGCGCGCTCCCGCGCGGTCCGCGGACTGCCCCAAAGGACGCATTGCATCAGTACTCATGGCGGTTGTTCCCTCCCAAGTCGCCGGAGCAGGCCTCGGCGGCTCATTCGAATGTAAGTTGCGTGCCTCCGGTTGCGCGGCCTGCGGCGTATCCGGTTTCTTGTTACTCCACATCGGACCTCCCAAGGGAGCACCCCAAAACGACAAGACGTCCGGAAGGGGTACAACAAACTCTATTCCCTGGGATGCGCACATGCAAACAAAGCGTGGCCCGCTTGTGCGTTAGGGTAACTGGGCTTGAGGACAGGGGGCGACAAGATAACACGAAAAGAACAATGATAGTCACGCGAAAAATGCAAAGTTTTTGGTTTCTTTTTGAGAAATATTTGGGGGCGAAGCGCGGACGTGAGAGGTGCGGGGATTAGAAGGTGGGTTTGTCCGGAACAGGTTGCGTGGCCAGAAAATCGTGCTGAAAACGCTCGCTGTAGGAGTTGATCAACTCCTGGATGCGCGCCGATTGCGGGGAGCGCAGAATCAATCCGGCGTGGTGATATTTGGAAATGCGATAAACGATTTCGGGGTCGGTGTAGCCGGAGGTGTCGGGGTGTTCCTGCCGCGCGAGAGATAAAATAATCGCGGCATACTCACGGCGATGGGGAGGAAGTTTGTAAGGCTCCTTCCCTGCTCCCACTTCCAGGCGGGCCCACTCGCGCCACAAATTTATCCCGGTAGCGGCTTCGATGACGTTGCTGATGTAGGCTCCGCCCACGCGGGCGGCTACTTCAATGAAATAGAACTTTCCGTCGCTGTGGGCTCTGAGAAATTCGGCGTGGGTCACGCCGCGAACAAAACCGAGTTCGCGGAGGACCTGACGGTTGAGCTCGAGCAGTTCGAGTGCGTCCGGGGAATCCGGCGGCAATGTACTGGTGGTGAAGACTCCGCCCTGATGAGAGGTAGTTAATGGAGGGGTGCCGTAGGTGTGGGCTTCGGCAAAGACGACTTCACGCTCGGAAGCAATGCTATCGACGTGATAGACGGTGCCGGGAACGAAATGCTCCAGCAGATAGAACGATTGCTGGTCGCCAAGTTGATCGAGCCAGGGCCACAACTCATCGGGGGAGTGGATTTTCTTCATGCCGATGCCGGAGGCTTGCGAGCGAGGCTTTAGGAGCCAGGGAGCGGGGACGCGTGCCATGTATTCGCGCAGGGCCTCGTAGTTGAGGACAGGCACAAATTCAGGAACGCGAATGCCGGCTTCTTTGGCGCGAGCGCGCATGGAAAGCTTGTCGCGAAAATAACGGATGGTGGTTAAACCCATACCGGGAATGCGCAGGTGCTCGCGAAGGGCGGAGACGTTTTCCATGTCGAATTCATCGAGGGCCACGATGCGGTCGATGGGTTGCGACCTGGCCATGTAGCTGACGGAATAAATCAGGCCCTGGAGAGGCAGGTTCTCGGGCATGGTGAAAATGCCGTCGAGGCAATCACGCGGCCAGTCGCCGTCTTTGAACTTTTCGACAGTGAGCAGGAGAACGCGACAGCCCATCGCTTTACAGGTGCGGATGAACTCCTGGCCTTTTTCGTAGGAAGTTACGCTGAGAATGGTCAGCGGTCGCTGGTCCGGCATAAATCCCCTGAATTTGTCTTCTGACTTGCAGCGCTCACGTCGAGCATCGCGCTTTGCGCGGCACGCTTTATTGATACGTGGGGCGCCCAGCGGCGGATTATACGTTGCTACGGGCCGCAGGAAAGAGAAATTGCAGGACGGGGCCAACGCGCTGGGCCCAAGCAGCTTCATTGTGCTCGGCGCCCTCGACGCATTGATAATTTAGATCGTGACCGTGTTGCCAGCCCCTTTGCAGCAGGATATCGCGAAAATTTTCCACGTCATGGGCAATCTGCGGGCCTTCGTTGGTGCCAATGTCGAGCCAGATTTTGGGGCGCAGAGAAATGCGCAGAGTGGAGGCAAAGCCGTGCATGGAGCGCTGATTCCACCATACCGAGGGAGAAAGAGCGGCGAGGCGGCCATAAATATTGGAGAACTTCAGTCCAACGTAAAGAGAAACGAGGCCGCCGAGGGAAGAGCCGCCTAAACCGGTGTGCTCACGGTCACCAAGGGTGCGGTACTCGAAGTCGATGAAGGGCTTCAGCTCGTGGATCAGAAACTGGGCGTAACGGTTTGCGCTTCCGCCGCCCAACTTAGGGGCACGGGTAGGAGTGTATTCGCGGATGCGATTTTTGCCAGTGTTGTAGATGCCCACGATGATCAGCGGCGCGACGGCGCGGCTGCCGATCATGTGATCCGCGGTCTGGCCCACGCGCCAGTCCATGCCAGGAACAAACGAGGTGGAAGGGTCGAAGAGATTCTGCCCGTCTTGCAGATACAGGACCGGAAAACGGCGATCGTTCTGGTCTTCGTAACCCGGAGGAAGATAGATGACGAGGTCCCGTTGGTTTTTCAGAGTTTGAGAGGGAAAGTTTTCGTGCTTGCGCAGGGTCATGGGGCGATGGTGACGAGAAGGTCCTTGGCTTCCACGTTCTGCCCGGGCGAAACGAGCAGCTTTACGATGCGGCCGGAAATGGGCGCGTAAATATTAGATTGCATTTTCATGGCTTCGAGGGTCAGCAATTTTGCTCCGCGCTCGACCGGTTGATTGGCCTTCACGGCAATGCCGCTGATTACTCCCGCGGTGGCGGCCGCGACCTGGCCGGGGTCGGCAGGGTCGGCCTTGGGATGCGAACGCTCTACAACACGCAAAGCACGATCGCGTACATTGACCTCGCGGGGCTGGCCGTTTAATTCGAAAAATAGCGTACGCATGCCATCGGGATGAGGCTCGCTGGCAGTCAGAAATTTGATGATGAGCGATTTGCCGGATTCGATCTCGACGGTAATTTCCTCTCCCGATCTGAGGCCATAGAAAAACGCGTTGGTCGGCAGAACGCTGACGTCGCCGTAGGTCTGCCGAAACTTATCGTACTTGGTGAACACTTCCGGGTAGAGAAGGTAGCTCAAGAGATCGTCGTGGCGGATGGAGTGATTCACTTTTTTCTCGAGTGATTTTTGTTCTTTGTCAAAATCTATCGCTTCCATGCTGGCACTGGGGCGGCCCGGCAACGGCGCCTGGCCGCGCAAAACAATTTTCTGCAGTTTTTTGGGCCAACCGCCGGGCGGCACGCCGAGTACGCCAGAGAACATTTCGACCACCGAATTGGGCAGGGACACATCGTGCTTTTCATCGAGCGCAAGGATGTCGGCGGGACGCAGCTCGTTGGTTATGAGGAAGAGGGCCATGTCGCCAACCACTTTGCTGGATGGTGTGACCTTCACGATGTCGCCGAAGAGCTGATTGACCTCCGCGTACATTTTTTCCACTTCACGCCAGCGATGGCCGAGGCCCATGGCGGTGGCTTGCTCGCGAAGATTGGTGTATTGGCCGCCGGGAATTTCGTGTTGGTACAAACGCGCCGAGCCGGACTTGGGGGCGGAATCGAACGGCACGTAAAAGGTGCGGACGGTTTCCCAGAAATCGGAACATTCGTTCAGAGCTTCGATATCGAGCTGGGTGTCGCGCGGGGTGTGGCGCAGGGCTTCGACGATGGCATTCAGATTGGGTTGACTGGTGCCGCCACTCATGGCCGCGATGGCGCCGTCGGCAACATCGACCCCCGCGTCGGCAGCTTTCAGAACGCTGGCAGCGTTGAGGCCGCTGGTGTCGTGGGTGTGAAAGTGGACAGGGATGCCGATTTCCTGGCGCAGAGCTTTGACCAGTTCATAGGCGGCGTAGGGTTTGCACAAACCGGCCATATCTTTGATGGCCAGAAAATGTGCACCGAGCGTTTCTAGTTGCCTGGCCATGGTGACGTAATACTTCAGCGAATACTTGGGCCGGTCGCTATCGAGAATGTCGCCGGTATAGCAGATAGCCGGCTCACAGACAGCGCCGGTTTCCAGAACGGCGTCTATGGAAACGCGCATGTTATCGATAGAGTTGAGCGAATCGAAGATGCGGAAAATATCAATGCCTTGCGTGTGCGCTTCACGCACGAATTCTTCAATGACGTTGTCGGGATAGGAGGCGTAACCGACCGCATTGGCGCCGCGCAGCAGCATCTGAAAACAAATATTGGGTATGCGGGCGCGCAGTTCGCGCAAGCGCTGCCAGGGATCTTCATGGAGAAAGCGGAGGGAAGTGTCGAAGGTAGCGCCGCCCCACATTTCCACGCTAAAGAGATTAGGCAGACGGCGCGCGACGGCGTTTGCGGTGGCCAGTAAGTCGTAGGTGCGGACGCGGGTGGCCATCAAGGATTGATGAGCGTCGCGAAAGGTCGTGTCGGTGATTAAAAGGCGCTTTTCTTTTTTGGCCCAGGCGGCAAATTTTTCCGGTCCGAGCTTTTGAAGAAGCTGGCGCGTGCCGTGCGGAATTTCGATGGCGGGAGCGCCAGGCAAAACGGGAGCGTCATGAGTAGTCGAAGCGGTTTTGCCTTTGACTTCGGGATTTCCGTTGAGAATGACGTCGCCGAGATACGACAAAAGCTTGGTGGCGCGGTCGCCGCGTGTGCGAAAACGGAAAAGCTCGGGCGAATCGTCGAGGAATGAGGTGGTAACGTCGCCAGCACGAAATTTCGGATGGTTGACGACGTTTTCCACGAAGGGAATGTTGGTTTTGACGCCGCGGATGCGGAATTCCCGCAAGGCGCGATCCATGCGCTGGCAAGCTTCGGGAAGATTGGCTCCCCAGGCAGTTACTTTCACCAGGAGAGAATCGTAATAGGCCGCCAAAATCGCGCCGGCATACGCTGTTCCTCCGTCGAGACGTATGCCAAAGCCGGCCGGTGAACGATAGGTAGAAATTTTCCCGTAGTCGGGCGCGAAATTATTGGCGGGATCTTCGGTGGTGACGCGGCACTGCAGCGCGGAGCCGTACAGAGGAACTTTGTCCTGCGGTGGTAGAGAGAGGGGGGCTTCGTGCAGAGGATGACCCTGGGCAACGAGAATTTGCGAGCGCACCAGGTCGATTCCGGTGACCACTTCGGTGACGGTATGTTCCACTTGGATGCGGGGATTCACTTCGATGAAATAAAATTCTTGGGCGTCAACGTCGTAGAGAAATTCGACGGTGCCGGCATTGCGATAGCTGGCTTTGCGCGCCAGTTTCACCGCCGCTTCGCAGAGTTGGGAACGCACGCCGGGAGGTAGATTGGCGGCGGGCGCAACTTCAACAACTTTTTGATGGCGGCGCTGCACGGAACAATCGCGCTCGTAGAGATGCAGCAGCTCGCCGTGTTCGTCTCCGAGAATCTGGACTTCGAGGTGGCGCGCACGGGCCAGATATTTTTCGAGAAAGACCGAGCCGTCGCCAAAAGCGGAGCGGGCTTCTCCCTGGGCTTCCTCGAGCAAACTGTCCAGCTGCGCGGCGTCGTGAACGACACGCATCCCGCGGCCACCTCCACCCATGGAGGCCTTTACGATTACGGGAAACCCAATTTCAGCGGCAGCTTTATGCGCCGCTGCGGAAGTTTTCACTGCCTCCGCGGTACCCGGCAGAACAGGGACGCCAGCGGAAGCAGCAAGACGGCGGGCGGCGGTCTTATCGCCCAGCAATTCCAGAAGTTCGGCGGTGGGGCCGACGAATTTAATGCCGGATTTTTCGCAGGCGCGCGCAAAAGCGGGATTTTCGGATAGGAAGCCATAGCCCGGGTGGATGGCGTCGACTTCTTTTTCGCGGGCAAGCGCGACGATCCCGTCAATGTCGAGATACGCCTCGACCGGACCTTTGCCGGCACCGATCTGGTAAGCCTCGTCGGCTTTAAAGCGATGGAGCGCCAGGCGATCTTCATGGGAATAGATGGCCACGGTGCGCAGGCCCAGTTCGTTGGCAGCACGAAAAATCCGAATGGCGATCTCGCTGCGGTTGGCGGCGAGAAGTTTGCGGATGGGGCGAATGCGTTTGGTGCTAGCGGTCATTCGGAAGGGCGAAGAAGAAGCATGCGCAAAATTCTACATTGTTTCGTGCGTGCAGAGCGAGGGAGCGGCTGCAATTTTTTGATGAGTCGAAAAGAAATTATTTATGCCGAGGTACGGTAAAGAGTCAGGGACGCGCGAGGATAAAGATCATCGCGGGGTATTGGAAGATTGTGCGACGGCTGGGGCAGCAGGGGCAGCTTTTAGCTGGGCAAGCTCGGTCTGGACTTTTTCCCAGGCTTTAGGATCGCGCTTGGTAGCGTACGGCGCGTTCGGATCCGCATAAAAAGTCAGAATGTTAGAGCGCACGTCGGGCGACACGCCCGCGAATTTCGCCTCACATAATTTGTCGAGCAGCTTCGCGTAAGTATCGTCGTTCATGCGGTACTTTCCAGGTCCGGTGCTGTCTCCGGTGTCAAAATTATCGTTGGCCAATTCCAGTTGTCCGCTTCCCTGCTCGGCCAGCAATTTGCGATAGCGATCGAGGGTGGCGTTGAAGCTGTCTTCGAACATTTTCTCGGTTTGCGGCGTCGGAGCGCGGAATTGCAGAACACGAAGAGGCCCGATCTTGGGAAGCAGCTTGGTCAGGAAAGCGACAAATTTTTCGCCACCGGTGGGCTGTTCGTAGTCTTTGCCCCATTCCTTCTCGTAACTGGCGCGCGAAAGATTGTAGAGAAATTTTCGCTTGGTCATACCAGGCATGTCTTTCTGAATATCTTTTTGTTTCAGGCTCCAGGCGATGCGGGTGGCTTTGGGGAGCTGCTCGCTGACCGCGTGGCGATAGGAATTCAGAGCCTGTTCTTCCTTGGGAAGAACAGTTTTTAATTCGAGGCCGTAGGTTTCCTGGAAGGCTTGTTCCAGCAGCGGAACGGCAACCTGGAATCCAATGAAATCGTGGTAGCTGTCCGGCGCGTAACGGTGCTGCGCGACTTCCAGCACATCGAAGCCGAACTCGGTTTTGATGTGAGCCAGCGGATCGTCCTCGTAGGTGACGATGTTCCCGTATTTTTTCTCCAGCTTGGGATACAGAAGCGGGACGGCGCGATTGGTGCCGATGCGATGGCCGTCGTTGTCGGCGGCGTAGTGAGCTAATGCGCCTAAACCGAAGGCATACTGATTGATGTCTTTGGAGTCGCGGAGAAGGGCCAATACGAAGTCGCCGCTGCGCACGTAGTGAGTGAGATCGCTGAAGAAGTGGCTGCCATGCGGGTAATAGCCCATGTCCTGAATGATGGCTCCGCCGTAGGCGTATCCATGCGCCTGGTGAAGTTCATCGGGAGTGGCGTTGGGAAAACGCTTGAGGAGGAGTGGCTTGAGGTTGGTATCCCAAATGGCGTCGATGATGGCTTCGTGGGAAAGCACGGCATAGGCCGAACACTGCAGCGGGAGGAGCAGAATCAACACCAGGGCCAGCGTTACGGCCAGGGCAACGGCGTTTCGAGAGTGGGATGATCCACGCCTATTCAACCACGCTTCCTTTCTGGATGGCCGCTGCATTCCCTCAGTTTAGCCCACACAATGACGGTAGGGGACGTTCCAAAGCGCTCATCGCGCTCGAAGGTTCTACACCGGCAAGGGGTGAAAAGTTGCGGTGGGAAGCAGGAGCAGAGGCGTGAATTGAGTATCGATCCGGGCAGTGATGTGGACCTTTTTTTGCCGGAATTACCGAAGCTAAAGGCCAACGCTACGAGGTGTTAGAAACACCACGACGGGGGCATCGCAAGAAAAAATAGTGAACTACCGAGTCAATACTTTCTGAGGACGCCGATGACGCGGCCTTGAATCTTTACATCGTTGGCCGCAACGATGATCGGGCCCATTTCAGAATTGGCAGGCTGTAGGCGAATTTTGCCGGGGCCTTCGCGGTAAAAGCGTTTTAAGGTGGCTTCGTCTTCGCCGATCAGAGCGACAACGATGTCTCCGGCGTTGGCGACCTGGGTCTGTTCGCAAACGACAAAATCGCCGTCCATGATGTGATCTTCGATCATGGAGGTGCCTTTGACCTGCAGGACAAAGGAGTTGCCGCCGCGAGCGAAGTCGCCCAGCGATAAAGTTTCGCGCTCTTCGACGGCCTCCAGAGGCTGGCCTGCGGCGATACGACCGACGAGGGGCAATTCCTGAATCTTGCGCTCCATGACCTGGTCTTTTACGGATTTCGGCAACTGCACAATTTCAATGGAGCGGCTCTGGTTGTAGCCACGGCGAATGAAACCCTTTTTCTCCAGCGTTGTGATGTGCTTGTGAACGGTGGCCAGCGAGGTGAGCTTCATACCTTTGCCGATTTCTTCAAAGCTGGGGGCGTAACCGTGTTTGGTCTCAAACGAGACGAGATAATCGAGCACTTCCTTTTGCCGCTTGGTCAGGGCCACGTGTGCCTCCGATCGGATGCCTGCGTTTTAGTTTTCTGGGACGGCAGGCTTTAGTGCTTCGAAGTTAGGCGAAAAGAAAGCGAACGTCAAGCGAAATAAACTAGGGGTAGTGACTCATTTTGTACTATGTGCCCAAGAAAGCAGAAGGTGAGTAGAATGATGCCCGCTTATTTCGCATGGGGTGTGGCATGGATATTGGCAGCTTCGTTTCATGGATTCAGGCGGCTTTGTGGGTCATTGCGGCGGCTCTGTGGATTGCCAGGGTTGTTCGTGGGGAAGCCAAAATGCAACCTTGGTTGAAGAAATTATTGTCTTCCAACAGATTGATTGGCACCGTGGTTTTGCTCGGATTGATTATGTCCGGCATCTCCCTTTACATGTCCTACGCGGTCAATGCCTTTCCCAAATCTCTGACGTTGAACACTTCAGCCTATGAACCGCAGTACGCCGCACCTATGCGGGTTATTTCAAATCAAACATTTGAAGATCAGGAGATTCAATTAGACGGATTCATATACCAAGGGTGCACATTCACAAACGTTTGTTTTATATATGACGGCGGAGCATTTGGGCTTCAAAACTCGACTGTTAAAAATCACTGGAAGGTATGCGAAAAAGAACAGCGCCTAAAGAATTATGCCAATCTACTGGAAGCTCTAAGAATGTTTTCTTCGAAAATAGAACACACGAAGAAAACGATCATTAATCGTTAGGCTTATGCAACATCACGCATACTGGCCTTGCAGTCAAGGAGATTGACAATTTCTTCGATGGACCACACGTGGCTTGCAATTCCAGCTTCCATCGCAGGCGTCACGCGCAACGTCTGGTGAACGCGGCAGAAATTGTAATGCATGAAATAAAGCGCGGTTGCCCACCGATGGTTGTCGATTTTTTTCGAGAAGGCATTGGTCAATCGCGTAAAACGTCGCATCCTCATTCTCATTGAGAGGTTTTGACGTTCCGCGAAGCTGGTTGAAATGTGGCGTTCGCTAGGCTTCCCTGTGATTACCGTTTCTCTGCATCCTATGCACTCCGCTGGACTGTAGCGGGTGTCGCGGTCCGGCCGATCATTCGAATACAGTTTTACTAACATTGCGTAATCGATGTTGTTTCCAAATGCCAGATCAACCGCATCGAGATAGGCCCGGTAACCATCGGTGGTCAGTTGAACGCGACTGGCAAGCCGCGCAGCGAGGTCGTACATGAAATGCTGCGCGTGCCACGCGGTCCGATCACCAATGCGCCAACACGGAACGAGTTTTGTGTCAGCGCAAATAGCGACCCAAGTCCAAACGCTTCCGTAACCAAATTTCCCCCTCAAGTCCTTCGGCACATTCTTTTCCTTGGCATAACAGAACGACCAGATTTCATCGCATTGCACCCGCTTACAAGGAAGGTTCACCAGCGTCTTTCGCTGGAACGTCTCGCACGCTTCCCCAATCTCAGGCAGCAGCTTGAGGACGGTGTTAAAAGCGACACCGGCTAGGCGGGCAGCCGCCCTAAGGGAGTTTCCTTCGACCAACGCGTTCACAATCCGGACTCTTTTATCCAATGTTAGACGGTTCATAATGCGAGGATTATATGCTTGAGCGGGCAAGCTGTCAATTAAATAATACGGTTTGACCACAAATAGTGCGATTGACTAATTTATGGTAATACTGCATTTACCTATTGCGTTTTGCCTAAAGATAGGTATTATACCGAAAGCGCCACCTAAAGGAGAGCGCCCGCCATGAACGAAGCGGCAAAGAAGCAAGAATCTCAACCCGCCGAAGCCCCAGAAACCCAAGAAACCGACACTGGACGAGAGCGGTCAACAATCGCGTTCCCATACCTCGACTTAGATGATTCCGCTGAAATCACAAAGGCTGTGCATACAGTAGGAGGCTCGACCTGTCAGTGGGATCAATTGGCTGCGGAGCTCGGCCAATCAGCGGGAAGCGGCAGTTTCAGGCTGCGTGTCCAGACGGCAAAAATGTATGGCCTGCTCACGTATGACCGAGGCACTGTGACCCTTACATCTTTGGGGACACGTCTTGCCGATCCCGGGCAAGAAAAAGCTGCCCGCGTTGACGCCTTCCTGACTATTCCTCTGTACAAAAGAGTGTATGACGATTTCAAGAACGGAACATTGCCACCGAGTTCGGGACTTGAGACAGCGATGGTCGGATTCGGTGTTGCAGCCAAACAAAAAGAAAGAGCGCGGCAAGTGTTTCAACGTTCGGCAACACAAGCAGGTTTTTTTACATACGGAACTACGAAATTGGTGATGCCCAGCATAAAAGCCAATGCGTCTGCATCGCCCACACTTGAACCCGAAGTCGAGCCTAACCCCGACAAGAAGAAAAAGAAGGAAGAAACAGGCGATGAACCTCTGCACCCATTAATCGCCGGATTACTCGAAGAACTGCCCAAGCCAAAAACAGAATGGCCATGCGAAGAACGAAAGAAATGGCTAGAGATGGTGGCAGGGATTTTTAGCGTTATCTACAAAGACTCTGACGACAGCCGGGGCTCTCTGCGGGTGACGGTCGAAAAAGGTTCTGTTAAAGCGTAAGTGCCCGAACAGAACGGGCCTTTGCGGAAAGGATTTTAGTGATGCAGCTAAAAATAATACTCCTAGCCTCTTGCGATCTTTCCACCGTGCAGGGGGCCTCAATGGAAAGTCCCAAGTCATTCATCCCTCGCGAGGTCGGATGACTTGGGACGTGGTGGGACAACTACAAACCGTTTATTGTTCTTTTGTGGCCCAACGTGCTTGCGCGGCGCGTTGGGCTATAGCCTTCCTTCGCTCAGGCGACAACTTCGCAGCGCGAGCTTTTCCGCCCTTCGTCCCGCCAAGTTTGCCCAACGCTACAGCAGCTGGATTTTTCTTTCGCTCCTTGACCGGAAACGGTATGGGTTTATTAACATCGATTGCCAGCGACGCACCTATAGCCGCTTCCACAACTCGGAGAGCATTTTGGGCCACATCGCCCTTGCTTGACCGTCTATGCATACAAGCCTATGATTGCACACGTTTGATGCCAAAGCTAGTACCCATTATTTTCAAAATGCGTCACTACCAAACTAGGATGTTCTCAGGCACAAGAATAAACGGGTTGGGTAAAAACGAGGGCCTGGGTAGGCGGTGGCCTCTGAATTAATTACGAATTCAACGGTGAGCTAACCAAGCCGAAGTTCGATGATTCTACTGCCGCTGCCGATAAACTAATTGGTGGATTAGAGCTGTAAGAGGCCGCGCCAATCCGGCGATCAAGAGGGTGGTGATAGCTGCAGAACTAATGACCAACGTCGAAAACTTAATGAATTCAGTCATGACGAAACCCCAAGCAGCCTCACTAACCGTCTGAATAGGCCCAAGCCAATACACCCGCAGTTAAGGTGAGCGTCAATACGCCAAGAAACAGGGCAAGTATACCACCCAAGAACTTAAAGTGCGTGGCGTTCTGAATCGCCTTTGCTCTTGCCATGACTATGATAGAAGAGAAGATAAGATTCACCGCGATTACCAGAATGGCGACCAACGCCGCGTTAGGTCCGAAAACCTGAGAGACTTTCGAGTTATCAAAAATTGCTCCGGTCGCCCCCAAACTCAGGATAGTTAAATCTAAGGCCGTTTCAACCAGCACATCCCATCCGTCCGTTCTGGGGTTGACGGCGGCACTAAAAATCACGAAGGCTATGCCAAAAAGCAACGGCAGCCCAATATGTGCAAGGAGAAACCAACCCACGATAGACCGATTCTAACACGATTTTATTATATATACGGTAAGATAACTAACTATTACTTAAGAAGGAGGTTTTCCGCCAATAACCCATGGTGGAATGCTCCGGGATATCACCGTCCGAGTCGAGATTCTGAAGTCGCAATTTCAACTGTCCGCTGCAAGGGGCAGGCGGGTCGGTTTCAAACAAATAAACTTAAAGTAAAAGTAATGGTGTTAGCTTGGGCGGTTCTTCTCGCGGTGGCCCAGCAAAATCCTGCGTTCCTTGATGGTCATCTCGCGCTTAAAAACCCCCGCAAAGATTAACTCTATGGGGGTTTTGGGAACCTTGCGGACGACCATAGGACAACCTCGAGCAGCGGGCTAACCGGACCCGGTTAACAAAAATGTTAGAACGGATTTACAGAATTAGCAATAGCATCAAAACACCCACGGCGACATGGTCCAAGCAATTTGTGGCTTGCCGTAGGCAATCTTAGATACTTGAGTGGACGACTTCCTGCGGTCCAGGCGTCCCTGTGGTATTCTTTTTGAGTCACCCTTTCGCGTTGCTCAGGGGCTTGCACGTGGAAACACGTTAGCGAAGACACGCGCGGAAGAATCACGAAACTATGTCCAGCACAACTACGCTACCGCCGCCGAAGAGCAAACGCGAGGTTATAGACAGCGCGGTGATCCGATTCGCCGGCGATTCCGGCGACGGCATGCAGATCACCGGAAGTCAATTCGCCAATACGGTAGCGCTGTATGGCAATGACATTCGCACTTTCCCGGACTATCCCGCGGAGATTCGCGCGCCTGCGGGAACGCTGCCGGGCGTAAGCGGCTTCCAACTGCACTTCTCTTCCGACGACGTTTCCACTCCCGGCGATGCCGTGGACGTGCTGATCGCCATGAATCCGGCGGCGTTGAAGGTCAACGTTGGGGACTTGAAAGCCAACGGGATTTTGATTGTTAACCGCGACAGCTTCACGGAAGCCGATTTGCGCAAGGCGCAGATGTCGGTGAATCCGCTGGAAGACCATTCGCTCGACAAATACCGGCTGTTTTCCGTGGAACTGGAACGCCTGACCCGCCGCGCTCTGGAACATCTGGGACTGGACGCCAAGTCCATGGACCGGTGCAAAAATTTCTTCGCTCTGGGCATGTGCTATTGGCTTTACAACCGCTCGATGGACTCGACGGTCCGCTGGATCGAAGACAAATTCAAGAGCAAGCCGTTACTGACAGAAGCCAACAAGCTGGCTCTGAAGGCTGGCTATTCTTACTGCGAAGCTACGGAAGCGTTTCAGACCAGTTATGAAATCCCGCCGGCACAACTGACGCCCGGGCTATACCGCAACCTGAGCGGCAATCAGGCGCTGGCGCTGGGACTAGTCACCGCTTCGCAAAAATCTGGGTTGACGCTGTTCCAGGGCAGCTACCCCATTACGCCGGCTTCGGACATTCTGCACGAGCTTTCGCAGTATAAAGATTTTGGAGTGATGACGTTTCAGGCGGAAGATGAAATCGCCGCGATAACTTCTGCAATTGGCGCAGCGTATGCGGGTGCGTTGGCGATTACCACCACTTCGGGGCCGGGAATGGCGCTGAAGACCGAAGCGCTGGGCCTGGCCGTAGCCATCGAATTGCCGCTGGTCATCTGCAACATTCAACGGGGCGGGCCATCTACCGGTTTGCCTACGAAGACGGAGCAAGCGGATTTGCTGCAGGCGTTGTTTGGAAGGAACTCCGAAGCGCCGATTCCAGTGCTGGCAGCGTCGACGCCGGGAGATTGCTTCTGGGTGGCGTTGGAAGCTTGCCGCATCGCGGTGAAGTACATGGTGCCGGTGATTCTGCTTTCAGACGGCTACCTGGCAAACGGCGCGGAACCGTGGCACGTCCCGGAGTTGAGTGAGATTCCAGAGTTCAAAGTGGAATTCGCAAAAACTGCGGAAGGCTTTTTGCCGTACAAGCGGGACCCGCAAACGCTGGCGCGGCCGTGGGCGGTTCCGGGAACGCCGGGATTGGAACATCGCATCGGCGGACTCGAAAAACAAAACGTTACAGGCAACATCAATTATGAGCCGCTGAACCACGAAAACATGGTGCGCATCCGGGCGGCAAAAGTTGCCGGCATCGCGCAGGATATTCCGGAAATTGTGCCCGCCGGCGATCCCGAAGGCGATTTACTGATCGTGGCGTGGGGCTCAACGCATGGAGCGATTACCGCGGCGATGCGCGCCCAGCGGGAAAAAGGCCACAAGATCGGGCATGTGCATTTGCGGTATCTGAATCCCCTGGCGCCGAACCTGGGCGAAGTGATCAAGCGCTACAAGCATGTGCTGGTTCCGGAATTAAACATGGGCCAGTTGCTCTGGGTTCTCCGCGCGAAATATCTGGTGGACGCCGTGGGACTGAACAAAATACAAGGGCGCCCCTTCAAACAGACGGAGCTGGAACAAAAGATCGAAGAGATTTTAAGCGGCCAGGAGACTATTCAATGAGCACGACAACGCTGCCGCCGATTACGCCGCTAACCAAGAAAGACTTTCAGACCGATCAGGAAGTGCGTTGGTGTCCGGGTTGCGGTGATTACGCCATTCTGTCGGCGGTGCAATCGGTTTTTCCTGAGCTGGGCATCGCTCGCGAAAATTTCGTGGTGGTAAGCGGAATTGGCTGCTCCAGCCGGTTTCCGTATTACATGAATACGTTTGGATTTCATACCATCCACGGGCGGGCGCCCGCGGTGGCTACAGGAATCAAGGCGCTGCGGCCCGACCTGGAAGTCTGGCTGGCGACCGGCGACGGCGACGCGCTTTCCATCGGCGGCAACCACACCATCCACATGTTGCGCCGCAATGTCGGGATCAAAGTGCTGCTCTTCAACAATCGCATCTACGGATTAACCAAGGGGCAGTATTCGCCGACCTCGGAATTAAATAAGAAGAGCAAATCCACGCCGTACGGCTCGCTGGATCGCCCTTTCAATCCCCTTTCGTTGGCGATTGGAGCGGAAGCCACTTTCGTGGCGCGATCCGTGGACGTGTTTCAAGGTCACCTCAAGGACACGCTGAAGCACGCCGCGGCTCACAAAGGCTCCGCGTTTGTGGAGATTTTGCAGAATTGCAACATTTTTAACGATGGCGCGTGGTTTTCGCTGACCGACCGCGACGCGCGCAGCGAGCACGTGATTCAACTGGAGCATGGCAAGCCGTTGATTTTCGGCAAGGCTCGCGACAAGGGCATTCGCATGACCGGTCTGGACATGGAAGTGGTGCAACTGGGCAACGGCATCACCGAGAAGGACCTGCTGGTGCACGATGCGCATCACCTGGACGCAGCGTACGCGTTTCAGTTATCGCAAATGGAAAAGCGGCCTGGCTTCCCCACCCCGATCGGGGTTTTGCGTTCATGGGAAGATGTTCCCCGCTATGAAGACGTGATGAACCAGCAGATCAAGGACGTCATCGCCAAGCGCGGCAACGGAGACCTCAACAAGCTTCTGCGCGCCGGGGACACGTGGGAAGTGAAATAGTTCCACCGGTGCGGCCAATCTGGCCGCATTGCTTTAAATTCTTCATCAAAAACAATTCATAAAACTTCCGGCGCTGTGTTACATCTAACGGGTCAACTCCGTACACCAGGCATGGAAGATTATTCTCAACTCGCTCCGCTTTTCCCACTCGGTGATGTCGATCTATTTGCGCCGAACCTGACGGACTATGCTCCCGACCAGGCGGAGAGCCTCGCACTGCTATACGAAGTCAGCCGCGAGCTGACGTCCATACTGGACCGCGAAGAGCTGCTGAGGCGCATCGCGCAACATGTAAAACGCATCGTGAACTATCACGTTTTTACGGTGATGCTATGGAGTGAAGCCAACCAGGTGCTGGAAAGCGTTTTTGCGATGCACTACGACGACACGCTTCCGGTGCGGTTGCGCATGCGCTTGAACCAGGGAATAACCGGCGCTGCCGCGGAAGAACGCCGTCCGGTGAGAATCGGAGATGTGCGGCTGGATCCACGGTACGTGCGGTTCGACACCGACGTGGAAGTGCGAGCGGAATTGGTGATACCGCTGTTGCTGCAGGATCGGCTGATCGGCGTGCTGGACCTGGAAAGCACGGTGCCACAGGCGTTCACCAATACACATGAGCGCATGCTCGATACGATGGGTTCTTACGTGGCGATCGCGCTGGAAAATGCGCGGCTGTACCAGCAGGCGCGCGAAAATGAATTGCGCCTGCTGAACGATTTGAATACCGCGCGCGAAATTCAGCGGCAGCTTTTGCCCAAGGGTGCGCGCGAAGTTCCGGGGCTGGACCTGGCAGCGGCGTATTCGCCGGCGCGCGAACTGGGCGGAGACTTTTACGATTTTCAACCGTATGGCGAGGGACGCCTGGCATTCGCGCTGGGAGATGTGTCCGGCAAAGGAACGGCTGCGGCGTTGTACGGTTCGCTGGCGATCGGCACGCTGCGCGAAGTGGTGACGGACCACACCATCGGAGCAGCAAACATGTTGTCGGTATTGAACCGGCGCATGTTCGGAGCGCGCCTGGAGAGCAAGTTCATCGCGTTGCTGTTTGGAGTTTACGATGCGCCGTCGCGACGGCTTACGTTGGCAAATGGCGGCGAGCCGTACCCGTTGCTGGTGCGCGGCGGAGAAATCACGGAGTTGCAAATTTCGGGCATACCGCTGGGGCTGTTCGCGGCTAGCGAATATGAAGAGATGAGCGTCGATCTGAAGCCCGGAGATGTGGTGGTGTGCGCGTCAGACGGAATTCTGGAATCGGAGGACAGCGAGCAGGAAGAATTCGGCGCGGAACGGCTTTTTGCGCTGCTGGCCGGAGTCACGGAAGACGAAACGGCTCTGAACATTGCCGAGAAAATCCTGGCTGCCACCGACGAATACAGCGGGGCCGAGTCCACTCCTCATGACGATCGCACATTGATCGTCTTACGCGTAAGGGAAGATAACGCCGCCGATTATACAAAGTTGCCGATCATCTACTGACCTTCGGTTCGTTCAGTTATTCTCGCCGGCGCCGTGCACCGCGCCACATTTCCGGCATGGGGTTGCAGATTTGCTGTTGTCGACGCGATGGCTCACGGGCGGCAGGGTCTTCAAGAACGCGTACATGTCTTTGAGATCGTCTTCGGTCAGTCCGCTGTACAACTGCCACGGCATTAGGGTGTTCAGTTGACGAGTGCCGACGTAGCCGGTGCGGAGCGCTTTCACAAAGGTATCCTCGGTATAGCTTCCGATTCCGGTTGCATCCGGCGTGATGTTGGGACTGGCGATTTTTTTTGAGCCCAAATCAAAAACCTGTCCGCCGGCAAAATCCATTCCAGCGATAAGTTGTCCTCGCCTTGACGGCGTATGACAGTCGGCGCAAACCGCGATACCTATGAGGTATCTTCCGCGACTGATAGGCGTCGAGGTGTCTGCCTGCACAACTTTCGTTACAGGTTCCGGAGCCGTACGGATTAAGTACTTGATCGGGAAATGAATCTCGGTCGCAGGCAACGGGTTTCGAATGGGCGGGAGCGACCGCAGATAGACCACTACGGAGGCGAGATCTTCGTCCGTCATGCGGCGGAAATAGGTATACGGCATCAACGGAAATAAAGTGCGGCCGTCGTGGCCGATGCCTTCGCGGATGGCGCGCGCAAGTTGGTCGTCGGTCCAATTTCCAACTCCAGTTTGCGAGTCCGGCGTTAAGTTGGGAGCCACCACCGTTCCTGGAAAGCCCGGCATGGGGAAAACCTGGCCTGAAGCTTTCTTGGAGAGCACGATCTCGGGGCCGGCCGCAGTTTCCTGGAATGGAGTATGGCACTCGGTACAACCGGCAACGTGCTCAACAAGGTAGGCGCCGCGTTGCAGGCGCGCGGGGCTGCTTTCGAATCTGCGGCTGGTGAGAGGCCGCGATCGTGGTCCGATGAATGGACGCCAGCCGATGGTGGCGCTGATGCCGATAACGGCGAGGACCAGCAGAATGATCGCGGCAATCGCGAGACCCTTTACAAATTTCCGCATTCACAACTCCTAAAGAGATTTGGACCAGACTTTACTGAGTGCGCGGAGGAGGGGCAAATGTTTCAGACCGCGCTGCGGCAGGCGGCGCGACGGCTGGTGCGACTGCGGCCTGGATTAATTCGGGGTTCCTGAGAATGGGGAGCCATTTTTCGCGTAAGGCTGAAAATTCCGGCCAATCTTTCCTGGCTACAGGATCGGACGGAGGCAAGCCCAGCTTTTCGAAATTTTTGTATTGGCCTTTTTGCAGGATGCGAAAATCCAGATGCGGGCCGGTGGATAGCCCGGTGCTGCCAACCACACCGATGATTTTGCCAATAGCCACGTGTTCTCCGGCACGCACGTACATTTTCGCCAGATGCAGGTACATGGTTTCGTAGCCATTGTTGTGAACGATGTCCACCATGTTTCCTTCGCCGCCTTTGCGTCCGGCGAATTTCACCTTGCCATTGCCGATGGACTGCACGGGCGTGCCGACGGGCGCTCCGTAATCCGTGCCAAGGTGCGCGCGGAAAACCTTGAGGATGGGATGGAAGCGTGCTGCACTGAAATGAGAAGTTACCGGCGCGGCGAACTTTAACGGTGAACGAAGAAATTCCTTCTGGATAGATTTGCCATCGGCGGTGTAATAGCCGGCTTGACCGCCAGGATCATGAAAAAGCAATGCCTGATACCGTTTACCACCGTTGTCATACTCGGCAGCAAGAATTTTTCCGTAGGTAGCGATTTGGGCGTTGGCGTATTTCCTTTTCTCAACGATGACGCGAAAGGTGTCGCCCTTGCGAGGATCGGTATAGAAATCGAGGTCATAACCGAAGATTTGCGCGAGCCGCATGGTCAATTCGGGAGATTCGCCGATTTGCTGCATGGCATTGAAAAGGGAATCGTCGATGCGCCCGGCCACCGCGGAAATTTCCATGGTGCTGGGCACAGGCTCGACATCGGCGGTAAAGGCGGCATTGCCGTCTTGGGGAACAATTTTGAGCAGACGGTCAGCGTCAATGCGGTAATCGAGTTCGCGTAGCGCGCCTGCTCCGGAGCGAACTACAGTGATGGCGTTTCCAGCACGGACCAGGCGCAAATTAAAAGCTCGTTGCGCGGCAGCGGCAGCGCTGGAAGCTTCCGCAGGGCGCAGTCCCAACTTCTCGAGCGCAACAATGAAATTTCCGGCGGGGACTTTCTGCTCAGAAGGGACCGCGGTTTGTTCGAGCGATGGGGCAGGAGCTGTGGCGGGGGCTGAGTGATCCGCGACGACACCGTTTTGTACCGCTGCGGGCTCCTGGTTTTGATTCTGCGCGACGGGCTTGGGGCGCGTGAGAACTGAATAGCCGGCCCCTGCCAGTCCAGCTACAACGATGGTCAGCGCAATCAACAGAAAGCGAAGAGGGCGAGTCACGATGCGGTATTAGACGTGATTTTTGGGTAATGGGTTTTACTTGCGTGCGCGCGAATGCGGGTGAACACGCCGGAAGCTTACCTTATACGCGGACGGCGCTCAACGGCCTTGAAAGGATTTGTGAAGAAAGGAATAGCGGCTCTGCCGAAGGATTACTTGCCGGCTTTCAGACCGGTGACGGAACCGGCAGTGGTGACATTTCCGAAATAATTTTGTTCACGCAGACGACGGTAAATGTTGCCGGCCACGGTGGCCGCGGTAGGGCCTTTGACGCGGCGAGAATTACCGCGGAGAAGTACGGCAAGCGCTATCTTGGGATGCGCTTCGTCCGCGTAGGTGACAAACCAACCGATGCGGGAAGGCGTAATGTGATCATCGCAAGTGCCGGTCTTGCCCAGAGGCATTTCGTCGCCGCCGTGATCGAAGCTGGATTTTCCGGTGCCGTAGAGAACCGCGGCGAGCATGCCCTGGCGAATCTCCGGCAGAATCTGCGCGATATTGAGTTCGCGTTTTACGCGCGGGGCAAAAGCCTGCTGCTCATCCGCGCTGCGCGGGTATTGTAAGTAATAAAGTGTGCCACCATTGGCAAATGCAGCGGCCAGCGAAACCAACTGAAAAGGCGTCATCTGAATGCCTTCGCCGTAGCTGGACATGCGCGCCACGCCACCATGTGCGGGCGGCTCCATGGGGAACGCTCCGGGATGCTCTTCCGGGAGGTTGTAGCCGGAAAGTTCGCCGAGCCCAAGCAGGCGTGCATATTTGGAGACAGTGTCAAAACCCATGCGCAGGCCAAGTTGCTCAAAAAACTCGTTGTTGGAGTGCGCCATGGCGTCGGTAAGATTCATGTATTTGCGGCGTCCGACCTTGAGCATGGTGTCGCCGGTGATGACGTTTTCTTCGAGGGCAGCCAGTGCGATAGTGGGCTTGATGGTGGAGCAAGGAATGTAGCCATCGCCGAAAGCGATTTTCTGATTTACGACGGTGAGAATCCGTCCGGTATTAGGGTCAACGGCTACAACCGCCCCGTTGTAACGGCCTAATCCTTCTACAGCAGCCTGGCGAACGATAGGATCGTCAAAAGTAGTGATGTCCGCGCTGGAGGAATCCGCGTAAGTAGGTACTCCACCGCGAGAAGCTTTGTGTTTTTTTACGATTGGCTTGACAAGACCAGGAGCCGCCGGAGCCGGAAAAGCGCACAACACCGCGAGCACAGTTGCAACCGTTGCTTTGACTAGATCCTTCACCACTACACCTCAGAAAATTTTCGCTTACAAAGCTGTGCGGGCGTTGATTCTCATCGAAGCCGACGCATTGGTCAACATCATTCGTGGGAGCATTTCCGGGGCCATCGATCTTCATCCTTTGCATTTCAATCAGATGCGGCTTAAAGCCTTCGCGTCAGCCCGCTCCGACTTCACCGCGGGGGCTGCTCTCAACTTGAGACGATCATAGCGCATCGCGTCACGAGTGCAATAGCCTGCGAGGGCAAGTACGAACCTATGTGCTTTGCTTTGAACCAACTGGCCCGGCGGTCAGGCACCGGCCTTGCGTCCGGCCAGGATTGCCGTACGGGCGTGGAAGAATAGCTGACCGGATTCATCTCGAAATGGCCGGGTGCCGCTTAAATCCTGCTGTAAATCGTCTTGCAGCAGGCGCCGGACTTCGGCAGCTTTTTCCGGGGGCACCTTGGTGGTGGAGAGCCAGCGCTCTACTTCCGGACGCAGGTCGTCGGCGGTCATTACGGTTTCCGTTTCCAGGCCAGCATCACGAAAAAGGTGCAGCAACTCGCTTAACGGCAATGCGCGAACATGGGAAGGATCGCGAAGAATCTCCCAGCGGTCCTGGTAAGCCGCTCGAGCGGGATGTTCGCTGGCGAAAATATCTTCGACAAGAACGGTGCCATCGCGACGGCATACGCGGGTCATTTCGCGGACCACTTTTGCGGGCTGCCGAACGTGATGCAGAGCCAGGCGGCAAACTACTACATCGAACTCATCCGGTTCGAACGGCAGATTCTGCGCATCGCCGGTACGAAATGAAATATTGGTGACGCCCTGTTCCTGGATGCGCTCGCGCGCAATGGCCAGCATCGCTTCGGTCAGATCCACGCCGACAACTTCGCGCGCCTGTTTAGCGAACGCCTCCGCGATATAACCAGGACCGGTGGCAATATCGAGGACGTGTTCCGCGCCAGTTAAATGAGCGGAGGAGACGAGGCGATCGATACGCTGCTGGTCGGATACCCACGGATTCGACGCAAAAGCCCGGGCCTGGGTGGTGAAAGACTCGCGAACTACTTCATTGTGAGAAGGCATGTGTCATTGCAGTTTATCAGGTAAGGCCAAAAAAATTGCCCTCCTGTGAAAACTCAGGAGGGCATGGGGCGCTACTTGGTTTTTCTGTTCCACGCTTACCGTACGGGACGGCCTCGTGAGGCATCCGCTCCCGCTGCAGCAGCGGCAGCTTTTACCGGTGGCTTTTCAGGCTGAGCGTTTGGGGCATGGCCATTGGCCGGCGAAGAAGTGGCACTGACACCGCCGGGAATAGGAATTTCGAGCTTCTTGCGCAAAGCAAGTTCCAGTTTATCGCGCACATCTTTATTTTCCTTGAGGAAGACGCGAGCGTTTTCACGGCCCTGGCCCATGCGGTCGCTGCCAAAGCTGATCCACGTGCCGCTCTTTTCCAGGATGCCACGATCCACGCCCAGATCGATGAGGTCGCCTTCGCGGGAAATTCCTTCGCCATAGACAATGTCGAATTCGGCTTCGCGGAATGGCGCAGCCACTTTGTTCTTTACGATTTTGGCCCGCGTGCGTGAGCCGACCACTTTATCGCCATCCTTGATGGCCTGGATGCGGCGAATATCGACGCGCATGGAAGCGTAGAACTTCAAAGCGCGGCCGCCGGTGGTGGTCTCCGGATTGCCGAACATCACGCCGATTTTTTCGCGAATCTGGTTGATGAAGATCAGGCAGGTACGCGACTTGGAAACGATGGCAGTCAGTTTGCGAAGCGCCTGGGACATCAGGCGGGCCTGCAAGCCCATTTGGGGATCGCCCATTTCGCCTTCCAACTCGGCCTTGGGCACCAAAGCGGCCACAGAGTCGATCACGACGACGTCTACACCGCCAGAGCGAATAAGCGCCTCAGCAATTTCCAGCGCTTGCTCACCGTTGTCGGGCTGCGAGACCAGCAGATTGTCGACATCCACACCGAGTTTGCGGGCGTAGACGGGATCAAGCGCATGCTCCGCATCGATAAAGGCGGCCTGGCCGCCAAGCTTCTGGGCTTCGGCGATGACGTGCAGGGTCATGGTCGTTTTGCCGCCGGATTCCGGCCCATAAATTTCAATCACGCGCCCGCGCGGAAAGCCACCAACGCCAAGAGCCGCGTCGATGGACAAACAGCCGCTGGGAATCACGCTGACGGGCACGAGTACGTCGCGGGTGCCCAGCCGCATGATGGAGCCCTTGCCGTAGGACTTTTCAATTTGAGCTATCGCGGCTTCCAGCAATTTGGATCTATCGTCTGCCATGCAGCACCTCAGTGGTGGAAAGTAGATTCTCTGACGCGTGGTTCCTGTGCAATTGCTACCAAAGGTAGAATGGGCGTTTCAAAGGCGGTGAATAGTACCACATAGTTATATTGTTTAATATCTATATAACGCAAATCCCGCCGTTAAACCTGTATCCGCGATATCCGTTCCCGGTCGCCGGCTTTGAGTCTCTCATGTTGCTCAAGCCTGGTCTTCCGCCTAAAGCTTGGAAAAAATGGCGGCTGTTGAAAACTTCTGAAGGCAAAATAACATCGAGGCGAACAAAAAGCAAATACTATTTGGAGCCTGCCGAACGCGCCTGATTCCCTGCCCCATAGGGGTAGAAGCCCCTCCCGCTTTTGCGACCAAGCCATCCGGCGGCTACATATTTTTTGAGCAGCGGGCAGGCACGGTATTTGGGGTCGCCCAGCCCTTCCTGCAACACATGCATGATGTCGACGCACACGTCGAGGCCAATAAAGTCCGCCAATTCAAGAGGTCCCATGGGGTGGTTCATGCCGGTTTTCATGACGGCGTCGACTGCTTCCACACTGGCTACGCCTTCCATCACGCAATAGGCCGCTTCATTAATAAGGGGCATCAGCACGCGATTGGAGACGAAGCCGGGCGCATCGTTTACAGCCACCGGTTTTTTGCCCAATTTTTCCGACAGTTGCATGGTGGTTTGAAAGGTAGCGTCGCTGGTTTGGAGGGCGCGAATCACTTCCACCAGGACCATCAGGGGAACGGGGTTCATGAAGTGCATGCCCACAAAGCGCTCCGGCCGCTTAGTGAGCGCGGCCAAAGTGGTCATGGAGATCGAGGAGGTATTGCTGGCAATAATCACGTCATCGCGCAAAAGGCGGTCCGCGTCAGCCAGAACGGCGCGCTTAATTTCTATTTTTTCGGGTACGGCTTCGACGAGGAAATCGGCTGCGGCGATGTTGGAAATATCGGTGACGGGCAGGAGGCGCTCCAGAACATTACCGCGCTCTTCTTCGGTGAGCTTGCCCTTTTTTACTTCGCGAGCGAGATTCTGCCCAATGGTGTCCATGCCACGGTCGACAAAGCGTTGTTCGACATCGCGCAGAATGACTTTGTAGCCGGCGCGCGCGAAAACATGGGCAATGCCATTGCCCATGGTGCCTGCGCCGAGGACTGCTACGGTCTTGATGTCTTCTGCGGTCATAGGATCGCGGGTTATTTCGGGGGCGCGCCCTGCGTGACCTCGCGCACGATCTCTCGCGCGCGCGCTTCATTGCCCTGCGCGACGTAGATCACCGTGGCGCCTGCTTTGGCGGCGACGCGCGTAACCAGATTATTTTCACTCAGCGCGCTGGTAAGGAATTGCGCAAGCTTCACGTCCGTGCCACGCCAGACTTCCAGTTCCGCGGGAGCATCATTGGCCTTGGGCGTGAAGCTCGCGGGATCTACTACTTCGGGCTGCGCTGGAATTTCCAGATTTTCTGGTTCCTGATCGAGAAGCTTATCCAACAACTCCCTCGCGGCAGGATAGTCGTTGGAGAGAACGGTCACTTCGAATCCAAAGCGCGGCTTCCAATCGATGGGCAAAGGATCGGAGGTAGGCGCGACTTCATCGTCTCCCAAAACCTTGTCGTTGTAGGCGATCCCGTTGGCTTCCAGTTTCTCAAGCAGATTCATGTGTACGGAGGGATTTTCGCCAGCCCAAACAATTACAAATGAACCTTCGTTGCCGTTATCAGCCATGCTTCCTCGCTCCAGGTGTGGCGGGCTTTATCGTATCGCCCATTTAGCGCCGCAGGGCAGTTTACTATACCAGGCACAGATCACACAGGCAGCGGACGTCAGAGGAGCGGCGTTGTAAGTCAAAGGAAATAAAGGGCTGCGACGGCATGATGCGTCTTTTCAGAATGCTGCCCCGTATAGCTCTGTACAATGAGCGCGACATTTTCACCACTAACAAGTTTGAGCCAAGCCATTCAGGCGACGTACATAACAGGCCTCACAGCCGCCGCACTGGTTAGCGGGGCGCAGACAAGTTATTCGTTCTCTTTGCAGATGAAAGATGAAAACAAAGAACTGGCCCGCGGCCTGCAAAGGCGCGACCCGGAGCTGTTTGACGCGCTCATCGAGCAGTATCAATTCCGGCTGTTTCGTTATCTGGTGTACATCACCGGCGACCGCACGCGCGCGGAGGATTTTTTTCAGGAAACCTGGATTCGTGTGCTGGAGCGTGGTCATCAGTACGACGGCAAGTCGCGTTTCGAAGGTTGGCTGTTTGCTATCGCGCGCAACCTGGTGATCGACTGGCAGCGGCGGCGCAAAATCCAAAGCCTGGACGAGCTGACCGACGCGAATCAAGAACACCCGATGCAGATAAAGGATGAGCGCAGCGTCTCCGCGCTTGAGTCCGTACTGCATTTGGAACGGGATGAGCAGGTGCAAGGAGCGCTGGGACAGTTGCCGGCCTTGTACCGCGAAGTGCTGTTGTTACGGTTCCAGGAAGAATTGCAGCTTGACGAAATCGCAGCGGTGCTGGGAGCTCCGGCGTCTACGGTGAAGTCGCGTTTGTATCGTGGGCTGGAAGCTTTGCGAAACACGCTGCAGCCGGGTGTGGCATGAACGAAAACATTCATCAACGCGCGCAGCAATTGATTGCGCAAGAGCGCATTGAGGGAATCGCCGCGAGCGACAGTGCATGGCTCGCGACACATCTGCAGGAGTGCACGGACTGCGCCGACGTGGCGCAAAGAACTGCGGCGGCTTTGCGTGCTTTGCGGACCGTACGCACCGACGTGCCTGCAGGGTTGGCGGAACGCACGCAGTTCCGCGTAGGGTTGCGAGCAGAACAATTACGGCAGGACGAGCCGCGACGCCGTGCCTTGTGGATTGCCGCGGGCGCTTCCTGGGCTGGCGGAGTGGCCAGCGCACCGTACGTCTGGCGGCTATTCGCGTGGATGGGCGAGCATGCCGGCGCTCCAAAAGTAGTGTGGGAAACAGGATTTGCATTGTGGTGGGTGGTGCCCGCATTGGTTGCAGGCGTGGTGCTGCTGGTGGAGTACGAGAAACAAACCAGCGAGGGTCAGTGGTTTCGTCGCAGCCAATAGCCGCGACGGAATAGCGGAATTCAAGAGGTCACGGAAATGTCGGACACACAAAACAGTGGTTTATTCAGTGAACGGATGCGGCTGATTCGCTTTCGCCGCACAAAAGAAAAGAAAACGCGCTTTCGCGACGAGCTGCGGATCATCCCAAAGTGGCTCATCGGGCTGATGATTTTTCTGTATATCGCGGCGCAGGTGGGATTTCTGATCGCCAATCTTGGAGCGCACGCACTGGGCCCGCATCCGGGTGAGTTGTGGCCCTATCCGGGAGATGCCGCGCTTTCGGCGCTCAGCGTTGCAGGAATTGTGACCGCGGCGAGCATCCCCTTCTCGACGGTGATCCTTTTGATTGGGTACGTGAATCGCGACGCGAGCCGCCGCGGCATGAATGCGACGTTGTGGACCATTCTAATCCTGGTGCTGTCGCCAGGAACCGGAGTGCTGGGCTTTCTGATTTACTTTTTGATGCGCGAACCGCTGCCGTACAACTGCCCGCAGTGCGGGGCAACCGTGGGCGCGCGGTTCAATTATTGCCCCAACTGCAAATGCAATCTCCGGCCGACCTGCCCGCAATGCAAGCGCGAAGTCGGCGAGCTTGATAAATTTTGCCCTTATTGCGCGTGTGATTTGACATCCGTGAGCGTGGCCGCGCCGAGCACATCCGCTGAAGTGGTGCCCGACATTAGAAGCTAGATTTGATTAGAGCATTTCAACGGCAAGGGCCACAGCATTGCCGCCGCCCAGACAAAGCGCCGCGATGCCTCGTTTGAGATTGCGGCGCTGTAGCTCGTAGAGAAGAGTAACCAGAATGCGCGCGCCGGAAGCGCCAATGGGATGGCCGATGGCCACCGCGCCACCATTCACATTTACCTTTTCGGGATCGAGGCGAAGCTGGCGCGTCACGGCAATGGCGGCCACGGCGAAAGCCTCGTTCAATTCCACCAGGTCGACATCTTTATCGCGATCCCAGCCTGTTTTACTTAAAAGTTTTTCGACGGCTTCCACGGGAGCCATCATGACCCACTTGGGTTCGACACCGCTGACCGTCTGCGCGACGATGCGCGCCAGCGGTTTTTTGCCCAACGATTGCGCATGGCGTTCGCTGGTGACGATCACAGCGGCAGCACCGTCGTTGGTTCCTGGCGCGTTGCCGGCGGTAACGGATCCGTCTTTTTTGAAAGCGGGCTTTAGCTTGGCGAGCGCTTCCAGGGAACTATCTTCGCGCGGCGATTCGTCGTATTTGATCACGACGGCGGGACCTTTTTTCTGGGGCACCTCAACCGGCAAAATCTGAGCCTCGAAGAAACAGGACTTTCGCGCGCGGATCGCTTTCTGATGGCTTTCGAATGCGAAACGGTCCTGCTCTTCACGGGTGATGCCGTATTTTTCAGCCACCAGTTCGCCGGTCATGCCCATGTGAAAGTCTTCGTAGGCATCCCACAGGCCATCGTGAATCATGGAATCAACGAGCTTGCCGTCGCCGATGCGGTATCCGGTGCGGGCTTGAGGAAGCAAGTAGGGGCAGTTGGACATGGACTCCATGCCGCCGGCCACTACGATCTCGGACTCACCCAGTTGCACGGCTTGCGCGGCGAGCGCGACAGCCTTAAGGCCCGAGCCACAGACTTTATTAATCGTCAGCGCGGCAACGCGCGGATCGCAGCCGCCTTTCAAAGCCGCTTGACGAGCCGGATTCTGGCCCAATCCGGCTTGCACGACGTTGCCGAGAATGGCTTCGTCGATCTTTTTGGCGTCCAAGTCTGCGCGGCGCGCTGCTTCCGCAACAACCTTGGCTCCAAGGTCGACCGCCGAAAAACTGGAAAGACCGCCCTGAAATTTACCTACCGGAGTGCGAACAGCGCTGAGAATGACCGGCGTTTCCATGTTTACATCTCCGTGACCGCAGAAATCTCTAAAGAAGAATTTCCGGCGAGTTGCAGAATCAAAAACCTTGCTCGTCCGCGCTGGGCCCATAGAGCGCCGGAACAGGAACATCCAGCGCTCGCAGGTACATAGTGAGCTGGCCGCGATGATGAACGAGGTGATTGAAGCACATAATGCGCAGTGCGTTGTATCTAGGCATGGACATTAAAACCTGGCCTTTATATTTCAGCGTCCAGGTTTCGCGTAATTGCTCGTCGGTAAGGCCGGCGATGGCATCCCGCGCTTTCTGGCGCTGCTCTGCAAACACGGAAAGCAACTCGGAAGCGTCCTTTACTTTGGGGCTGGGATGACCTTCGATTTCAAAATCAGAAGTTTGGATGACACCAACGGTGAAATTCGGAAGAGTGGCAACATGCGAGGCCATCCACCCGAGGGTGCCCGACTTGGGATGCGGTTTCCAATCCCATTTTTCTTCGGGAACGCGCTCGAGAGTTTTGCGGGTGTTCGACATCTCCTGGTCAAATTCGGTGAGGAGCAGTTCGTTGATAGGCATTTTTTATTCCTTGGAAGGCGTGGGCTAGGGCTCAGACCCAAGCTAGATTGTACTGGATGCCAGAAAGACGAAGCAATTTCCACCGGTTCGCCTTGCGTTTTCGCGAGAGCCGCCGGAGAATCGCGGCATGGCGCACCGATTCACAACTTCTTACATTAAAGATGCCGTCGATTTATTCAAGCACTACAAGCGGCTGGGTGACAACGCGATGGCGCAATGCCCCGACGACAAACTTTGTGCCGAAATCGACTCGCAATCCAATTCGATCGCCATCATCGTCAAGCATATGGCGGGGAATATGCGCTCGAGATGGACGAATTTCCTGACGACGGACGGCGAGAAGCCGGATCGCCGTCGCGATACGGAATTTGAGGCCGCGCCCCCCGCCCGTGCGGAAATAATCGCGTTGTGGGAAGCGGGATGGAAGTTGCTGTTTGATGCGCTCACGCCGCTGACGGACGCCGATCTGGAAAAACCGGTAACCATTCGCACCGAGCCACACTCGGTGACACAAGCCATAAACCGGCAGATTGCGCATTACAGCTATCACGTCGGGCAGATCGCCTTTCTGTCGCGGCATTTCGCCGGAGAAAAATGGCAATCGCTGACGATCCCCAAGAAGAAATCAGCGGAGTTCAATGCCAGGGTGGCCTCAGGGGAAGCGTCGCAACGTTGAAAGCCGGTCTGCAGCACCAGCCAGCGGTCATCATGGGTTCGCTTCTTCTTCGCCTCGGGTGTTAGACTATGAACCGCATGCCCACCCTATTCGAAATGGATCTACCCGTCGTCGCGGGCCCAAGTTTCCAACTCAACGATGCGCAGAAGCGTGCTGTAACCCACGGTCAAGGACCGCTGCTGGTGATTGCAGGAGCCGGCACCGGCAAAACGCGCGTTATCACTGAACGCATACGGCATCTCCTGGAAAACGATCCGGGATTGTCAGGCGAGAATATTTTAGGACTGACGTTTACGAAAAAGGCCGCCGGCGAAATGAAGGCGCGGGTGGTGAAGGCCGTCGGAGAACGCGGCAAGACGGTGACGCTGGCAACGTTTCACTCGTTCTGCGAAGCGTTGCTCGTGGAACTTGATCCTGAGCGCGTGATTCTCAACACCTGCGACCATTGGATTTTGCTGCGGCGAAATCTGGCGCGAATGCGTCTAGAGAAATACCGGCGACTTGCCGATCCCGGACAGTTTCTGAACGATTTCGTGGAGTTTTTCAGCCGCTGCCAGGACGAACTGGTTTCCTGTGAAGATTTTCAAGGTTACGCCGACGGTCTCGCCGCCAAACTGGAATGCGAGAGTGCGGAACTGGATGAGGATACCTACGCGGAGCGCGCCGATCATGTGGCACTGCACCAGGAGATCGCAAGGGCGTATGGGGCCAGCGAAGAAATATTGCGCGAGAAGAAGCGCGTTTCCTTTGGTTCCCTGATTACCGGTGCGGTAGAACTGTTGAAGCGAGACATTGCGCTTCGCGAGAAGTTGCAGCAGCGCTACCGCTATATCCTGGTTGACGAATTTCAAGATACCAACATCGCGCAAATCGAACTGCTGAGCCTGCTTTGCGGCGAGCCGCGAAATATTTTTGTGGTGGGCGACAACGATCAAGCGATTTACCGCTTTCGTGGCGCCTCGTTCGCCAGCTTTTCTATTTTTGAGAGACGATTCGCGGGATTGAAAGAGGACGACGATCCCAGCCGTTACCGTGTGACCCTGACGGAAAACTACCGCTCCACGCCGAATATTTTGCGCGTGGCCACGCACGTCATCGGACAAAATGCGCGCAGCGACCGGTTTCCACCGAAGGTGCTGACGACGTCCAACCCGGAAGGGGAAAAGATTCGCGTCGCGGAACTGGCGAACGCGGACGACGAGGCGCGCTGGGTAGCCGGCGAACTTGAACGCCTGCACCGCGCCGGACACCGCTGGAAGGATTTTGCAGTGCTTTACCGGCAGCATGCGCACCGGAACCAACTGGTAGACGAGCTTTCGCGCGCGAAGATTCCTTTTGTCATCAGCAAACTTTCCATTCTGGACCACCCGCTTGTCCGCGATGTGCTCGCTTATCTGCGGCTGATCGCCACGCCGTACGACGATGTGGCCTGCGCGCGTGTGCTGGCCGCGCCTGCCTGGCATCTGGAGCCGCGAGACCTGCTGCGATTAACGGAGCGGGCGTCGAAAAAACGCGGCGCTGCACTGATCGATGTTTTGCAGGCGCCGCAGACAGAACTGGCGTTCGATCCATCGCAATCGTCGCTGCAAGTGTTGCTCGGTTTCCTTTCCGCGCAGCGCAAAACCATCAAGCGGCGTACCGCGCGCGAAATCCTCGGCGAGGTCATCGCGTGGCTGGACGTTCGCGAGCGCGCCAGCGTGCAGGATCGCAAATATGTGACGCGCCTTGCTGAATTCGTAGTGGAGTGGGAACCCAAGAGCGACACACGCGGCCTGACGGAATTTCTGGAGTATCTGGATTATTTCGATCAGGCGGGCGGCACGGTCAGCCTGGAAGATGATGTGCCAGGCGATGCCGTGCAACTGATGACCGTGCACGGCGCCAAGGGGTTGGAATTCTCTCACGTGTTTTTGTTGCGATTGAACAACAAAGCTTTTCCGGCGACAGAACGGACCCGCGTATTCGAATTCCCCGCGGAGCTGATGAAAGATGGCGCCCCGGCAGAACAATTTCACATCCAGGAAGAGCGCCGCTTATTTTATGTGGCGCTAACGCGGGCGCGCGAACGGCTGACGATCACCACGCTGACAGACAAAAAGGGCAAAGTCCCCACATTTGTGGAAGAAATGGTGATGGATCCCACAGTGAAGAGACGCAACGTGGTGCAGCTCGCGCCAAAATTGGCGCCGCGACCGGAGCCGGTGCGTAGCGGAACGCAAACAGCCTCGTCGTCCCTCTTTCCTGCGCCGATTGACCCGCCACGCATTTTCTCGCGCATCGCCGACTGGGCGGAAACGTTTCATCCGCCATCGCCGGAGCCGCTGAAGCTCAGTGCTTCCGCGCTGGATAACTACCGCCGGTGCCCGCAGCAATATTTGTTTGGTCGGCTGTGGTCGCTCGAGGAGGGTCCACGCGGGACCATGACCTTTGGACGCGTGGTTCACGATACGGTGCGAAGAACGCTTGCGGAACTACGGCGCGGCAACAAGCTGCCGTTTGAAGAAGTGCAACGGATCTTCGAAACAGAGTGGAAATCAGCGGGCTTCGAAGACGATTACCAGGAAAACGAATACAAAAAGGATGGCGTGGAACAGTTAAAGGTATTTTATGCAGCCATGCTGGAAAGCCTGCCGGAGATTCTGGAGCAGGAAAAAGCGTTCGAACTGCCTATGGAGAACAACGTCATCATCACCGGACGAATCGATCAGGTGAACGCGCTGGGGCGGAACGACGTAGAAATCGTCGATTACAAAACCGGGAAACCGAAGAAGGAATTGGACGCGCGCAGGGATTTGCAGTTGAGCATCTACGCCATCGCGGCCCGCGAAATATTCGAATGGAATCCGGCGCGGCTGGTCTTCCATTACCTGCAAAACAATCAGATTCAAGCCACCACACGCGATGCCAAGCAGCTTGACGAGGCGCAAAAGATTATTCAGGAGGTAGCGGCGGACATTCGCGCCGCGCAATTCCCTGCGCGGCCGGGGTATTTGTGCCGGAACTGCGCGTACCGGCCCATCTGCCCGAGCCACGAAGAATCTTTAACCGACACGTTGAAGAATTAGCGGGGAAGAATTAGCGGGTGAAGAGTTAGCGGGCGTTTGCGGCGGCGGGCCAAAAAGAAAGGGCGCTGCGAGATGCGCGCGCCCTTTCTCAGCTAATCCTATTGAGTTGCTACTTGCCTTTTTTGGTGGCGGTTTTCTTTGCCGGCTTCTTCTTCATCAATTGCCTCCATGGATCTTCAATGACCGGCCACATGACACCGGCCCGATATATTTGTCTCACAAATGTCTCGCGCACACTAGCAACAAAAACAGTTTTCAAAAAATAATTTAGAAAGTGAGGGGTGAACTAACGGGGCGCAGCGCCGGAATAATAGCCTTCGCGCGCATCCACGGTGAGACCGGAACGCCTCACGCGCACTTCAATGGAGTGGTACTCCGAGGAGCGATTCGTTCCTGACGGAGAATACGCCAGCGTGTATTGATTGCGGGCCTCTTCGGTTATCCGCGAGTACATTTCTTCCATGGAGTTGCGTTTCGCGGCGTAATACACATCTCCGCCGGTGTCGTGAGCGTACTCCTCCAGGCGGTTCAGCCTGCGCTCCAGAATTGCGCTACTGACGGCCACGCTGTACACCGAAACTCCGTAGCGCAACAATTCCTTGACGGTTTCTTTGTAGCTGTGGGAGTTGGTTCTCTGGCCGTTGGCGCCGTCGGAAATCAAAACGATCATTTTGCGGCGGTCGCGCCCGCGATCCTTTAAGACCTGGGCGGCTTCGTACACCGCATCGTCCAGGGCTTTAGTGGTCTGTCCCTTGAGCAGGTTGACGCCGGGGGCAATGTTCGGACCGTCGCTGGTGGCCGAGTGTCCATTGATGACGGGGCCGTCATTCATGGGACCCGACGGCGGAGCCACGGAAGGCTCGGTATCCAGCTCGGTGCGCTTCAGTTGGGTGAGCAGGGTGTCCTGGTTGGCAGTAAAACCCTTTCCTGCATGGAAAAATTGATCGAAGCGGCAGATATCGGCTTCATCGGACGCGCTGAGTCCGGCCACCACGGCACGCAAACTGCCGGCGACTTCTTCGGCGTCTTTCACTTTCAGGTCGTTGTCGATCAGCAGGACCAGGGACAGAGGAAACGCCTCGTTGCTGAAATAAGAGATGCGTTGTTCCACGTTGTCTTCAAAAATCCTGAATTCATCCTTGCTGAGGTCGGCGACCAGTCCGCCATCGCGGTCCTTCACCGTGACGGGCACGACAACCTGGTTGACAGAAAAAACAATCTTCCCCGGTCCCTGTCCAGGCGCTGGAGCGGGAGTACCAGCCGGTGCTGGCTGCTGAGCGGTTGGCGGTGGCTGCTGAGCGGCTGGCGGCGTCTGCTGAGGATCTTGAGCGGGCGCAGGAGTATCCGGCTTGGATGACTGAGCCTGCAGAATCGCCCACGAGGCGAGCGTCAGTGTGGCAGCGCAGAGAATGGTGGTTTTTCGTAGACTTTTCATGGGCCTCAAGCCAAACTCCCTGTCAGATTTTGCTGCCTGGTTTTCAGCTACACATCCATACCGTCACTTCGCTGCATCGAAGATGCATGGTGGCTGCCACAGACGAGCACACACCGAATTCTTACAAAGGAAAGTATACATGCGTTCTTTAAGTAATCTGGTACGAGCGGGACTGGCCCTTTCCATTGCGGCCGCCGTGGCGATACCCGCGATTCCGCAGGACACCCAGAGCCAGGGACAAGGACCGGTTATCAGGTCGCAGGTCAACCTGGTCAACATCTTTGTTACGGTTCGCGACAAGAATAAGCGGATTGTCGGCGACCTGAAGCAGGAAGACTTTAAAATCGCCGAAGATAATCAGGATCAGAAGATTGCCTTCTTCTCCAAGGAAGTGAACCTGCCCATTACGCTGGCACTGCTGCTGGACACCTCGGGAAGCGAACAATATATGTTGGGGGCCATTCAAAGCGCCGGAAGCGCGTTTCTGGATCGCGTGCTGCGCAAGGGCGATGAAGCTTTAATAATGTCCTTCGACACGGACGTGGATATGCTTTCGGATTTCACGGATGACCGCGCGCAATTGGATCGCGCCATCCGGCGCGCGCGCATCAACACGCCCGGCGGCGGAATGATCGCCGGCAATCCTGGACCGATTGGGAATCAACAGATGACCGGGACGGCGCTCTACGATGCCATCTATCTGGCCGCGGGAGAAAAGTTAAACACGGAGGCTGGACGAAAAGCGATTGTGATTGTCAGCGACGCCCAGGATGAAGGCAGCAAGGTAAGAATTGAAGAGGCGATCGAAGCTGCGCAACGCACGGATTCCGTGATTCATGTTTTGCTGGTGGCGGACCGGCGATTCGGCGGAGGCAATAGCGGCGTTGCCAAGCGGCTGGCGGACGAAACCGGCGGGCGAATGATCAGCGTGAATAGCGAAAAAAAGCTGCAAGAAGCCTTTGACGAAATCTCGGAAGAGCTGCGCAGCCAATATACGCTGGGCTACTATCCGACAAACTCCGCGCGCGACGGAAAATTCCGCAAGATCAAAGTGGAAACCAACAACCACGATCTGAAAGTGTTGGCACGCAAAGGCTATTACGCTCCCAAAGGAGAAGCCGCTTATCGCGAAGAACCGGCGGGCGGGGCCGTTCCGCCGGTGGCATTAGCCCGCGCAAAATAACCGCGACGCGCCCTGATCTGGTAGCCCTTGTGGTCCGGCGCTTCAATGCGAATGCTGTGATAACGCCCATCCAGAACATAGTTCGTCGGGTTGTAGGCGATGGAGTATTGGTTGCGTAGCTCGTCGCCGATGTCCTGAAACGACTGATCCAGATCGTCCACGTGGTAGGGGAAGAACGCGCGCCCGCCGGTTTCGTCCGCCAAATCCTGCAAAATCTGGTCGCCTTCCGTCAGGTGATTCTTGCGATTCGCCAGCTTATCGGGATTGGTCTGTGAGAGCGCGATCCATTGGGTGCTGGTGCTGATGGTGTAAATCACCACGCTGGTGCGTTGAGCCATTTCAATGGCGTCGGCGCGCGTGTGCGTGGACAAATTATCATCGCCATCGCTGATCAGAATCATGACGCGGCGAACCACGTCAGGCTGGTCGCCCGGTGGACGCGGAGGATGGCTCAATTCTTTCGCGCACGCGGAATAGATGGCGTCGTAAATCGCAGTACCACCACCGGCCCGGGTCTTGAAGATCTCGTCGCGTAAAGCGCCGGCATCGCCGGTGAAACCCTGGAGCACCTGCGGCTCGTCGTCAAAGGTCATGACGAAGGCTTCGTCTTTGTTATGCCGTAACACGCTGAACAGAAAATTCGTCGAAGCATCCTGCTCAAACTTCAGACGGTCGCGAATGCTGTTGGAAGTATCCAGCAACATGCCGATGCGGAGCGGCAGGTCGGTCTGCTTGCTGAAATAGCGGATTTCCTGAGGAGCTTTATCGTCAAAAATCTTGAAGTCGTTCTTTTCCAGGTCAGGAACCAGCTTGTTACGGCGATTCAGCACCGTAAAGAGAATGTCGACCAGGTTTACCCGGATGGGGATGACGGTGGGCTTTTGATCGGGGGCCTGTGGCTGGGAATTATCGGGAGGTACCGGAACTTGCGCTGAAGCTGGAGGTTGTTGGCCGGAGAGCTGTTGCCCGCGGTCTCGCACCGGCAACAGCAGTATGACCATGGCCGTCAGAGCAGAGACGAAGACTAGTTTACGTGGCATGAACCCCGATTATAGGTACCCGGCGAGCGCAGCGTCAATTTTTCCTGGCGCTACTTCAGCGGGCGTGGCCAACGTGGAGAGAAACTCTTTCAGCTCGGTGGGCAACGGAGCGCGCAGCTCCATTCTTTCGCCGGTGCGCGGATGTGAAAAAATGATTTTTGCGGCATGCAGGAAATTTCGCCCCAGCGGCGGCAGGGTTACATCACCTACACGCAGTTGAGCAGCGGCGCCGTAAAGCGTGTCACCCACGACGGGATGTTTCAGCGCGGACAAGTGTACGCGTATCTGGTGGGTGCGGCCGGTGTGCAGCTGGACTTCCAACAGGGTGGTGGCGTCGATGCGCAGTAAAGCGCGCCAGTCGGTTCGCGCCGGGCGAGGATTGCCAATTTTCGCGCCATGCCATTTTTTCTGCTCAGCGGCCATGCGCACACGGCGCACGGGATCGCGTCCGATGGCCAACTCGATGCGCCCGCTGGTTTGTTCGAACGAGCCCTGCACGAGAGCGATGTAGGTTTTGTTGACGGTGCGCTGGCGGAAGGCTTCGCCGAGTCGCGCGTGGGCCGCATCGGTTTTGGCGACGAGAATAACTCCCGAGGTGTCCTTGTCGAGGCGATGAACGATGCCCGGGCGCAACGCGCCGCCCGTTTGCGAAAGCGCTTGTCCACGGCCAAGCAAAGCGTTGACCAGCGTGCCGGAGGGGTTACCGGTTCCGGCGTGCACGGTCATGCCAGCAGCTTTGTTCACCGCGATGATGTCCGCATCTTCGTAGAGGATTTCCAGCGGAATAGATTCGGCATGGGCACGAAGAGGCGGGCGCTGCCGGGGATTTACCTGTATTTTTTCTCCCCCATGCAGACGGTGAGCGCCCTTGGAGGCTTTGCCATCCACCTGAACCAGGCCGCCATCGATCAGTTCCTTGACGCGGGTGCGGCTTAATTCCGGGCAGTGGGAGGTGACCACGCGGTCGAGGCGATCTCCAGCTTCCGACTGGGCGACTTCAAAGGAGAGGGCGGAACTTTGTTCTAAGGAAGGTTCCTGTTCTTGGAGATTGTTCTCGCCGCTCATGGTGCGCTTTTCATTTCGTGAAACTCTCTTGCCCGTGGGGCGAAACTGGTCTTCGAACTTTATGCTCAGAGAGCGTGAAATATCTTACGCGCGTTTTTGTGCGGATACCTGTTCGGAGGCCTTGGCGCCGAAGAGCGCATCCAGCAACACGAGCGCGGCTCCGATAGTGATAGCGGAATCCGCGACGTTGAAAGCTGGCCAGCGATATGCGCCCAGCCACACTTCAAAAAAATCGGTCACCGCGCCATGCAAGATGCGATCGGTGACATTGCCGGTCGCTCCGGCGATCAGCAAAGCGAAGCCGGCAGAGGTCATGGGTCCGCCGGTTTTGCCGGTCACCAGCAGCCAGATGAGAACAATTACCACCAGCACCGAACCGGCGATGAGGCTGGTTTTCAACCACGGAGAAGAAGAGTCCGCAAAAAAACTGAAGGCGATCCCAGGGTTGGAGCTGTGTACCAGGTAAATAAAATTGTGGATGATTTCATGGCGCCAACTTTCCGTGGTGCGAATCTCGAACCAGGCTTTGGTGGCGCGATCGGCAATGACGACAGCGAGAGTAAGCCACAGCCAACGCAGGCGTACGGGTAGACTCACTAAATACTCGCCCGGCACGCCAAAACATCTCGCTGCAGAGTGCCGGTCCTCATGGTGACTTCACCGTAAGCGCAAAGGGTCAAGGGTTGATTACCTAGGGCACCTTTTCGATTTCCGCTAAAGCCTCGCTGCAGCGCTCGCACACCGTCGGGTACCTGGGATTTTCGCTGACGTGCGTCGAATAGTTCCAGCAGCGCTCACACTTCTTTCCATCGGCGCGTTCGATTTTGATGGACAGGCCGGGCAGCAATTCGCTCTGGATAGCTACGGAGGGTGCTGCGGAGTCCACTACAACCTGAGAGACGATAAATAGTGCGGGCAAAACGTCCCGGCGGTCCTGCAGCAATTTCTGGAGCGCCGAGGCTGCGCCCCCGGCGTGCAAGATCACCTTGGCCTCAAGGCCGCCGCCGATGGTCTTGGCTGCGCGAGCCTGTTCCAAGGCCACCAGAACGGCGGAGCGTACTTGAGCCAGGCGCGCCCACTGTTCGGCTGCTTCTTTGCTGATACCACTGGTCAGAGAATCGACAGTGGCAAATTCCGTCTGGTGCACGCTGGGGACGTGCTGCGCGGACTTGGGAAGCATCTTCCAGATTTCTTCCGTGGTAAAAACGAGAATCGGAGTCAGCAAACGAACCAATGCGCTGGTAATTTTCCAAACGGCAGTCTGCGCCGAACGCCGCGAAACGCTGCGCGGGGCCTTGGTGTATAGCCGATCTTTCAGGACGTCGAAATAAAACGAGCTGAGGTCCACCACGCAATAGTCGTGAATGGCGTGATAGACCCGGTGAAAATCGTACCCGGCGTACCATTCGCCGCACTTGCGCGACAATTCGGCGGTGCGTTCCAGCATCCAGCGATCGATTTCTTCAAGTTGCTCGCTGGGAAGCGCGTCTGCGGCTGCGTCGAAGTCATTCAGATTGCCCAGTGCGAATCGAAATGTGTTGCGAATTTTGCGATAGGCCTCACTGAGCTGGGTCATCACCCGGTCGCTCATTTTTACGTCGGCCTGATATTCCTGCGAGGCTACCCACAAGCGCAGCAGGTCGGCGCCCCACTTGTCGCAAATCTCGGCAGGCTCAACGGAATTGCCCAATGATTTCGACATGGGACGGCCCTGTTCATCGAGCGTCCAGCCGTGGGTCACCACGCCGCGAAACGGCGCAGCGTTGCGAATGCCGGTGGCAACCAGCAGCGAACTCTGAAACCAGCCGCGATATTGGTCCGGTCCTTCGAGGTAGATGTCTGCAGGCCACTCTTTGCCATGCAGCACTGCGAGGTTCGATGATCCGGAGTCAAACCACACATCCAGAATGTCGTTTTCTTTGCGCCATTTGGTCGCGCCGCAGGTGCATATTGTGCCGGGCGGCAGCAATTCCTCGGCGGAGTGCTCATACCAGGCGTCGGCGCCTTCCCGCTTGAACCACTCCACAACGTTGCGCAATGCGGCGAAGTCTTCCAGGCGCGTCCCGCAAGCGTCGCAGTAGAAAACAATAATGGGCACGCCCCAGAAGCGTTGGCGCGAGACGCACCAGTCGGGGCGGTGCTCGATCATTTCGTACATGCGCTCTTCGCCCCAACCGGGGATCCACTTCACGGCCTGAAGCTCGTCCAGCGCTTCCTGTCGCAGCGATTTTCCATTCTTGCCGGCAACCTGGTCCATGTTGATGAACCACTGTTCGGTGGCGCGAAAAATCACCGGGTTGTGGCAGCGCCAACAGTGCGGATAGGTATGCTTGTATTCGTGATGGCCCAGCAGGGCGCCGCGGTCTTTCAGCAGCTTCACAATAATGTGGTTGGCTTCAAAAACGTTTTTGCCTTTGTACTCCGGCAAGCCTTCCAGATAAACGCCGCGATCATCGAGAGGAGCATAGGTCTCCAGACCATACTTTTGCCCGGAGTAAAAGTCGTCCGCGCCGTGGCCCGGAGCAGTGTGCACGATGCCGCTGCCCTGATCGAGAGTTACGTAATCCGCCAGAATTCCCGGCACTTGAAGTGGCAAAAAGGGATGCTGAAATTTGCGGCCTTCAAATTCGCGGCCCTTGAAGGTTTGGCGCACACGGGCTTCCTTGATGTCGCACTCGGCCTGTAGCGCCGCGATGCGATCGACGGCCAGCAGCAGGGTGCCCTTCTCGGTTTCGACGATCGCGTATTCGAAGTCCGGGTGAAATGCCAGAGCACGGTTGTGTGGCAGCGTCCAGGGCGTGGTCGTCCAGATCACCGCACTGATTTCCTCGGCAGGGTTTTCACCATCAACAAGGGCAAACTTCACCCACACTGATTGACTGGTGTGATCTTCGTATTCCACTTCGGCTTCGGCGAGAGCGGTACTGTCATGAATGCACCAGTACACCGGCTTCCGCCCGCGGTAGACGTAGCCTTTCTCCATAAACTCCAGAAAAGCGCCAGCGATGGTCGCTTCGTAACTGAAGTTCATGGTGAGATAGGGATCGTTCCAGCGGCCAAACACACCGAGGCGCTTGAAGTCCTTCTTATGCTGCTCGACGTAGCGCGTGGCGAATTCGCGGCACAGCTTGCGAAACTCGGCAGCGGGCACCTTACCTTTGCCACCCAGTTCCTTTTCCACCTGGGTCTCGATTGGTAAGCCGTGACAATCCCAACCCGGAACGTAGGGCGCGTAATGTCCCGCCATGCTCTCGGACTTCACGATCATGTCTTTCAAGATTTTGTTCAGGCCGGTACCCAGATGAATGGTGCCTGTCGGGTAGGGCGGCCCGTCATGAAGCACAAACAGCGGCTTTCCCTGGCGCGTTTCCAGAATTTTCTCGTAGAGGTGCGCTTCCTCCCAGGCCGCGAGCTGTTTGGGCTCGTTCTGCGGCAAGCTGGCTTTCATGGGGAAATCCGTCTTGGGCAGGTTGAGTGTTTTCTTCAGTTCGAGTGGTTCGGCCATGAGCTCAGAAATGGAAAGTCCCCTTTTGTCGCGCCAGTAACGCCGCCCGGATGAGCGTTTCGTCCTGCAATTGCGTGTAACAGCCCGTATTTCGCCGCATTTACACCGCTATATGTAGGCGGGAAAAACCAGAAAGCATCAACGCGTATGTTACAATGAATGTGAGCCGATGTCAGCCGCGGGGGTCGCGCAACCTTTCCCAGGAGTTGCGAATCTTACGGGGCTGGGGCCGCTTAATCCCGAATAGCTGCGTCTAAACCGGGAGAACACTGTGCCGGGTAAAATGATCGACCTTTTGCCGAGTCAACCTCCGCCGCCTAGACCCAACGCCTCCGGCACTCCCGATTCGGATGGCGGGCCCAACGCGCCCCTGCCGAAGTTTGGAACTCCAAGCCGCTTCGTCACCGAAGGATTCTGGTCCAACCTGAAGCAGTTCCTGACCGAGCGTCCGATAAAAATTCGTGGCGACATTCAGTCGCCTTTACTCCCCGACGAATATGGGGACGGGTTCGCTGAGAATCTGAAGACGGTGCTGAAGTCAGGCCCGGTGCCCAAAGGCCCTGCAAACAGCCGGTTGGAAGTAGCGTGGGGCGCAGGATTCGGCGGCTTTACCGACCGCATCAAGGAATTGTTCTTCCCTGCCAAGCAAGCGCCGGTTCAATGGACCAGCAAGCCGGTGAAGGTCAAAGAAATCTGGTCGAAGGATGAGAATTTTGGCTGGACACAGGTCATCTCCATTGGCCTGCACGCCGGGATTATTGCGCTGCTGGTGATTCCGTTTATTACGCATCTGTCCACCAGTTCGACAGAGGCGAAGAACAAGATGGACATGACGCCGCTGGATATTTCGCCTTACGTCGCGAAGCTTCCGGCGGGCACGAAAAAGGCAGGCGGTGGTGGCGGCGGCGGCGATCGTTCCATTACGCCTCCGACCAAAGGACGCGCACCCAAGTTTGCCTACACGCAGTTCACGCCGCCTGAAGCTACTTTGAAAAATCCGGCGCCGAAGTTGCCGATGGATCCAACGCTGCTGGGCCCTCCGGATTTGAAATTGGCGAATCCTCCGCTAACCAACATGGGCGACCCGATGGCCGCCGTCGTTAACTACTCGGGCGGACCTGGCGGTGGCGGCGGAATCGGTACCGGAATCAGCGGCGGCATTGGCAGCGGAAACGGTGCGGGGCTTGGGCCCGGCGATACGGCAGGAACCGGTGGCGGCGCTTTCCGCGCGGGCGTAAATGGAGTCGGCTCACCGCAGTGTATCTATTGCCCGCAGCCGGAATATTCTGACGAAGCGCGCAAAGCGAAGTATCAAGGCACGGTTTTGCTGGACGTCACCGTTACAGCGGATGGACGGGTGGTCAACCCGATGGTCATCAAAGGCCCCGGCTTGGGCCTGGAAGAAAAGGCTCTGGCGCAGGTGCGCAACTGGAAAATGCGCGCGGCGCTGGGACCTGGCGGCAAACCGGTGAACTGCCGCGTACAGATCGAAGTTACTTTCCACCTCTACTAAGTTTCCACTTCCACTAGCCGCACACTACAGTCTCTCGATGGCCGCCTAGGCTGGCACCCGTGCACTTTTCACGCAACACCTCAAATGTTCCTTGCGGAAGCTACAGGCTCAATCTGTTAGGATTTGCGCATGATGAAAACGCGGATGGCCCCCGTGGCCGTGTTGCTTGGCACTTTATTTTTTGCCGGCAGTCTGCCGGCCCAAACAAATGCAAATACCGGCGCGTTACAACTCAGCGCCAGAATCACTCCCACCGCGGCGCGTCCCGAACCGGTTCGACAATTTACCTTCTACATTCTCACCAAGAGTTACGCCGACGTAGCTCAGGAAGTTGCCTCCGGCGATGAGGTCCCGCCGCGGGACAAATTCATCGACGATCTAAAGGTTTCGCCGGAGCTGAAAGAGTGGCTCAAGGCACACGACGTGATGGACCTGACGACACCGAGTCTCGACAAAGCGCTCACCGCTGACGATGTCTTGCATGTGCCTGAGTTTTTGCTGGCGTACCAGCGTTCCAACAGCGGCGGCGTGACCAACGGCATTCCCAAACCAAAATATAAGGATGCGGATAAGGACGACAATCCGGATCGATACAAAAAGCAAAAAGATGAATACTACGCAGCGCTACGCAAGTTCATTCGCTCGCATCCCGAGACCATGAGCGGCATGGAACTGGAGTTGGACGGCGTGAATCCCCAGCGCAAATGGGAACAAATCGCGAATGATCATAAGAAGCACATCCAGCATTTAGCTCCCGACGTGGCGCAAACAAAATATCTGGTAGCAAAAGCGGACACCGATCTGGACGGCCACGCCGGTGTTTCCGGATTGCCTCCCGGCAGTTATTGGATCAGTTCGCTGAATCTGGATGCCGACGCCGGAGATACGCGGGTGCGTTGGGATGTGCCGGTCTCCATTCAACCGGGCCAAACCACGCGCATCGAATTGACCAACCTGAACGCTACGGACACACGCGCCGCCGCATCGAAACCTTAAACCAAGCCTCCGCGAATTATGGGTACGTTTCCGCGCTGGCTATTCTTTAATATTTTTGTTTTGGCGGCGGTGGTCCTCGATCTGCGTGTGTTTCACCGCAAGCCTCACAAAATCGGATTGCGCGAGGCGGCCTTCTGGAGCGCGGCGTGGATCTCGCTATCAGGGATGTTCGGTCTCGGCGTGCTGTGGCACCTCGGACGGCAACCTGCGCTGGAATACTTCACCGGCTACCTGATCGAAAAAGCTCTCAGCATCGATAACCTGTTTTTGTTCCTGGTCATCTTCCGCGCGTTTTCCGTAGATGAACGTGTGCAGCACCGCCTGCTGGCCTGGGGTGTATTCGGAGCGCTGGTGATGCGTGGGATCATGATCGCTCTGGGCGCGGCCCTGATCGAACGCTTCCAATGGATCATGTATGTATTCGGAGCCTTTCTGGTGTACGCAGCCATCCACATGCTGACGGCTCGCACGAAAAAAATGCACCCCGAACAAAATAAGATTTTTCAGTTTGCCGGCAGGCATCTTCGAGTTACCCGCGAGTATCGCGGTCAGAAGTTTTTTGTAAGCGTGAATCGAAAGCTGTTTGCTACCCCGCTGTTTGTAGTGCTCCTGGTGGTGGAAATCACCGATATCGGGCTGGCCGTGGACTCCATTCCTGCAATTTTCGGAATCACGCACGACGCGTTTATCGTCTACACCTCAAACGTTTTTGCCATCCTGGGCCTGCGCGCGCTGTATTTCCTGCTGGCGGGAGTGCTGGGCCGCTTGCGTTATCTGACGGCAGGGCTTTCCTTCGTGCTGCTTTTCATCGGGGCAAAGATGATTGCCGCGCCATGGATCCACGTTCCGGTGCATATTTCTCTGGCTGTGGTCGGAGGCATACTGGCGTTGGCGCTTATCGTTTCGCTGATGGCGCCTGCGAAAAATCCGCCCGAAGGTGGTCCGGGCCGCGCCGTTGGCGGTAGTGCAGGGCCGTCTAGACTCGCCTGAGGCGACTGACTCTTAACCGATGCCAAACTCGCTTACGTCCGCGATCGCCAGTCTGTCGAACTCTCACGCGGAAGTGCGCGCTTCGGCTGCTGCGGAAATTTATCGTCAAGGACGCGCCCAGGCAGAGCGCACGGTGCTGACCTGGTTTCAAAACGCAGAACTTGCCGGGTTGTTGCTGAGTCCCGCGCCCATCGTGACTGTTGGCTTGGCGGTGGCGCGCGAGACGTTCGAACAGATCCGCAAGGCCAATGGCGAGCCGGAGCTGGCGCAGGTGCCTCCAGATCAAGATGCCGAGGAGTTCGAGCTGCATTTTGGCGTCGGCGTGCAACTCGATGTGCTCACCAGCAAAGATCCCGCCGGGAGTGGTGCGATAGCGCGTTACCTTTCCAGATTCGGAGAAGGCATCCAACAAGTGGAGTTTTATTGCCGGGATGTGAATCGCGCTACGACGATACTGCATGAGCACTTCGGCGTAACTGCAATCTACGGGGAAGTCCGGCCCGGTGCCGGCGGCACAAGGATTAATTTTTTTCTCGTATCCGTGCCGGAAGCAGCGGGAGGCGGCAGCAAAATTTTAATCGAGCTTTACGAGTCACCTGACAAACCGCTTTCGCGCCAAGGCAAAACCACGTAGGGATTTTCTCAGTGGTCGCAAAAGAATCCGGCCGCGCCCTATTCCCCGCTCTGCTGAATCAGCTTGGCCACCAACCCCGTCCATCCGGTCTGATGCCCGGCCCCGAGCCCAGCCCCGTTATCGCCATTGAAGTATTCATAAAACAATACGAGGTCGCGCCATTGCGGGTCGCTCTGAAACAGCTCGGTATCGCCGTAGACCGGGCGGTGCCCTTTGTCATCACGTAGAAAAATTTTGGTGAGCCGGTGGGATAGCTCCGCGGCAACCTGCCAGAGGTCGGCCTGGTTGTTTGAGCCGGTGGGGCAGGCGATTTTGAAATCCTCGCCATAATAGTGATGATATTTCTGCAACGACTCCACCAGCAGGTAGTTTACCGGAAACCATATAGGGCCGCGCCAATTGGAATTGCCTCCAAAAGTTCCGGTGGCAGATTCGGCGGGCTCGTAAGCGACGGTATTCACCGTGCCGTCGAAGCGCAGCACGTACGGATGGTCTTTGTGGAAACGCGATAGAGCGCGTACCCCGTGGGGCGACAAGAATTCCGCTTCATCCAGCATGCGGGAAAGCACCCTGGGAAGTTTTGCCTTGCTCACCAGCGATAGCAAAAGGCGGACACCGGTGGCGGAGCGTTGGGTCATATCGATGTGTTCGGGCACGTCCGGGTGATTGTCGATAAACCACTGCATGCGGCGTTTGAAGCCCGGCAAGCGATCAATCGCTTCGGGTTCCAGCGTTTCCACCGCGAAAAGGGGAATCAAGCCCACCATAGAACGAATTTTTAGAAAATGGTCGCCTTCATCCGGCAAATGCAGGACGTCGTAGTAGAACCCGTCTTCGTCGTCCCACAAAGAATGCCCGCGCGATCCAAAATTGTTCATGGCGTGCGCGATGTACACGAAGTGTTCGAAGAATTTGCTGGCAATGTCTTCGTACGCGCGATCTTCCTTGGCGAGCTCCAGCGCGATGGCCAGCATGTTCAGGCAATACATCCCCATCCAACTGGTGCCATCGGATTGCTCCAAATGGCCGCCAGTGGGAAGCGGCGCGGAGCGGTCGAAGACTCCGATATTATCCAGACCAAGAAATCCGCCCTGAAAAATATTGGAGCCCTCGGGATCCTTGCGATTGACCCACCAGGTGAAATTCAGCAGCAGCTTGTGAAACACTTTTTCAAGAAACCCGCGATCGGCGACACCGCGCACGCGACGCTCAATTTTGTACACACGCCAGGCGGCCCAGGCGTGGACCGGAGGATTCACATCGCTAAAGGCCCATTCGTAGGCGGGTAATTGCCCGTTAGGGTTCATGTACCATTCGCGCAGCAGCAGAACGAGCTGATCTTTGGCAAAATCCGGATCGATGACCGCCAGCGAGACACAGTGGAAAGCGAGATCCCACGCGGCATACCACGGGTATTCCCACTTGTCGGGCATGGAAATGATGTCGTCGTTGTAGAGGTGCGTCCAGTCCTTGTTTCGTCCGCGCCATCGCTGTTCCGGAGGAGTGGGTCCGGCCGGATCGCCGGTCAGCCACGTAAGCACATCGTAGTGATAAAACTGCTTGGACCACAGCATTCCGGATAACGCCTGACGCATGACCGAGCGAGCATCATCGGAAAGCTCCTTCGGTACACGTGAGGCATAGAAATCGTCGGCTTCCTTCTGGCGTAGTTCAAATAAGTGGTCGAAGCCTGCGCCAAAGTCATCTGTCGCCGGAACATCTTTGGCGCGCTCCGCATGCCCCGGCGAGGTGATCGTTCCTCTGGGATCCGAGTCATCCACACCCGCGAGCGGCTCGATGTCCGTGAGTCTCAACTTGAAGGTGGCGCTTTGACCTGAACCTAAGTTCACCGGGTAGTACGCGGCCATTTTGGTGCCGGACTGTTCAGGATTTACCGCCGCGTGATTTTGATGAACGACATACTCGTGAAAGGCATCTTTTACAAACGGGGTGCGATTTTGCCCGTTAAAAAGGCGCGACAAATTCGTTTCATTCTCGGTAAAAAGCAATTGGGGCTGGCCCTCGCATAGAAGCCAGCGTTTGCCGTACTGCCAGTGTTGCAATTCCACGCAATGGCAATTCTCTATGTTGACGGCCTTGCGCGCGATAGGCCGGCGCGGATCTTTGCCCCAGGACCAGGTGTTGCGAAACCATAACGAAGGCAAGAGATGCAGCGTCGCGGCATCCGGGCCGCGATTCACGGCGGTGATTTTGATGAGAATGTCTTCCACGTCGCCCTTGGCATATTCGACAAAAACATCAAAGTAGCGATTTTCCGCGAACACACCGGTATCGATCAGTTCGTATTCCGGTTCCGTGCGGCTCCGGCGTCCGTTTTCAGCCACTAGTTGAGCGTAAGGAAACGCCGCCTGCGGGTATTTGTAAAGCATGCGCATGTAGGTGTGCGTCGGCGTGGAATCGAGGTAGAAATAATATTCCTTGACGTCTTCGCCGTGGTTGCCTTCGTGACCGGTAAGACCGAAAAGGCGTTCTTTCAAAATGGTGTCGCGCCCATTCCACAATGCCAGGCCAAAACAAATCATCTGGTGGCGATCGCAGATTCCGCCAATTCCGTCTTCGCCCCAGCGATACGCCCGCGACCTGGCATGATCGTGTGGAAAATATTCCCAGGCGGTTCCGTAAGGGCTGTAGTCCTCACGCACCGTGCCCCACTGGCGCTCCGAAAGATACGGACCCCAGCGTTTCCAATATTTTTTGTGAGTGCGGGCTTCTTCGAGGCGCTGGTCTTCCGTGGTCTGAAGTCTGGGCATAGGAATTAGTGCCGGGCGGACGCGCCAGGTAACAACGTGTAATAGATATATCGTCCCACCATATGGATGCAGAGCGTTGAATGGAATGTTACAGCGTTGCTTGTCCGACAGGTCCGCTCTGCAGAGGAGATTAGAAAGATAAAATCTTTCGCGGATTGCTAGTCAGCGCCCGAAATGATTTCAGGTTTGGCGGCCAGCACGCTTTCCGGCTCGAGCGAAAAGGTCTTCCAGCCGCGGCGCGACAGACTCCAGTAGATAAAGTAGCCCGATGCTGCCGCACCCGCCAGCAGCACAAATCCGGGCAACCAGTCCTGCAGCACCAGCTTGCCGATGGCAAACATGCAGCAATAAACCAGCGCACAGCCCATCAACCAATCAAACGTATTGGTGGCAAGGTCGCGAACGGGCGTGATATCAGGGGCCAGCGTCGCGATTCTCTGCCAACCGTGCACCGTGGGTTGCACGCGGCGGTAAAACTTCACCAGTCGTTCGTCGGATTCAGGCTTGGTGATCAAGGTGGTCAGCAGCCATACCACGGTGGTCGAAATGGTGGTGATCAACGCTGCTTTTGCGAACACCACGGAATCGTTGCCGTCAAAATGCACACGCTGCAACGAAATGGAAACCACGAAGGCGGCGATCATGGCGGAAATTTCGCTCCAGGCGTTGATGCGCCACCAGTACCAGCGCAACACCAGGACGCTCCCGGTGCCTGCGCCCATGCCAAGAAGCAGTTGCCAGGCCGACTGGATGGAATTAATGTTGGCGGCCGCATATCCGCTGAGAATCACCAGCATCACGATGAAAAGCTTGCTGACAAAAACGTAATGCTTGTCGCTGGCTTTGCGAACCAGAAAGCGGCGATAGAAATCATTGATGAGGTAGGACGTGCCCCAGTTCAGTTGCGTGCCCACGGTGGACATAAACGCCGCGAGAAACGCCGCGACCATCAAGCCTCGCAGCGCGGGTGGCAAAAAATCGCGCAGCACCATGACGTAGCCTTTTTCGGGTTCGGCCGCGAATTCCATACTGGGGTGCAGTCCCCCGTGCGGAGAATAAACGGCCACGGCCACCAGTCCGGTGAGAATCCAGGGCCAGGAACGCATGGCGTAATTTGCGATGTTGAACCACAACGTAGCGCCCAAAGAGTTTTTTTCATCTTTAGCGCTGAACATGCGCTGCGCCACGTAACCTCCGCCGCCCGGCTCAGCGCCTGGATACCAACTGGCCCACCACTGAACCGCTAAATACAAGCAAAAGGTGATGACCGGCAGCGTCCAAAGAGCATCGGTGGTCCAACCCAAATGAAACGAAGGGAAAAACGAAAGAATCGAGCCGGTAGTTTGGCCTGATGCCCGAACCATGCTGTCCACGTGCGAAAGTTGGATCTTCAGAAGGGTCATGCCGCCCAGCTTGTCCACCGCCACCCACGCGAGGACGACAATCATGGTCATCTTCAAAATGAACTGGAACAGGTCAGTGACCAGGACGCCCCATAGCCCGCCGATAAAGGTATAGATACCGGTAAACGGCACCAGGATCAGCACGCAAATCAGCAGCGCGGTATGCGCGGGTGCCCCCAGCGTGTAGTGCAACAGCACGTGGCCGCCTACAGAAATCTGCATCACGCGCCCGGCGGCGATGGCATCACCAAGTAGGACGGTCGTGATGCTGATCATGGCTTTGATGACCCAACCCAGGATCAGGCAATTCATCAGGGCGCCAAGATAAATGGCGCGAAAACCGCGCAGAAACGCAGCGGGTTTGCCTTCGTAGCGGAGCTCCACGAACTCCACGTCGGTGAGAATTTCGGCGCGCCGCCAGTAACGGGCGAAGAAAAAAACGGTCATCATGCCGCACAGACACTGCGACCACCACAGCCAATTACCGGAGATTCCATTTTTTGCCACCAGGCCGGCGACGAGCAGCGGCGTATCGGCGGCAAAGGTAGTAGCCACCATCGATGTGCCCGCCAGCCACCACGACACGTTGCGACCCGAAACGAAAAATTCTTCCGTGCTGCCGGAGGAACGCCGCCGATAGTACAAGCTGATCAACAGGTTGAGCAGCAGGTACGCTCCGATTACAATCCAGTCGGTTGCAGTGAGTGCCATCGTTGGTGTTTCTTCCCCTGGTAATTTTATTCTGAATGTGGCGGTTTAATGCCGGGGCGAAGCCGCGTAGGAATCACGCTTACCCTGCATTAAATCGTTTTAGTAAATGACCGGTCAGCAAATCGCGGCCCAGATGTTGTAGTCTATCGGGGCTGCGAAGCAGAGGATGGCCCAGAAAAGTATAAATGGCAAGCGCACGATGAACCAAATGCCGGGGAAAAGCGTGGGGGCAGCAGGGCCGCCGCAAACGCAGGTGGTTAGAAATCCATGTTAGTCGTTTTGAAATCGAACTATGAAGAACTGAGCCGTGAGGCTGCGCGGATGGTAGCCAACGCGGTGCGCCAGAACCCGGCGCTGAGGTTGGGCTTAGCGACCGGCAACACCGTGCTGGGCGTCTACCGTGAGTTAACGCGCCTGCATCGAGAGGAAGCGCTGGATTTTTCGCGGGTGATCACCTTCAATCTTGATGAGTACCTGGGCGTTTCCCCCGACCATCCTCACAGCTTTCACCATTTTATGCTGGAGAACTTTTTTTCGCAGGTTAACGTCGATCCGCGCCACATTCATATTCCCGACGGCACCATTACCGGCGCATACGAAAAATATTGCGCGTCCTACGAGGAGGAGATACGTAGCGCCGGTGGAATCGATCTGCAAATTCTCGGCATCGGACGCAACGGGCACATCGGCTTCAATGAGCCCACCTCCAGCTTTGCGTCGCGCACGCGCCTGAAGGTGCTCAGTAAAGGTACCGTGGAAGATAATCGAAAGTTTTTTGGTCCGGGCGAAACCATGCCCCGTTGCGCTATCACCATGGGTATCGGAACAATTCTGGCCAGCCGGCGCGTGCTGATGCTGGCAACGGGTGCGCCGAAAGCGAACGCGGTAGCCAACGCCATCGAAGGTCCCATCACTGCTTCGGTCACCGCGTCCGCATTACAACTTCATCCCGACGCCACAGCTATCCTCGACGAAGAGGCGGCGGCGCAATTGAAGCAAAAAGATTATTACCGGGATGTGATGGAAATGACCGCGCTCTTTACGCCAGGAAGACTGTCGTAGCGCTTTCTAGCAAAGACGTTTCAAGCAAAGATATGCTGGGGTCTCAAGCCGGAACAGCCACGGGCGCGGGGTTCGCAGGCAGAGTCAACACGAACTTCGAACCCGCGCCGGGCGTGCTGTGACACTCGATCTTCCCGCCCAAGACGTCGACGATGGCGCTGGCGATCGCCAGCCCTAAACCGCCACTTTGATGGGCGTCGCCATTGCTGGAGGGCGCCGCCCTGTAAAACCGGTCGAATATCAGCGGCAAATCTTTGGCGGAGATGCCGATCCCCTGATCTTCGAAGTACACTTTAATGAGCGGCTGTTCGTTTTGCTCCAGGCGAACTTTGATGGACGTTCCGCTCGAAGAATATTTGATGGCGTTATCGAGAAATATCAAGAAAAGCTGGCGCAAAAACGCTTCGTCCCCGGTGTACGGCACATCCGTTTTGAGCTCCCGCACCAGCGCGATATTTTTCGCGTCCGCGCGCGATTTAACCAGCGCGCACGCCTCGTCCAGAACCTCGTCAAGATAAAGTGGTTCGCGCGCGATGCGCAACTGCCCGGCGTCCGCAACCGAAAGAGTAAAAAGTCCCTCCACGATGTGGGTCAGCTTCTTGAATTCCTCATCAAACTCTTCCAGCGTCTTGCGATATTCTTCCGCGCTGCGCGGCTTGGAGAGCAACAGTTGCGTCTCGCCATGCAAAACGGATAACGGCGTCCGCAGTTCATGGGAAGCGTCGGTGACGAATTGGCGCAGCGGCTTCACCGACGAATCCACGCGTTGCAGCAGTTGATTGATGGTTTCCGCCAGAAGGCTGAGCTCGTCATGCCGGTTGGACACCGGCAGCGGCGACCAGAAACCCTCCCGGGTGGTCACGCGTTTGGCCATCAGCGCGGCATGTTGCGTGAGCGCGGTGACGGGAGCGAGGCTTTTGCCCACGTAAAACGTAGAAATTGCTGCGGTCAACAACAAGCTCAGGGGAAAAATAATCAGCGCCACGCTTCCAAAATTCTCCAGTGGGCTGCCGAAGCGCGAAGTGTGCGTGGCCACAACGAGAACCCGCGGCTGACCGGCTTGAAGAAATGGAATCAACGCCAAGCGCACATGGTGGCCATCGGCCAAACTTCCACGCCCAAATGCCGGATGAGCCGTTGCAGGACTCACGTTTGTCAAATCAAGCGGCGAGGAAAGATTCCTGGAACGTTGCAGCACCGTGCCATCCGGACTAAGAAGCTCAAAGTATTCGTCGGCGATGTTCAGTTCGTTGATGTCGTCATTGTCCGGCTCTGGAACGATGTCCGCGATGATCGGGCCGGCGGTTTCCTGAAGCTGGCGATTCAACTGGGCGTTGACTTCGCGAGCCAGAAGGGCCCAAAAGGCGAGGTAGGAAACGGCCAAGAGTCCGGCGACAACGGAGCAGAACAAAATGATCATGCGAAAACGTAGTGATTCTGCCTTCATCATTCCGGCATTCCTAAGCGGTAGCCCACCCCTCTCACGGTGTGGATAAGCTTGGGGGCTCCGATGACATCGATCTTCTGACGCAAGCGATTGATATAGACTTCCACCAGATTCGTCTCACTGTCGAAGTGGTAGTCCCACACATGCTCAACAATCGCGCTGCGCGTTACCAGGTCTGGCGCGTGCAGCAAAAAAAGCTCCAGCAGCGCAAATTCTTTGGAAGTCAGCGGAATAATTTCTTTGCCGCGCATGGCCCGGCGGCGATGGCGGTCCAACTCCAAGTCCGCGTACTTGAGCCGTGCATTACCCTTGTGAAAACCGCGGCGAACCAGCGCCCGCACGCGCGCCAGAAGTTCGGCCAGGACAAACGGCTTGGTTAAATAGTCGTCGGCGCCGGCATCCAGTCCCTCAACGCGCTGCTCCACCAGCGTTCGCGCCGTCAGCATCAACACCGGGGCTTCCACTCCGCGCTGTCGCAATTCACGGCACACTTCAATTCCACTGATCCCCGGCAGGCGCACATCCAAAAGAATGGCGTCGTAATTGACTTCTTTACTTAGCTCGAGCGCTTTTTCTCCGCTGTCCGCGATATCGACTGCGTACGAATTTTCACGCAGCGTTCGAGCGATAAAGCTGGCGACTTTTCTTTCGTCTTCGACTAACAGAATGCGCATGGGATTTGCAGATAACATTATATTGCGCTCGAAACGGCGTCCAGTTGTTGCTGGCTGGCACGCCCGGGTTGCAGGTAATAGTTGATCGCTGGGGTAAAGATCAAGGACAGGACCATGGAACTGAGCAGGCCGCCGACCACGGCAATGGCCAACGGTTGCAGCATTTGCGAGCCGGCGCCTATCGCAAACGCCAAGGGTAACATTCCCGCGATGGTGGCCAGCGCGGTCATCATGATGGGTCGCAGACGACGCCGCCCAGACTGAATCATCGCTTCCCTGGCGGATAATCCCAGTTCCCGAAAATTTTGTTCCGCGTCCAGCAGCAAAATGCCGTTTTTCGCGACGATGCCGATCACCATGATCATGCCCATAAACGAAGCGACGTTAAAGGTCGTGCGCGTGATCAACAGCGCCAGAAACGCGCCGCACGTGGATAGCAGCGCAGAGGCCAGAATCGCGATGGGCGCGGAAAAAGTTTGAAATTCAAAAAGCAGCACGCCGAAGAGGAGCAGAAGGGCCAAAAACAAAACTTTCAGCAGATCGTGAAACGATTGCTGCTGCTCCTGGAAGAGCCCGCCGTACTCCACGCGGATCGAGCGGGGAAGATGCATATCTACGATCGCTTTCTTGACTTCATTCATGCCCGAACCCAGATCGATTCCTTCGAAGCGGCCGGTTACTTCCACGAGGCGTTGCAGATTTTCTCGCCGAATCTCTGTCTGGCCGGCTTCTTCCTTCACGGCTGCCAGGGAACCGAGTGTCGCGGTACGGCCGGCGGAGCTGGCAACCAGGGTGTTGCTCATGCTCTCGAGGGAAGAGCGGTTTGCTTCCGGAAAACGCACTCGGATGGTGTAGGCCCGGTCATTCAAAATAACCGGCAACGAAGCCGGTTCGCCTTCCAGGATTGCGGACGCGTTCAGAGCTACATCCTCAGGAGTAAATCCCGCACGCGCGGCCACCGTGGGATTCACCTGATACGTAATGGCCGGTCCGCTGATGGTGTTCTCAATTCCGTTAAGAATGTCCACCACCCCGTGAATCTTGCCAATGCGATCGGCAACCTTCGGCGCGGTTTCTTCCAGGAGCGCGGCATCCTCGGAATATAGCTTGATCACTACGGGTTCGGGCTGGCTGGTCAAATCGCCAATCATGTCCTGCAAAACCTGCACGAACTCCACCTTGGTGCCTGGTTCGGTAGTCTCTACCTGCTGACGAACGTCAGAAATAATTTCGTCGATATCGCGCTTACGGCTGCGTTTGAGTTTCACCGTAAAGTCTCCGCGATTTGCTTCGGTGACCGCGGCCAGTCCCAACTGCAACCCGGTTCGGCGGGAAGTGTTTTCAACTTCCGGCACGCTGTGAAGGATTTTCTCGATGCGCAACAGGATGCGATCCGATTCCGCGAGCGAGCTGCCAGGCGGAGTGTAGTAATCGAGGATAAATCCGCCCTCATCCATCTCCGGTAGCAAATCGCGGCCCAGAAAGTTGAAACAAACCGCCGAAAGAACCACGATGACGACCGAGCTGACAACCAAGATGAACGGCCGCTTCAATACGGAATTCATGGTGCGCGCATAAAGCTCCACGATGCGTCCGAAGAATCCGGAAAGATGCTTTTCTTCCGCGAGCAGAACTGTGGTTCGGTCGGCTACCGCTTGGGCGTGGTGAGGTTCCTTGCGGCGCACCAGATACTGGCTGAGTGTTGGTGTCCAGGTGAGCGCCAGCAGCAGCGAAGTGAACAGCGACACGGTCATGGTGACCGCCAAGGCTCTAAAAAAACTTCCCGTGACGCCGGTGGTGGAAATCAGCGGAAGAAACACGACAATCGGGGTAATGGTTGAGCCGATCAGCGGAATGGTCAGTTCGCGGAGAGCGCTATGAATAGCCTCAAAGCGGCCCTGGCCGGCATCCCGATGTAAGACGATATTTTCGAGGACCACGATGGCATCGTCGATAACCAGGCCCACCGCGGCCGCGAGTCCGCCGAGCGTCATCAGATTGAAACTCTGGCCGGTAACTTTTAAAACGATGAAGGTGATCAGCAGGGTCGCGGGAATCACCAACCCAGCGACCAGTGAAGTTCCCCAGTCACGCAAAAACAACACCAGAATGACGGAAGACAAAAGTAATCCCAGCAGCACGGCATCGCGGACGCTGGCGATGGAATCGTGAACAATGGTGGACTGATCGTAGAAGGGCTCTAGGTGGACGCCAGACGGCAGCGTCGGGAGCAGCTCCGCGATTTGCTGATGGACTTCGTTGGCCACGTCCAGCGTATTACTGTCCGGCTGGCGGTTCACGCTGAGCAGCACTGCGGGCTTGCCGTTGGCAGTCACGATGGTATAAACGGGCGCCACGGATGGCGTGACGTTAGCAATATCGCCGATGCGAATCGGCACACCGGCCGCGGAATTTTTTACTACGATCTGGCCAATTTCCTCGGGCGTACGCACTTGTCCGCTAACCAGGCCAAGGACGAGCTGGTGGTTGTACTCCAGCAGGCCGGGGGAATCGATCAGGTTGGTGCGGCGCAGCGTATCCAGAATTTCGGGCACGGTCACACTTGCGGCCAGCAAGCGCGCCGGATCGGGCATGATTTGAAACTCGGGAACCCTGCCGCCCTGCACCAAAACGGAAGCCACCCCGTCAAGCCTGTTAATGCGCGGCTTTAAATTGTAAGTGGCCAGCTCCCAAAGTTTGTTCTGGGGCACGGTATCCGACGTGAGGCTGTAACCGATAATGGGAAAGCTGGCAAAAGTCAGACGATGCGTCTCCACTTTTGCGGTTGAGGGAAGCTCTGCCTGCAGGCGAGCCACTACCGCGTCGACGCGCTGCAGCGTAAGAATCATGTCCGATTTCCAGTCGAAAAACAGATCGACTTCCGCCGATCCCCGGCTGGTGATGGACTGTACTTTGGTTAATCCGGGAACGCTGTTGACCGCTTCTTCTATGGGCCGTGTGATGGTCACCAGCATTTGGTCGATAGGCATCACACCGTTGTCAATGCCTACAACGATGCGTGGGAAATCAGTGTTGGGAAATACCGAGACGGGAATCGTGAACGCGAAATAGGCCCCTACCAGCGCCAGGCTTAGGATCAAAAATAAAATGGGGAGAGAAAGGCGACGGAACCAAGGCATCTCCGTGGCTTCGTCCACTTCCCTTTCGCCGCGCGCTGAAGGCTTCCGCAGATCCATACGCGGCTATTCCTTGTCCTTTGCATTCGGCGTTGTTGTGGGGCCATTCTTCTTGCTATCGGCGGGATCGTCTTTAGCGCTGTCGGCGCCCGCGGTTTCTTTATCGGGCGCCTCGTGGTTTTCGACCTTTATCTTGGTTCCGTCGGGCACCGCATATCCACCGCCGGTAATGACCGGGTCGCCTTCTTTAATCCCGCTAACAATTTCGGCCGCCTCGGCATTGCGAATACCAACGCGCACCGGCTTCAGATGGGCTTTATCATCAGAACCGGCAAGCAAAACGTAATCGCCTCCGCCTTCCGGATTTTTGAACACCGCGGCCACAGGCACGACCAACGTATTTTTCACCGTTTTCACATCGATGCTTATGTCTACGGTGATTCCGGGACGCAGCAGCGGGCTGGTCTTCCGCGCTCCCACCCATACTTCGACCGTGGTGCTACCGGGGTCCAAAGCCGGGCTGACCAGCGTTACCTTCCCGTCGATCGGACCTTCTACACCAGGCACCTTTAACTCCGCATCATCGCCAACCTTCAGGAGCGCCGCGTCCGATTGCGGCAGGTGGCCCTTAGCGATCAATTTCGAAATATTCATCACCGTCAAGAGCGGCTGGTTGGCTTGCGCGAGATCTCCAACGTACAGGGGCCGGTCCGTCACTACGCCGTCGATAGGACTTCTGATCTCCGAGTAGCTAAGTTGCGCAGCCGCGCCATGATATTTGCCCTCGGCGGAAACCTTCTGGCCCTCTGCTCCCTTGAGCGCCTGCTGTTTGCCCATGCGCTGTAAATCAGCCAGCTGTTTTTGAGCTTGTTCGTTCTGGCTGCGCGCCTGCACCAGGGCTACTTCTGCGGCGTCCAGATCGCGACGGGGAAGGGCCCCTTGCTGAAACAAGTCCTTGCGACTGTTATAGAGTTTTTCCTGAGCTTCGAACGCGGCCTTCGACGAAGCGGCGTCCAGCTCAGCTTTCTGGATCTGCTGCGGAAGGCTCGCGCCCACCGTGGTGACATACGCAGCTTCGGCTTGTTCGTAATCGCCGCGGCTCGATTCAGCCGCCGCCGAGAGATCGGCATTTTCCAGAACCGCCAACAACTGGCCTTGCTTCACCTTGCTTCCGCGCTGCACCAGGAACTGTTTGATCGTGGAGGTTATTTTTGGGGCGACGGTGGCTTGCTGGACGGGAAAGACCACCGCTTCCTCGGCGACAGTTTGCGATATGTCTCTCTTGGCCGCCGGCGTGGTTTGCACACTTACTTCCGGCTCGGCTTCTTTTTCTGGCTTCGCGCAGCCGCCGGCAAAAGCAAAAAGCAGCAAGGCAGCCAAGGCAATCGATCCGCTTTTGCAATGTTGTCGAGGACGCAAAAATGTTTTTACGTTCATGGATTAGTGGATATGCCTGTCAGAGTTTGCAAACTTGCCAGTGCTACGCGATAACGCAGCGCCCCATCCTGATACGCGGAATTGGCGGTCGCGAAGGTGGTCTGCGCGTCCACCACTTCCAGCACGGTTGCTTCGCCGTTTTTATACCTCAGGGTGGTCAATCGCAGGCTCTCTTCGGCCAGTTCCGCCGAGCGTCGCAAGCCTTCCTGCTCGCTCAGGGCGGTGTTGGCTTCGGCATACAGCGATTGAATTTCCGCCACTAGTTTTCGCTGCGCATAAGAGAGTTCTTTTTGCGCCTGGTCGCGCCGGAATTCCGCTTGACGCACACGGCTCTGTGTCGCCCCCCAGTTCCAGATAGGAATATTTAGAGATACCAGCGCCGAATAACCGAGGTTCGAGAATTTTTGATTCCCGATCGCGGTGTTCACGGCAAAGCGCGCCGCATCAATACCATAGAAATAATCGAAACTCAGCGACGGCAGATAGCCGGCGCGAGCGTTGAAGATGTCGTAGCGCGATTGCCGGACGGTCTCCAGAGCAGCACGCAAATCGGGATTGTCGTGCGTCCCGCGTTGTTGAATTTCCTCAATCGTGGGAAGTGGCGCGGGTCTATGCAGATCATCCGCGATTTCAAAGTTCTCGTTGAAGTTCGGGAAGATCAAAACCGCAAGATCGAGTCGCGCATTCAGCAAAGCGAGTTGGGCTTCCTGAAGCTGACGTTGCCGATCCCGCATCTGTAGCTCGGCCTTGATGACATCGGAGTGCGCTACCTCGCCTCCGTTTTCCAGACTTTGCGTGAGCTTGAAGAATTGATCACCTTCATCGGCGCCTCTCCTGGCGGTTTCCAGTTTGTGTTGCGCCGCCGCGAGCTTGTAGAAATTCTGCGCCACAGTAACGACCAGCCCGCGCGCGGCGATCTCGACTTGCGCGCGTGCCACGGCCGCCGCAGCCGACGCGCGACGCCAGTTCGCCACCGCGGCCACGTCTATGGCTTCATGCACATCCGCCTGACTCACGTATTCGTGCGGCGCGTTGTTGGCAATGAATACGACGGGAGGCGCGCCAGTTATTGTAGCGGCCACGGCTGCGTTGCTCTGGGTATAGAGAGCGGAGTTGTTGTAGTTCACAGACGGCAGGAGCCCATCGCGAGCCTGCGTGCTGTCTTCGCGCAAAACTCCGGCGTTAGTAACCGCGGCTTGAAATTGCGTGCTGTTTTTTCGCGCCAGATCCAGCGCGTCCTGGAATGTCAATCGTTGCGGTTGGGCGGCATTTTGGGATGCTGCGGCCTGGGCTTGGGGCGTGGTAGCGGTCGTATTCGGTAGCGTATGTGCTGGTGCCTCTTGGGCCGGTGGTCCCTGGGTCTGCGCGCCTCTGCGAGCCGGAGTGAGATCCAACGTTTTCGCCTGCGCGTGAGCGGGAGCATGCCAAAACGCGCAGATAAGGAACAGCGCGGCTCCATTGGCGAATTTGGCGCGAGAAAATCCCGTGAACTTCATTCGTCCCTGAAGTAACCTCACGCCGTTTTAGTTTGTGACAGAGTATTCACCGTGGCAGGTTACCGGGATTGGTGGCCGCGAGTAACCGCGTGGTCATGATTTGAGAATACTTTCTCGGTTGGTTAATCCTTTATTAAGTTTCATTTAGGTGAAAGCAACCGGCAGTAAACTAGCATCCACCGGTTGATCAAAAATGCGTTGCTGGCTAGGTGCGTTGAGGAGATGCGTCGTTGCTGTCGTGGATAGCGGCGGGTTGGCGAAAGAAACTTTTGCCTTTTCGTTCCGGCCCCAGCGCAAAAACGATTACCAGGGCCAGAATTGTACATCCTTCGAAAACGGTCAGCGCCCACTGATAGCCGATGCGGTCTCGCAAGGCATATTCAATCGTGTTGGTGGGAGAACCGAAGAGCACTCCCAACTGATACACGAATCCCGGGAACAAGCTGCGTACCGCGTCGGGCGAAAGTTCGTTCAAATGCGCGGGCATGACGCCCCACGCCCCTTGCACTCCAACCTGCATCAGGAATGCGCCCAGCGCTAAAATTTTCAGTGAATGGCCAAAGGCCCACAGGGGAATTACCAGCGCGCACAAACTCAACGCGCAGATGATACTCGCGCGCCTTCCCAGGCGCTCGGAGGTGTGACCCACGGAGATCGTGCCAAGGAGGGCCCCAACGTTGTAAAACATCGCCAGGTAGGCCACCACATTTGGCGAAATGTGATGCGCAGTTTTAAGAAAGTCGGGATAAAGATCCTGGGTGCCGTGCGACAGGCAAGTCATCAACGTGAGCGTCAGCACCAGGTAGGCAAAACTTTTACGATGCTCCCAAACCACACTGACAATCCCGCGCATGCTGGGAACCAGATGTTGCTTCCAAGCGGTCGACTCGGGCGATTTATACGTCACGAACATGGTGATGACGCCGGGGACAAGTCCGGCCCAGAACATGGCACGCCAGCCCCATGCCGGCAAAATCAGCCGCGCCGCGATCGCCGCCAGCAGATAGCCGAGCGGATAGCCGCCCTGCAATAATCCCGAAAGAAATCCGCGCCACCGCGTTGGCGCACTCTCCAGCGTCAGCGATGCTCCGACTCCCCAGAACCCTCCCATCCCAATGCCATACAGCAGCCGCAGGAAAAGAAACATCGGGTAGTTCAACGCCAGACCGCTCAAGACTTCTATCAGTGAGAAATAACCCACCACGGCCAATAAGGGCCTGCGCCGTCCATAACGATCGGCCATCATCCCAAACAGCAGCGCGCCCACCGGGCGCATCGCCAGGGTCGCGCCAATGGTCAGGACGATAGAACTTTTGCCTACCTGAAAATGCGTGGCGAGGATGTCGACCAGGAAGACCACTACAAAAAAATCAAACGCGTCTAACGTCCAACCCAGTATTCCGGCGGAAATTGCATATCCGCGGCCTGGTTGTGGTGGGCCGTCTTGCTGATCGTTGGCTTGGGTTAGCATCCGTTTCCTTAGCAATCGTATCTGACGGCCCGACTAGATTCGATCTGTTGATCCTCGTTCGATATTCGTAAATCGGGCCAGGCAGAAAAACCTGTCTGACGTTGTTAGCTCGGCGCTCGCTCGCACAGGGTTTTCCTAGCGCGGCAGCGCCTCGCCGCGAGTCTCCTGCGCAAACGGAATGATCAAAAGTCCCACGCCAAAAGCGATTGCAGTGAACGCCACCGGTTTACCGATGGTCCCCGCGTGACGAACCATTGCGCCTATCAAAAAGTTCACGCCGGCTCCAATGAAACGGCCGAAAGAGGTGGCGAACGAAAATGCTGTGGCGCGCACCGAGGTTTCATATTGCTCGGGAAGCCAAAGACTGAACAGCGCAAAGTTTCCTCCGAAGAAGCCCAGGAAAAATAACGTGCCTATAAAAGTGCGAAGACCATTTAGCAGATAGAAAGCCCAGCCAAAGCTCAACAGGATGCATGCACACATGCCCGCGAAATAAACGCCAAGGGCTTTCTTGCGACCCACGCGTTCCGCCAGCATGGGGGCGGCCAGACATCCCAGAATTGTTCCGATGGAAAGGATTACCGTTCCGACCGACGCCGCCTTCGACGCCTGCACCACGGACATGCCCGCTTTTTTGGCCAGGGTGATGATCGCGGTAGGCTCGTAAACGGAACCGGCCCACAAGCCGATGATTGCGACGGTGAGCAAGGCGGCATTGACAATGGTTTTCCGGCGGTACTTCGCAGTGAAGATTTCCGCAAAGGGGCGAGGGCGCTTTTCGCCTTCAACCCTTTGCTTCCATCGCTCTGGCTCTTTGACGCGCACGGTAATCAAAAAAGCCACGATCACCGGCGAGACTCCGCACAGAAACATCGCCCGCCACCCGTACCTGGCCCCCACGGTGTAGTTGAGTGCCGCAGCGAGGAAGAATCCGAAGTAATAGCCGGTCTGCAAAAATCCGGCGCCCATTTTCCGGCGGTCTTCGGGCCACGCTTCCGCCACATACGTGCCGGCCAATGCCCACTCACCGCCGATGCCGATTCCCGCGAGCAAGCGGAACAATCCCAACTGATAAACATTGGTGGCCAGCGCCGCCCCCCCGGTGAACACCGCGTAGGCCATCACCGTGGCGGCCAGCACGCGCGTGCGCCCAAAGCGGTCCGCGATTGGTCCCCAGATAAAGGCCAGGCCCCAACCAACAAGAAATAATGCGAAAAGGATCGATCCAGCCAAGCCGACATTTTCTTGGGTCTTGGCAATTCCAGATTTAGGGAGCAGTTCTGAAAGTGCCGGGCTCAAAACGAGCGCATAAATAAATGAGTCCATCCCGTCGAGCGTCCATCCGGACCATGCCGCCCAGAAACCTGTAATCTGCCCTGAGGTGAGCTTGGTATGGGCCATCCGTCAACTCTTGGCCATCTGCGAAAATCTTGCTTGACAATGCAAACCGCGCGGGATTATCTCACAAGCGGATTCCGCGCAATGAATAGGAATTTTGATTCGCGAAGGGTCCGGCACGCGGTTCGCAACACCCCTTTCTATCTCGGAGGCCCCGATGACCTGGACACAGATCTACGACCCAACGGGTCACTGGTGGTTATCGACGTTAGTTGCCGCCTTGCCAATCCTGGTTTTGTTAACGCTTCTGGCCGGGTTCAGGATTCAACCGCACTTATGCGCATTGGCAGGTGCGGTCACGGCGGTGCTCATTGCGATTTTTGCATTCGGCATGCCTACGATATTGGCGATAACCAGTTTTGTTTACGGCGGCGCGTTTGGTTTTCTAAAGATTGTGTGGATTGTGATCGCCGCGGTTTTTCTCTACGACATTTCCGTCGATACCGGCCAATTCGAAATTATGAAGCTCTCCATCGCGGCCATAACGCCAGATCGCCGCTTGCAGGTGCTTCTGGTGGCGTTTTCTTTCGGCGCTTTTCTGGAAGGATGCGCGGGCTTCGGAGCCCCAGTGGCCATCGCAGGCGCATTCATGATCGGCCTGGGTTTCAGACCTTTTCAGGCCGCGGTGCTGAACCTCATCGCCAACACCGCCCCGGTGGCCTGGGGCGCGATCGGAACGCCGGTACATGTTTTGGCCGCGGTGACGGCTCTGCCGGAATCTGACCTGAGCGCCATGGTCGGGCGCATACTGCCCTTTACCGCGGTGATTGTTCCTTTCTGGCTGGTCCGCACATTCGTAAGCTGGGCCGAAACCTTTGAGGTTTTCCCTGCCATTCTGGTCGTTGGATTATCCTTCGCCGGTGTGCAGTACTTCTGGTCCAACCATGTGGACAGCAACCTGGTCGACATCGCGGCCGGCACCGCATCGATTATCGCGACGCTGCTGTTCCTGCGCGTGTGGCAACCCAAACACATTTATCGGTTCGAGGACGAACGCGGCGAAGATGCCGCTAAGCTGACGCGCGGAGAGGTTGCCGTGGTGCACAGTCCGGGGCAGCTTGGGAAGGCCTGGATGCCCTTCGCGCTTCTCTCTCTGTTCGTTTTGTTGTGGGGACTGCCCACGTTCAAAACGGCCATGGGCAAAGCCACGACGCCCGCATTCAAGAGCGGAGGATGGGAGGTGCCGTACTTACATAAAGCGGTCTTTCGCGCTCAGCCGGTGGTCACCAAGCCCACTGCGGAAGCCGCCAAGTTTGACTTCAATTGGTTGTCGGCAACGGGCACAGGCTGCTTCCTGGCCGCTCTCATCGCAGGACTTTTCTTAGGCTTGAAACCCGGGCGCATCCTCCTGATTTTTGGCCGTACAATTCACCGCTTGAGATTCGCCGTCACTGCCATGGTGTGCATGCTGGGTCTGGGCTATGTCACGCGTTACTCCGGTATGGACGCCGTCTTGGGATTGGCCTTCACACGTTCAGGCTGGCTGTTTCCATTTTTTGGCGCGTACATCGGCTGGCTGGGTGTGGCGCTCACGGGTAGCGACACGGCCTCGAACGCTTTGTTTGGGGGACTTCAACGCATCACCGCGCAGCAACTTAATCTGAGCCCTATATTAATGTGCGCTACAAACAGCGCCGGTGGCGTGATGGGAAAAATGATCGACGCGCAATCCATTACCATCGCCACGGCGGCCACCAATCAGGTTGGCAACGAAGGGACGATTTTCCGCTTTGTCTTCTGGCACTCCGTGGCGCTGGCGGCCATCATCGGCGTGATCGTAATGCTCTATGCCTATGTGTTTCCGCAATTCATACCGCACGGCTTAACGTTCGTGCGCTGATAGCTTCGTGCGCTGATTTAGCCGAGAAAGCAACGACGGTCCCGGACAAGCACGCCGCCGAACCACGCGCGCAGTTGAAATCTCAATCAGGATGTGCACCCCACTCCCTCGGCATCCGCACGTACGAGCGATCCAGCGCAGATACACCCGGGCAGCCCAGTAAAATAAGCGTGCGCTTAACATCCTCGCGCAAAATCTCTATCGCGCGCGTCACTCCGGCTTCACCTGCGGCTGCCAACCCATACGCATACGCTCGACCGCACAACACTGCTCGCGCTCCGAGGCAAAGCGCTTTCACGATGTCGGTGCCGCGTCGCACGCCGCCGTCCATTAACACTTCTGTCTGGCCGTTCACCGCTGCCACGACCTCTGGCAAAACGCGCAGCGTCGATGAAACGCAGTCCAATTGGCGCCCGCCATGATTCGAAACCACAATGGCCGCGGCACCTTCGTCCACCGCGCGGCGTCCATCGTCTCCAGTGAGGACGCCCTTCACCACAATCGGCCCGCTCCAATGCTGTCTGATCCACGTTAGATCTTTCCAGGTCACCGTAGACGCTGCCAGCGCACGCCCAATGTCCGTCAGCGGCATCGGCCCTTTTCCCGGCAGCACCACGTTATGCAGAGGAGGAATTCCGCCATCTCGCAGGAACGCCAGAAGCCATCCCGGATGCGTCAAAAACTGTTCGGCGTAAGGAATTTTCTGAAACAATCCGGGATTCAACAGTTCCTGCATGCCATTGCGCGGATCGCGCTCGCGAATACCGCTGACGGGCGTATCGATGGTAATCACCAGCGCCGAAAACCCAGCACGCCGCGCGCGATCAATGGATGCTTCCGCGGCTTCCCGTCCGCCCATCAGATAAAGCTGATAACAGACTAGCCCGGTCGACGCGGCTCGTACGTTTTCCAGCTTGTGTCCTGAAATCGTCGAAAGAATGTACCCGGTGCCGGCGATTCCCGCCGCGCGCGCGGCCGCCACTTCGCCTCCGGGATGCATTAGCCGGCTGTATCCCACAGGAGCCAGCATGGCGGGAAGCGAAATTTCATGGCCCAGCACCGTAGTTCGTAAATCGCAAGCCGGAAACGAGACGGCGTGACGAGGGCGGAAGGTCACCTCATCGAAAACGCGGCAATTTTCCCGCAGCGTGACTTCGCCTTCGGCTCCGCCATCCAGGTAATCAAACACCACCGCCGGAAGCCGCCTCTGGGCTATCCGTCTCAAATCTCCAATGTTCACAACATGCGGGAAGGCTACGGAGGGCATCGAATTCGCTCCACTGATTGTAGCGGACCAATTAAGCCACAATTCAGGTCCAGAGGCGATATGAATGAGGCGATCTGAATGAGGCGATACCAATGAAGCGATACGAACTGACGGATACGAACTGACGGATACGAATTGCGCGATACGAGACTCTGTGAAGTTTCGAAAAATAGATGGTGACCCCGGGGGGTAGCTGACGGTCAGTCGGCCTGCTTCAATATCTCCAGGTATCCGTTGTAAGCCGCCTTTACAGCGGCTGCGTCAGGAGATGCCGAAGGATGTGCAACGAGCTGACCGATAAAGTGATCCATGGCCTTGTCAATTTGGTCAAAAATTGCGTGATTTGTTTTTGAAAGCGCGGTCTCGCCTCCATAGTCCTCAGCCTTATCCCACGTGCGTTCCAGAATCCGCGCTAATTTCGCCGCGGTAGCGTTGTCACCTTTTTGAGAAGCGGCATAGATGAGTTGCGCCAAGGCGCGATACGGACCCATCTTCGAGTCATCTACGCCGGCGGTCTGTGGAAAGTGTTTTTCTTGAGCCGCGGAATTGCATGTCAGTATGGTGCAGAACAAGGACAGGAGAGCCGCAATGAAGACACCGCGAACTTTCCAAAATCGGAGGGGCATTTTAGTTCCTTCCGCTTCGAGGATGGGCCCAGTTGCACGGATATTACAATCCTGGAGTGCAGCAACCAAAAATAATTATGTCGGTGAACAGCTAAGAGTTAACGAACGTTAAACGGCCCGGTGGGACGTCCCGTCATACGGCCAAATTTCCAACAGATGCGTGAGGCACATGCATAACTTTAACGTGGCAGTCATCCCTGGGGATGGCATCGGCAAGGAAGTAGTTCCCGAAGGCATTCGAGTTCTGGAGGCGGCAGGCCGTCGCTTCCATTTCAAGTTTGCCTGGCGGGAGTTTGACTGGAGTTGCGAGAAATTTCTCAGCACCGGCGTGATGATGCCCGCGGACGGGCTCCAGCAACTATCCAAACTCGATGCGATTTTTCTTGGTGCGGTGGGAGATCCTCGCGTGGCCGACCACGTCTCCCTGTGGGGACTGCTGATTCCGATACGACGGGGTTTTCAGCAATACGTAAATCTGCGCCCCGTGCGCCTTTTCGCCGGGATTGTCAGCCCACTGAAAGACTGGAAACCCGGCCAGATCGATTTCACCGTGGTGCGCGAAAACAACGAAGGCGAATATTCCAACATCGGCGGCCGGCTATACGAAGGCACGCCTCATGAAATGGCCGTGCAGCAAACCGTCTTCACGCGCCGGGGAGTCGAGCGCATTCAGCGCTTTGCTTTCGAGCTCGCGCGCAAAAGTAAGAGACATGTAACCTCCGCGACAAAATCAAACGGCATTATCTTCACCATGCCTTTTTGGGATGAATGCTTCCGCAAAATTTCCGCGGAATATCCCGATGTACGGGCGGACCAATACCACATCGACATTTTGACCGCTCATTTTGTAAGGCATCCGGACTGGTTCGACGTGGTCGTCGGCTCAAATCTTTTTGGAGATATCCTTTCCGATCTCGGCCCCGCAGTGGTCGGGTCGATTGGCATTGCTCCCTCCGCGAACCTGAACCCGGAAAAGGAATTTCCTTCCATGTTCGAACCTGTGCATGGTTCGGCTCCCGACATTGCGGGCCAAGGCATTGCGAATCCTATCGGTCAAATCTGGTCCGGAGCCATGATGCTGCGTCATCTCGAGCAACCGGAAGCGGCCGCCGCCATCGAGGAAGCGATCGCCGCCGTTCTCGCGAAAGGCAGCCTGCGCACACCAGACATCGGCGGCCAATCCACAACCATCCAGATGGGGAGCGCCATTGCCGCGTTGATTTGAGAAGAAGGGAGTTATCGGCGCCCTTCCCAGGACGCCGAGAAGTTCGCGTAGCTAATACAAAAGGAGTATGTTGATTACGAAACCAAAGTTCCGTCCAGCTCATCTTATAGAGCAGACACGATTCGAGGCCTCAGGTGAGGAAGTCACGTAGGAGGTACGACGATATGGAAAGTTCAGACAGCGGCGTAGGTTTTCGGAAAGCGCGCCTCGGGACCCGGCTTCTGGCTTTCGTTCTTTCATTCGCGCTCTTGTTCATAACCTGGCCTGAGAATCTTCAAGCGACTCAAGACGCACCGCCTCCTCAGGATGCGCAAACCCCGCCGCCCGACCAGCAGGGTGGTCAACAGGACGCGCCAAGACCTGCTTATTCGCAACAGAGTAAAGAACAGTTAGAGCAGTTGGTCGCGCCTATCGCGCTCTATCCAGATTCGCTGGTGGCGCAAATCCTGGCAGCAGCCACTTTTCCAGAACAAGTCGTAGAAGCCGATCGCTGGGTGCAGAATCATCCCGACTTGAAGGGCGATGCTTTGGGCCAGGAAGTGGACAAAATGTCCTGGGACCCCAGCGTTAAAGCGCTGACCGGCTTTCCCTCGGTTCTGGGAAATATGGACAAGAATCTTTCCTGGACGTCTTCGCTCGGCGACGCGTACTACAATCAACAACCCGACGTTATGGACGCCATCCAGGTGATGCGCAAGCGCGCGCAAAAATCCGGAAACCTGAAAAATACTGAGCAGCAAACGGTAACGTCGGACGGACCAGATGTGCAGATTGCTCCTGCAAATCCGGACGTTGTTTACGTTCCTGCTTATGATCCCTGGGTGGTTTACGGACCTCCGTTGTCTCCCTGGCCCGGTTGGTATCCTTATCCGGGAATCTGGTTTGGCGGCCCATACCTCTCCTTCGGGGTAGGATTCGGAATCGGTTGGTACGGCGGCTTCGGATGGGGCTGGCCCCGCTGGGGCTTCGATTGGCGCAATCGAGCGGTCCTCTACAACCGCAATCGCTACTACTCACGCAGCACTACCTTTTACAATCGCAATAATGCTTACGCCCGCGGCGCCGTGCGTGGTGGAGTTCGCGGCGGCGGTTACGCCAACAGGCCGGAGGCTGGTCGGGGCGGAGTCTACAATCGTCCCGGCGGAGTTGCGCGCCCCTTCAACGGAAATTCGCAAGCTGCCCGAGGGTACGCGCAGTCTCGCGGCGGAGAAAGAGGCGTGCGCTCCGGCGCCTTCAGCGGCTACAGCCGCGGTGGCGAAGCGCGAAGCTACTCGTCACGCGGGAGCGCCAGCTTCGGTGGTGGGGGCGGCGCGCGCGGCGGCGGAGGCGGCCACGGTGGCGGCGGGCGACACTAGTGCTGACTCGTTACGTGGATTTCGGACCTGGTGAAAACTAGAAACGGAGAAGCCGCATGCAGCCAGTTATGTTGAATTACAGAAAATACAATCAACCCGGACTTTTTAAATTTGCGGTTGTCGCCTCGCTCTTGGCCGCTGCGCTCCCTTTCTGCACGCCGGCGCAGCAACACGGGCAGCAGACCTTTGGTTCAGCCGAAGAAGCCAGCCAGGCTCTGGTGAAGGCCGCCCAAAATAATGACGAACAGGCCATGCTGAAAATACTGGGACCGGAAGGAAAGCAAATCATATCTTCGGGCGATGACGCCGAAGACGCTGCGAATCGCGCAAACTTCGTGCAGAAATTCCAGGAGATGCATCGGCTGGTGCGGGAGCCCGACGATACCACCACCTTGTACATTGGCGCCGAAAACTGGCCGACGCCTATACCGCTGATGGCCAAGGGCAGTTCCTGGTATTTCGATACCGAGGCCGGCAGGAGGGAAATTTTGTACCGCCGTGTCGGGCGCAACGAACTTTCTGCCGGCCGCGTAAGCCAGGAACTCGAAGCGGCCGAAAAGGAATATCGTTCTGCGCATCAGGAATACCCTCACCGGGTCCTCAGCGATCAAGGCCAGCACGACGGGCTGTATTGGAAAACCAGCGAAGGCGAGCCCCGCAGCCCGATTGGACCTATGCTGGCGGCTGCCATTGTCAGCGATTCTGAAAAACCGGACGTAACACCGGCTCCGTACCGCGGCTACTACTTCCATCCTGTTGCGCACCAGAACGCCTCGGGCAAAACCGAGGGCTTTGACTTCATCGCCTTCCCGGCCGAATACAGATCGTCAGGAGTGATGACGTTCTTCGTTGGCGAGGACGGCGTGGTGTACCAAAAGGATCTGGGCAAGAAAACACCGACAATCAAAAAGTCGATCAGAGCCTTTGCGGCAGATCCCAGTTGGCAGAGAGTAGAAGAACTTCCTGAGGAAACCGCCGACGAGCGGACCAGCGAAAAAGACAAAAATTAAGTGCGCCCCCTAAACGCGAAACCGGGAACCTTAGGTCTCACCCAGGGTTCCCGGTTTTGTTTTACGGTTGATGTGGTCTAGTGGCCTGAGTTCACCTAACCCTTAAAACTCGAAACGCAGCGCCACCTGCAACACTCTTGGGTTATTTTCCTGCGCGGTGATGATGCCGAAACTGGGAGCGTTCAGGTTGTTACCGGGATTCTGAAAGCTCACATTGTTGAATACGTTGAAGGCATCCGCCCGGAACTGCAGCCGCTGATGATCCGACCACGGCAAGGCGAAGTTCTTAAACAAGCCCATGTCCACGTTTGAAAAATTCGGGCCGCGAACAGCATTGCGAGTTCCAGTTCCGCCGCCAAACGGATAGGAGAACGCATTGTTGGCGTCCGTCTGGCTCTTGAAGAATTGGATCTGGCCGTTCTCGGAATGAATATCCTGCTGAATGGCGGTGACAGAGCCAGTGAATACGGCCGGCGCGCTCATCGTGAAATCGATCGGGAAGGTATTCGAGTTAATCGAAAATGGATAACCCGAATGCCAGCTGATGATGCTCGACGTTCCCCATCCACCGACGAAGAAGTTAAGCAATTTTCCAGAGCCTCCCAGGAAGCGCTGACCGGTACCGATCGGCAGCGTGTAGATATAGTTTGCGCTGAAGGTGTGACGGGCGTCGAAGTCGGAGCTGGCCCGGCAGGTTCGCAGATTCGTCAAATCGCAAACTAAGCCCGCCCCACTGCTGGAGAAATCCACGAAGTTGTTGTTGATTTCAGATACGTTGTCGATGGAGTGTGCAAACGTATAGTTGAAGTCGGCAGTCAGATTATGTGAAAACTTTTTCCGGATGCTTACGAGCAGCCCGTTGTAATTGGAAGAAGAAAAGTTCCCGATGTAACCCGCTGCACCGGTCTGAGCGTCTAGGCCCGTATTCGGGGCGAGCACTCCAGCCTGCGCGAGAGTCAGAATGGTGCTGGAGACATCGCCGACCGGAAAGAAGGATGACGCCAGTTGCGCGGCTAGCTGCGTACAATTATTGGCCGTGACACCAAAAAAGGCAGACGCGGCACCGGGGCAGGTCAGGCCAAAACTGGCTAGTTGGTTTCCCAATTGATTTTCAAAAAATGGCTGGGCGCTCACCGCGCCTGGCGCTACACCGTTTTGTATTTGTTTTTGCACGTTGCCGAATGCAGTGTTGAGAAACTGACCCGACATGGCGTCCTTGAAATTCAGCGTCTGCGCCGCGTCTCCAATGGCCACTAACCTTCGCCCGAACCTACCAAAGTAGTCCGCCTCGAAGATGACATTCCCAGGCAACTCACGCTGAATACCGAGAGAAGCGGTAACGGCGTAGGGCGTCCTGAGATTCTGGTTGAAGGCGAACAAGTTGGGGAAACCACCCAGTTGTGCGAGACCGATAGGATTGCCCATGGCGTCTACGTTCGGAGTATACGGCCGGGGAATCGGAGAAGCAGCGACTGTCGGAGGGGTGCTCAATCCTGTGAAGCGCGGATCGGTGGCCAGAGAAGTGGTCGGATCGCCAGGGGTTCCAAAGGTCTCCGGCACGCTGTTGCTGAAAAGGAAGTTCTCTTCATCTAGCTCAAATTCAAGGGTGTTGAGGACGCGGTCATAAACGATGCTTCCGCCGGCGCGAATGACCGTCTTTTTATCTCCAAAGAGCGATCCCAGCAGGCCGCTGGTGAATGACGGCGAGTAGGCAATTCCGATCTTGGGAGCAAAATCCTTATAGTCCGGTTTGTAATAACCCGGACCATTATTTTTTGGCCCAGCCAGGACGTAGCTGACCAGCGGAGCGGCGGTGTTGCCGTTGATCCCTTGCGCTGCCGCAGCTACTCGCGCTCCGAACAGGCCCTGCTCATCCACCGTGGGTACCGATTCGAATCCATTCACCTCGTACGGAACAGCGTGATATTGCCAACGCAATCCATACGTGACGGTCAGGCTCGGCCGAATCTTGAAAGTGTCCTGTGCATATAATTCGAATTCGTTATACGCATAGTTTCGGTTTGCGGGAGAGCCTATCGGCAGCGGGTTGCCCGCTACATCGTAGTTGAAATTTGTGGACGTCTCCGCGTAGCGGCCCAGGAGGACCGGAAAAAATCCATCATATTCATTGATGGCCGACTGAGATTGGTTGATATCCGCAGGACGCAAGTTCGGAGACAACTGATTGATATTGCCGCCCATTCCAATGATGGGGAAATTTATGCTGTTGGCGAGATTGGAAAACTCACGGATAGGCTTGATGTCCACACCAAACTCCATGGTGTGACGCCCTTTGGCCCAGGAAAGCTGTTCGCGAACTTCCGGGACACCCACATTACGCGCCTGTGAACTGAAACTGCCATAGGGATTGGTCAAGTCCTGGTTTTGTCCAAACTCATAGAGGGTCGGCGCTGTCGGTCCAAACTCGGCTGGAAAATCCAGTACGCTGCGGGTCAGGCCGGCAAAAATATTATTCACCAAAGTGTTGGAGATGGTCCAGGTGTAGCCCACCACAAAAGACCGGTTATGGTTTATTTCGCCGATCAATGCCGGTGGGTCCGACGGGAATTGGGCTGTGCTCTCGGTATTGTTGTCACGATCCCATGTTCCACGGGCAAAGAGCTTTTGTTTCGAGGTAATGTTGAAATCCACTCGCCCGACGAAGGTATTTTCTCTCAGGAAGGAAGGGACGTTGAACAGATAGCCTTCCGTGTTTACTCCGTCGCCCGCCGAGGGATCGTTGGGAAGCGGGTAACGCGAGTTGAACAGAGCCAACAATGCCGGATTGGCACCGGTCCCGGCGGGATCGAGCGCCATAACCTGCGCCGGAGTCAGTGTGGTTATGCAGTTCGGTTGCGTACTCAACCGAGCTTGAGAGGTGCAACCGGGATTGCTATTGATGTAATTCAAGCCACCGTCGCGAACTGCCGCGACTGGGACTATATCGACCGTCTGGGTCGGGGAATTCTGCTTCAAACCCTCGTAATCGAAAAAGAAAAACAGTTTGTCCCTCTTGATCGGCCCACCCACGTTGCCGCCATATTGATTGCGGATGAGCGGAGCGCGCGGCACGCCGTTCAGGTTGTTGAAAAAGGTGTTGGCCTCGAAGGAAGTATTGCGGTTGTACTCGCTCAGGGAGCCGTGAAAGTCGTTGGTTCCACCCTTGGTCACGATCTCGACCTGCGCGCTGCTGCTGCGGCCGTAGGAACTGTCTCCATTCCCAACGATGGTGCGTACTTCCTGGACGGAATCCACGGGAGCCCTTCCAACCGTGGTGAACGCTTGTCCGATGGTCTCGTCCATCACGTCCAGGCCATCCAGCGTTATGGTTTGTTGATCCGCGCGAGCCCCGGTGACCGAGCCGTATTGTGAATCAGCCGAGTTCGGGTCCGCCTGAACGCCGGGCTGCAAGGCCAAGAGCCGCGCCGCGTTGGTACGCACCTCGATGGGCAAGTCCTCGACTTGCCGGGTCGATATGACCTGCCCGATGCTGGCGTCGGTGGTGTTCAGCGACCCTTCGCCCTCGACCACCACTTCGACTTTCTGCTGTGTGGAACCCACGGTGAGTTGCGCGTCTTTGGTCTCCGTCACGCCTACACCTAACGTGAGCGCAGTCAGGGTGAGCGTATTGAAATTGTCCTTCGTGAACGTTAGCTGATAGCCGCCACCCGGGGGCACCAGACGGAATTGGTAGCTTCCCTCCTCGTTCGTAGCCGCATTTGCTTCAAAACCCGTGCCTGCATTCCTCAGCACGACCTGCACGCCGGCTATTGCGGCATCGGACTGGTCGGTAACCACGCCCGTGACACCTGAAGTAGCCTGGCCCATGGTTCGCTGGCCCGCGAATGACAACACCATCGCAATGGCCAGCGCAAAGACACGCGAACCCGCAGATAAACTTACGAATTTCCCCATTAGTTCCCCCCCAGGATGAACGCCCCGTGTCCATGTTGCACGTACTGAAACAAAGTTCGTCGGAATGTTTGCCGCCGTTGACCGGAGAGTCACTTCTCCGTTGCACGCTTGCCGGGGCTAGTGCCGCCTGGCGCACGTTACTGGTAATGAATGAGATAGCGGTTTTTGAACCCAATAGAAAAGTGCGTCGCTGGCTTGCGGTCCTGCTACTGGACTCGTGCGCTGGCAGCAGAATCGGGCGCGTGGCATCGCAGCCGAAGTCGCTTCTGGATTGAGCTGAAATGAGGTCTCCGAGCACGTGACACGATGAAGCTTGCAAGCAGGAAGCCATACGACGTACGACCGGCAAGTCCAACAATGCAAAGTCGATACTGTGGCTAAACAGAGATTTAGGGAATGAGTTGAGGTGCATTTCTGTAGCGCATATTAATTACAGAAGATTTCTTAACTCTTCCTAAAGTCTTCGTAAATGATAAGGGGTAATGATGTTATCGTGGCGCAAGAATCTATCAAGCCGGACTCGTCAGCAAAACAAGACTCGGTCTTTAATATTTGAACGCCATCGAGTTACTCGGCTTCAGATTGATCGAGCCGGCAATTGCCGCTAGCCGCTGATAGGACTGCAGGCGGTCGGCATGTTCATATGTATCTGTCACGGCAATCACTTCATCAGCTCCGGTGTTAGCCACCAGCTTTTCCAGGGCCGCCCGCACTGTTGCTTCCGAACCCACGATCGCTTCGCGGAGTCTGCTCTCCACGGCTGCCCGCTCCACGTCCTGCCATAGCGGCTCCATAGAATCCACTGGCGGCAACAACTCCACCGGCTGGCTTCGGATCAATCGCAAAAAGCGTTGTTGGGGCGTAGTGAAAAGCTTTCGCGCTTCCGGGTCCGTTTCGGCCACAATGACCGCCACCGCGACCATCAGGTATGGCTTCTGCAAAGCTTCGCTCGGTTCGAAGCGTTGGCGGTAAAGCTGTGCCGCCGCATATAAATGTTCGGGCGCAAAATGCGCGGCAAACGCAAACGGCAATCCCAGTATCCCGGCAAGCTGGGCGCTGAAGCCACTCGATCCGAGCAGCGTGATTGGCACATTGCTGTTCTGGCCCGGAATGGCTTTCACGGCTTGCCCCGGCAGCTCCGGCCCCAAATAAGAGCGCAATTCTTCCAGCAACGCAGGAAAATCTTCGCCGTCCTGTCCCAGGTCTCGTCGCAAAGCCCGCATCGTTTGAAAATCACCGCCGGGAGCTCGCCCCAGTCCGAGATCGATTCGCCCGGGATACAGCGCCTCCAATGTCCCAAACTGTTCCGCGACCACTAGAGGCGCGTGATTTGGCAGCATCACTCCACCGCTGCCTACGCGAATGGTCTTGGTCGCGCCAGCTACATGGCCGATCAGTACTGGAGTGGCGGAACAAGCTAGTCCTGGAATGGAATGATGTTCCGCGAGCCAATATCGTTTGTAGCCCAGCCGCTCAACGTGCTGCGCTAGATCTACCGAGCGCGCAATCGCGCTGCCGGCTGGCTCGCCGGGCCGCATCCCTACCAGATCCAGTACGGAAACGGGCACCCCGTTTGTTGTCGGTTGCGGCATGGTCGGCTTTCTTGGTTCTGAAGTGGCGTGTCGAATCAGCGACCGGATTCTGGATCGCTGCAGTATTAGATTGTTTGAGCCGCCAACAAGGTATTTCCTGTTTTCAGTGCACTACACGGACTTCAGACGCGAAGGCCGGCGGGTTATTGATTTACGCCGCTCGCCAGAAATCCGCCGTCGACTACCAGCGTTTCCCCAGCGACAAAAGAAGCAGCATCCGATGCCAGATAGATGGCCGCGCCCACCAGTTCCTCGTTTCTACCAAAGCGGCCTGCCGGTGTACGCATCAGCAATTCCCGCCCGCGCGGCGTGTTGTCGAGCAGGTTGGCATTCATGGCGGTATGAAACACGCCAGGCGCGATGGCATTCACGGCCACGCCCCTCTTGGACCACTCCACCGCAAGCGAGCGTGTGAGCGACACCACGCCAGCCTTGCTCGCCGCGTACGCAGCCACCTCGCTCAGCGCCACAAAACTGTTGAGGGAAGCAATGTTGATGATTCGCCCGTACCCGCGCTCCAGCATGTGCTTGCCGAACACCTGGCAGGCGCGCAGCGTTCCGGTAAGGTTGGTGTCCAAAATATCGGCCCATTCTTCTTCCGGCATAGCCAGCGTGGGCCTGCGTTTGATTTTTCCCGCGCAGTTGATCAGGATGTCGACTTTCTGAAATCGATCAATCGACGCTGCGAGTAAATGCTCCAAAGAAGCGCGATCGCGAACATCGGAGCAAACGCGCAAGGTTCCGCGTCCGCGCCGTTCAATCTCCGCGGCGGTTTCTTCCACTTGTTCCGGACGGCGTGCTGAGGCGACTACGTCCGCTCCCGCATCGGCAAGGCCGAGACTCAGGATGCGGCCAATCCCCGATGTTCCTCCGAGGACCACGGCCGTTTTGTGTTCAAGACTGAAAAGATTGCTGGTCATTGATAGCGTTGTAGCGCTTTATTTCTCCTGCTGCTGCGGTTCGGTAGAAGGCAGATGCTGGCCGTCGCGACCCAATTTTTCCCGATGGGCCCACAGACCTAATCCTGGATTCGCAATGAAAAAAACTTCTTCTCCATCGACACGGTTGTAGCCCGGCGAGAGTTTCTGTGGGTCATAACGCGCCAGCATCGTTTTCAAATCGCCATACGCGTAGCCCACACCTTCCACTTCCGCTTTACTCAGAAAGCCAGGGCACCATCGGATCGTAAAGCGCCCTTCCGAAGAGCCGTGAATGAAATGCGCCGCGGCGCTCAAATCGCCGGCCAGATCCACATTGTTTTTTACCGCTTCGAGCGTCGCCGGAGTTCCACGATAACCATACCTGCGAATCAGGCTATCGATCGCGGGGTCTTCCCCAAACTGTTTTACGCCCGGCGCCAGGATAATCAGCTCAGCCCCATCACCCAACGCCATGCGGGTACGGTAAACCGCCTTGTTGCCCAGCCACGTGCTGTGAAACTCATGCGGGTCGAGGTAAACGATCGCCTTGCGGATCGGCTCGGCGAGAATCTCGAAGTTCACTTGCAAACTTAGCGCCGCTGCCCGGTGAAAACATTCGATGTCATCACCGATGAAGAGTCCCCGCACAGCCAGGAGATTGTCCTTCGTGCGCCCGATCACGGTGAGCACGTACACAATCGGAAGGTGCCGCAGAAAATGATCCGTCGCATAATTGAGGACGTTCCGCACCGGATTCTCTGCGCGGCCCATGATGCGCTCCATCCCGTAAACCGCGCCGAGATAATGGCTGCGGTTAATCCCGTCCGGCCCCCCCGTGCCCACCAGAATGTTTTTGCTGTAATTGGCCATGCCGATGACTTCATGCGGTACTACCTGCCCGATAGACAAAATCAAATCGAAGCCGCCGCGTACCACCAGCCGGTTCACCTGCGCCGGCCAGGTATAACTCAGTTTCCCTTCCGACTGTTCGTAGATGAATTCCGCAGGAACGTCGCCGAGCGTTTCGACATCCGTCCGCCAGTTGTGGACGCGAAAAAGATCCTTCGGCACGGTTCCAAACATTCGCGCGATTTGCTCTGGTTGCATCGCCGCGTGCGTGCCAAGAGCAGGCAGAACCGCGTGCAATTTCTCGCCGTAGTAGTCCCAGGCATAGCGCGTCAGGTCCCCGGCACGCGAATGCACGCGACTCTCATCGGGCGGCACAACCAGCACGCGCTTCCGTTCTCCCAACCTTGCCAGGCTGTCTGCCAGCAGCTCGCGCATCTGCTGCGGCGACAGACTCACTTCCACACCGCCCGTGGCGCAGTAGAGACTCATGCGATGAATTCCACTTTCTTTAATCCTGGAGCGAGCAGATACAAAACGATCAGTGCCAGCAGATAAGCGCTGGCCGCAATGGCGAAGAGACTCGCGTAGCTATGCGTCAGTTGCAGCACGTGCCCGGCAAAGAACGCAAACAGCGCGCTGCCGACCGACCCGGCCATGCCGCCAATACCCACCACTGAACCCACCGCGCTTCGCGGAAACATATCCGACGAAGTCGTGAACAGGTTGGCTGACCAGCCCTGGTGGGCCCCCGCAGCCACGCTGATCAACGCAATTGCCGTCCACACCGACTTCACGCTCATGGCCGTAAAAATAGGGACCACCAGAAAAGCGCACAACAACATGGCGATAAGCCGCGCGCTGCTGAGCGACAACCCCATGCGGCGAAATGGCGCGGGCAGCCAGCCGCCTCCAATGCTTCCAATGGCCGACACGTTATACACAATGATGAGCGGCAGCCCCAGGTGCGCAAGATTCAAATTAAATTTCGCGCTGAAGTAAGAAGGCAGCCAGAACAAATAAAAATACCAGATTGGATCGGTAAGAAATTTCGCGATCGTGAACGCCCACGTCTGTCGATAGCTCAACAATCGCCGCCAGGGCACCGAAGGCCCCATCTCTTCGGCAGCCTCCTGATAAATATGGCGCAACTCCTCACCTGTAAGTGTGGGATGACCGCGCGGCTGGCGATAACTACGAAACCACCACAACATCCACGCCACGCTGAATAAACCGGTAGTCAGAAATGCCGCGTGCCAGCCATAGCGCAGCGTCACCCACGGCACAATGAGCGGTGCCAGAATCGCGCCCACGTTGGCGCCGGAGTTAAAAATTCCGGTGGCCAGCGAGCGTTCGTTCCGCGGAAACCATTCCGCCACGGTTTTGATCGCCGCAGGAAAATTGCCGGATTCACCCAGCCCCAGAAAAAAACGCGCAAAGCCAAATTGCAGCGCTGTGTTGGCCAGCGCGTGTCCCATCGCGGACAAACTCCAAACCGCCATCACCAGCAGGTATCCGATGCGCGTACCGAGCTTGTCGATCAGCCGTCCGGCACCCAGCAAACCAATCGCGTAGGCAATCTGAAAGGCGTCCACGATATAGCCGTAACCCACTTCCGTCAGGCCGATGCTGTGCTCCAGCGTGGGCTTGAGAATGGCGATAACCTGGCGGTCCATGTAGTTGATCGAGGTAGCCACAAACAGCATGGCGCACACCGTCCAACGCACTCGACCGAGCCCCTTGCCAGAAGACGTGCCAACAGACGCGCCGGGAGATTCGCGGCGCTCCGTCCCTGTCACTGTTTCGAATGACGTTGCGTCCGTCATGCGTGCCTTTTCCTACAGTCGATATGCTTTTTTAGCCAAGCCATAGGCGAGGTCGTGCGCCAATCCCAGCGCTTCGTCTTCCTCCAACCGGTGCTCGGCCACCAACCTGGCCAGAAAGGAGCAATCCATGCGCCGCGCCACATCGTGCCGGGCAGGAATGGAGAGAAACGCCCGCGTATCATCGTTGAATCCAGATGTATTGTAAAAGCCCGCCGTTTCCGTTACCTGTTCGCGATATCGCGTCATGCCCTCCGGGCTGTCGTGAAACCACCACGGCGGCCCGAGCAGCAGGCACGGATAATGGCCTGCCAGCGGCGCCAGTTCCCTGCTGTACGTCGACTCGTCGAGCGTAAAGAGAATAATCGTCAGCTCGGACCTGTTGCCGAATTGATCCAGCAAAGGCTTCAGCGCGTCCACGTAATTCGTGGGCGTAGGGATGTCCGCTCCGACATCGCGGCCGTATTGCTGATGCAGTTCTCGATTGTGATTGCGCGCGCTCCCTGCATGAATTTGCATTACCAGGCCGTCTTCCAGACTCATGCGCGCCATTTCCGTCAGCATCTGGGCGCGAAACAATTCTTTTTGTTGCGCATCCGCGGTGCCGCTCAGCACCTGCTGATAGAGTTTCGCCGCTTCCGTGGTAGAAAGGTTCGCCGTTCTCGCCGTCGGATGGCCGTGATCGGTCGCCGTGCAACCCAGTTCCTTGAAGCGCATGCGCGACAGCCGCAGAGCCTTCAGATAACCCGCCCAACTAGAAGTATCTTCCCCAGTTGCCGCGAGCTCTCCGACATTTTTTGCAAAGCCATCAAAATCAGGATCGACCACCGGGTCGTGCCGAAAGGTTGGCAGGATTCTGCCTTTCCAATTCGAGTCGCGGATGGCCTTATGATCGGCAAGCGAATCGAGCGGTGAATCCGTGGTCGCCAGCACCTCTACATTGAACCGCTCGTAAAGCGCGCGGGGCCGAAACTCCTCCGTCCGGAGCTTCGCCGAAATCGCATCGAAGTAGGCATCGGCCGTTTTTTCCGATAGGCGCTCCTGCATTCCAAAAAGTTCCTGAAAAGAAAAATCCAGCCACAGGCGCGTTGGCGTTCCACGAAACAAATAATAATGTCTGGCGAAGATGCGCCACATTTCCCGTGGATCGTGTACCTCCTGCTGCCCCATGCCGAGATCGTTGAGAGAGACGCCTTGGCTGTAAAGCATTCGCAGGATGTAATGATCGGGTTGCACGAAGAGCTGCGCCGGACCGGGGAAATACTCGTTGGCCGCAAACCATTTCGCCTGCGTGTGCCCGTGAGGACAAATGAGCGGCAAATTTCGGACCTGCTCATAAAGCCTCTTGGCAATTTTTCGCGTGCTGGCTTCAGCGGGAAACAGCCGGTCTGGATGGATGAGCATGGCTCTGACGTTTCAGAAAATTTTCAGCGCCGGCCACAAGCGCGCCGCGCCGCACTCGTCACAGCATACACGCGCTTGTGGCCGGCCTACACCGCTGCGTCGCGCTTACCCGGTGTCTCGCGAAACGAGATGACAGCAGAGGTATAAACGCAAGATGATAGACCTGCTGTAAAACCCAGCCCCGCTCAGGAGGGCCACGCATGGCATGCACACGACGCAACATCATCGCGGCCTTGGCTCTGGCGGGACTTGACGCTCTGACCCCACCCCTCCTTAAGCGGGCAGCCGCCTCTTCCCTGCCGCGCACTTCTTCGACGGAACCTGTTCCAAGCGCCTGCCCATTCCGGCTCGCGGTGATCAACGACGAGATCACCCAGGACTTTGAAAAATCTTGTCAGATCGTTGCCGGCGATTTCGGCCTGCACTGGATTGAGCTGCGGTCCATGTGGAATAAAAATGTGACCGAGCTCAACGCCAAAGAAGTGGCCGATGCGAAGAAAATTCTTGAGGAGCACCAGTTGCGCGTAACCGACATTGCCAGCCCTCTTTTTAAGACCGACTGGCCCGGCGCGCCCCGCTCGCCGCAGAGCGAATCGCGTGATCAGTTTCACGCAAACTTTGATGCCGGAGCGCAGGACAAACTGCTGGAACGCTGCATCTCGCTAGCCCAAACCTTTAACACCGACCGGATTCGTTGTTTCGATTTCTGGCGGCTGGACGATCCCAAGCCCTATCGTGCGGCCATCAACGCCAAACTGCAGCAAGCCGCGGAACGCTGCGCGAAAGACAACCTGATCCTGCTGCTCGAAAATGAAATGTCCTGCAACACCGCAACCGGTGAAGAATCGGCCGCGGTGCTGGCGGCCATTCCCAACAAAAATTTTATGCTCAACTGGGATCCTGGAAACGCCGCAGCCCTCGCGGCTACGCCCTACTCCGGCGGTTATCGGAAATTGCCCAAAGAGCGCATCGGCCATTGTCACTGCAAAGACGTCGTGCTGAAGCCCGATCACAAATACGAGTGGGCTCCTGTCGGGGGCGGCATGGTGGATTGGGTTGGGCAGCTCCAGGCGTTGCAGCGCGACGGCTTCCATTACGGGCTGAGCCTCGAAACGCACTGGCGCGGTGCGGGCACACCGGAAGCTTCTACACGCGTCAGCATGGACGGCCTCAAGGCTGCACTTTCGAAAGCTGGAATCACGTGTTGATCTCAAGCTATTGTTTCAGCCGGCTTGAGTGCCGCAACGCTGTGCAATGGAGGAAAACTTATGGTGACGCGACGTGAATTTCTTGATGCTCTGGCGGTAGGCGCAGCGGGACTGGCCGTCGGAACCACCGCAAAAAGCTACAGCCAAATCCTAGGTGCCAATGGGCGCATCAATTTTGCCGTCATCGGGCTCAATAGCCGCGGGTATGCGCACCTGTCCTCGCTTAAGGCCAACAAAAACGCCGCGCGCATCTCTCACGTTTGCGACGTGGACGAAAATATCCTCAAAAAATTTGCGTCCACGACGCAGCAGGAAATGGGCGAAGCTCCCACGGCTGACAAAGACTTTCGCAAAATTCTCGAGTCGAAAGATGTGGACGCCATCACCATCGCCACCACGGACCACTGGCACGCACCCATGGCCATTGCCGGTTTGCAGGCCGGCAAACACGTTTACGTGGAAAAGCCCTGCAGCCACAACCCCGCGGAAGGAGAGTTGCTCGTACAGGCCCAGCAGAAATATCGCAAGGTGGTGCAGATGGGCACGCAGCAGCGCTCTTCGTTACATACCATCGAAATCGTCAACAAAATTCACACCGGAGAGATTGGCAGGCCGTATTTCGCGAAAGCCTGGTACGTCAACGTGCGCAAGTCCATCGGTACCGGCAAGGAAGTTCCCGTGCCGCCGCAACTCGATTGGGATTTGTGGCAAGGCCCTGCGCCACGGCGCCCTTATAAGGATAACGTCCACCCGTACAACTGGCACTGGTTCAAAACCTGGGGCACCGGCGAGGCGCTTAATAATGGCACGCACGAAGTGGATGTCTGCCGGTGGGCGCTGGGCGTCGACTTTCCGAAGCGCGTCACTTCCTCAGGCGGTCGCTACCATTTCAAAGATGACTGGCAATTTTACGACACGCTGGTCACCAGCTTCGAGTACGAAGACAAATTGATCTCCTGGGAAGGCAAGAGCTGCCAAGGCATGAAATTCTACGGCCGCGATCGCGGCGTCACCATTATGGGAACGGAAGGTACCGTGCTCGTCGATCGCGACGGCTACGAAATTTACGACCTCAAAGGTGGCAAAAAGAGCGAATTCAGAGTTGGCGCCACAACTTCTTCCGCCGACCTCGTTGGCCGCGATTCGATGACGGACGCTCATTTCGCGAATTTCATCAGCGCCATTCGTACCGGCGAAAAACTGAATGCTCCCGTCGCCGACGGCAACATCACCGTGACCATGCTGCAGCTTTCCAATATCGCCTGGGAATTGAACCGCGAGCTGCATCTGGACACGAAAGACGGCCGTGTCCAGAACGATCCGGAAGCGATGAAAATGTGGCCTCGCGAATACGAAAAGGGCTGGGCCCCACACCTTTAACGAATACCTTTAAGTTGATCCGGTGACATCCATGAAAACGATTCTTTCGCGTCGCGATTTCGTCCACTCCAGCGCAATTGTTGCGACCGGGCTGGTCTCTACGCACGGCGCGTCAACGCTGGCGCAGCAACGGCCCCCGGCAAGCAGCACATCCGCAATCCAGTTAGGCCTGGCGAGCTACACGTTTCGAAATTTTACTCGCGCGCAGATGATCGCTTTCATGAAACAACTCAACGTGGTCGCGCTCAACGCCAAGGACGTCAAAGATCATCTACCTATCGAACTGCTAGCGGAAAGTGCGGCGCTGGCCGACTACGCCGCCGCGGGCATCAAGCTTCATGCCGGAGGAGTAGTGTCCTTCGCAAAACCGGACGATGCGGACATTCGTAACAAGTTCGAATACGCCAAGCGCGCTGGCCTCCCTGTGATTGTCGGGGGCGATCCCACCAGCGAAACTCTTCCGCGCATTGAGAAATTCGTAAAGGAATACGACATCCGCATCGCCATCCATAATCACGGTCCGGAAGACAAATTGTGGCCGTCGCCACTCGACGTCTTAAAGGCGGTGAAGAACATGGACCCGCGTATAGGCTGTTGCATCGATGTCGGCCACACCGCTCGTGCAGGCACAGATGTCGTTCAAGCCATCCACGAAGCGGGCCCGCGTCTCTTCAACATCCACATGAAGGATCTGGCCGACTTCAAAAACAAAGACAGCCAGGTCCCCGTGGGAGACGGGATCATGCCAGTACGAAAAATCTTCGAAGCCCTGAGCGCCATCCATTATCAAGGCTTCGTCGATCTGGAGTACGAAATTCATCCGGACGATCCGATGCCCGGCGTCAGCACTTCTTTTGCGTACATGCGAGGCATGGTGGCGGGGATGCAGGTTTGACCCCTGATGTGGGGTTGACGCCCGATGCAGGATTAACGCTTGACGCGCGGTTCTGCGAATGACCAGCATTACGCCTGCCACGCTGCCGGAGCGCGTGAAACTTCCCCCGCACCTTTACCGCGTCGCACTGCTCCTCGGGCTCTCCATCTTCATCAATTATTTTGACCGCGGCACCTTATCGCTTGCCGCGCCGTTCATCAAAAGCGATCAAGGGCTCTCCGACTACCAGTTAGGTATCGTTCTGTCTGCATTTTTCTGGACCTATGCCAGTTTCCAGATGATCTCAGGCTGGCTGGTGGATCGACTCGATGTGAACTGGGTGCTCTTCTGCGGAGTGGCCCTCTGGTGCGCCGCTACCGGGGCGACGGGATTCGCCAATAGTTTCTACCCGCTGGTAGCCGCGCGCCTTCTTCTCGGCGTCGGCGAATCCGTAGCCTACCCCTCCTACAGCAAAATCATTGCGAATCATTTCCTGGAATCGCAGCGCGGCCGCGCCAATGCTTTTATCGGCGTCGGTTATGCCTGCGGCCCGGCTCTCGGTACGTTGCTGGGCGGGCTACTCATGGCTAGGGTGGGTTGGCACTTATTTTTTGTCGTGATTGGTGTGGCTGGCGCGCTCTGGTTGCTGCCGTGGATCAAATGGATGCCGCGCGACGTGATGCTCCCGCCAGCTACATCTGCCTCCGCCACCATCCTTGAAATTATTTCTCAGCGATCCGCGTGGGGCACCTTCGCAGGCCTTTTCTCCTTCAATTATCTCTTATATTTTTTGGTAACGTGGCTGCCCTCCTATTTGATTCGGGAGCGGCATTTATCCATCCGGGCTATGTCCATCGTTGGAGGAATGACGTTTCTGACGCTGGGTCTTTCGGTCGGCCTATGCGGTTGGCTGTCGGACCGTTGGATTGCCGCGGGCGGAACTCCTACGCTGGTGAGAAAAACTTTTACTGCCGTGGGGCTGGCCGGTGCAACAACAATCACCTTTGCCTTTGTGATCCCTGACCCAAAAATCGCCCTCGTATTCCTGGTGTTCGCCAGCGTTTGCGCCGGAGCATGCTCCTCAAATCTTTGGGCCATTACCCAGACTTTGGCGGGGCCCTACGCCGTAGGCAAATGGACGGGCGTTCAGAATTTTGTTGGAAATCTGGCAGGTATCGTAGCCCCTGCGCTCACGGGATTGATTCTGACAAAGACCGGTCGATTCTTGTGGCCTGCAACAATTACGAGCCTCGTCTGCCTGCTGGGCTCATTGGCTTGGAGTTTTCTCATCGAGCGTGTGGAACCATTGGCATGGAAGGTGCGCGACATTTAAGGATCCTTACGTTTCCCTTTTTTTACAATTTCATGAAGAACTGCCCGAAACGGCCCGACACCTGACAAATGTCCGGCACTCCTGAAATCCAAATTTGGCGAAGACAATTCACCCGACATCTTTAGTTGATAAATTTGCTTTCCATGTAATACTGGCTGCTGCGTTTGCACATATACCCTACCCCTCTAGGGTACCGATATCGACGCCATTGACGAACATCGACGCCTATGTCTCACACCTCTCGAGAAAAACTGGACTTGGTGAATCGCACCAAGAAAATCATCGGCCAACTGGAATCCGTGCTCAAAGGCTTGAACGGTGACGAGCAATGCTCCGAGATTCTGCAGCGTCTCGCGGCCGCTCGTGGCGCGATCAACAGCCTGATGGGGGAACTTATGGAGGACCACATCATCAACCACATGCCTAAGCATTCGAAATCGGGAAAAGAAGCAGCGGAGGACATGATTCAAATTGTTCGGACCTATCTCAGATAGGGTCGCAACCTGTAAATCGATCGTTGCTGCGGTCCTATCGTCGAGTGTCACAGAAATTTTCGAAGCTGCGGGACAAAGTCCGCCGAGCAAGAACCGTGAAAGTGTTAACACGCTCTTAACTCTCGACAGATAGGCTCACTAGCCAAGCCAGTGACAAATCATTCGCTGAAGTGCCCACCAAAATTTACCGGCCCACCCCTGCTCACCGCATTGTGCCTGCTCGCTCTCTGTAACTCAGCTCCAGTTGCGAGCGCACAAGATAGTAACTCTCCATCCTCAGCCACAGCGGCAACCCAAAACGCGCAAACGCCCGAGGCCACCACGGCTCCGGCGGCGAACCCCACCGAGCGTGACACAGACCCGCCGGCCGACGCCCTGACCATGTTCCCCCACTTCCAAGACACGCGCTTCTGGCTCTCAGGGCAAGCAAATTTCATCTTTCAGACTCATCCTCCCTTCTCTGCCCTGTACAGCGGAAAAAACAGCTTACAACCCAACTATGATAAGGCCACCTCTCGCGTGTTGACGCTCTACACCGGCGCGCGAGTCAGCAACTCTCTGGAGTTCCTGTGCGATCTGGAAGAAGCCGGCGGAGCCGCACTCAGCACCGGATTAGGACTCGCTGGGAACACCGACCTGGATATCGTCCGCAATCCGCTGTTGAGCAAGGAGCCTTATTTAGCGCAGCTCATGATTCACAAAGTAATCGCGCTGAGCGACGATAAAATCGAAAATGAGCGTACTTCGCTCTCGCTCTTTGACGAACTACCGCGCCGCCGCCTGGAACTCCGTTTCGGCAAGTTTACGATGCCAGATTTTTTTGACCTTAACTCCGTCGGATCCGACACGCACCTGCAGTTCACCAACTGGACGGTCGATAATAATGGCGCGTGGGACTACGCCGCCGATACGCGCGGCTACACCGTCGGTTTTACCGCCGATTTCGAAGATCGTAATTGGGGTTTCCGATTTGCGGAAGCGCTCATGCCCAAGGTCGCCAACGGTATTGATTTGGTCTGGCGGCCCTGGCAGGTCCACGCCGAAAATTTCGAATACGAATTGCGACGCGGGTTGTTGATTCCTAAGAAGGGCGGCGTGATTCGTTTACTGGCCTATACGAACTACGCCAACATGGGAATTTATCGCCAAGCGGTGGAGCAATTCGAGGAAGGGTTGGTTTCACGCCCCGATATCACCAACCATCCTTGGCACATCACCCGCAAATACGGATTTGGCGTGAACCTCGAACAAAACATTGCTCCGAATCTCACTGCGTTTGCGCGTTTCGGCTGGAACAATGGCAAAACGGAATCGTTTGCCTATACCGAAGACGATCTGACTGTCGCCGCAGGTTTAGGAGTTGGTGGCGCACTGTGGCACCGCAAAAACGACCGCGCCGGTGTAGCGGTAGTCACCAACGGAATCGCCCGCGACCACCAGGATTATCTGCGTCTAGGAGGTCTTGGTTTCTTGTTAGGCGACGGCAACCTGAATTACGGTCGCGAAAACATCGTCGAGATGTATTACACCGCGCACATCTGGCGCGGCATCTTTCTCGGCCCTGGCGTGCACCATATCAACAATCCGGGATACAACCGCGATCGTGGGCCGGTGGTCGTTCCCTACTTTCGGGCTCACGTCGAGTTTTAAAGAAGCCGCCGATTGGCCGAGGCCTCCCGGGCCACAAGATCAGAGCCGCCTTACGCCGGTCGCGACGCAGGGGATCGGCGGGACTCGGCCCTTAGATTCGATGTTTTGTAAGACAATTAGCGGGTCGTGTCTCGATTTGAGGACCCTTCGCTGACGCTGAGCGACGTTAGCGGATAAACTAACGCGAAGACACCGCTTTTATCAGCGTTCAAGCTTTCCTTTTGGCAGCACAGGAGAAACCTGGACATGGTGCTGGCTTTATTCGCACTGTTCTCCGCCCTCGGTTCGTGGGCCGCGTGGCGACGCAACCCCATGTATCCGACCAGGTCGACTTTGCGCGGCGTGCTCGCCGTGCTGCTAATGATCGCCGCATTGGTTGCCGCTCTTGTCGGCGTCGTCAATCTGGCGCAGAGATACTCGAAGACTGTCGCCCTGGCTATCATCTTTAGTTTTGTGATTGTGGCTTCCATCGCCATGATCCTAGGCATCATGGCGATGACGGCCCCCAAGGTGGCCACGCTGCCTCCCACTGTAACGATGCTTCGCTTTCATCGCAAAAAGTTAGGCCTGTGGGCAAAACGTTGGGTGGTATCGATGCTTGTAGTGGGGATCCTTGCGTTCGTGCTTCCCGGTGCGAGCGAAGGGATCGCCTATGCTCTTGGCACCGTTCTCGGAATGCTAGGCATCGTCATGCTGGTCGTCGGGTATTTCGCTGCGCGAAATCAAGACCGCATTTTGACGGCGTTGGAACACCAACCATGGGTGCATTGGCAGTATTCTCCCGCACAATGGGCCGCGTGGACCGATGCTCAGGTGGCCCGCGCGAAGGCCATTCCGCCGGCTTTTAGTTGGCGTCGGCACTCCTGGAAGATTGCCGCTTTGTGGCTAGTAATTGCTGCTGGCACTTTTATTTTGGGCCTGGGTTGGATTTATGCTCTCGTTTACGCCACTGCTATTTTCGCGCTGATGGTGCTTATCCTCAGCCTGGGGGCCAGAAGCGAAAGGCATTCGCCGGAGACGTTACGAAAAAAGATGGAGCGCTGGGCGCCGGAGGTTTTTCTAGGCGAAGAAGGCGTATTTTGCGACGGGGTCCTGACGCCCTGGGTCAGCACCGACGACTGGCTGCTTGAAGCGATCCTGGATGAGGGCCTTCCACGTCATCTGCTGCTGCAATTCGAAAAGATCAATGCCGGTAACGCCTCTATCCCCACCAGCAGACTTGAATGGCGAGTACCCCTACCCGAGGCTGCCGAGGCCGACCTCGCGCGATTGCAGAAGGAGTTAAAAGCCAAGGTCCCGACCGCAAAGGTACAAATCTATTAAAGCGCTGAGCCATACCGGATTATTCGTTGGCGAGCGTCCGAATTTTTTAACTTTCATTCATTTAAGCCAATGGTATGCTGACTGCCCTCCAGCCCCCGGGATGGGCGAGCGATGCCAGGCCGCCAAGGGAATCTAACCCCAAGGAGTAGCTCGTGATGCAAAAACCTGTCGCCCGAAGCAGAATTCCTGTCCTCGCGCTTGTCGCCGCTTTCGCTGTTTACTGCGCGTTTCCGTTCTTTGTCGCCGCGCAAACCTCTTCGTCGGGCATGCGCACCGTGGATATCGCCGATCCCGGTAACAACATGAAGGCCTTTACTGTCGAGATTCCTTCCAACTGGAAGTTCACCGGCACCATTCTGCGCCCAGGCGGCTGTCACGCTCCCGCCCTGCCCGCCTCTGGATTGTCCTATTCTGCCGTTAGCCCTGACAATGTCACCGGCACCATGCAACTTCCCGGTGCCCATTGGGCCTGGGCCAGCGACGGCACCAACCCGGAGGGCCCGAAATGCAAGCCCGTCAATATGAGCTCGGCGGCCGCGTTTCTCCTTAACATCGCTGCTCTCAACATTCATCCGAGCGCAAAAATCCTGGGGATTGTTCCTCTCCCTGCACAAATGCAGCAAGGTCTCGAGGCTGCGCGGCGATCCCTGCAGTCCAACGCCAACATGCGCAACACCCTCGACGCTGCTACGGTACGTATTGAATACAATCTGGACGGACAAGCTGTCGATGAACAACTGGGTACGGTGGTTACTTGTCAGGAAATGCATTTTCCGGCCTACCCCCAGATGCGGCGTCCCGCGATTACTCGGCGCATTTGCGATTCACATGGAATTTACGTCAAGCGAGCGCCGAAAGGACACCTCGACGATCTGGTAGCCAAAAAACTTCCCAACGCGGTTGTCGACAAACAATGGGACGACTACATCTCGCAAAAAATGCGCGAAGCTTATGCCGCCTATCGGGAATCCTCCGACAAACAGTTTCAGGCGATCCAGGATCACTATCGTCAGGTCACGGCCGGAATGGTGCAGCGCGCCCAACAGTTTAACGACAACCTGGCGGCCTCCACTCGTGACGCCATGGCTCGCGATCGCGCCACCGTCGACGCCACCAGCCATATGGCCCACATGCAGATTCTCGACTCCCTGAATCGTCAGGATTTCATCGATCCCACCACCGGCCTGAGGATTGAGACCTCCAACCAGTACGCTCACAACTGGATTTCTTCCGACGGGAGCGAAGTCGTGCTCGGTGACGACGCGACTTTCGATCCCAATGGTGTCATCGATCCAGTTCGCCAAAGCTGGACAGAACTCATCCCGGTGAACTGACTTGACGCGCTCCTGTATATCTTCGAACTTTTCCGTCGGGAGCAAGTGCCCCGGCGCTCTCGCATTACGTGAATTGTCTGGAGTGAAAATATGTGGGAGTTGATCAAGCTCTCGTGGGACGTCTTCGTCCTGCGGGACGCGTCGCGTAAGGGTCAATTAACTTGGCGGGTGTGGCTGTCTGCCATCGCCTTTGTGCTTGCCATTTACGGGATTGGCCTTCCCGCTGTGCTGCTATACGAAAAACATCCTGAAGATAAGCCGATCTTCATCGCGTCCATGGTGCTCGTCGGCCTTATCACCGTGTCCTTCTTCTATATCTCCATCCGACGGTGGCTCCGCATGCGCGCCGACGGGAGCGACAACCCGAAATCCGGCTCAGCCAGCTGAATCGCTGTAGTGACTCCTGATCAGAAAAGGATTACAGATAGCGTCTTCATTGTTGCGCGGCGTAAACTTTGATCCAGTGGTTGCGGATTGGCATCTTCACCTGCTTACCGCCCGCCTGCGAAGTCACCTTCGCAACGATCAAATTCGAATCCTGCACTGGCATATGGCAGTCCACGCAATTTTTCGCGATGTCCTGGCCAAGTTTCGGATATTCGCCACAACTTTCCGGCTTATGGCAGCTGAGGCAACGATCCGAGTACGCCGCGGCGTTGCGCTCAGGTTCGTGAACGTCATGGCAGAAGTTGCACGTTATCTTCGCCGAGCTTTGATAACAGCGGCTGCGCTCCAGCAGCGCGACCTGGTTCCCATGCACATCAACCTTGGCTTCCGGATCCGGTTGCTGTAGCTCCAGATAATCGGCAAGAGGCTGCCCCGGAACGAATGAGAATGCGGATGCGCGTTCTTCTCCCAGTCCTCCATGGCACTCTGCGCAAATGTCCATCTGCCTGTCGCGCGAAAGCTTTCGAGGATTCACGATTTCCGAATTCCCTTCGGCGGCTTTGTTCGCCGGCGCTTTGCTCGCCGAGTGCTCTGGCTGCTCTGCGTGATTCGCCTTCAATCGCTCTAGCTCGACGTGTCGTCGCCCAGGACCGTGACACTTCTCACACGAAATTCCCAGCACCGCGCTTGTTTTCTGATAGCGATTCTCGAAAGGTGCGGAAGGAATAGCTGTGAAATAGGTGGCGTGGCACTCCAGACATCGCGGAACGACTGGCCGATTAAAATCGGCGGTACCGTCCGTATAGCCGGGACTGTTCAACCATTCCCCAAGAGGAGCCCAGTACGATACCGGCAACTGAAACAGCCGGTCGCCTTTCCAATACAAATAGGTCTGGCCTCTTTGTCCGGAGCCCACCACCATATCGATTCGCTCGGTTTGCTTTTGTTCATCGGGCGGCTGCCAGAAAATTGCGGTCTCGTAGTAGCTGCCTTTTGCGGCGGCCATCGTGAAGCGCAAATTCGGATCGAAGGTTCGGAGAGTATTGGCTCCTGCTGTGAATTTGCCGGCCATCGAATTTTTGCTGGGAAGCTGAGACGTCAGATGGTGCGCGGTGTGCAGATAATTGTTTGCGACGTCTTGATGGCAGGATTCGCACGCACCGTCGCCAGTGTAGTCTTTGCGATTCGCTTCTTTTTCCTTTAGCTCTGAAACGGCGCCCCCATCTTGATTCGTGGTCGATGCAGATATCGATGACCCAGGCGCTGGGGTCAGACAAGCAAATGTAAGAGAAGCAAATGCCCACGCGCTCAAGCCCAATAGCACTGCTGGCACAATTACTGCTTTGAAAAACTGACCACCTGACAAGAGCCGTTCTCCCGGACCAGTCACAGTAGCAGATCGGCCCCATGCCCTCAATCGGAAGCGCCGCAACAATTCAAGCGGCCAAACCACATTGATAGAAACGTCACAAATCCGACGATTCGCAGGCAATTTGCCGTGACGTTTTGGTGTAATTTTTCGGTACTTTACAGTAAGCTGCTCGCTTGTCAACCAGTAACAATCCGCATGCGGAGAATCGCGCCAGAAGAGCCCGGCTGAAGTCGAACCCGCGGCCTTTAAAGCGCCACGTTACCATCCGCGAAGTCGCCAAGGCCGCAGGCGCCTCCGTATCCACCATTTCTGCCGCGCTCAACAATTCTGACTATGTTAGCGCCCGGATGCGCAGCCGAATCGACGAAGCTGTCAAAACTCTGCGATATAGTCCCAACGATCTGGCGCGCGGACTTCGCCTTCAGAAAACCCACTCGATCGCGGTGGTCGTCCCGGATCTCTCGAACAATTTCTACATCGAGCTGGTCCGAGGCGCGAAGGATTATTCCGCATCGGCAAATTACACGGTACTGATCGGTGATTCTCGCGAAAGTTGGGAAGAGGAACGCAATTATCTGGATTCTTTCGGCCGTAGACGTGTCGACGGAATTGTGCGTGTACCTCCGATTAACCCGGGTGCCAGAAAAGGCCGGCTCTTCCTCGGAAATCTCCCGGTGGTTTATGCGGACCGCCATCCGCTCGATCGTGATTCCTATGTGGGAAGAGTGGGAGTCGACAATACTCGCGCAGCGGAAAATGCTACCGGCTACTTGCTCAGTCTCGGGCACCGCCATATCGGCATCATCACCGGCGATGCCTCCAGCGGCACATCCGTCGAAAGACTCCGGGGATTTCTCAGTGCGCTTCGCGCCTCAAAAATTCGCCCGGATCGCTCCATGATTCACAACGGCCACAACAATATGGAGAGCGGCCATTTCCACGCCATGCAGCTTCTGACCAATGGAAAACGTCCTACCGCTATTTTTTGCACCAACAACATGATGGCCATGGGCGCGCTCGCGGCCATTCAAGAGATCGGGCTCGCGTGTCCTGAAGAAATCAGCTTGCTCGGCTTCGATGATTTTTATTGGGCCACGCTTTTGCGGCCGAGGCTCACCGTGGTCCGTCAACCCGCAAGAGAAATGGGGATGACCGCGGCGCGAATTTTGATCGATCACATCGAGGGACGTTTGAGCGTTCCTACGCCCGCTCTTCTCGATACCCAGCTAATCGTCAGAGACTCCTGCTGCCCTCCGAAGAAAAACTAACGGCACCCGCATAGATCAACTAGGGACGAATCGGAGCGATCGTCGTACGCGTCTCCGCGTTTGCAAATGGCCATATTTTCGCCGTTCTGGCCCACAAGAAGTACGCACCGATTCCTAACAACAAAAGAATTACCGCTGTGCCAATATTTTCGCGTTGCTCCGGCGCGGTTGCCACATAAATCCACCCGACCAGTGCCACCAGCGCTGGCACCGGGTACAGCCACATGCGAAAAGGCAGCGCGATTCCCTTGCGATATCTTCGGATCGCAAACACGGCCAGAATCTGTGGAATAAACTGAAAAACTATCTGGATGATCATGAAAGCGGAGAGCAGCCGGCCCAGCGAAAACCAGCAGAGCGAGACGGACATCGCGCCGATAGCCACCAGCGACACAGTTGGGAAGCGTCCTGTCGGATGAACACGGCCGAATACACTGAAGAACTTTCCCTCGGCGCCCGCGGCGTAGAGAATACGCGAAAAGCCCAGCGTCATCGTGAAGATACCGCCCAGAGTTGCAAACAAAATCAGGCAAGTCATCAACGAGGCCGCGTGTGAGCCATATATTCTGCCGATAAAATCCGACACCACCGATTGAGAGACCGCCGCTTCGCGCCAGGGCAGCGTTCCGATGATCACCCCGCTCATCAACAGATAAAGAACGGCAACGATCAAAACTGAAAACACAATCGCGCGCGGGATATTTTTTGCGGGATTCTTAATTTCGCCGCCGAGGTAAGTTACGTTGTTGTACCCGCCGTAGTTATACATCGCGATCAGGGTCGCCCCGGCCAGCCCGTAAAAAAATCGTCTGTCAGGAACGAAGGCACCGGGCGGAAAATCGAACGCCATCTTGGTATGAAAGTGAATGATCCCGGAAATGATGATCCAGAACATGGCAACCAACACCACGACTAGGATAATCACCGAGTAGCGGCCCACCGATCTAACCGGGCGATACAATAGGACGGTGATCAGCACGCAAACCCCCGCTGCCAGTGCACCGATGCCGGCGTGACTCAATCCGGGCAGGAAATAGTGCGTGTAATCGGCAAACCCCACAGCCGCACCGGATATTCCCAGCGGCGCTACAAAAATGGTCTCCCACAGAAACAGGAACGAGATTAGATGTCCCCACGTGCGCGGATTAAAAGCCTCTCGAAAATAAATGTACGCTCCGCCCGCTCCCGGCATCGCCGCACCCAGTTCCGCATACACCATTCCGTCGCAGACCGAAAATAATGCCCCCAGGAGCCAACCCAGTACGGCCTGCGGCCCGCCCATCGCGGTAAGAATCACTCCGATGGTGATGAAGGGACCGATACCAATCATATTCAGCATGTTTACGGCGACGGATTGGGCTAAGCCCATGCCGCGAACAAGGTTTCCGGATGGTCCGGCAATCTCCGGAGGCAATTGAGGTACTGGATTTTCAGACGAGTCGGGCATCACAGGGTGATTCGAAATTGCTTATCGGGCTGGCAATATAGCACGCGGTCAGGCACGAGCAAGGAGAGAAGAGGCCGCTTGCGGAGGCGCTGCACGGTGTTTCCGGAATGAAAATGTCGCCACTCGGGATCACCGCGCATTGCGCTTTGTTAGCGCGCAGTCCAGGCACCGCCACAATGATAAACTGTAAAAACACCGAAACGATTCGAGGAAATTTCCCGGGTCAGAGAGCTTCACGTGGCGTTCGCTCAGTTATCCGCCAGCTCCGCTTTCTTGAAAAAACGAGCTTTGTTACGATGGACACAAGGAGCAGGTAATCACAACAATTGTGAGGACGCGCGGAATTTTGTGCATGCCCGCCCTGTGCGCCAGCGCGTACTTGTTCTTTCTCATTGCGCCTAACCTCTGCGCCCTTCAGAATCCATCGCCTCCGCAAACACATTTAGCGACACCGCCCGGCCCGATCGCCGACGCGCGGTCTTCTCTCGCCCACGGAAACGCCCAGGAAGCGATCGAGATACTCTCGAATTACCTCCAAAACCGGCCGCAAAATTCCGCCGCACACACTTTGCTTGGCCAAGCCTACGCAAGCATCGGTCAGAACGACCGGGCCGAAGAAGAGTTTCGCACCGTCTTGCAGAGCGCGCCTGACGATTCCATCGCGCTGGCCGCACTCGGTGAATTGTATGAACAGGCCGGCCAGCCTGAAAAAGCAGAACCTTTATTGGCGCGCGCAGCAAAAGCAAGTGGCGGCGTTCCTCAGATTCGAATCGAATGGGCTGTGGTTCTCTCCCGTCTCCACAAATACAAAGAAGCTCAGAAGGCATTGGCCGGAGTATCGCCGCCAAACGACCCCGATCAACGCCTGGGATTCCACCGTCTGAAAGCCTCTGTTGCGCTAGGTCTTGGCGATTCTCATACCGCCGCATCGGAAATGGAAAAAGCGTTAGCGCTGAAGCCGGCGGATACCGGTCTCACCATAGCTACGGCCGTAGCGGAACTGCAAGCTAAAAATGCGGAAAGGGCTGAAATCTTGGCAACACCGGTATATTTGCAGACCCGCAATCCCCAAGTCGGCCTCATCGTGTTGCAAGCAGAATTGGAATCGCACGCTGACTTCCATGCAACTTTAGATTCACTTCGCGCGACGATGCTCCCTGCCTCAGACCGGCTGGCCTTTCGACAACATCTCGCAGCGCTCTTGATCTCCCACCAGGAAATTGCCGATGCCATCACGGAACTCCAGGCCGCGGCGAACCTCGATCCGAGCCGCGCTGATTTGCAATACAACCTGGCTCTTGCGCAGTTTCAGGCTGGTCGCCTCGATGATGCGGAAAACAGCGCGGCAAAATGCAAAGATCTCGGCGATGATGCCGATCTCGAAGCCCTGATTGGCGATATTCAAGAAGCGCGAGGGAAAAATCTCGAAGCCGCTAAAAGTTATCAGGCCGCCGTCGGCTTGGCGCCCACTGAAGAAAAATACCGTCTCTCCCTCGCCGTGGAATTAATCCGCCATAGCAATCTTGACGCTGCGCGAGTGGTTCTCCAACAAGCGCAAACACTGCTGCCGAATTCCTGGCGCATCGAGTTGGCGCTGGGCATGGTGGAATATTTCGCGGGAACCGATGACGACGCGACACGCTACCTGCTGCGCGCTTATGACTTGTCGCCGGAACCCGAGAACGCACTGCAGTATTTGGGAGACGTCCAGATGGATCGCGCCTCGGCACCCGATCCTGCGGTGCTTGCCAAGTTGTGCGAATATTCCGACCAACACCCCAAAAATGGTCGCATGCAGTACTACTGCGGTGCGGTGTCCTTTCGCCGCGATTACGCTACCAGTGATAAATCGCACGCTGCCGAGATTTTGAAACGCTTGCACGCGTCGGAAGGCCTTCTTCCGAAAGATGCCTCGCCGCATTGTCAGTTGGGAAAAGCGTACCGATGGCTGGAGCGTTGGCCCGAGGCTCTCGCCGAAACCAAAATCTGCGCGCGTCTCGACCCGGATTCCGCGGATGCGCATTACCGTCTCGCCCAGATTTATCAACACCTGGGACAATCCGTCCAGAGTCAAAGTGAAAGGACCCTTTACGAAGCCGCGTCAACCAAGGTCGCCGACGAAAATGCGCACCGCGAAGCGGCCATGAAAACGTTCATCTACACCATGCAGAATCGGCCACCCGACCAAAAATGAGCTTGTTCCAGCGCCCCTCGAATCGCGTTCGGGTTCGACAAACAGCTTATTGATCGGACTTCCGCGATGGATTTTTTCCCAAGCTGACCATGTTCGCAAATATGCGATAAGCGCCCGGCACTCCCTCGGGCATCTGGCGATAAAACGCGTACGCATTATAAATGTATACGCCCTTGCCGTATTTCGCGTAAACCAGCCCGCCTTTTTGGTGCTCCTGGCCAGGATCGTGTGTCTCGATCAATGGCTCATACGCTGCGTCCCAGCTTTCCAGGAACTTGGAGCCACGCTCTTCTACCCAGTGCTCGAAATCTTTATCCGTGATTTTGTTAGGCCAGGTGAAAACAGGATTTGACGGCGCGAGAATTTCCACCTTGGAAGCTTCGTCCGTCACTTCTTGCGGATTCGAGCCCATCTTGTAGGGATACGGCCCATAGTTGTGATCAAATTCCGGCGTGTTGTACTGCACAATCACCACGCCGCCGTTTTTTACGTAGTCGAGAATTCGCCCGTTGTAGGTTTTCAGGTCCTCGCGCACTGCGTACGTGCGCACGCCCAGAACAATCGCGTCAAACTTTGAAAGATCTCCATTGGCAAGATCGCCCGCGCCCAGGAAATGAACTGCGATGCCCAGGTTCTCCATGGATTGAGGCACGTCATCGCCCGCGCCCACGATATATCCGATGTTCAGATTCGGCGCGACCTTCACGTCCACTCCCGTCGTCCGATACGTCGAAGCACGGTACAAATTGTAGGGACGCAACCCCGCATATCCGGCAGTGTGGTAGCCCTCTTTGTATTCGTGGCCCCCGTAGGTGGCCACGGCCGTAATGGTGTACGGCTTTTCCGCGAGCCCCTCCGGCGTCACGTGGAAATTCAGCGACTGGTCATCGCCGTCTTTCGTCGTGGAAAACTCTTCCGCCGCAGCCTTCCAGCCATTTGGCAGCTCTAGTTTCACGGTTCCCTTTGCCGGTCCCTTCACGTTGCTGTGGACCTTCACTGTCAAATCAAACCAATGTGAATCCAATGGAGTAATTCCAGCCAGCGGCGTAATGGAAAGCGAAATGGCCGGACCAACTATCAGCGGGTTGAGCACCGTCCCGGAGCCCGTTACGCTCGTCACCGACTGCACTACCTCCGCCACTTCAAACGGCACTCCATCGAAAACGAATTTCACTCTGGCCGCCAATGGATACGGTGCTAAAGGCTGGCTGAGATCTTTTGGAACCTGGATGTCGTAGTAGGGCTGCTCGATATCCGGACGCGAAAAATACGGCCGCGTGTAGCTGGCATCTGCAGGCGCGTGAACTTTGAACCTCAAATCCGCGGACTGATTTCCTTTCAGCGTGCCTCCCGCTTGCACGCTTCCCGCGCCCCCTGCGGCGTCTCGATCGATGCTCCAATGTTCGTTTTCTGGCGAATCCAACTCGGCGCTCTGCACTTCCACAGGCAGGTCGGTCGGATTCGTCGCGTGCACCTTCACCCAAAATTCCTGACCGGGAATCGCCACCTGAAATGTTGGCTGGTTTCTGAAAAATCGCGCGAACGGTCCGGTCGGCTCTTTCTCCGGAGCCACCGTCGCAAGCACCGAAATACCCAACGATTCGCCTAGCGCATTTTCGAATTGCTCCTGCTTCACCTTTAATTCGTGAGTGACATCGTATTTTGATTCCGCGCTCAGGTTGCTGCTCGCAACTTTTTCAATGAGCTCATTGGTTCGCTTCAGCCCTTCGGCGAGCGTGGGAGCAATGGCCTCAGGGTGCTGGGCGGAAAAGTCATTCATAGCCTTTTCCACCAGAGCATTAATTCGTGAAAGACCGTCTTTCAGAGACGCTGCGTCCCCACCCTGCGCCAGAGTCGCGATCCCTGCGAGTGAAACGTCAATGCCGTCGAAGAATGACGACTCTTTCTCCGGAGCTGTTGCCAAAGAAGCAAACCGGTGATACGGCGTCATCTCCGCTTCGGCGGGCGGCAAGCCCGTGCCTCCGTTCTGCGACTTCTGATGACCGAGCCCCAGGCGCGATACCTGCAGATACGTGTATCCCAGGATCGGATCGTATTCGCCTTCCGGAATTTCCACGGAATGCGTCAGCGCGCCCTTGATGAGCGTGCCGTCGGTGTAATTATGAAATTCTGCCGGATAAAACTTGCTGTCTGCGTAATCATAAATTCCCTTGTCCGTGACCGGAGAAAATGGCACCAGCGCGTAATCTTTTTGCGGGTTCCACGGACGCAGTCCAGCTTTGATCTGCTCTGGAAACATGGATGGATCGCCGGCGGCCTTGAAGGCCTCCTGCGCCATTTGCCCGGCAACTTGATGATTGCCGTGACCGTCTGTCCGCCCGCCCACAAATACGGAAGTGATGACCAGCGGGCGCGTCATGCGCACCACGCGCACCACATCCGAAAGCGTCTGATCGTGCCCCCACTTCTCCAGCGCTTCCTCTTTTGTCTTTGAAAATCCGTAGTCAATCATGCGCGTCCAGAATTGCTGCACGCCGTAATATCGATCGGCTGCCAGCAGTTCCTCAGTGCGCACCAGGCCAAGCGCGTCGAAATAATCCGACGACATCACATTGGCGCCGCCTTCGCCGCGATTCAGCGTCAACAAACTCACGCGCGCGCCCTGCCCGCGTGATTCGTACGTCAGCGTCCCTCCATCCTCGTCGTCGGGATGCGCGGTGACCATCAGCACGCTCTTGCGTGTGTGTAGCTTTAAAAGGCTCTGCCACAGCGCCGCAGCGCCGCGATCGAAATCCAGCGGTTGTGCCGCCACCAGCGGTTTGTCATCAACCGCCGACGGCGATTGAGCTCGCACTGAATCCGATGGCGATAAAAACGGAAGCAGGCAGCACAACGCCACAAAAATCACCGGAAAAAACCATTTTAGTCGTGATGCCATTCGTTCTCCTGTGACTGTTTTAAATTATCTGGCGAGGGTTTCGGCGAATCGCTGAATTCCCAATGCGCGGAGAAGATTGCGAACTGCGAAACGCTTCGAAACGCTTCCCGGGTCGCGGCAATCGGCATTCAGCCTCCACGATTGGCTTGGAGCAGCAAGATTGTACTTCCCGCAGAAATGTTGTCAATTACCAAAACGTTTTGG